>Ga0318534_10001036_pt1 | contig 10520 bp, 8 predicted proteins | sample GRESIP117b4f26_FD_202502 | JGI IMG/M metagenome (GOLD analysis project Ga0318534, IMG submission 202502) | Tropical soil microbial communities from Luquillo Experimental Forest, Puerto Rico - GRE.SIPMG.117b4f26 | ecosystem: Environmental > Terrestrial > Soil > Tropical forest > Bulk soil...
ATAAAGACGTAACTGCGCCGGGCGAGGTGCACCGTGCACTCCTCAGCGCGGCACCGGGGTGCTCGCGAGCAGACCCTGCACCACCTGCGCATCGCTCACACCCTCGAGCGTGGCTTCCGGAGTCAGCACCAGGCGGTGCGAGAGGATCCAGGGCGCCACCTGTTTGACATCGTCGGGCGTCACGAACTCGCTCACCCGCAATCCGGCAACGACCCGCGCCGCCTTGAGGAGCGACAGCACCCCGCGTGTCGAGAGTCCGAGGGCGAGGCGCGGGTGCTCGCGGGTCGCGGCGGCAAGATCGAGCAGGTAACCACTCAGTGCCTCGGAGACGTGGATGCGCTCGGCGGCCACGCGCGCGGCACCGAGCAAGGCACGATCGATGAGCGCGACCGATTCCAGTGCCGCGTGGGCCGCGGCCAGCACCCCGCCGTAGCGGCCGAGGATGACAGCCTCCGTGGCCCGCGACGGGTAGCCCATGTCGATGCGCAGCATGAAGCGATCGAGCTGCGATTCGGGCAGCGGGAAGGTTCCTTCGAATTCGCGCGGGTTCTGTGTCGCGAGCACGATGAATTCCTCGGGCAGCGGCAGGACGCTGCGCTCGACGCTCACCTGGCGCTCTTCCATCGCCTCGAGCAGCGCCGACTGCGTCTTGGGTCCCGCACGGTTGATCTCGTCCACCAGCACGACATCGGCGAACAGGGGACCTGGCCGGAACGCAAAACTGCGCGCCGCCTCATCGAACACGTGCACGCCGATGATGTCGCTCGGCATCAGGTCCGCGGTTCCCTGGATGCGCTTGAACTCCCCGCCGAGCGCGCGCGCCAGCGCCTTCGCGAACAGTGTCTTGCCGAGTCCGGGCACACCCTGCACGAGGACGTGTCCGCGCGCGATGAGCGCGACGACGAGCGCCTCCACCGAGGCTTCCACTCCGATGACGACGCGGCCGAGCTGCTCGGTGAGTTGATCCCTGAGGTCGCGGATCGCAGTGCTCATTGGGCGAGTTGCCTTTCAGTGTGGCGGACGAGGTTGTGCAGGCGAATGAGGGGCACGTCGCGGTTGGCGCCGGCCGCGACGTACCACTCGCGCAGCTGCTGCACGTTGCCGCGCGGCAGACGCGGATGGTTCTCGAGCCACTCCCACAGCCGTGCCGGCTCGGCGTCTCCGGCGCCCGTGGCGGTGGCTACGCGCTGCAGGAACTGCTCGAGCAGGCGGCGTGCCGCAGCCGCCGGGCGCAGGACCCGCGCCAGATAGAGCCCGGTGGTGCGCACGAGCTCCGCCTCGCGCGGCGCCCCGGTACGCGCGAGCGGGGTGTGCAGCTGGGTCGCGCCGAGCACCCAGCTGAGCCACACCACGGCGATGACGGCGAGCGTGCCATAGAGGCGCCTGTCGCGATAAAACCGCCTGGGGTCGTAGCTGTCGGAGAGGCCCTGGTGCTCATCGTCGAACACCACGACACCATCGGCAGCGACGCTTGCGCCGACCAGGTTGGCGAGCAACCGCGCATTGTCGGCGCGACCGAGCGCACGGTTGCTGAAGAGCGAGCTGAAGCCGCTGACGATGATCGTGCCTTCACCGAGCGGCCGTACCCAGAAGGCGTCCTCGGCACTGCTCTTCTCGTGGGCGAGCGACAGCACGAAGCCATCGCGCGGAATCGTCACGCTGTTACCGAGTGGCGCGTAGTCCGAGAGCGCTTCCGCACGCGTGACGCCGCTGAAGAAGGGGTGCGCGCGGTTCGGCACCAGTGTACCGAGCTCGGGGCTTTCGAGCTCGGTGGCGAGCCGCGTCAGGCGCTCGCGGCGGTCCGCAGGCGCTGCGGCTGCCGGTCGCTGCGCCGGCGACCGCTCGCCGTGCTGTTCCGCGGTAGGCGCAAAGCTGAGGTCGGTGAGCAGCAGCAGATCGTTGTTCATGACGAAAGGGTACTGCGCCCAGCCCGGACGATCGCGCAGCGCCGCCAACACCAGCAGCGTGTTGCCCTCGCGCACCCAGCGGTCGATTGCGAGCGCCTCAGCGGAGGTGAAGCCGGTGACAACCGGCAGGCTGACGATGAAGAGATTGCCGCTGCGCGGCAGCCGCGCCTGCTGCAGCAGAGCGCCAAAGCGTTCGCGCAGCGCCAGGGTGCGCACGCCCTCGCTCTGCAGCCAGGTCGTGGCGCCGAGCAGCCCGTTGTCCGAGCGCTCGAGGGTCGTCGGCGGCGAGGCGCGCCGCACCGCGAGCGTATCGCCGCGCAGCAGCAGCGTGCCGATGAGCAGCAGAGCGCCGAGCGCGCAGGCGAGGGTCGTGAGCCGTTCGCGCATCAGGCCTCTGCCGCCTGCGCAGCAAGCGATGCGCCAGCGAGCGCGCCGAGCAGCTCGCGACCGCCGCGCACGGCCGCCGCCAGGCTCGCGGCGCTCACCTCGTGGCCGGAGAAGCGCACGCGCTCGCAGACCGTCACGAGCTCCGCGAGGCGCGCGCGGCCCGACTCCCCGGGCAACCGTGCGGCGCGCTCCAGCTCGCGAGCGGTCAATGCACGTGCCGGCGGCAAACGCTGCAAAGCGGCGAGCCGCACCGCGATCAGCTCGAGCAACAGGGCAGGCTGCTGCTCGGGCGCGGCGCGCTCGAGCTGCTCCAGGGTCGCAGCGGACTCGCCGCGCGCGAAATCCCCGCCGCGAGATTGGGACCGTGTCGTGTGGCCGCGCAGGACTCCGGCGATCCGCAGCTCGTTGATCACGATGGCCGCCGCGAGCGCCACCACGACGGCGAGGGCGACCCAGGTCACGAGCTCCGTGGTGGCCTTCGAAACTTCGATCCCGGCGAGCCAGCGACGCAGCCAGCCGCTATCGGTCTGGGCGCGTGTCGTGAGGATGCTGCGCAGCCAGTCCTTGAAGCGCTGCCACCAGCTGATGTGGCCGGCATCCGCGCCGTGCGTCACGGCAGCGAGGACTGTGGCGACGCGCTCGGTGCGCGGTGGCGGACGCCGGGTCTCCCTCCACGTGCCCTCGTGCGCGAGCTGGGCGCGCAGCTCAGAGAGCCCAGCGGCTGACAATTGATTGTCCGGCCGCTTCCAGTCGGCCGGCAGCCACGGCGCAAAGGAGCTCTCGGCGAGTGCGTCCGGCAGGTCCGGACAGCGTGCAGCGATACGCGCGTAGCCGACATCGAGCTCGCTGTCGAGCCTCGCCACGCAGTCATCGATTACCGCGAGCGCATCGCGCGCCCGGGCGCACGGGAGTAGAGCGGCCGCGAGCAGCAGCGCGAGCAGCGCGCGCCTCACGCCTTCAGGCCGTCGCCGAGATACGTTGCGCGAGATCGGCGCCCTCTTTGCGCACCTTGAGGTCGGCGAGGACGGCGAGTAGCAGCGCGCCATAGAAGGGTGTCGCGAGCGCCCCGAGGATGATGGCAATCACCTCGAAGAAGGCGGTGACCATCGCCACATCGCCACGCCCGAGCACCCCGGCGAGAAACCCCGCCACCGATGCGGTGACCAGATAGAGTGCAATCAGGATGATGAGCGCGACGGTGTAGATCAGCGACAGCCGCCAGAAGTTTCCCGTCGTCAGCCGCCAGCTGCGCGCCAGGCTCGCCGCCGGTCCCGCCCCCTCCACCAGCAGTATGGTCTGAGCGCAGGATACGGCCACGACGCCGTAGCTCAGCAAGACGACTGCGGCCACGACCAGCAGCAGCCGCAGCGCGCCGCCGGTCACCAGCGCGGGCACGACGCACGCCACGAAGGCGAGCCCCACGAGCAGCAGCAGTCCGATGAGCGCCGGTAAGCGGCGCAACGCCGCTGAAAGCTCGCCACCGACCTCGGCGTCGGTAATGATCGCGTACTGGCGCAGGGTCACCGCGGCATAGAAGATCACTGTCAGCACCGCGCCCACGATGTAGAGCGAATCGAACACGGGATTCTGCGTCGCCGCCATCATCCCCGCCATGCCCGCGGCGCTGCGCGCGTGGGGCAGAGATGCGCCTTTTAAGACCAGATAGATGCCCGGCAGCTGCCCGGCGATCACGCCGCAGGTCGCGAATGCCAGGCATTTGACGAATGTCGCCCGGTAGATCCGGAAGGTCAGATCCAGCACCTCCCCGACCGACAGCTGCCGCTGGGGAGGGTACGGTACGGTGCTCATTCAACTATCATACCGCTGCCGAGCTTGAGTAGCCTACGCATGAGTGTCAGCAACGTCGCCAGCGTCCTTGCCCTGGGCGCAGAGCGTCTGCGGGCAGGCGCGAGCGCCGCGGCCGTGGCCAGTGCGACACTGGATGCGGGGCTGCTGCTGGCACACACGCTGCGGACGACACGTGTACGGCTTATGTCTGACGGACGCAGCGCGGTCGAACCGGCAGCTATAGAACGCTACCGCGCACTCATCGAGCGCCGCGCGCGCGGCGAGCCCCTCGCCTACCTCACCGGCACACGGGAGTTCTGGTCGCTGCCACTGCGCGTCTCGAGCGCGGTGCTCGTGCCACGACCGGAGACCGAGCTCCTGGTCGAGCGGGCGCTGGCGCTGCGCGCTGCGTCCACGGGCCGGGTCGTGGACCTCGGCACGGGCTCGGGCGCGATCGCGCTCGCACTCGCCCGCGAGCGCCCGCACTGGCAGGTGACTGCCACCGACATGTCGCTCGCAGCCCTGACAGTCGCGCGCGCCAATGCGGCAGAACTGGAGCTCACCACGATCGACTTCCGCCATGGCAGCTGGTTTGAGCCACTCGGCGGCGAGCGTTTCGATCTCGTCGTCAGCAATCCGCCGTACGTCGCGGCGGACGATCCGGCGCTCGCAGATCCGGCGCTCGCTCACGAGCCGCGCCTCGCGCTGACACCGGGTGTCGACGGGCTCCGCTGCCTGCGCGAGATCGCCCGCGATGCGCCGCAGCACCTCGAAGCGGGCGGCTGGCTCCTGCTCGAGCACGGCGCCGCTCAGGCAGCGGCGGTGCGGCACGAGCTTGTCCTCGCCGGTTGCCGTTATGTACGCTCGCACCGCGATCTCGCCGGTCATGAGCGCATCACTGAAGGTCAATATGATCCGCTTTGAAACCTCGCATGGCACCTTCACGGTCGAGCTGTTCCCGAAGGAGGCGCCGATCACGGTCGAGAATTTCCTGCGCTACGTCGATGAGGGCCACTTCGACGGCACGATCTTTCATCGTATCGTCCCGGGTTTCGTCATCCAGGGCGGCGGCCTCACGGCCGACTTCGCCAGCAAGAAGACCCGCGCGCCGATCACCAATGAGGCGAAGAATGGACTGAAGAACACGCGCGGCAGCCTGTCGATGGCGCGCACCAGCGACATCAACAGCGCCACCTCGCAGTTCTTCGTCAACCTCTCCGACAACGCGTTTCTCGATCACGGCCCGCGCGACTACGGCTACGCGGTATTCGGCCGCGTCAGCGAAGGCATGGACGTCATCGACCGGATCGCGCAGGTCAATACCGGGACGCGCAAGGGCTACAAGGACGCGCCGCTCGAGGACGTCGTGGTCCAGTCGGCGCGACGCGTGCCGGGCACCTGATTCTCAGGGGTGCCCATCCCGCGCGGGCGAGGACGCAGCGCGCGGCGGGAAGCCATCGTCGTGCCGGCCGCGAGCGACAGCGCGGTCGCTTCGCCGGCGTGCTGCTGCGCTACCTTGGCGTCGCGCTGCTCGCCTGGCTGGTGCTCACGGCAACTCCGGTGCTGCTGCTGCGCTGGCTACGGCCCCTCACGAGCGCCCTCATGGTCGAGGCGCGCGTCGCCGCCTGGCGTGCGCATCAGCGTGACTATCACACCGATTTTCGCTGGGTGACGCTCGAGCAGATCTCGCCGCACGCGGCCATCGCGGTGATCGCCTCCGAGGACCAGCAGTTTCCGTTTCACGCCGGCTTCGATTTCAACTCGATACGCGAGGCCGTGCGCGCGAGTGAGCATGGCAAGCGTCTGCGCGGCGCGAGCACCATTTCGCAGCAGGTCGCGAAGAACCTGTTCCTATGGCCCGGGTACAGCTTCGTGCGCAAGGCCCTCGAGGCCTACTTCACGGTGCTCATCGAGACGCTCTGGCCAAAGGAGCGTATCCTCGAGATATACCTGAACGTCGCGCAGTTCGGCAGCGGCATTTATGGAGTGCAGGCGGCCGCCGAGCGGTTCTGGCACAAACCCGCGCTGCGGCTGAGCCCGGCGGAAGCGGCGACGCTGGCGGCCGTGCTGCCGAACCCGCTGCGGCTGCACGCCGAGCGGCCCTCACACTATGTCATCGAGCGCCGCGACTGGATCCTCGCGCAGATGCGCGACCTGGGCGGTGACGCTTACCTGCGCGCACTCGAGAGCGAGCGCCGCGCGAAATAGGCGTTCCCTGTAAAGCGCTACCGGGGAAACCCCGATGCGCGTCACGGAACTGCGCGGCTCGCCCCTTTCGGGCGATGTCACCGGAAAATTTCCTGCGGTAGGATTTGTGTGTATGAAGGGGGATTTTCATCATGGCTGAGCGTGCGCTCAGCGCCGCAGACTGGCGCGGCTATGGCCGCGAGCAGTTTCCACAGGGCTCGTGGAGTGTGGACGGCGACGTGCTGCGCGCGGTGGCGCAGGCCGAACGCGTCGATCTCATCACGCGCGAGCGCTTCGGCGACTTCACGCTGCTCTTCGACTGGCGTCTGCCGCGTGCCGGCAGCACCGCGGTGCTCTACCGCGTGCAGGAAGAAGCAGGTCCCGCCTCACACACCGGCCCCGCGCTGCAGCTGCTCGATGACGAGCACCACCCGGACGGCGCCGACTCGCTCACCTCCTGCGGCGCACTCTACGGACTGATGGCGCCGTGGCACGACCTGCGCAGCAGCGCCAACGCGTATCACAGCGCGCGCATCGTGATGAAGGGCTCGATGGTCGAATACTGGATCGATGATGTGCAGGTGATCGGCTGCGACCTTGCGAGCGAGGAGCTGCGGGCGCGCATCGCGCGCAGCCGCTTCCGCGACTACCCGCAGTTCGCGCGCCTTGCGGAAGGGCACATCGTGCTGCAGCACCGCGGCACGGAAGCCTGGTTCCGCCGCTTGCGCATCGAACTGACGCCCGCCTGACTACAGCGCCAATTTAGGACTCACGCCGGGGTGGCTTTCAGGACTCGTAGCCGAGGTTCGGCGCGAGCCAGCGCTGCGCCTCCTCGAGCGTCCATCCCTTGCGCCGCGCGTAGTCCTCGACCTGGTCGCGGTCGATCTTGCCGAGCGCAAAATAACGCGCCTGCGGGTGGGCGATGTACCAGCCGCTCACCGCCGCGGTCGGATACATGGCGTACGCGTCGGTGAGGCTCATGCCGGCGTTGCGCTCCACATCGAGCAGCCGCCACAGCTTCGCTTTCTCGGTGTGATCCGGACAGGCCGGATAGCCCGGCGCCGGACGGATGCCGCGGTACTCCTCGCGCACCAGCTGCTCGTTGGTGAGGGATTCGGCGGCCGCGTAACCCCACAGCTCGCGGCGCACGCGCTCATGGAAATGCTCGGCGGCGGCCTCGGCGAGTCGATCGGCGAGCGCCTTGAGGATGATGGCCGAGTAGTCGTCGTGGGCGCGCTCGAAGCGCGCGACGTGCTCCTCGATGCCGATACCTGCGGTCACGGCGAACGCGCCGAAGTAGTCACGCACGCCGCCCGCCGCCGGCGCCACGTAGTCGGCGAGGCACAGGTGCGGCTGGCCATCGGGCTTGCCCTTCTGCTGGCGCAGGAAGTTGAGTGTCATAAGCGGCTCGCGGCGCGCCTCGCTCGTGTAGATCTCGATGTCATCGCCGACGGAACTGGCGGGGAACAGCCCGAGCACCGCGCGTACCGTGAGCCAGCGCTCGGCGATCAGCGTCTTCAGCAGGCGCCGCGCATCCGCGTACAGGTTGCTCGCCGCCTCTCCGACTACCGGATCAGTGAGAATGTCGGGGAATTTGCCGCCGAACTCCCAGGCGTTGAAGAACGGCATCCAGTCGATGTAACCGAGCAGCTGCGCGAGCGGGTAATCGTCGAAGCGCTGCACCCCCGGCAGGCGCGGCGCGAGCGGCAGGTACGTGCTCCAGTCGAGTCGCGCGCGGTTGGCGCGCGCCGCCTCGAGTGAGGCTTCCGGGACCTTGACCTTCTTGGCGGCGTGCTGCTCGCGGCGGCGCTCGTGCTCCTCGCTGACGCGCGCGATGAACGCCGCACGCTGCTGCGGCTGCGTCAGGGTCTGGCACACGCCTACCGCGCGCGAGGCGTCCTTGACGTACACCACCGGTGAGCGGTATCCGGGCGCGATCTTCACCGAGGTGTGCGCCGGCGATGTGGTGGCGCCGCCGATGAGGAGCGGCAGCTCGAAGCCCTGGCGTTGCATCTCGCGGGCAACGTGCACCATCTCATCGAGCGAGGGGGTGATGAGCCCCGAGAGCCCGATGAGATCAGCCTGCTCGCGCCGCGCGGTCTCGAGGATCTTCTCGCACGGCACCATGACGCCGAGGTCGATGACCTCGAAGTTGTTACATTGCAGCACCACGCCCACGATGTTCTTGCCGATGTCGTGCACGTCACCCTTGACGGTGGCGACCACGATGCGGCCATTGGCGCGTTTCGCGCCCGCGTCCTTGCCCTGCTCGATGTACGGCACGAGGTAGGCCACCGCGCGCTTCATGACGCGCGCGCTCTTCACCACCTGCGGCAGGAACATCTTGCCGGAGCCGAACAGGTCGCCGACCACGTTCATGCCGTCCATCAGCGGCCCCTCGATGACATCGAGGGGGCGTGCGCTGCGCTGCCGCGCCTCCTCGGTGTCGGCGAGGATGTAGTCGTCGATTCCCTTGACGAGCGCGTACTCGAGGCGCTTGCCGACCTCGAGCTTGCGCCACTCGAGATCTTCGCTGCGGCGCGTGCCGCCTTCGCTCTTGTAGCGCGCCGCCATCTCCAGCAGCCGCTCGGTGGCATCGTCGCGGCGGTTGAGTACCACGTCCTCGCACGCCTCGCGCAGCGGCGCATCGAGCTGCTCGTAGACCCCGAGCTGACCGGCATTGACGATCCCCATGTCCATGCCGGCGGCGATGGCGTGATAGAGGAATACCGAGTGCATCGCCTCGCGCACCGGATCGTTGCCGCGGAACGAGAACGACACATTGCTCACTCCGCCGCTCACCAGCACCTGCGGCAGCTCGGCCTTGATGCGCCGGGTTGCCTCGATGAAGGCGAGTCCGTAAGCGTTGTGTTCCTCGATACCGGTGGCAATGGCGAAGATGTTGGGATCGAAGATGATGTCCTCGGGCGCGAAGCCCACCCGCTCGGTGAGGATGCGGAAGGCGCGCTGACAGATGGCCACGCGCCGCTCGACCGTGTCGGCCTGACCCTGCTCGTCGAAGGCCATGATCACCGCAGCCGCGCCGTGGCGGCGCACCGCGCGCGCGTGCTCGATGAAGCGCTCCTCGCCTTCCTTCAGGCTGATGGAGTTGACGACGGCCTTGCCCTGGACGCATTTCAGGCCCGCCTCGATGACCGACCACTTGGAGGAGTCGATCATCACCGGCACGCGCGCGATGTCAGGCTCGGCCGCCACCAGGTTGAGGAAGCGCACCATGGCGGCTTCCGAGTCCAGCATGCCCTCGTCCATGTTGACGTCGATCATCTGCGCGCCGTTCACGACCTGCTGGCGCGCCACCTCGAGCGCTGCACTGTAATCGCCGGCCTCGATGAGCTTACGGAACTTCGCCGAGCCGGTGACGTTGGTGCGTTCGCCGACATTGACGAACAGGCTGTCCGCGTCGATGTTGAGCGGCTCGAGGCCTGACAGGCGGCATTTCATCGCCAGCGGCGCCAGACGGCGCGGCGTGTGCGCCGCGAGTCCTTCGTGCAGCAAGCGAATGTGCTCCGGCGTCGTACCGCAGCAACCGCCGACGATATTCACCAGTCCCGAGTCGCCGTACTCGCGCAGAATCGCAGCCGTGTCGGTCGGTGACTCGTCATACTCGCCGAAGGCGTTGGGAAGTCCCGCGTTCGGGTAAGCGCACACGTAGGTGTCCCGCGCGGCACTGGCGAGCTCCTCGATGTACGGCCGCAGCTGCCGGCCGCCGAGCGCGCAGTTCAGGCCGACAAACAGCGGCTGCGCGTGGCGGATCGAGTTCCAGAAGGCTTCGGTGGTCTGCCCCGAGAGAACGCGACCCGAGGCATCGGTGATGGTGCCGGAAACGGCGAGCGGCACCGTGATGCCAGTCTCATCGAACAGGGTGAGCGCGGCGTAGATGGCCGCCTTGGCATTGAGGGTGTCGATCACCGTCTCGATGAGCAGCAGGTCCACACCGCCGAGCAGCAGGCCGCGGGCGGCCTCGAGATAGGCGGCCGTGAGCTGCGCGAAGCTCACGCTGCGATAGCCCGGGTCGTTGACATCGGGCGACATCGAGCTCATGCGGTTGGTCGGGCCGAGCGCGCCGGCGACGAAGCGCGGCCCGCCGCCACGCTGCGCGAATTGATCGGCGGCGGCGCGCGCGAGCCGTGCCGCCCGGTAATTGAGCTCGGGCACCAGGGCGACCGTCCCGTAGTCCGCCTGCGAGATGCTGTTGGAATTGAAGGTGTTGGTTTCGATGATGTCGGCGCC
>Ga0318534_10001041_pt1 | contig 10504 bp, 7 predicted proteins | sample GRESIP117b4f26_FD_202502 | JGI IMG/M metagenome (GOLD analysis project Ga0318534, IMG submission 202502) | Tropical soil microbial communities from Luquillo Experimental Forest, Puerto Rico - GRE.SIPMG.117b4f26 | ecosystem: Environmental > Terrestrial > Soil > Tropical forest > Bulk soil...
CCAGAGAGCAAGTCGGGCCGCGCTCCCGCCGCGGATGGCCAACGACGGCAGGTCGGGCCGCGCTCCCGCTGCCGATAGCCAACGACAGCAGGTCGGGCCGCGCTTCCCGCAGCAAGCCCGCGGCCGCGCTCCCGCGGCGCCCGTTAAGATGCTAGGCTCCGCCCGCACGCGCGACACCTGAACATGACCGATCCGGCCAAGACCAACGCCGCCCCGGCCGACGCGGCAGGCGCCGTCGACGAGTTCGCGCACATCCCGCGCTCCGCGACCCGCCACCCTCTGATCGCCGTCGGGGGGGCCGTGCTCGCTCTCTACCTGATTTTCCACCTCAGGCACGATCTGCGGTACGCGCTGTCCGCGGGCGAGCCCGTCGACGCGGGCGCGGCACGCACGAGCTTCGCCTCCGGCCAGGGCGGGGCGCTCGAGAACCGCTACATCCGCGTCTCGGGCCACCCCGACCGCGAGAGCGCCCTGGAGATCGACACCAAGGGGTCCTGGGTCTTCTCCCAGTTCTTCCGGGTGCTGGGGACCGGCGACCGGCTGTTTCTCCACCGCCGCGAGAACCCGCTGCCGGCGGCGCGCGCCGAGGCCGACGTGTTCGAGGGGCGGCTCGTCCGGTTTGGCGAGCTCACCTTCGCCGATTCGATCCGCGACTACTTCGCCAAGCACGTGACCGCCACGCACTTCTTCGCGCCCGAGCTCTTCGCCCGTGCGGTCGAAGGTCGCGCGGGCGCGGGCGCGCTCGGGGTCATCGATCGCAACGGCGATCCCGTCACGCTGGCGGCGGACGAGACCATCGCCCTCGAGATCGCGCGGCCCGAACGGGTGCAGATCGGGCTGCCGCGCAGCCGGTTTCCGACCGAGGACGCGGCGCAGGCGGCGATCAAGGCGCGCGGGGGGGAGATCCTCGCCTCGCGCGGGCTGGTGAAAGGAGCGGCGGCCGCCGGGCCGGCGAGCGGCCCCCTATCGGCGGCCCCCGCGCCCCCCGAGCGCTGGATGTTCGTCGTCACGTTCCCGGCCGAGCGGCGCCAGGCGGCCCTGGGCGAGATCGGCGACCTCGACCACCTGGTCGAGATCCGCGACGCGCGCGAGACGCTCACGGCGCGCGTCGGCGACCTCGGTGCGGCCCCGGGCGGCCTGTCGGTCCGCGCGGCCGGCGAGCCGGAGCGGCGCCTGGCCACCGCGGAGCTCGCCGCCGTGCACACGATGGCCCCCGTGGTCATCCCCGACGACGCCTACCTGCTCGTCGAGGGGGATCGCCCGCGCGAGCACGCGTCCACCATCCTCCTGGCCCTCATCCTCGCGGTGTTCGCCGCCGTCAACGTCGTCGGCTTGGTCCGGAACCGCCGATGACCCTCCGGATCCACGACACCCGCGGCGGCAAGAAGGTCGCCTTCGAGCCCCTCCGCCCCGGGGAGGTCGGCATGTACAGCTGCGGCATCACCGTGTACGACCTCTGCCACGTCGGGCACGCGCGCATGATGGTGGCGTTCGACGTCATCGTCCGCCACCTGCGGGCCTCGGGCTACGCCGTCCGCTTCGTCCGCAACATCACCGACGTCGACGACAAGATCATCCGCAAGGCCGAGGCGGAGAAGCGCTCCGCCGCCGACGTCGCGCGCGAGTTCACCGAGAAGATGGAGGAGGACCTGGCCGCCCTCGGCGTCCGCCGCGCCGACGTCGAGCCGCGCGCCACCGAGCACATCGCGGAGGTCATCGAGATCATCCAGCGCCTCGAGGAGCGCGGGCTCGCCTACCCGGCCGAGGGGGACGTCTACTACGCGGTCGCCGGCTTCCCGCGCTACGGCCAGCTGTCCGGGCAGAGCACCGAGGATCTTCGCGCCGGCGCGCGCATCGAGGTCGGGGAGCAGAAGCACAGCCCGCTCGACTTCGCGCTCTGGAAGGCGGCCAAGCCGGGCGAGCCGTCCTGGCCGAGCCCGTGGGGGGAGGGGCGTCCCGGCTGGCACATCGAGTGCTCGGCGATGTCGCACCGGTACCTCGGTGAGCCGTTCGACATCCACGGCGGCGGCGCGGATCTCATCTTCCCGCACCACGAGAACGAGATCGCCCAGTCCGAAGGGGCCTTCGGGGAGCGCAAGTTCGCGCGCCACTGGCTCCACTCGGGCATGGTGAACTTCGGCGGCGAGAAGATGTCGAAGTCGCTCGGGAACGTGGTGACCATCCGGGCGATCGCGGGGCTCCACGACCTCGAGGCGCTTCGGCTCCTCTTCCTCGGCGTGCATTACCGCAGCCCGGTCGGCTTCGAGCTCGCGCGCGACGCAGCCGGGCGACCGGAATATCCGGACCTCGAGGATGCCGAGAAGCGGCTCGACTACTTCTACACGACGCTGCAGAGGCTCGGAGGCGTGGCGCCCGGCGCGGATGACCCAGGCCCCGTCGTCGCCCCGGCCGACAAGACGCTGGCCAGCTTCCAGGAAGCCATGGACGACGACTTCAACACCGCGGCCGCCATCGGGCACCTCTCGGACGCCTTCCTGCTTGCGAACCGCCTGCTCGACGAGCCGCAGAGCGCGCCCAAGGACGTGCGGCGCCGGACGCTGGCGCGCCTCGCCCGCGATCTGCGGAAGTGTGGTGAGACACTAGGGATTTTCCAGCGCGACCCCGCGGCGTTCCTGATCGGCCGCCGCGATCGGCTGTGCGTCCGCCGGGGGATCGACAAGGCGCGGGTCGAGCAGCGAATCGAAGAGCGGACCGCCGCGCGGGCGGCCAAGGACTTCGCGAATGCCGACGAGATTCGGAAAGCCCTGCGCGCCGAAGGGATCGAGCTCATGGACACGCCCGCCGGAACGACCTGGCGGGTGGTCTAGCTTAGAAGCTGACGCTGGAGCTGCTCTGGCCGGGGCCCGGTCCGGGCTCGGTTCCGGCCTTGGGCTTGCTCGGGCGGGCTTCGTTGACCCGCTCGCGCAACTCCTTGCCGACCTTGAAGAAGGCGAGTCGCTTCGGGCGGACGTGGACGGCTTCGCCGGTGCGCGGGTTACGCCCCTGGTACTCCTTGTACGACCGGATGGAGAAGCTGCCGAAGCCGCGGATCTCGATCCCTTCGCCGCGGCAGAGCGCGTCGACCATGCTGTCGAACATCTGGCAAATGAGCAGCTCGGCGCGTCCGTGAGGAAGCTTCGTGCGCTCGGCGATCAAATCTATGAGGTCCGCCTTCGTCAAAATACGACCCCCAACCCGGTACTGTACGCGCAGTCACGCGTGGAAGTCAAAGGTTACGGGCGCTTAGCTGTCTTCGCGCTCGCCGAGCGCGCGGGCGGCCCCCACGGACCCCGCGGGCGGCTGCCTAGCCCAGGATCTCCGCGCCGCCCAGATAGGGCCGGAGGGCCGCCGGGACGTCGATCCGGCCGTCGCTGCGCTGGTAGGTCTCGAGGACGCCGATCAGCGTCCGCGGGAGGGCCAGGCCCGAGCCGTTGAGGGTGTGGACGAAGCGGGGCTTGTCCTTTCCTTCCCGGTCCTTGAAGCGGATCTTGGCGCGGCGCGCCTGGAAGTCTCCGAAGTTCGAGCAGGAGCTGACCTCGAGCCACTCGCCGCACCCCGGCGCCCAGAGCTCGAGGTCGAGCTTGGCCATGGCCGAGAACGACAGGTCCCCGGTGCACATCTGCACCACCCGGTAGGGGAGCTCGAGCGCCTTGAGGACGTCCTCCGCGTCGGACAGCAGCGCCGTCAGCTCGTCCATCGAGGTCTCCGGGCGGACGAACTTGACCAGCTCGACCTTGTCGAACTGGTGCCCGCGCTTGATGCCCCGGGTGTCGCGACCGGCCGCCATCTGCTCTCGCCGGAAGCAGGCGGTGAAGGCGACGTGCTTGATGGGCAGAGCGCCGCCGTCGAGGATCTCCTCGCGGTAAAGGTTGGTGACCGGGACCTCGGCCGTCGGGATGAACCAGAAGTCCTCCTCGGCGTCGTGGTACAGGTTGTCGCCGAACTTCGGCAGGTTGCCGGTCCCGACCAGACACTCCCGCCGGACCATGTAGGGCGGGTAGATCTCCACGTAGCCGTGCTTCCGGGTGTGGAGATCGAGCATCAGCGTGATGAGCGCCCGCTGGAGGCGGGCGCCCCAGTCCTTGAGCACGTAGAACCGCGAGCCCGAGATCTTCACGCCGCGTTCGAAGTCGATGATCCCGAGCGCCGTCCCGAGGTCCCAGTGGGGCTTGAGCGAGAAGTCGTAGCTCCGCTTCTGCCCCTCCTCGCGCAGCACCTTGTTCTCGGTCTCGTCCTTGCCGACGGGGACCGACGGGTGCGGGAGGTTCGGCAACTCCAGGAGCAGCTCGTCGAGCTTCGCCTCGGCGGCGGCGAGCTCTGGCCCCATGCCCTCGATGTCTCTCTTGAGGCCCTCGCCCTCGGCGATCAACTGCGCCCGGCCAGCCGGATCCTTGGAGCGGCCGATCTCCTTGGAGATTCGATTCTGTTCAGCCTGCAGTGTTTGAGACTTGTTCTTGAGATCGCGTAGCCGCGAGTCGGCGGCGGCGACTCCGGCCAGATCGACGGGCGCGCCCAGCCGCTCGTAGGCCTGCCGGACCTCGTCGGGCTTTTCGCGCAGGAGCCGAATGTCGATCACGGCGGGGAGTGTAATCGACGAGGGCGGCCGGGCAAAGCCCGGTGCCCCCCTTAGCCCCGCCGCTTCTCGAGCCTGGAGACGCGGCCCTTCAGATCGAGGACGTCCTTTTCCAAGACGTCGACGTGCCGGATATGGAAGCGCTCATGCCGCGCCTGGTCGAGCGCGATTTGGCGCATGAACTGGCCCAGATCCAATAGGCCTTGCTCGACCCGCTCGAGCCTCTGATTCGTGCCGTCCAGGCGCTCGTTGAAGTCCGCCCTCAGTCCATCCAGGCCTCCGTGCATCGACGTGATCCCATCCCGGATGTCCTTGAGGATCTCCACGGTGATGTCGTTGGCCATCATCACACCTTCATGGTAGCGCGGCCGGGAAGAGGCGTCGATGGCCGCCTCCCGGCCGCTGCCGGTGCGTCAGTCACGCGGCCTCGGCCGTGCGCGTGCTCGGCGCCGGCGCGGGCGCGCCGAGGGCGGCGTTTTCGGCCTTGCGGGCCTCGATGAGGGTGAGGCGGACCTCCTGGGCGACGTCGGGGTGCTCGGCGACGTAGGCGCAGGCCTTCTCGCGCCCCTGCGCGATCCGCTCGCCCTTGAACGAGTAGAAGGCGCCCGACTTCTCGAACAGGCCGGCGGTCGACGCCAGGTCGACGATCTCGCCCGGGACGTTGACGCCGACGCCGTAGAGGATCTCGAACTCCGCCTCGCGAAACGGCGGCGCGACCTTGTTCTTCACCACCTTGACCCGCGCCCGCGTGCCGACGATCTGCTCGCCGTTCTTCACGGTGCCGATCTTGCGGATGTCGAGGCGCACGGAGGCGTAGAACTTGAGGGCGTTGCCGCCGGTGGTGGTCTCCGGGTTGCCGTAGACGACGCCGATCTTCTGGCGCAGCTGGTTGATGAAGATGATCGCCGTGCTCGTGCGGGCCGTCGCGGCCGTGAGCTTGCGCAGCGCCTGGCTCATGAGCCGGGCCTGGAGCCCCATGTGCGCGTCGCCCATCTCCCCTTCGATCTCCGCCTTGGGGACCAGGGCCGCGACGGAGTCGATGACGATGAGGTCGATGGCGCCGGTGGCCACCAGCTTGTCGGCGATCTCGAGCGCCTGCTCGCCGTGGTCGGGCTGCGACACGAGCAGCTCCTCGATCCGGACGCCGAGCTTGCGGGCGTAGCCGACGTCGAGGGCGTGCTCGGCGTCGATGAACGCGCAGACGCCGCCGGCCCGCTGCGCTTCGGCGATGGCGTGCAGCGTGAGCGTGGTCTTCCCCGACGACTCGGGCCCGTAGATCTCGATCACCCGGCCGCGCGGCAGGCCGCCGACGCCGAGCGCGAGGTCGACCCCCACGGAGCCGGTGGGGATGGTCGGGATCTCGGCGATCTCCCCGCCCTGAAGGGGCATGATCGCCCCCTTGCCGAACTGCTTCTCGATGGCGGCGATCGCGCCGGCCACCGCCTTCATCTTCTCCTTGATGCTGGACATGGCTCTCTCCTTTTTTCGCTCGTGGTGGGTTAGCTGCTGGGTTGGACGACACTGCGGTACTGGAGCGCTTCGGCGAGGTGAGGGGCGCGCACCTCGTCGCTGCCGGCGAGATCGGCGATGGTGCGGGCGACCCGTCGCAGGCGCGTGAGCCCGCGCGCCGACAGCCCGAGCCGTCCGGCGGCCTTCTCCAGCAGCCCGTGCCCCGCGGCGTCGAGCGCCGCCACCCGTCCCAGCTCCCCGCCGGGCAAGCGCGCGTTCGCGGCCGTCCCGCGAGCCCGCTGGCGTTCCCGCGCCTCGTGCACGCGGTCGCGGACCGCGGCGGTCGCCTCCCCCGGCGGGGCGTGGGCCAGCTCCCGGTAGGAAGGGGCAGGCACCTCGACGACGAGATCGATCCGGTCGAGGAGCGGCCCGGACAGCCGCGCCCGGTACGCCGCCACCGACGCCGACGAGCAGGTGCAGGTGCGGACGGGGCTGCCGAGGTGGCCGCAGGGGCACGGGTTGAGCGCCGCGACCAGCATGAAGTCAGCCGGGTAGGTCACTCCCCGTCGGGCGCGCACGATGGTCACCCGCCGGTCCTCGAGCGGCTGGCGCAGCGTCTCCAGTGCGGCCCGCGGGTACTCGAGGATCTCGTCGAGGAACAGCACGCCGTTGTGCGCGAGCGAGATCTCCCCCGGGCGCGCGTTCGCCCCGCCGCCCACGAGACCGACCACCGAGACCGTGTGGTGGGGGGCCCGGAACGGACGACTTCCGACCAGCGCGGCGCCACCGAGCAGCCCGACGATGGAGTAGACCATGGTCGTCTCGAGCGCCTCGTCGAAGGTGAGGGGCGGCAGGATCCCGGGGAGGCGCTGGGCGAGCATGGTCTTGCCCGAGCCAGGCGGCCCGACGAACAGCAGGTTGTGTCCGCCCGCCGCCGCGATCTCGAGCGCGCGCCGCGGGACCTCCTGCCCGCGAACGTCGGCCAGATCCGGGCCGTCGCCCGGCAGCCTCCGCGGCACGCCGGGCGGCAGGCCGCCGGTCGGGCGCTCGCCACGGAGCAGCCCGACGAGCTCGGTCAGGGTGCGCGGGGCCTGGACCTCGCAGCCTCCGACGACGCCGGCTTCGCCCGCGTTCTCCGGCGGGACGACCAGGCGCTTGACGTTCCGGGCGCGCGCCCAGGCGGCGATCGGCAGCACGCCGCGTACCGGGCGGAGCGCGCCGTCGAGGGCCAGCTCGCCGACGAACAGCGTCCCGTCGATGGCGGCCGCCTCGACCAGCCCGGCCGCGCACAGCATCCCCACCGCGATCGGAACATCGAACGCCGCCCCGTCCTTGCGCAGGTCGGCCGGCGCCAGGTTCACCGTCACCCGCCGCGGCGGAAGCCGGAACCCACTGTTCTCGAGCGCGCCACGTATGCGCACCCGCCCCTCGCGAATCCCCGCGTCCGGCAGCCCGACGATGTTGCAGCACGGGAGCCCGACGCCGACGTCGACCTCGACATGGATCGGCGCCGCTTCGATGCCGACGACGGCCGCCGAGGCGATGCGAGCGAACATGCCCGCTGGCGCTGCGAACGCGATGCCAACGGCAAAACGCCCGGATCACACGGGCGCCCGGCCGGCGGCCGTTCGCGGCGTCCTGTCGCCGGACGCGCCCGGCCGGCGTCGGGCCGGGCGGTTGGCGGCCGCGGGTGTTAGAAGGTCAGCCGCAGGCCGAGACGGCCGCTGATCGGCGCCTGGTACGCGAGCGGCTGGCCGAAGTTGGGGTTCTTCGCGACCGGCTGGCCGAAGACGTTCTTGGCGAACGGCAGGTCGGAGACGGTGCCGTTCTGGATCGGCGGGGCGGCGTCGAAGGTGTAGTTGTCGTCGACGAGGATCGCCGTCTGCTGGTTGAAGAGGTTGAAGATGTCGATGAAGGCCTCGAAGTTCACGTTGGCCGTCAGCGGGCGGCCGTACATGAACTTGAGGTCGAACTGGGTGACGGTCGGCGTCCGCCCGGCCGACCCGCGGGGAAGCAAGAAGACGAGCTGGTACGCGCTTCCGGGCGCGAGGTTCCCGATGTAGTTGCGCGGCATGCCGGAGCGGGCGACGAACGACAGCCCGCCGGTGAAGTGGCCGCGCCCGACGGGCTGGTTGTAGAACCCGTCGAGCCTGAACAGGTGCGGGCGATCGTTCGGCAGCGGGCCGTTCGCGTTGACGGCCAGCTCGGGGAGGTCGTACGCGTTCCCGCCGTTCGGAGCGATGTAGTTGGTCTCGTTCTGGTAGAGGCCCTCGTAGTTGCCGATGAGGCGCGAGTAGGTGTACGACGCGCGCGTCATCCAGTTCTTCGAAAACCGCTTGCGCAGCGACAGCGTCAGCGCGTCGTAGGTGCGCTCGGGCGTCGGCATGGCCCCGAGCTGCTGCAGCGTCGCCAGGTTGTACGCGGCCGTGTTGGCGGCGCTGGTGAGGGCCTGGTAGTTCGGGTCCGTGGGAGCCGCGGCGGCGAGCGCGGCCGCGGTCTGGTCACGCTGGCGCGTCGCCTCGTCGATCGCCGAGCCCGGAACGTGGCCCGGGTTGGCGAGGACGCCGGGGCCGAAGCCCGGCCCGTAGCCGTCCTCGATGATGCTCCCGAGCCAGCGGTGCTGGTAGTCGAGGCGCACGACCAGGTCCTGGATCACCTCGCGCTCCGCGGTGGCCACGATCTCGTTGTGGTATTGGCCCTGGAGGTTCGGCTGCGCGAACTCGCTGTTGAAGGTCGGGAGGGCGCCGCCGGGCGGACCGCACTTGGTGTACTCGGCGTTGCCGGTCCAGCTGTAGGGGTTGCTGAGGCCCCCGGGGCAGCCCGTGAGCGAGCCGAACCCTTGGACGAAGTTCTCGCCGGCGAAGTAGCGGGCCGCGATGTCGAGCGGGACTTGCTCGTAGTAGCGACCGTAGGCCACGGACACCTTCGAGCGGCCGTCGCCGAGCGGGTCGTAGATGGCCCCCAGCCGGGGAGAGATGTTGCTGGTGTCGAGGAACGCCACGCCGTCCGAGCCGGCGATCCGCTGCAGCTCGTACCGCGCGCCGACGTTGAGGGTCAGGTTGCGGAGGACGCTGGGGCTGTAGCTGTCCTGGAGGAAGAAAGCGTTGGAGAGGCTCTCTACCTTGGCCGACAGGTCGTCGACGTAGCGGGGCGGCTGGGTCAGCATGATCGGATCCGACTTGCCCATCGTGTAGTCGAGCGGGCTCTCACCCTGCTGGAGCTTGAAGAACGTCCAGGAGGTGATCCCGTTGCTGCCCGGGAACAGCTGCACGAACGCGCGCGAGCCGACCGGCCCCGAGTAGTAACGATCGAGGTCGAACGTCCCGAGGTCGACGTGCCAGCCCCACTTGAGCTCGTGCGGCCCGCCGCCGTTGAACAGGTGCGTCGACTTGATCTCGCCCGACCAGCGGTAGCCGGTGTACTTGTCGATCTCGCCGAAGCCCCCGGTCTGGTAGAAGGGGTTGACCGGGCAGGGCTGAAAGCCGCTCGCCGTCGGCTCGCAGCCGGGCGCGTGCTCGAGGTCCCAGAGGTTCGCGCCGCTGTACTGCAGCTCGTTGAGGCCGTTCAGCGCCGCGTTGGGCGCGCGATCGTAGAAGTACTCGCTGTGCATGCCGCCGAAGGCCTCGATCTGCCAGTGGCGATCGAAGAGCTTCGACACCCAGCGGGCGGTGACGTCGGTGTTCGTCTTGGTGAGCGACTCCGACATCCAGTCCGGGTTGGACGACTTGGTGTCGACCCCGTACTGCTGCTTGAGCTGGTTGTTGAAGCTGGGCGTCCCCATGACGGCGACGGTCAGCTTGTTGTCGGGGAGCGGGAGCCAGTCGAGGGTGCCGGCGTAGTAGTAGGTCCGGTGGGTCTCGTTCACGCGCGCTGTCCAGTCGATCTGGTTGGTGACCGGCAGCCCGGTCGCCGGGTCGATCTGCGCGGTGCCGGGCATGTTCGGGTTCTCGACCTGCGCGTAGGCCGTGCGCAAGAAGTACGTGTCGGTGAGGCGGGGGGCGAGGCCGACCCAGAAGAACAACCGGTCCTTGATGATCGGGCCGCCGACGTCGATGCCGAAGCTGTCGTCGAAGTCGGGCTTGCGGAACCCGCCGAGGGCGCTGCCGACCGGCACGATGGGCTTCGGGTTTCCCGCCAGCCAGTAGGGCGACCAGTAGCCGAAGGCCTCGGCGTGCAGCTGGTTGGTGCCGGACTTGAGCAGGGTGTTGATGACGCCGCCCATCGCGCCGCCGTACTCCGCCTCGTAGCCGCCGGTGTTGACGTCGACCGAGTGGAGGAACTCGACCGGAACGTTCGTGCCGCCGCCGATGGTCGGGCCGCCGTACTCGAGGTTGCCGAAGCGGAGGCCGGTCACGTTGAGGCCGTTGACGATGTAGATGTTCTCGAGGCCGGTGGCGCCGGCGATCGAGACGTTGTTGCTGCCGTCGATGAACGCGCCCGGCGCCTTCTCGATGAGGTCGCCGTAGGTGCGGCCGATCGGGA
>Ga0318534_10001044_pt1 | contig 10485 bp, 7 predicted proteins | sample GRESIP117b4f26_FD_202502 | JGI IMG/M metagenome (GOLD analysis project Ga0318534, IMG submission 202502) | Tropical soil microbial communities from Luquillo Experimental Forest, Puerto Rico - GRE.SIPMG.117b4f26 | ecosystem: Environmental > Terrestrial > Soil > Tropical forest > Bulk soil...
GGGGAGCGCCGCCCGCGGGGCGCGAGCCCGGCGGTGGTCCCGCGGTCGCGCGCATCCCCGGCCCGGTAGGCCGGGCCGGGGATTCCGGCTGGGTGATCGGGCGCCGCTGGCACGTCCAGCGCCCGATGCCGAACGTCTCGGCCTCGGGCCGCGCAACGTTCGTCGCGCTGGACCTGGATGGCGAGTATCCGTTCGAGATGGTCGTCAAGATCATCGCGCCGCCACCGGGGGCGGCCGGGCCACGCGTGGCCGCCGAACGGCGCCACGCCCAGATGGAGATGTCCCTGCCGCAGGGACACATCCACGACAACATCGCCGAGGTCTTGGACTGTGATCTTGATCCCGAGCACGGGTCCTACATCGTCACCCGGCTGTATCCGGGAACGCTGGAACGGTACCTCGCCGAGACCAGCGAACTCGATGCGCTGACCCTCGGGCTGGTGCTGCGCCTCGCCGAGCAGATACTGGCCGGGCTCCGGGCCGCGTGGGACCGGGGCTTCGTCCACCTCGACCTCAAGCCCGCCAACGTCGCGCTTACCGGGAACCTGACGGTGAAGCTCATAGACTTTGGGTTGGCGCAGCACTACGAAAGGGCGAACGGCGGCAACGACACGACCGCCGTGGCTCGTTTCACCCCGTTCTATGCTCCGCCGGAACAGATGCAGCGGCGCGATGCCTCGTGGATAAGCAGGAATGCCGACATCCGGGCGCTCGGCGCGGTGATCTACCGGATGCTAACCGGGCACCCGCCGATGTATCGGGAGGCCCGGGCGCTCGGGCTGGTAGATCCGTCGGGCCGCTGGCTCTCCGAGGACGCGACCGCGTTCTTCGACATGATGGCGCTGATCGAGTCGGTGGAACCGGTGCGCGTCGGGGAGCTCATCGGGTACCTGCCGGCCGACCTGGACATGTTGCTGCGCACCTGGCTGCGCGCGGACCCGCAGATGCGCAGCCCGGGTAATCCGAAGACTGTGGCCGAGCGGGTGTCGCTGGAACTGGCCGCGGTCATCGACCGGGTGAACGGCAGCGGCGAGGCCGGCTACCCGGTCGGCCCGCGGGTGACCCAGGAGCCGGACTTCACCGGACTGGAGGCCCGGTGGCACCGCCGTGCCCGGGACGAGGCGGCCTGGCTCGGCGTGGCCAGAGATGGGATCACACTAGAGGAGGCGCTGCCCGGTTCCGGCGATGCGGACGGTTTCGCGGACATGTCGGCTACCGCGCCTGGCGCCGGCCGGCCGCACGGGGTCGGCCACCCGGGGACCGGGCCCAACGGGGCTGGCCCCGGCTCCGCGCACGCGGATGAGGAGGACACGCTATGACGCCCGCCCCGCCCGCGGGATGACAGGCACGGTGCCCCCCGGCCGAGCCGGGCTGGTGATCTGGTCACGGGGGAGCGGCGGGTGGGTGAAGTGCGCCCTCGATGAGATCGTGTGGCTTGACCGCAGGCTGCTGAGCGCGAGTGAGGATCAGACGCTGCACCGTTCCCCGCGCTGCGCCGGACTGCGATACGTGCACCGCGGGTGGGAACTGTTCAGCCGCGATCCGACGCACCTGGTGTACGTGGCGCCGTACCGCGCCGGGCCCCCGCTGAGCTGGGAGGCCGTTGAGGCGGCGGCCGCCTACGTCCTGCCGGTCGCCACGGCGCAGCACGAGACCTTGCCAGTGCGCCTCGCCGACGGCGCCTGGCTGGTCAGCGTCGGCAAGTGGGTACTGGCGCTACTCATCAATGCGCCCGCGGACAGCCAGGATCATCCCGCGGACTCCCCTGGGGACGACCAGCCGCCCACAGCGGAAAACCGGCCCTGGGAGACCGGTACGCCGTCGGTCGCGCACCCGCCGCTGCATGACGCGGCGGCCAACGTCAGGGCGTTCTTCGATCGCAATGGCATGGCCCGCATGACGATCGCGTACTACTACCAGCACTTCATCCGTGGCACCATGTCCGCGCCGCAGACGGTGCCAATGACCGACGTGGCCATCGCGCTCGACCTGAACGGGCCGGGCACGGTCTCCGATTACAAGCGAGAGCTTCAGCGTTGTATCTGGAAGGAACAGGGCCATCAGCGCGAGCTGCCAGAGTTCCTTCTCAGCAACGGCCTGGTCACCCAGACCGACCTCGACCGTGCCCTCAAGCTCGCGGCTGCGCACGAGCACACCGGGCGAGCTGATAAGGCGCGAGAGCGGCTGCAGTACCTCCAGGGACGTTAGCGGGCTGTACTGCCGTGTCAGCGGTCGTGTCAGGGGCGTGACAGGTCGGCGTCAGGGGCGGTGCCGATGGTGGTCGCATGAGTAGTTCAGCGATTGCAGCTTCGGGGCTGCGGAAGGCATACAACGACAAGACCGTCCTCGATGGCATCGATCTCGATGTTCGGGCCGGCACAGTCTTTTCCCTGCTCGGCCCGAACGGGGCGGGCAAGACGACGACGGTGAACGTGCTGGCCACGTTGATCAAGGCCGACGCCGGGACGGTCAACGTCGCCGGGCACGACCTCGCGACCGAGACCAAGGCGGTGCGCGCGGCCATCGGGGTCACTGGTCAGTTCGCCGCGGTGGACGAGCTGCTGACGGGGCAGGAGAACCTGCAGCTGATGGCGGACCTCAAGCACCTGGACTCCGCCGAGGCCAGCCGGCTCGTCCCGGACCTGCTGGCGCGGTTCGACCTGGCCGAGTCGGCACAGAAGCCGGTGGCGACCTATTCCGGGGGTATGCGGCGGAAGCTGGATCTGGCGATGACGCTGGTCGGCGACCCGCGGATCATCTTCCTGGACGAGCCGACAACCGGACTGGATCCACGTAGCCGCCGCACGATGTGGGGAATCATCCGTGAGCTGGTGGCCGATGGTGTCACGGTCTTCCTCACCACCCAGTACCTCGAAGAAGCCGATCAGCTCGCCGACCGGATCGCGGTGCTCGACCAGGGCCACCTGGTCGCGCAGGGCACTCCCGACGAGCTCAAGCGCCAGGTCTCCGGCCGTCATGTCCAGCTCCGCCTCGCCAACGTCGCCGAGCTCGACAAGGCGGCGTGGGTCCTGACTGGCTCCACCCGAGACGACGAGGGCCTGACATTGCGGGTTCCCAGTGATGGTGGGGCGAAGTCGCTGCGGGCTCTGCTGAACAAGCTCGACGAGCAGTCGATCGACGTCGAAGAGTTCTCCGTTCACACCCCGGACCTCGATGACGTCTTCCTTGCCCTGACCGGTCACGCAAGCACAGGGGAGAACGCACAATGAGCACCGATGCGACGATCATGCTGCGTCGCAACTTCAAGCACACCCTCCGGAACCCGACCGCGGTGTTCAACGCGGTCCTGCTCCCGATCGTGCTCCTGCTGATGTTCGTCTACGTGCTCGGCGGCGCTTTCCACGTCGGCGTCGACTACATCGATTACGCGACGCCGGGCATGATCGTGCTGGCCATCTGCTACGGGCTGAGCGCGACCGCGCTGGCCGTGAACTCCGACATGACCAAGGGCATCATCAACCGGTTCAAGGTCATGGACATCTCCCGCGGTGCCGTACTGACCGGTCACGTCATCGCCAGCATGCTGCGCAGTCTGATAGCGGTCGCGGCCATCATCGGGGTGGCCTTGCTGATCGGATTCCGTCCGTCAGCGAGCTTCCTCGACTGGCTCGGCGTGGTCGGTCTCATCGTGCTGGTCTGCTTCGCAGCCAGCTGGCTCACGGTCGCTCTGGGATTGGCCGCGAAGACCCCGGAATCGGCGGGTCTGGCCACCGTGCCGCTGATCCTGCTGCCGTTCCTGAGCAGCGCGATCGTGCCGACCGACACGATGGGGCCCGTAGTGCGGCAGTTCGCGGAGTATCAGCCGTTCACGCCGATCATCGAAACCCTGCGCGGGCTGCTCACCGGTCAACCGTCGGCCGGCGACGCGATCGCCGCCCTGGCCTGGTGCGCCGGGATCGCCCTCGCCGGATACCTGTGGGCGCTGGCCACGTTCACCAGGCGAAGCTGACCTCCTGGGCGATGGCTTTTCCGCCGCCAATGTCGGGCTGGTCACCAATGCCTGGGCCCATGAGCCGCCCGTCAACAAGTCAACGACGAGACAACAGGAGATATCTCATGCCTACATTTGCCACGCCAGCGCCCATCACCGCCGCCGTGCAGGTCGCCGGTGCTCAGGTGCGCGTCACCGCGAGCGACCGGACCGACACCGTGGTGCTGGTCGAACCCATCAACGAGGCGAGCGCGTCGGACCTGAAGGTGGCCAGCAAGACCGAGGTCGACTTCGCCGGCGGTCAGCTAACGGTCAAGACGACCGTCTCGGGCGACAAGAGGGGTTCGGTTGCCATCGCGATCGACCTCCCCGCGGACTCCCGCCTGGTCGCAAATCTGGCGTACTCGAGTGTCCACGCTGACGGCCCACTTGGCGCGTGCGAGCTGCACATGGCATCGGGTCAGGTCCAGCTGGACCACATCGATGCACTGCAGGCGAACATCGCAGCCGGTGAGGTCGCGATCGGCCACATCGCCGGGCGCGCCGGCATCGACGGTGGGGCGCTCGCGGTGCGGATCGGCGAGGTCGAGGGTCCCGTCGGGATCGCGAGCTCGGGCGGGCGGGCCTGGATCGGCCACGCCGCGGCCGACCTCGAGCTCAGCAGTGGCAGCGGCGGGTTCGACATCGAGCGCGCCGACGGCAGCGTCACCGCCACGACGGCCAGCGGTGCCATTCGGATCGGCCGGCTGACACACGGTCAGGCGAAGCTGATGAGCGGCTCAGGCGACATCGAGGTCGGCATCAGCGAGGACACCGCTGCCTACATCGACGTCAACAGTGAGCGGGGGGCGGTGCGCAACTCGGTCGCGTCGCCGGAAAATGCTGACGCGTCCGACACCCAGGTCACGGTCCACGCCCGGACGCGGCACGGCGACATCATCGTTCAGCGACCAGCAAGCTGACCTTCAAACGCGATGGCGCTGGCCGCCGTCAAGAAGCCAGCGTGACCTCGACCAGCTGAGAGCAGCTCGTCCGGGTTCCCTCCATCGTCGCCTCGGCGAACCGTGCTTCGCCGAGGCGACGCCGGGCCGCCTGCTCGATCCTGGCCACATCCGGGTGCGAGCGATCCGGCGCTCCGCGTACGCTGACGCTGGCCGCGAGCAGCCGGGCCGCCTGCTCGTACTCGTCGCGGCGGAGCGCTAGGTCTGCGAACCCGACGAGTGCCTGGGCGATCAGGGGGGCGTATCCCGCCTCGGACGCCGCTTGCCAGGCCGCCGCGCGGTGCATCCGGGCTTCGTCGAGACCGTCGGCAAGATAGCCGAGCAGGTCGTGTGTCACCGCGCGGATGTTCGCCTGATCCGCGTCGTCGCCCAAGAGGGTGGTCGCGACGCCGAGCTGGTGGCGTGCCTGGTCGGCGTTACCGCCCCAGCGGCCGAGTTCCGCCTTCGCGAGGGCCAGCTCGACGAGCGCGTCCGGCCAGGTGACCCGTTCCGCGCACCGCTCGGCGTCGGCGATAGCGGCCGCGCTGGAGTCTCGATCGCCGAGCAGCCAGTACAGCTGGGCCTGTCGCGATCGCATTCGGATGACATCCTCGATGGCACCGAGTTCGGTGACGACCGTGATCGCCTGTTCGTAGCGCTCACACGCACCGGCGAACTCGCCGCGGGCAGCGATTCGGTCCGCCAGTTCGGTCAGCGCGAACCAGATCCCGAACCGCTCACCGAGTGACCGGAACTCGGCGAGTGCCCTCTCAAGGTACGCGTCGGCGTCCCGCCCGCCTTGGCCGAGCATGATCCGGATTTTGCCGAGGTGCACCCGGGCCAGCGCGCGCACCCAGGGGTCCTCGTCGTCCAGCAACGACTCGAATGCAGGCAAAGCGGCGTCCGGCCCCTGCAGCAAGCGTTCCAGCGGAGCGACGAGCCTCAGCACCGGGTAGCGGCCCTGACTGCGCCGGCTAAGCCGGTACGCCTCGCGGATCCATTCCTCCGCTTGGTGCTCGTCGGCGCGCCCCGACGTCACGAACAGCACGACCAGCGCGTAGACCATGGCCCGGGTCTCGTCGGTCACCTCGCCGGGCATTTTCGTGGCAGCGGTGATCAGCTCGAAGCCTTCGGCCCTGTGCCCGCCGAGCCACCAGTAGTAGCCGACGGCCGCCGCAAGCCGCATCGCCGCCTGCGCGTCGCCGGCCGCGAGCGCACCCCGCATCGCGGCACCGATGTTGTCGTGATCGGCTTCAAGCCTGGCGAGCCACTCCAATTGCTCGGCGCGGCGAAGATGCGGCTCCGCGGTCTCGGTGAGTTCGGTGAAGTAGGCGCGATGCGCGTCGCGCGCCAGGTCGGCTTCTCCCGCTTCCGCCAGCCGTTGAGCCGCGTACTCCTTGATCGTGTCGATCATCCGGTAGCGCGGTGCGCCGTTGCCGTCGGTGAGCACCAGCGATTTCTCGGTCAGCGAGGTGAGCAGTTCGAGCACGCGCTCCCGTTCGACCGCATCGCCGACGCAGACCCGTTCGGCCGCCTCCAGGCTCGCCCCACCGGAGAATGTCGAGAGCCTGCGCAGGACCATCCGCTCGGCATCGGTGAGCAGCTCCCAGCTCCAGTCGACCACCGCGCGCAGCGTCTTGTGCCGCGGCATCGCGGTACGGCTGCCACTGGTCAGCAGGCGGAACCGATCGTCGAGCCCGTTGGCGAGCTGGTCGATGGAAATGGTGCGCAACCTGGCCGCCGCCAGTTCGATCGCCAGCGGCATTCCGTCCAGCGCCCGGCAGACGCGCACCATCGTCGACAACGTGTGGGCGTCGACTGTGAGATCCTTGCGCACCGCGCCCGCCCGGTCGCGCAGCAACCGGACGGCTGGAGAGGACTCGATCTCGCCGGGACTGGCGTCCCCCTCCGGCAGGGCCAGCGGCTCGACCAGCCATAGCGCCTCACCGGTGATGCCAAGCGGTTCCCTGCTGGTCGCCAGAATCCGCAGTCGGCGGCACTCTCCGAGCACTCGATGGGCGAACACCGCCGCTTGCTCGATCACGTGCTCGCAGTTGTCCAGGATCAGCAGCGCCTCCCGGTCGCGGATCGCGGCGATGAGCCGGTCAGTTAGCTCGGCGTTCGGTGCCCCGCCGAGCAGAGCATCGCGCAGCCCGAGCCCGGCGAGCGTCGCCTGCGCCACATCACCGTCCGCGCTGATGGCCGCCAGCTCCACCAGCCAGACACCGTCCGGCACCTCGCCCAGCAGCGTGCGCGCCGTCTCCGTGGCCAGCCTGGTCTTCCCCGAGCCGCCCGGCCCGATCAGAGTGGTCAGCCGATATTCCGCGACGAGCTTGCGGACCGCAGCGACATCGGCATCCCTGCCGACGAAGCTGGTTAGCTCCGCGCGCACGTTGGTCTTCCGGGTCTCCTCCCGCCGTCCCAACTCGCCTCGCAGCACCGCGACGTGCAACGCCGACAACTCCGGCGAGGGGTCCACGCCCAGCGCGTCGGCCAGGGCTTCCCTGGTGCGCTCGTACACGAGCAGCGCCTCGGTGTCGCGACCGGCCGCAACGAGGGCACGCATCAGCGCGGCGACAAGCCGTTCCCGCACCGGATGGGCGGCTACCGCATCGGTCAGTTCCGCGAGCAGCCCGACATCGTGGCCGAGACCGACTTCCGCCTCGAACCGGTCCTCTATAGCAGTCAGGCGCAAACCTTCGAGCCGGGTGACCGCCGCATCGAACGCCGCGCTTTCCTGCAGATCGACATCCTGCATGGCCGAACCACGCCACAGTGCGAGGGCCTCGCGGAGCAGCCGTACCCGCTGAGGGTCTTCCGTGTCGCGGGCCTGACGGACAAGGCTCTCGAACCGAACAGCGTCGACGGCCTCGGGTTCCACCGTCAACCGGTAGCCGCCCGTCTGCCCCTCAACCAACCCGTCTGGCAACGCCTTCCGCAGTCGGGAGACCAAGCGTTGCAAGGCATTCGCCGCGTCGAAGGGCGGGTGCTCACCCCAGATCCAGTCGATCAGCGTCGCCTTCGGGACTACCCGGCCTGGTTCGAGCGCAAGGGCGATCAACAGCGCGCGCAACCGGGCGCCCGACACATCGGCCAACACGCCGTCGTCCGTGCGAACCTCGAATGATCCAAGCATTCCGATCCGCACGAGCTGATTCTCTCACGGTGGCTTACGCCCGGGTCTGCCCGCTGGCCGCCGACGCTGGTCCGCCGAAGACCCGGACGCGTATGCGCACACCTCGCCCTTGGCTTGAAGGCACCGCTACGCGGAGATGAACCGCCTGGCCAGCCCTGGCCCCGCTGCTCCGGTTGCCGAATCTGGGCGAAACTGCGTTGGGCCACCGGCTGGTCATATCGGTGCGCCGGCCGGGAGAGGCTGGCCCGGTATATGAACGTGCTTCGCGTTGATGTCCTGGAAACTGTTTGACGTTTTCTGGCGGGCGGTCAAGGCTGCCGCGTATGACCAGCCGCATCTCGCACACGTCGTTCGACGCCATTAACGCCTACGCGCAGTCGGTCTTCTGGTCGCAGGTGCTGGACTTCGCTGAAGATCCTGATGACCCGAACGAGCCCGCACACGAGGAATGCCTGATCACCTCGCGTGACCGCAGCCAGCTCTTGCTGTTCATCACCGTCCCCGACAGTAAGAAGGTGAAGAACCGGGTGCACCTTGACCTGCGCCCGGTGGATCGCACCCGCGAGCAGGAGGTGGAGCGGATCCTCGCGCTGGGAGCGTCACACCTCGCCGATCACCGGCGGCCCGACGGCAGTGGCTGGATCACCCTTGCCGATCCGGAGGGGAACGAGTTCTGCATCTTGTCCAAGGATCCGGCCGGCTCTGGCGCTACTACCTGACGGCGGCGGCGGCCGTGCCAGAAACCAGTTAATGCCTGCCACCCAGGCCGCCCATCCCGTTCCCATCGCGGCAGGTGAGGGTGCGTCCGCGTCCCGCGCTGCTCGATATGTATGCAAGCTGGTGGGCCCGATCGTCGGATCGAAGCTGAGGATCGCACGACTACCGACAAGGCGATGATCCGATTTTCCAGCGCGAATAGATGGAGATCTGGCCGGGTCACGCCGAGACCGCGTTAGGCCGTGGTCCGTCAATTCGAGCCCAGCACAGCACTTGGTGTGTACGCTGACGACCGGCCTCTAGCCTCGCTGCGCAAGTTTCTGCCAGACAGCCCAGGCGGCAACCTGGGCTGAGCAGCCGGCGTCGAAGGCCCATTCCCGGCATCCAGGGTAATCTGAAGAAGGGTAAGGGGTTTCAGGGCTCCTGGTTTCGGCGTCCCGGCCCTTAGTCCAGCGCCTCCATGTCGAGGTCGACCACGCTTGCTTTACCGCCTTCAGGTATTCGTGCTCTGTACTCACCGCGGGCCCAGTGCCGACGCGGCGTTCGATGGCGCTTGCCGACTTAGCGTAAACGAATCAAATTGGGCTGTGTCCGAGCAGCTGTGGACATCGGCAGGATCGGCTGGAGCCCGGGTGCGCCGCGCGGCCCGGGGTCTCGGAGTGGTGGTTTAGTCAGCGTGCGGAACTCTCCGAGCGCTGAAAGCAGGTAATTCGTTGCATGAAGGCACCCGTTCATCTAAATTTTGCCTGTGAGTCTCGAAAGGACACTTCCGCTTACGGCGCGAAAGGCGATGCGGTGGCACCAGACTGGTCTGACGCCGAGTACGTCATGGACTATCGGGCTCTGCGAGCGCTGATAGGCGCTATCGCGATCCTGATTGTGCCGGTCGTCTACATCGGAAACTGGCTCATCTTCACCCGTCACCTCGGTGACTGCTTCGGGCCCAACCGGGGGATCCCGGGTTCGCTGAGCGCTTTCTACTACACCCACATGCGCAACCTGTTCGTCGGCGCCATGTGCGCCCTGGGGATTTTCTTCGCTGCCTACCGCGGCTACAGCAAATGGGACAACCGCTTCACCAACGTCGCGGGCCTTGCGGCGATCTGCATTGCGCTATTCCCGACGTTGCCGCCGCCAAAGCTGTTCTTTACAGCCTCGAACCGGTGCGGTCCGGTGACGCCGATCACCTACCACCTGTCACCGCATCAGTCGGCCTACCGCTGGGTGCATGTGGTCTCGCTGGTCGTGCTGTTCACGATGGTGTTCCTCATGGTGCTCGTCCAGTTCACCAAGACCGACAAGCCAGTGGGTGAGCGGCAACCGGCGAACAGCGAGAATCTGATCGGCAAGATAGCGGCGTGGTGGACCGGGCTGTTCAAGGTCAAGCAGCCCAAGAAGCGCCGGAACAAGCTCTACGTGATCTGCGCCGGCGGCATCACGCTCTCCGCGCTGCTGGCGATCGCCGGGCCCTCGTTCGACAACACAGCGCCCTGGCTGCTGATCGCAGAAGTCGGCGCATTCTGGTCCTTCGGAATCGCCTGGTACGTCAAGGGCGCGGCGTCGGCGGTTAGCCAGCCTGCACCCGGCCACCTGGCGCTGCGGACACTCTCGCACACGATTCCCCGAAGGCTTGCTGGGTGAGCGGAGCGGCGAACCTGCCGACGGCTACGCACCCGTGGCCGCAGGCCAGTCCTGGCGCT
>Ga0318534_10001062_pt1 | contig 10446 bp, 9 predicted proteins | sample GRESIP117b4f26_FD_202502 | JGI IMG/M metagenome (GOLD analysis project Ga0318534, IMG submission 202502) | Tropical soil microbial communities from Luquillo Experimental Forest, Puerto Rico - GRE.SIPMG.117b4f26 | ecosystem: Environmental > Terrestrial > Soil > Tropical forest > Bulk soil...
ACGGCGAACCACCCAATGATCAGCACCGCGAAGGCGGCCAGGTTGAGGAAGTACAGCACAACGAGCTGCGGGATAATCAAGATGATGCGGAACGCGACCGTCACACGCCGCCGCAGGGCAGGGCGGGCGCTGTACAGGACCGCCGGGTAGTCACCAGGGTCCACATATCCCGCGACGACCCGGAAGCCCGGGTAGCCGGTGGTCAAGCCGAACAAGAAGGCCTCCACCCGCCACTGGTACCGCAGCACTGCGACCAGGTAATCCCCAAAACTCTCCGGCAGGCGCCCGGTAAACAAGATCGCGAACCAGCCCGCCAAGGACACAACGCCGGCTCCGAACCCCAGCACCATCAGCCACAGGTACAACGGGATGACCAGAGCCCAATTGACCAGGGGCCGCCACCGGGCGATGCGCTCAGCGCAGACCACCTCGCCATTCAGCGGATAGCTACTCGTCAGCGGATAGCTACTTGCCATCAGCGCCACCCTCAATCCAGATCAAACCTCAAGTAAAGCCACCGGAAACCCCGCTCGTCAGCGTTGTCCGCTCGCACCTTACGGCTCGGAGCACCCTTCGCGCCACCTTTCGTGCCCCGCGGAACGCGGCAACGGGTTAATGGCCACGGGCCATACCTGTGGATCAGGTTTCAAGAACTGCGGACGGGCCTGCTCCGGTCGCTCTCTGTGACGCCACTGACGTTCGAATGCGGTAGCCGTACTCCCATGGCAGAGGTTCGGCGCACTCCGCTAGCGGGACTGTTGGCCAGCCAACACTCGGTGTGTTAGCTGGGTGACTGACACCTGCGTCGCGGTTGGGCACCGTTGATGGCAACGGTCAGAGCCGATCACGCGGAGGACACAATGTCAGTCAACAGCCGGACCCGCCGTATCCGCCCCAACACCGCGCCCGCCTATTACCTTGGTCGGCCTGCCAGTTTGTGGATCAGCGTCGCCACCGGCCATGCGGGGGTGCCGGACAGCCTTCGGTGATCTCTTCGGTGATCTCCGGGCAGATTGTCGTCCGGGGTCGCTGCGCACGTGCCGGGTCTTGACGTTCTGCTGCTCGACCCAGAAGTTGAAACCGCCGAACACCCAGGTGCGGGACAAGATCTCCTACCGGCACTGGGTCTCCGACGACTACGTCGCCACCCCCAGCAAGACTGGCTTCAGCAAGCCCGGCCCCCGCTGCTGACACCGACCCGGCCGAGCGCGTCGAGCCGCGGGTGCTGACTCCGCGCGTGCTGGGCGCGGCGCACGTCCGCGGGTGTGCGCCGAGGGGTTAGCGGGAACGGAGGTGACCACGATGACGTCAACCCAATCCAGCATCGTGAATGCGCCGCTGGATGAGGTGTTCGCCTGGCATACCCGGCCGGGCGCGATCACCCGGCTGACTCCGCCGTGGCTGCCGGTCACCGTTGCGGCAGAGGCGGCGTCGCTGCGCGACGGCCGGGCCGTGCTGGGGCTGCCAGGTGGCCTTCATTGGGACGCGCAGCACGACCCCCGGGCCTATGACCCGCCGCGCCGGTTCGCCGACGACCTGGCCTCGATGCCACTACGCGCCGGCCTGACCTGGCGGCACGTGCACGAGTTCTGTCCCGTCCCGGAGGGCTCGACCCAGGTCACCGACACCATCATCACGAACGTGCCCGCTGCGCTGCTGCGGCCTGTTCTGGCCTACCGGCATCGCCAGCTAAGCGATGATCTTGCCGCGCACGAGTGGGCCCGCCGGATGGGGCAACGGCCGCTGACCATCGCCGTCACGGGTAGCAGCGGCCTGGTTGGCGCGGCACTGGCCGCGTTTCTCACCAGCGGCGGGCACCGGGTGATTCGCCTGGTGCGCCGGGAGCCGCGGGGACCGAATGAACGGGAATGGCATCCCGATGACCCGGCCGCGGACCTGCTGCGCGGGGCCGACGCGGTTGTTCATCTGGCCGGCGCGCCGATCGGCGGACGATTCACCGCCGAACACAAGCGCCAGATCCGCGGCAGCCGCGTCGGGCCGACGGCCAAGCTCGCACAGCGAGCCGCCACAACAGCCGACGGCCCCGCCGTCATGGTGGCCGCATCGGCGATCGGATACTACGGTGCTCGCCGCGGCGACGAAATCCTCACCGAGACCAGCACGCGTGGCGACGGGTTTCTCGCCGACGTGACCACCGACTGGGAATCCGCCTGTGACCCGGCCCGCGACGCTGGCATCCGCGTCATCAGCATCCGCACTGGGATTGTGCAATCACCCCGCGGCGGGACCCTGCGGCTGCTGCGGCCCGTGTTCACCGCCGGGCTCGGGGGTCGCCTCGGCAGCGGCGAGCAATGGGTGTCCTGGATCGGCATCGACGACCTGGTCGGCATCTACCACCGGGCGATATTCGACCCGGTGCTCACCGGCCCGGTGAACGGGACCGCGCCAAACCCGGTGCGCAACACCGATTACACCCAGGTACTGGCCCGCGTACTGCGTCGCCCCGCTCTCCTCCCGGTACCTGGCGCGGCCGCTGGGTTGCTGCTCGGCGGCGAAGGGGCACGCGAACTTGCTCAGGCGAGCCAGCGGGTCAAGCCCAGCCGACTGATCAGTGCCGGCTACCACTTCCGGCACCCTGGGCTGGAACAGGCGCTACGGCACCTTCTCGGCCGCACCTGCAACCCCTCCGAATTCGAAACCGATGGCGTGTAGCGCTTCAACCGCATTTGCCCGCACCGGATTAACCCACATAGGACCCGATCGCAGCAGGGTGCAAGCCCGTGTGTCTATGGCCGCGGGAGGCCGTCCCTTAGTGGACGCAGGCGGAGGAGAGTCATGGAGAACATATCGCCAGGTGAGGAGCGGACCTCAACCCGCGCGGTAGCGGCGCGATCGCCGTTCGGCCCGCCGCTGGGCCCGCCACTCGTACCGGTCAGCCAGCCGCCGGGACCGCCAGTCCATCCGTGACCCCTCGGCCGGGCCGTCGCGCTGGCCGCCCGACGCTACACGGTAGATCCGGGTCCCGCCGAGCAGTGAGAACGCGCGGATATGGACGGTCGGTGCGTCCGGGCCGGGTTCCGGCCCGGCATCGACGCTCGTGCCGCCGATGAGGCTGAAACCCGACGCATCGACCCGGATCCCCGGGGGGACTCCGATCGAGACCCCGCCCAGCAGCGACACCTTGGTCAGGGTGACCTCGGGGGCGGCCAACTGTGTCTGGCTCAGGTCGAGATCGGCGCCGCCGATGAGGCTCACCACGATGACACTGCGCTCCATCCGCCATGGCCCGGAGACGCTCAGGCCGCCGATGGGCGAGATGTGCCACGACGGCCGCGCGGGGCCGCGCTCGGCGACTCCGCTACTGGCCGCGCCGGCGTCCGTGGGAAGATCCGCCACGAGGCGGTCGAGCTCGGCTCGGGTCTTGGCCGTAGTGGCGCGGTCCATCCGCTGGCTGAACTCCTCCAGGGTCAGCCGCCCGTCGCCGCTGGCCGCGCTGAGCCGTTGAAGGGTCGCGTCCCGCTCGGCGTCCGACGCGCGGATGCCGCCGGCCGGCTCGCCGTCGCCCGCGGTCGCGCCGTCGCTTGTGGTCGCATCCATCGCTGCCTCCGCCCTGCGACGCGTCGCTTGCCCGCGACCACCCTAGCGGCTGGCCGACCGCCGACTCATCGTCCGTTGAGCATCTCCGCGGCCGCGAAAGCCTGGCCCTGCGGGCACGACCACCTCACCCCGTTAGGGTCCGCCCGATCCCGGGATGCCACCTGGGCCGCACGTCGGGGGAGCCGGATTCGGGCGCCTTCGCAGGCACGGTTACCAGGGCACGTGCCGGTCGAGCCAGCGGAGCGCAGTCCCGATCACTGGACGCTCGTGCCAACCTCGGGCCATGACTTCGCCGCGGATCGACTCAGCAGCACCGCGCAGTCGCTGGCGCACTGCCGTCGCTTGAAGGTCCCTGGCCCGGCGGCGCAGGAAATGGACACAGTTGCTGCAGATACCTACCTCGGGATGGTTGCCCAGGTGGACCAGGGCATCCTCGGATCTGACGCGTCCGCAGCACCAGCATGTACTCTCGTCTGTTTGGCCGATCGCTGTCTGAGCCTCAGCGCTCATCGCGGCTCCCATCTCCTGGTAGGGAGTCTAGGCGCCCGTGGATCTGCCGCGCTGAAAGGGCGGCCTCCCCTGAAGCGCTTCGATCCGTCAAGGAACATCTACGAAAGCTGGGCGTCTCCAGCCCGCACCGCCGCCACCACCCGCGTCTTCCCCGACGGGGCCGCTTAGGGCAGGGGTTAGGCCATAGGCGGGCACGGCCTGGCTCCTGTTGCGTTGCCCGGCGCGGCGTAGGTCCTCGGCGAAGTAGGAGGTGTCGAACCAGGTCGGGAATGCCCGGGCGAGCCGACTAGGCCCGAGCAGGCGGGCGTGGCCGTTGGCGATCAGGTCACGGAACGGGACGAGGCCGACCAGCCAGCGCTGCATTTGCCCGGTGTCGGCCTCGATCGCCAGGTCGACGTCGTAGCCGGGGTCGTCGGTGCATACAGTGACCGCGCCGCGCTGGATGTCGAGCCAGCCCTGGGCGGCGCCCGCGCCGGTCAACGTCAGGTGCAACACGGTGCGCTGCCGCGGAAGCTTGGCCGCGATCGCGTGCTGGTGCAGGCGCCACATGAACGACCGGCCGTCGCAGTCCTCGTCAGCAGGATCCCCAAAGGCCCACTCCGCGGCCCAGTGCCCGATGGCCCAGATAATCGGGGTTACCGATTCCCCCGCCGGTGTCAGCGTGTAACGTCCGGGCCGGCCAGGAGCCCCGGGCTCCCGGTGAACCAGCCCGCGCCGCTCGAGCAGCCGGAGCCGCTGCGCGAGCATGGTCCTGCTGATCCGGGGAATCCCCCGGTGGATTTCGTTGAAGCCACCGGCGCCCACCATGAGTTCGCGGATGACCAGCGGTGTCCACCGGTCACCCAGCACCTCGACGCCGACGGCGATCGGGCAGTAGTCCGCATAGCGCGTCATAGACCCATGATGCCGGGCCTGCCGAGGCTGGGGTAGTACAGATTCTGTACTCCCTGGCCAGCCGTTGGTCCAGCGTGTGCGAGTATTGCCGGCCGCTTGATGCCGATTCGCCGAGTCGCGGCCCGGCCGGCGGTGGTACGAGACCATCACTCGTCCGGGGCCTCACCGCCGACGCAAGCTCTTGACCGGAGCGCCCCCGCACCGGGGCTTGAGAAATGAGGAGTCGGTATGACGATGGCAGCAGCGCGCGCGGATCTTTCGGTTATCAAGGCGCGCCAGCAGAAAACCTGGGCCAGCGGCGATTACGCCGTCGTTGCCTCCCGCATCGTGCTTGTCAGCGAACTGCTCGCCGATGCGGCCGACCTGGAAGCGGGCTGGGAGGTGCTGGATGTCGCGTGCGGCAACGGCAACACCACCTTGGCAGCGGCCCGCTCGGGCACCTACGCCCTGGGCATCGACTACATCCCCGAACTGCTCGAGGGCGGACGCGTGCGCGCGGTGGCCGAGGGCCTCGACGTCGAGTTCCGGCTCGGCGACATCGAAAATCTGCCCGTAGACGAGGAGTCATACGACGCGGTGCTGAGCGTCTTCGGGGCGATGTTCGCACCCGATCATCAGCGGGCCGCGGACGAGATCATCCGGGCCGCTCGCCCAGGCGCCACCGTCGGCCTTGCCTCGTGGACCCCCGATGGGTTCATCGGACAGATGTTCGGTGTCATTACCAAGCACGTGCCCGCCCCGCCCGGCGTGGCGTCGCCGCTGCTGTGGGGTACCGAAGAACACTTGCACGGCCTGTTCGGCGCGGCGGCCACCGATGCCCGGTCCGCGCGGCGCACCTGCACCTGGCGATTCACCTCCCCCGAACAGTTCGTCTCGTTCTTCCGCCGCTGGTACGGACCAGTCCTGAAGGCATTTGAGGTGCTTGACAGCGACGGCCGCGCCGCGCTGACCGCCGACCTGTCCCAGCTGGCTCGGCACTGGAACAGCAACCACGGCCGCAGCGTCGCCATCCCAGCGACCTACCTGGAAACCATCCTTACCCTCCGTTGATACACCGCTGGTGGACGACCTGGCAGGCCAGGTCCAGGGCTGCCGTGTCGTCGTTCCACCGAAGGGGGAAGTCAGATGGCCATCACAGAGATCGCGGGCTTTGCCGGAGCCGGGCTGGCCGGGGCGGCCTACGTGCCGCAGATTTCCCACCTGATCAGGGCACGCTGCTCGGCTGGCATCAGCAGGCTGGCGTTTGCGGTATGGCTGCTGTCGTCGCTTCTGATTACCGCACGTGCCATCGCCATCGGCGCCGGGGTGTTTGTCGTGCTGGGCGGGATCCAAATCGTGGCCACAGCCTTGATCATGCTCTGTGCGGTCCGATACAAGGACACGCCCTGCTCGACCCATAGTCCTGGCCGGCCGACGGCTGAGGCAGCCGCGGAAACGGGCACGCCGGGAACTGGGCTTGCTTCCTAGCGCCCGCCGGTCGCCCTGCTGCAGGGACAGGGCCGATCCGCCTTTCCTGTCGGGACGTTCGGGTCCTGGGCGACAAGGTCGGGTCTGTAATGCATGAACCCACAAGGTCCAGCCGGGTGACGGGGCGGCCCCGGCACCTGCGGAGGCTCGGCGGGTAGTTATCCGGTGTGGTTCCAGGGGTTGTCGCGGCGCGCGGTTACCGGCGTTCGTGGCTGCGCGGTGACCTAATTGCCGGCATGACCGTGGCTGCCTGCCTGATTCCGCAGGTCATGGCGTACGCGACGGTCGCGGGTGTGCCCCCGGTCGCGGGCTTGTTTCAGCGACGATGTGCTGACCGCGCGGTCGTTCGCGCGGCGCGATGAGGTGATCGCGGCTAACCGGGAGTTGCTGGCGCTCGGCGTCGCCAACGCGGGCTCGAGCCTGCTGCAAGGCTTCCCGGTCAGCTCCAGTGCGTCCCGGACGGCCATTGCCGTGACGACGGGCAGCCGCACCCAGCTCTACTCGGTGATCGCGGCCGTGGCGGTGGTCGCCGTGTTGCTGTTCGCCCGGCCGGTGCTGGCGCAGTTCCCGGTGGCCGCGCTCGGCGCGATCGTCATCTACGCCGCCATCCGCCTGATCGACGTCACGGCATTCCGGCGGTTGCTGGCATTCCGCCGGACCGAACTCGCCATTGCCCTTGCTACCTGTGCGGGCGTGCTGGTCTTCAACATCTTGTACGGGGTGCTGGTAGCGATCGGGCTGTCGGTAGCGGACCTGCTGGTCCGGGCGGCCCGGCCGCACGATGCGGTCCTGGGACGTGTCTCCGGCCTGGCGGGCATGCACGACGTGGACGACTATCCCGGCGCGCAGACCATCCCCGGACTTGTGGTGTACCGCTACGACGCCCCGCTGTTCTTCGCCAATGCCGACTACTTCCGCCGCCGGGCGCTCGCCGCCGCCAGCCAAGAACCGGGCCCGCCGCGCTGGTTCGTACTTAACGTCGAGGCGACCAGCAACCCCGGCAGCGGCTTGCTCACGATCCGCCCCGACGGCCACGTCGGCTTGCGGTGCCAGAGGGCCGAACCGGACCAGCTCACCGCCTGGCTCAACCTGATCAGGGTGCCAAGACCAGAAGCCGATCCAAGGGCCGCCTGGCCACCGGTCCGCGCACCGTTGCCAGCGCAGCTAACCGGTCGCCCGGTACCACCGCGGCAGCAAAGGATCTCGCCGCCCCTCCTCCTCAGGGGCGGCGAGATCGAATTCGGGGTTACTCGCCCCTGCCCGGTGCGGGCTCGAGCGGCGGGTTCTCGGTGGGTGCGGCGATCTGGCCGGTGCGCTCCCGGTAAGCCTTGAGGAAGGCGTACACGACGACCCCGGCGAGGACCACCAGCAGCGCCAGGTAGACGGCCTGGTAACCGGCGGCGAAGGCGACCCACAGCGAGAACAGCACGCCGGCGCCGGCGATAGTGGCGTCCCTGGCCAGCGCCCATCCCTGCACCCGGCGGCGCCTGGACGCCAGGTAGGTGAGCTGGGCGCACGCGGAGAACAGGTACGGGATGGCCACGGTGACCACGGTGAGCGCGACCAGGTTGGTGAAGACCGTCAGCCCGGTGGCCGTGGTGTAGCTCCACAGCATCAGCGCCGACGGCAGCAGCGCCGCCATCACGATGCCGAACCAGGCGGTGTCCTTGCGGTCGGTCCAGGCGAACGCCCGCGGGAACAACCCGTCCTGCGCGGCCGCCCGGGACACCTCGGTGGTGACCAGGGTCCAGCCGTTCAGCGCCCCGATCCCGGAGACCACGGCCAGCGCGGCGACCAGCTTGCCTGCCCACGCCCCGTGGGTGAAGATCGTGCCGAACGCGGTGACGAACGGCGCCGTGTCGCCGACCAGCGCGTGGTGCGGCACCAGGCCCATGATCACGGCGGTCACGGCCACGTACAGCAGGGCGCTGGCGGCGGTGCCGAGCACCGACGCCCACCCGACGTTCCGCTCCGGGTTACGGACCCGCTTGGCGGTGATGGCCGCGACCTCCACGCCAATAAAGGAGAACAGCGCCACCCCGGCGGCAATCCCGATCGCGTCGTACAGGCTCCCGCCCGAGGCGTTGAACGCGCCGAAGTTCCCCTTGGACACGAAGAACCAGCCCACGACGCCCACGAACAGCAGCGGGAGGAACTTCAGGACCACCGTCAGGTTCTGGAACCAGGCCATCTGCCGGACGCCGGCCAGGTTCACGATCGCCGGCACCCACAGGCCGGTCAGCGCGATGCACCAGTTCCCGATGCCCGACGGGTGGATGCCGAACAGGGCATCGACGTAGAAGACCCAGGCCGCGACGATGGCCGCGTTGCCCGCCCAGCACTGGATCCAATAGCACCAGCCGGTCAGGTACCCGGCGAAGTCACCGAACTCGTGCCGGGCGTACGCATACAGCCCGCCGTCGGAGTTGGGCACCCGCCTGGTCAGCTGGCCGAACATGACGGCCAAGAGCATCGCGCCCACCGCGATGACCCCGAGGGTCAGCAGCGAACTGGTGCCCGCGCCAGCCAGCACGGCCGGCATCGCGAAGACCCCGGTCCCGATGATGCTCCCGATGACCAGGCCGGTCGCCGAGGTCAGGCCCAGCACACGGGCCTTCTGCCGATTACGCGGCGACAACTCCGCTCGCGGCACCGGCTGCCCGCGGGGGGCAGTGGTGATGGTGGACACGGGGAACCTCCCTTCCGGGGAGTCACCAGTGACACCCCGGCACCGTGAACTCACTCGTTCACCTCCAGGCTCAGCCCGGCACAGCGGCGGCCGACAGGGACGGAAGTCCCCAAATGATCATCCGAAGGGCCGTCAGTGCCCCCGGGAGTGCCGGGCAGAGGACCATTGACCCTGTACAGGGGCCAGGCCAGCCGGGTTCGATACCTGCCGAAAGGAGCCACGCGGCACGCCGGGCCGGCCGTCGGGTGGTGGCGCGTGCCAGAGGCAGGAGGCAGACGGCGATGAGCGGCGAACGCAGCGGACAAGAACTCGTGATGGTAGGCGTCGACGGCTCGGCGGCGTCGGTGCGCGCGCTGAGCTGGGCTGCGCGGTACGCCACGGCCACCGGCGCCCGGGTCCAGGCCGTGCTGGCCTGGCATTACCCAGCCGCGGCCGGCCAGGCCCCGGTGGGCATCGCCCCAGACCCCGTCCACCGCGGAACCGAGGCGGAGCAGCTGGCCATCCTCGACAAGGCGATCGCGCAGGCCTATTCTGGCCAGCCGGGCCCGGCGGCCGAGGCGAGGCTCGGTGCGGGCACCCCGCACAGGTCCTGATCGAAGGCTCCAAGGAAGCCGACCTGCTGGTGGTGGGCAGCCACGGGCACGGCGCGTTCACCGGGATGCTGGTCGGCTCGGTGAGCATCCACTGCGTCACCGGCGCATTTTGCCCGGTGGTCGTGGTCCGCGGCACTGATGCCGACTGAGCCCGGCCCGCTCGCCCGCGCCGAGGTACAAACTCTCGACGCCTACTGGCGGGCCACCAGCTACCTGACGGCCGGGCAGATCTACCTGCTGGCCAACCCGCTGCTGGCCAAGCCGCTGCGCCCCGAGCACATCAGGCCGCGGCTGCTCGGGCACGGGGCACCTCTCGGTTCACAGGCTCTCGCATGCGTACACCGCGGGCCGCGCCGGGGCCCTGGCGTGCAACGCCAATCGGCCACTGCGCGTCGGCCGCCTCCCAGTCGACCGCGGAGACTGCCCCATCGCAGGCCGCTGATCGCCCTCGCGCGCTTGGCAGCGTGCCGAGCCGCTGTCGCGGTGGAGGTAGGTCCGCCGCGGCCGGGTGGACTCGTGTTCGCTGCCCCTCCCCCGACGGCTTCCCCAGCACGGGACCTGGGCGGACCGGGCAACCGGGCATTCTGATGGCCCCACATTTCTGAAACCTACGCGGGACTTCCCGGGCAGCTCAGGGGCCACAGGCCTCAAGTCCCAGGGCGTTCGGTACATAAGGCTCCCATCTGAACGGCAGCGGGCGCCCGGAGCGGCCGGTTCCACAGCTTGGGCCGCTGG
>Ga0318534_10001064_pt1 | contig 10445 bp, 10 predicted proteins | sample GRESIP117b4f26_FD_202502 | JGI IMG/M metagenome (GOLD analysis project Ga0318534, IMG submission 202502) | Tropical soil microbial communities from Luquillo Experimental Forest, Puerto Rico - GRE.SIPMG.117b4f26 | ecosystem: Environmental > Terrestrial > Soil > Tropical forest > Bulk soil...
CACTGCCCGCCGTGCCCTGACGGGCTTGCTGGGGGCTCCCCCAGCTGTCTCTGGCGGCCGCCACCGCCAGCGTGACGCCCACCGCGAGCATAGGTGTGACCTTCGCGGCGGACCCGGCGCGCCGGCTGACACCGTCTGCCGGTACTGAGGCTCAGAGCTGGACAAAGAGGTATATTCGGGGCGGTCGCCCGGGCGACGCATACTGGTTGCTGCCATTCAATCGGCCGTGATGCTGTTCGCGCCCGCTCAGCCAGCAATCCGCGAGCAGCCGAGGCAATCTACGCCGGGTTGGGCCAGTCACCCGTCGGCGTGCCTGATCCGGTCGCGCCGGTTCTAGACGGTCTGGAGTTCGGTGCTGGCGAGGCTAATGGGCGCATGGGTGGTCGAAGATCTCCGCGTACCCGTGGTGGGCGCTGCGGTGCGCCAGCAGCCCGACGTGGACGTTGAGAGCTTGCTATAGCAAGTACGCCGATGCGGGGATGGATGCTGGTGGTAAGCGACCGGCTTGGCACCACTGCCAAGCGGGGCACACGAACATGAACCGAGGGGATAAACCGAGAATGACCGTCTCGGACGAGCCACGCGAGCAGGTGCATGGCGCGACCGGATCACCGCGGCATCCCGGCCGGAGGTCCGCACCGGGTATGAGGCGACGCCGGTTCCTGCAATACGCGGGGCTCGGCGCCGCGGCGACCGTCACCGCCAGCTGCAGCGGCGGACCACGGGCCGCTGTAGCCGACCGTTCGGCGGCGTCCAGGGCGCTGCCGGAGGGCTGGAGCGGGACCATCGCCGATGTTAGGCACGTGGTGATCCTCATGCAGGAAAACCGGTCCTTCGATCACTACTTCGGGACGCTCCGGGGAGTGCGCGGCTTCGGAGACAAGCAGATCCTCACCTACCCGAACGGGACCAACATCTTCCAGCAACCCGACAAGGCCCGCGCTGACCTCGGGTACCTGCTGCCCTACAACCTGACCGACCAGATCGACGGTGACCTCGACCACAGCTGGGTCGGCGACCACGAGGCCTGGAACGGCGGGCTGTGGAACAACTGGGTTGCAGCCAAGACCGAAGAGACGATGGGCTACTTCACCCGGGACGAGATCCCGTTCCAGTACGCCGTGGCCGATGCCTTCACCATCTGCGACGGTTACCATCAGGCGATTATGGCCTCTACCGGCCCCAACCGGATGTACTTCTGGACGGGGACGTCGAGCGGCTGGACCACCAACCCGGACGACTACACCGTCGACTTCGGGCCGGACGCCGGCACGGCCGAGGTTATGACCTATCCCGAGCTACTTCAGAAGGCCGGGATCAGCTGGCAGGTGTACACCAACGACCAGATCGGCGACAGCGGCGGCTACCCCGACTACTTCCTGGGCGACTACGGCGACAACCCGCTCTGGTTCTACCAGCAGTACAACACCACCGATAGCCGAAACGGCGGGACCGGCGCGCTCGCGGTCCGCGGGGCGGTCACCCCGTGGCAGACCCACGCCGGGGCGCCGCCGATGAGCAAGACCCACGCCGCGTACGTGCTGTCGACATTCATCAAAGACGTCAAGAGCAGCAAGCTCCCCCAGGTGTCGTGGATCGTCGCCCCGGCCGGCTACTGCGAGCACCCGTCCTACGCCCCCGACTACGGGGCGCACTACGTGAACACCGTGCTACAGACACTGTTCTCCAACCCGGACCTGTGGAAGAGCACGGCTCTGTTCATCACCTACGACGAGCACGACGGGTTCTTCGACCATCAGCTCCCGCCCGCCCCCGAGGTGAGCGTCACCGACGAGCACATCGGCGGGCTGCCGATCGGCCCCGGGACCCGGGTCCCGATGCTCATCTGCTCGCCGTGGACCCGCGGCGGCTACGTCGACTCCAACGTCTACGACCACACCTCGATGCTCCGGTTCCTGGCCGCCTGGACGGGGGTAAAGCCGGCCAACGTCACCTCATGGCGGGCGTCCGTGACCGGCGACCTGACCACAGCATTCGACTTCGGGCACCCGGACTTCTCGATCCCGAAGAACATCCCCACGCTCGACCAGACCTGGGGGCTGACCCAGCTGACCGGCGGGTCGACGGAACCTCCGGCCGAGGGCGCCCAGAAGATGCCGGCCCAGGAGCCCGGCACCCGGCCGCACCGCCCAGCCAACTTCCAGCTGCATGTCGATGTGACCGTGAACCGCACGACCAGCCAGGTCACCGCCGCGCTGACCAACACCGGCACGGTCGGCGCCTCCCTCGCCGTCTACCCGGATAACTACCTGACCTTCGGCGGCACGCCGTTCACGGTGCTCCCGTCCGCCCCGCGCTCCTACGTCTGGGACGCGACGCCGACCGCCGGAAAGTACGCCTTCTCGGTCTACGGCCCTGACGGGTTCCTGACCAGCTTCGCCGGCAAGGTTGTGCCGACCGGCCAGAATAACGGCCCGGTCCCGGTCGTCACCGCGATCCTGCAGTCCGGGCCAGGCGGGACGGTCGTCGAGCTCACGCTGGCCAACGAGGGCCAGCAGGCGATCATCTACACCCTGACCCCGAACGACCACCAGGGCCACACCCAGACGGTCACCGTGAAGGCCCGCAGCTCCACGACCATTAGCTGGCCGACCGATCAGTACGGCTACTACGACGTGGTGATTACCGCCAACACCTCCGACGGCTTCCGCCGCCGCTACGCAGGCCGCATCGCTTGAGCGGCGCCGAATTTTGTATGCCAGATCGTCGCCCGCGTCCGGCATCCGGCCACGGTCGGTGCTCTGCCTTCTGGTTTGCCTACTTTCTCGCCTGCCTGTGTCGCTGAGGTGTTAGCCGGCGCTGACGGCGGCGGCGTCTGTGGCGTCGGTCCGTAGACTATCGCGGGAGCCCAACCCGTCATCCCTCTCTTCGTGCATAAGCGCAGGAAGAGAGGGATGTCTCATGCGTTGTCAGCGCCCGCGCTTACTCGCCCTGGGCGTTTCCCTTCTCCTCCGCTTCCGCCTCGGCCTCCATCTTGGCCAGGCGGGTGTAGTAGTCCGGGAACTCGTTCAGGTGAGCCCGTGCGATCTTCGCCGTCATGATGACGTCATCGTCGGTGACATTCGTCTGCGGATCGCGCGCGCCATGCTCGAGTTCCACATCCATCCCCATCCGGAACTGCTCCAGATCAAACCGCGCGGAGCCCCAGTCGATGCCGATTCGTTCACCCGCGGCGCGGGCCTCGTCGGGGGTGAATCCTGAGCGGGAAGTCATGCCTTTAATGGTAAAGGCCCCGGCAGGCGGCTCCTGGTGCGGGCATGCAGGCGGCATTGGATCGCAACGAGTACTCCTGCCCGGATATACCGAAGGCTGGCTGCCAGTCTGCTGTACCAGGGCCCGTCAGGTGCCGTCGTGGTACGGCCCGGCGCCAGCGAGTGGGACACAGATTCTGCGGGTGAGAGGCCTCTCATCGGCGCCTCACGCGCGGTTCATCGGCGGCGGGGAAGCTTGTGACCATCAGCCAGAACGAGCTAAACGCCTACCGGGAAGGAAAAAGAAGATGGCGAAAGTGGAACACGCAAGCCGCGGGTTCGAGCGGGAGCGCCCGGACAAGCGGGACCCCAAGAAGGATGGCCGGTCGGACAGCCACAGGGACAGCTCCGCGGACAACCGCGACAACTGACCCCATCCGGACGGCTCTAGGCCCCGCGGCTACCGCGGGGCCTAGAGCCGTCACGGCGCTGCGGTCGGCGAGTGAGGCTGGTCGACGGTAGTGCGAACGAGGCGGTAGCCAGCCCCGCGGAGAGTGACGATACGGTCGATCCCGATCTTCTTCCGGAGATAACGGACGTAGACCTCGACGACGTTCGACGAGGGATCGTAGTCGTAACCCCACACGCGGCTGAGCAGCTGCTCGCGGCTTAGCACCTGGCCAGGATGTCGCAGGAACACCTCGGCCAGGGCAAACTCTCGTGCCGAGAGCTCGACGGTGCGGCGGCCGACGCTGACCTCCCGGGTCTTGAGGTCGAGGCTCAAGTCCCCATTGCGGAGCACCAACGGCTCCGGGGCGTTGTCCGGACGCAGCCGCAGCCGCACCCGGGCCAGCAGCTCCGCGAGGCGGAATGGCTTGCAGATGTAATCGTCGGCGCCACTGTCGAGCCCGGTAACGACGTCATCGGTGGCGGTTCGGGCGGTCAGGACGATTACTGGGAGGCGGATGCGCTTACGGCGCAGTTCCTTCAGCACCTCCAGCCCGTCCCGAATCGGCAGCCCGAGATCGAGCAGCATCAGATCGAACTCACCGGTCTGCGCCAGTTGCAGGGCAGAAAGCCCGTCCGCGGCGGAGGTGGTCGCGTGTCCTTCAGCCCGCAGTCCCTTGGCCAGAAACCGGACGATGTTCGGCTCATCTTCGGCGATGAGGATCCGGCTCATCGGCCCGATCCTTTATCGGCGCTACTCTCTCCGCCGACGGCCACGTACGGGATCGAGATGCGGAAGATGCTGCCACCACCAGGAGTGTCGTCCACCAGGACGGTACCGCCATGCGCGGCGGCAATAACGGCCACGATAGACAGGCCGAGCCCGGTGCCGTTTGTCCGGCGAGTATCCAGCCGGGCGAACCGGCCGAAGATGCGCTGCCGCTCGGAGCGCGGGATTCCTGGCCCGTGGTCGGCCACGGAGAACTCGACACGATCCGCAGCGAGGGCTGAGCCGATCTCGACCGGCGTTCCCGCCGGGGTGTGCTCGGCCGCGTTCGCCGCAAGCTGCATCAGCGCCTGGGTGATGCGCTGCGGATCCAGCAGGGCGACTCCCTGGGCGGCGCCGGCCAGCGACCACGGACGGTCATCCAGCAGGCGAGCTTTCGCCAGCACCGACGAGGTAAGTCGCTCCAAACTGGTCGGTCGCCGCCGCAAGAAATCGAGCTGCTCGCTGCCGGTGAGAAGTGCTAGGTCGGTGACCATCCGTCCCATTCTGGCCAGTTCATCGGCGACGATGGCAAGAGTCTCGGCGTCCTCTGCCGTCCTCGGCTCGAGTGTGTCGAGGTTGCCCTGGACGATCGTGAGTGGCGTGCGCAGTTCGTGGCCTGCGTCGGCGAGGAATCTCCGCTGAGCGACCAGAGCGGCCTCCAGCCGGTCGAGCATGCGGTTGAAGGTATCGGCCAGCTCGCTGATCTCGTTCCCGCCGCGGACGGGTATCCGGCCGGAGATGTCGGTGTCGGTGATCCTGCGCGCCAGCTCTGTCGTGTCGCGGACCGGCCGCAGTACCCGGCCGGCGATGAGCCAGGCCAGCAGGGTCCCGGCCAGGAGCGCGAGGCCGCCGACCTCGAGCTGCACCTGCATGACGCGGCTGTTCGTCGCCTGATCCGGGCCGACGAGGACGGCCGCGACGAACGTTCCCCTGGCTGGATCCCCTGCGATCTGCAGCGGGATGGCCGTGTACCGGATCGGGCCGATGGCCAGTTGGCCGCTTCCGGTGGACTGCGTGCGGACACCCGACCAGGCCGCCCGTAGGGACGCCCCGGCGCCGATGGTGGCCGGACGATAGTTGCCGCTGGTCGCGACCACCGTTGTCCCGACCAGCCCGACCAGGACGGTATCGCGTTCCAGCGTCATCTTTGGCGTCGTCTCGCTGAGCAGAGCCCGCACGGCACCCGGGCCATGCTGGACGGAGTTAGGCGCGAGCGTCCGGAACTCCGCGACCTCATGCGACAGCTCGTTGCTTACCTGGGCGTCCATCTGATGCACGAGCACGGCCTGGGTCACCACCGTGGACACGGCGATCCCGCCGGCCAGCAGCAGGACGGACCAGCTTAGGATCCGGCTCCGAGCCGAACCGAACGGGCGGCGCCACGCCAGGCGGAACCGGCGGCTCGCCGCGCTGGCCGCGTCCCCGGGATGTCGCCCGGCCCGATTGGCTGCGCGCGGCCTCGGCGGCGAGTCGAGCTGTGCGGGCGGCACGCCCTCGGCAGGCGCGGCACGGCTGACTGCCACGTCTTCAGAATAGGAGCGGTCCGGTGGTGCTGAACGCGTCAGCGCAGGTCGCCTGGCCGGATGAGTGAACTCTCATCCGGGGCCCATTCCGCTCTCACCTGCTCTGCGCAGGCTGGCCGCGAGGACATCGACCTGCGATGACAGAGGCTTGGTGGCAATGATCGTATTCGCGCTGATTGGCGGCGTACTGGCCGCAGCGTCGCTTGGCGCTGGGGTTGCGGCGCGGTCGCGCCTCCTCACCCATCGGGCAGGGCGCGAGCGGTCTGAGATGACGACCAGCCTGCCACGGCGCTGGCGCTCGGCGGGCTGGCTGCTGCTGAAGCCGGACCATGCCATTGCCGGCCTGGTGATCTGGCTGATGATCCTGGACGCAGTGCTCGCCCTGGCGGCGCCCTGGCCACTGAAGATTGTCATCGACTATGGCCTCTGTCGGCAGCCGCTCCCGCACTGGCTGGCTGGGCTGGACGGAACCTCCCACCTCCGGGTTACAGTGCTGGCGGCTATAGCCGGACTGGCCCTGGTGATCGTGGGAAGCGTGGTCGGCTACCTGCTAACGGTCCTGGTCGGAGCCGTCGGCGAGCGGATGGCGAGCCGGCTGCAGGTCGGCCTGGTCAGTCATCTGCTGCGGTCAGCACCGCGCGCCGTTGCCAGGTACCCGGCCGGCGAACTGGCGAATCGGCTCAGCTCGGATGTCGGCCGGGTCGCCGATACGGTGACCAGCGCGATCGAAACTCTAGTCCCTGACCTGGCCGTGCTGACCGGGATGACACTGATCACCGCACTGCTCGACTGGCGTTTGACGCTTATCGTGCTCGGCGTCATTCCCCTCTACGCGCTTACCGCGCAGGTGCGCAACAGGTCGCTGCGTCGTCCCCAGCAGCAAGCCAGGACCCGGGCAGGTGACCTAGCGGCTCACGCAGCCGAACTGCTGGGGCGGATATCAGCCGTGCACGTGTTCGACCGCGCGGACTACGAGGTCCGCCGCTACGGCCGAGCCAGCTTCAGCGCTGCCGACGCCTCGGTCAGCGCCTTGGACGCCAGGGCGCGCTTCTCGCCCGTAACCGACAGCCTGCCTGGGGTGGGACTGGCTGCGGCCCTGATCGGCGGAACCGTCGAGATTTCCGCCGGACGACTGAGCATCGGCGGGCTGCTGGTCTTCCTGGCCTATCTGTCCAGCCTCACTGGCCCGATCCGGTCGCTGGCTCAACTCAGCACGGCGATCGCGCGCGGATCGGTCAGCCGGGACCGCGTCACCGAGCTGCTCGCGCTCCCGCTCGCCCAGCCGGCCGACGGCTCGCCGCGGCATGCCCTCCCCTCACGACCCGAGTTCGGGCCAGCAGGCCGCAGCCGCTGGGCCAGCGATCGGGACCAGCGCGGCGCTCCAATCACTGTGCGTGAAGTCTGGTACTCCCATCGGCCGGGGCACTTGGTACTCAGGTCCGTGAACCTGCAAGTGTCCGCTGGAGAGTTCGTCTGCATCACCGGACCGTCGGGGGGCGGCAAGTCTACGCTCCTGTCGCTGCTAGTCGGCCTCGCCGGGCCCGACGCGGGCCTGATCGCCCTCGATGGCCGCGACATCGCATCACTGTCCCGTGCCGGGCTGAGCCGGCTCGTGAGCCTCGTCCCGCAAGATCCCTGGCTCAGCAGCGGGAGCATCGCCGAGAACATCAGGTACGGGAACGCCGCGGCCGGGCGGCTCCAGATAGAGGAAGCGGCACAGGCCGCCGGAGTCGCTGACTTCGCCCGTGACCTGCCGGACGGGCTGGACAGCGAGGTCGGGGAGCACGGCAGGCTGCTGTCGGGAGGTCAGCAGCGGCGCATCGCTGTCGCCCGGGCGCTGCTGGCCGATACCCCCGTGCTGCTGCTCGACGAGCCGACCTCTGGCCTTGACGCCAAAAGCGAGGAGCTGCTGGTGAGCCGGCTACTGGCAAGCACAGGCGGAAAGACGTTGATCCTGGTAACGCACGCCACCCGGCTGGCCGCGCTCGCCGATCGGGTGATGCGACTCGATCAGGGACAGCTACATCACGAAGACTGCGGCGGCCAGATAGCCGCGATGCTCACGGGCGGTGGGACAGCGCCGGGTGACGCCGGTAAACGCCTCTTCCCCCTCGCCTCCGGCGCTGCCACGCTCGGACGGCTGTCGCCGCTGCCGGGCGCAATCACCGAACGGACTAAACGCCAGCTCGCGTAGGAAATTGGCCCATGTTCTGCACGGACGAGCACCAGTCCGCGCGAGCCTCCGGCCCGTCTGACCGCCGGGGACCGATGTTGGCGCGGTCCTTTTACCTCAGGCGTCTTAACGGGATCGGTCATCGCCGCGCCAGGTACCTGAGTACCGCCGCGGCGTGAAGATGAGTAGCTCGTACTCAAGCGGCGACCGGGGCGCGCGAAATATGACTGTGTCTAAAGCAATAGCCAAGGAGACAGTCATGCACCCGATATACCACGACGAACTGAACAAGGCCCGGATCGCCGACCTTCGCAGTCAGGCCGAGCGGGACCGGCTCGTCCGGGCCTGCGCCCAGGACCGCCGCGCGCGCAGGGAATACCACATGGACCCGGCGGCAGGCGTGGTCGGAGCTTTCGCCCACCACCTGCTGATCATCCTGGGCGCCCGCAGCGCGTGACCGGCCGATCCCGGGCACGGAGGCGGTCGCTAGTGATCGCCGCGCTGCTCAGTCGGCGGCTGTAAGAAGGGATGACCAGCGATGCAGGTCCTGCACGACGATGGGCCGGTGGACGCTGCGGCGGCTACGGCCGTGGCACCGGGTGCTGGCCCGTAGCCGGGGGGCCCGGCTCGACCGCGAGCTCCCCGGTGGCATGAGCCAGGAGGCGAGCGCCACCTTGGCTGCGCGCGCGATCCGGCTGACGTCCACGGGCTTCCGCCGGGAACTGGCGGCCAGCCTGCAGCGCATCCTGGCGGCGGGGGAGCCGCCTGCCGTTCTGCAGTCCCAGATGGCTGCCACGTGCCCGTCGTACGCAGACGGCGCCGCGATGGCCGATCGGGCCGAGGCGGGTTACCCGGCGAGAACGCGAGCAAGGGCCGCGCACCCGCCGTCGGTCGCCGCGCCTGCATGGGCCACCGCCGCTCGCCCGCCGCGCATCCCGCTCCGCCTGGAGCGGGTCAGCCAGTCCGCTCCGCTGCTCGCCGAGCTGGCCAGCCGCCTGGCCGAGCCCGGACCGGTACGAGTGCAAGGCGTGGCCATGGTGAGCCGGCTGCTGGCCGATGGTACGGACCCGCTCTACCGCGCGGCCTGCCGCGATGATCTGGGCACCATCCTCGAGCGGGCGGCACACGCGCTGACCCGTTAGGCCTCGGTGCTAGTGGGGCGGCACGGGCTGTTCGTGGCTGTGCGGCGACCGCGTTGTTCGCGGCATCACTCGACCTGGCTAGGCGCATGGATGAGAGCGAACGCCAGCCGGGTGGAAGCCCGCGGCGGTGGCGCACCGGCTCGGCGTCTACAGCCCCGCCGCGCGCTAGTGCGGGATGGCGGGGCTGACGTGAGGTCATCCAGGATTTCGTGTCACTGACACCTGGGATGGTCTTCAGGCTGCTAGGGCCGACTCCGGCTGCTTGTCCTCGGCCAACGCCGACTTGGAATCGAGGCAGGCGCCGGCGAAGCTGGGGCTGGTTTCAGGCTGTTTGACAATCATCCAGAGGGGGATGCCAACCCAGGCCCCGACGAAGGCGACGGCCAGCGGCACGTTGAGCACGAACCAGTTCATTTGCTTCCTCGGTTTATGTGTAAGCGGGCCGCGGGCCGGCCGCTCCCGCACTGTTTAGGCAATGCGCCGGGGTGTGCTCCCCGGCGCTCGACTGCCCTGTCCGGCTCCGGCTGACGGTCAGACCTCGGTTAGAACCTTGCCTGCCGAGGCGAGGGAAGCGGGCATGACCTGGGCCGCCTGGACCTGCAGGCCGGGTTGCGGGAAGCGGTTAGAGCGGGCCATGGCGTCACCGGCGGCGAGCAGTTCGTCGTTGAGGTACCGCACGATGCCGACCACCCGGCCCGGGGCGGTAATCGCCCTTCGGATAAACGGGCGGCGCGGCTGCAGTGTCACTGGAGTTGTCATGTGTTGTCGTCTTTCTGTGTCCGGGTGGCCTGGATGTCAGGCCATAGGTTGGTTGTGCGGCTGTTGCCGGTCTCGGATTGCCTGACGTTCGCCTGGCTCAGCGCCGGTGCCGGCCCGCCGTGGTAACAGTTGTAAGGCGCCGGCCCCCGGGAGCACGTGAGTAGCGGCTACTCATTTCCCCAGGTGGCGGCTACTCAGCGATCGGCCGCTGGCTGCTCTGGGCCACGGGCCCAAGAGATAGCAATGGCCTGGCTCTCGGTCCAGAACCGCACGTTCGTTCTGGGTCCTGATGTGGGTTGAGGCCGAAAGGAATTCTGTCGCGCGGAGTCGGTGTTCCGCGAGAACTCGCGCCCGGGTCGACCCAGATAAATAAGCCGATAACAGCGGATAATTCCGCCGAATCAGTAGGTACCGATCTCA
>Ga0318534_10001071_pt1 | contig 10427 bp, 7 predicted proteins | sample GRESIP117b4f26_FD_202502 | JGI IMG/M metagenome (GOLD analysis project Ga0318534, IMG submission 202502) | Tropical soil microbial communities from Luquillo Experimental Forest, Puerto Rico - GRE.SIPMG.117b4f26 | ecosystem: Environmental > Terrestrial > Soil > Tropical forest > Bulk soil...
TTCCTGAAGGGAGTGGCTTTGACGGCGCATGGGCTAATCGACACCACCGAGATGTACCTTCGCACGGTTTTCGAACTGGAAGAGGAAGGCATCATCCCGCTGCGTGCCCGCATTGCCGAGCGCCTGTCGCAGAGCGGCCCGACCGTGAGTCAGACGGTGGCCAGGATGGAGCGCGACGGCCTGTTGCGCGTCGAGGGCGACCGCCAGTTGTCGCTCACCGAGACCGGCCGGACGCTCGCCATGCGGGTGATGCGAAAGCACCGGCTGGCCGAGTGCCTCCTGGTCGGCGTCATCGGGCTGCCCTGGGAAGAGGTGCACATCGAGGCCTGCCGCTGGGAGCATGTGATCTCCGACAGCGTCGAGCGCAGGCTCGTTGAGCTACTGGATTATCCGGTCCGGTGCCCGCACGGAAATATCATTCCGGGGCTTGCGGAACTAGACGTTCCGGCCGATGCTAGCATGCGCGCGCTGGCGGCTGGCCGCGAGAGCGCCGTGGCCATGACGATGATCGCGTCGCTCCAGGCCGAGCCGGTAGTGGTGCGCCGGATCAGCGAACAAGTCCAGAGTGACGCGGCGTTGATGCTTAAACTCAAGAGCATTGGGATCCAGCCCGGCCGCGAGATCACGCTCGCGGCTAGCAACGACGGTGTGCGGGTGACAAGTGACAACGGAACCGGCGGTCTGGAGGCAGAGTTGCCGCGCCAGGTTGCCGCGCATGTCTTCGTCACCCGGTCGTGACCGCTATCTTCGCGGGCTAGCTCCTGGTTACCGGCCCCGTCGCGCGGCGGTTCGCCGATGAGCTCGCGCGCTCCCGGCACCGCTGCCGTCCGCTCGCTTCCCGGCCCGGCGGACATCCTGGAGCAACTGGAGGCCGCCCTGGTGGTCACCGGGGTGGACGGCAACCTGCTGTACGCGAATCCCTACGCGGTGCGCCTGTTCGGGTTCCCCGACGACGCCGCGCACCTGGTCGGCCGGTCCCTGGCCTCCCTGGGGTTCGAAGAAGGAGACTCCCCCCGGATCAGTAACCTCATGACGCACGTGCTGCGCGGCAGGCCCTGGGAAGGGACGTTCGCGTGCCGGCGCGTGGACGGGTCCCGGCTTCTCGTCCGGGCGCGCGCGGCCGCCCTGCACGACCCCTCCGGGGAGATCATCGGCATCGCGATCATGGGCCGCGAGGCCACGATGCGCGGCAGCCGCAGCGAGCGGGACCGGCTCCGGGTGCTCGAGCGCATCGGGGAGGGCCTGGCCCACTCGCTCGAGCTCGACGTCACGCTCCGGCAGGTCGCGGAGACGCTCGTCCCGCAGTTCGCCGACCACTGCCTGATCGACCTGTTGCAGGGCGACAAGCTGGTGCGCAGGGCGCAGCTGCACGCCCGGGGCTGGATGCCCGAGCCGGGCAGCTGGGCCATGATCGGCGAGCCGATCAGGTACCCGGAGGGGCACTTCTGCGAGCGGGCGATGTCCCGCCGTGAGACGGTCGTGGCCGACATAGCCGACGAGCGGGTCCCCGACATGCGCCAGGCCAGCCTGGACGCGTGCGAGAACGTAGGCCTCCGGTCGGTGATCGCGACCCCGCTGATCGCGCGCGGCGAGCTGCTCGGCGTGATGAGCCTGGCGCTGTCCGGCCTCACCGGGCGCCGGCAGCTGCGCTACACCGCGGACGACGGCGACTTCCTCGGCGCGATCGGCAGCCGGGTCGCCGTGGCCATCGATAACGCGATGCTCTTCGAGGAGGAGCGCCGCACCGCGCTCGCGTTCCAGACCAGCCTGCTGCCGCACGATCCGCCCGCGGTCGACGGCCTGGAGGTCGCGTACAAGTACGTGCCCGCTAAGCCGCTCGAGACCCACGGGCAAGGCATCCAGACCCAGGTGGGCGGCGACTGGTACGACATCATCCCGCTGTCCGCCGGGCGCGTGGGCATCGTCATCGGCGACGTGGAGGGGCGCGGAGCCCGCGCGGCAGCGATCATGGGCCAGCTCCGCGCCGCGCTGCGGGCGTTCGCGCAGGACGACAAGCCGCCCGCGGAGATCCTGCGCCGGCTGGACGACTGGTGCCGCACGCTGGAGCCCACGGGCGCGGAGTCGCACGGCTTCGCCGCCGCCGACCCGCCGATCGTGAGCTGCACGTACCTGGTCTATGACGCCTGGTCCCGGATGCTGTCGTTCGCTGACGCGGGCCATGACGCCCCGCTGCTGATCACCGACCACGAGGTCGGGCAGATGGAGATCGAGCACAAGGGCCTGCTGCTGGGCGTGCGCGGGAAGGGGATTCCGGGCCTGCCGACCTACCGCGAGGAGACGCGCTACCTCGCCCCGGGCTCCACCCTGGTGTTCTACACCGACGGCTTGACCGACCGGCGGCAGCGCGCGGATGGTACCGGGCACTACACCGAGGCCGAAGCGTTGCAGATGCTCTGCAAGGCCGTGCAGGACGTGGCCACCGGCAGCGTGGAGGCCGTCGCTCAGGCGGCCGAACAAGCCGTGCCTGGGGAAATCGACGACGACATGGCGATCGTCGTCGTGCGCACCTCCACCGTGGAGCTCGCCTCCCGGGAGCGCAACTTCCCGGCCGAGCCGATCCGGGTTTCCGAGGCCCGGCGGCTGGCCCACCAGACGTTCACCAGCTGGGGCATGGACCTTGACCAGGCCGACCTGGCCTGCCTCCTGGTCTCCGAGGTGGTGACGAACGTCGTGCTGCACGCCGCCGTGTCGCCGGGCCCCCGGCACGAGTTCCCCTTTGATTCGGCCCAGGTGCCTGAGGCCGGAATCCTCGATGACTGGCCCGGTCCCGCGTTCGGCGGCGGCGGCGACGCCGCCATGGACGGCCGGGCCAACCGGGAATTCACGCTCCGGCTGCGCCGCGGGGAAGCCTCCGTGTGGGTCGAGGTCTTCGACCCGGACCTCCGGCTGCCCCGGATCCGGAGCGCGGGGGAGAACGACGAGGGCGGCCGCGGGCTTTACCTCGTGGACCAGCTCGCTACCCGGTGGGGCTCCCGCCCGACCCAGGACGGCAAGGCGGTCTGGTTCGAGATTCCGATCAAGAAGAGTTCCTGACCGGCGTGGCCATGGCTAGCGCCAGCGCCGGACGACGCCCGGTGGCGGCCCGGACGGTCAGTGCGTGGACGCGGCCCAGATCGTGAGCCCGACCAGGATCGTGCCGACGATGATTGCGGTCCACGTCTTGGCATTCGACGCGATGCCCATCTTGCGCCGCACCCGGACCGTGACAAAAGCCGCGATGACCCCGATGAGCGCCAGCAGGATCAGTCCGTCGGTCATCGCGTCTCCAGATTCGTCGCTTGCTTCGAGCATAAGCCGTGGCAGCGCGAAGTCACCCTACCGTTCGCCGACCGGTGACCCAGTCCGGCTCCCGGAGTAACCTCAAAAGCAAAAGGCCAGCCGGGAAGCGCCTCGGCACGCACCGGGCGTGCCCCAGGCCCACCCGGCGGCCGGGCCAACGGTAACGCTAGCGGAGGGCAGACGTCGTGTCGGAGGCATACATCGTCGGGGCGGTACGGACCCCCGTCGGCAAGCGGAACGGCGGCCTGGCGGCGGTGCATCCCGTAGACCTGGCCGCGCGGGTCCTGACCGAGCTCATCGCCCGGACCGGCGCCGACCCCTCGGCGGTGGACGACGTCATCATGGGATGCGTCTCCCAGATCGGGCCGCAGGCCATCGACATCGCCCGGAACGCCTGGCTGTCGGCCGGCCTGCCGGAGAGCGTCCCCGGCGTTACCATCGACCGCCAGTGCGGTTCCTCGCAGCAGGCCGTTCACTTCGCTGCCCAGGCCGTCATGTCCGGGACCCAGGACCTGGTCATCGCGGCGGGCGTGGAGAACATGAGTATGGTGCCGATGGGTTCCACGGTCGCGCTGCCGCATGAGAAGGGCATGCCGGGCCCGCTCGGGCCGGGCTGGCGGGACCGGTACGGCGATCAGGAGATCTCCCAGTTCCGCGGCGCGCAGCTGGTCTGCGAGAAGTGGGGCCTGAAGCGGCACCAGCTCGAGGAATTCTCCCTGGAGAGCCACCAGCGGGCGTTGCGCGCGATCGACGAGGGCCGGTTCGCCCGGGAGATCACGCCGGTCGGCGCGGTCAGCACGGACGAGGGCCCGCGCCGCGACACGTCGCTGGAGAAGATGGCCGAGCTGAAGCCGCTGCGCGAGGGCTGGGAGCTGACCGCGGCCACGGCGTCGCAGATCTCCGACGGAGCCGCCGCGGTGCTGGTCGCCTCGCCCGCCGCGGTCGAGCGCGGCGGCTTCACCCCGCGGGCGCGGATCCACGCGCTCACGGTGACCGGGTCCGACCCGGTGTTCATGCTCACCGGCCCGATCCCCGCGACCGAGCGCGCCCTGGCCCGTGCGCACCTCACCGTCGACGACATCGACGTGTTCGAGGTCAACGAGGCGTTCGCTCCCGTGCTGCTCGCCTGGTCCGCCGAAACAGGGGCCTCGCTGGAGAAGGCCAACCCGAACGGCGGCGCGATAGCGCTCGGGCACCCGCTCGGCGCCACCGGCGCGATCCTGATGACCAAGCTGCTGCACGAGCTCGAGCGCACCGGCGGCCGGTACGGCCTGCAGACGATGTGCGAGGGCGGCGGTCAGGCCAACGCCACGATCATCGAGCGCCTCGGCTAACCTCGCGCCCGCCGGTTCCCGCTCGCCGACCACGGCGCCCGCCCTCCGGGGCACCGGCGCCCGCTTCGCGGCGCCTCGCCTCCATGATCGAGCAACGGGGAGGATCCTCAGTCGCATGGACTGAGGATCCTCCCCGTTAACGGCAGAAGGCGGTGCGCTCCCGGTTACAGCGAAATGCCGGCCGGGTCAGCCGGGTTTACTCGCGCCCGCCTGCCGCGTCCGGTATGAGACACGCCAAGACAATCGTCGGCGGATCTTGACGAGGCATTCAGGGAAGGTTTACCTTCAGCGGGGAATGGCGCGCTCTAGGCGGAGGGAATGGCCGCGCCGTTGGGTGGCGTGCCGGGTTTGCATGAGGGCCCTAAGGAGGCGCGCTTATGACCCGCTGGGCAGGCTCTCGGTATCGGCGCCATTGGTCGCTTTTCACGGTCAGCCTGGGCGTGGCCGTGCTGGCCGCTGCCCCGCTCATGGCCGCGCCGGGCACCAGCCTGGCCGCGGCCCGCAGTCCTGCGGCCACTTCAGGAATCCGGCCCGTGGGCAACCTGGACTGCAACGGGTACAGCCCGGTCCAGCGTGCGGTCAAACCGGGCGGCATCATCTGCGCCGAGGTCCACGGCGTGGGCGAGTACGGGCATTTGCTGGACAACGGCCACTACATCGGCCATGACGAGCCGACGGTGCAGTTCTATTCGCGCCAGCCGGGCTCCTCAACGAACGTGACCTGGGTACAGACCCTGCCTCGCGATCCCGCCGCCTTGCCCACGGTCCACGGACCGAAGAAGGACGTCACGCACTTCTTTGAGCTGATGCCGGCGCTGTGGTATTCGATGGCGCTGTGCGATCCCAATTCCTTCCCCCAACTGCCCTGCCAGCCCGACAGCGACACGAACTCGCCGCAGGGAAACTACCCGGGTGGCGGGTCCGGCTTCCTGGAACTGCAGTTCTACCCGCCGGGGTTCGCGCCGTTCGCTGATGCCCTCAGCTGTGACGGCACGCACTGGTGCGCGGCCCTGACGATCGACTCACTGGAGTGCACCGTCTCGGGCGTCTGCAACAACAACTGCATCGAGCCGGTGAACTTCGCCTTTGTCCAGACCAACGGCGTCCCCACCGGGCCGCCGAGCCCGCAGGATGCGAACCTCAAGACCGTGACGCCGAACCGGTCCACGCTGCTGATGAACCCCGGTGACAAGCTCAAGATCCGGATCTTCGATAACCGCCGGGCGGGGGCGCTGGAGACCCGGGTCACGGATCTCAGTTCCGGGCGGACCGGGTTCATGCTGGCGTCGGCCGGGAACGGCTTCATGAACACCTCGATCGCCGACTGCAGCGGCACGCCCTGGAGCTTCCGGCCGCTGTACTCCACCGCCAAGACCATCAACCAGGGCGGCTGGGCCGCGGCGAACATCAACGTCGCCTACGAGGTCGGGCACTTCACCCCGTGCACCCGGCTGCGGGGCTTCGCGCCGGTGCAGGTCGGAAACTACGCGGACCCCTCCTGGAACTTCTGCCGCGGCCCGTACGAGAAGACGGGGCCACCCGATGGCTCGAGTGCCAGCGGCGAGCCGAACGACGCGCCGTGCTTCAAGGCCGGGGATACCCACGGTCCGCTCCACGCCGCCCCGGACCTGGTCACCGGCTGCCTCGGCGGCGACCTCGACTACGACGGCACGTCGTACTGGCCCGACTGGCCCGATTCGCTCGCGCCGGGCATGTTCCCCTCGGCGATGACCATCCAGCAGCCCACCACGGGGAACGGGGCTCGCTACCCGCGGATGCAGTTCCTGACCGACAACCCGGGCACCAACATCCAGTGCAACCCGGACACCTTCGCCGGCTGCGTGGTGCCGCCACCGCAGGCACCGGGCCACTTCTACCCCTACTGGACCCAGGCCCGGGTCAACGGCGCCTGCGTGTGGGAGTTCGGGCAGATGACCAACGGCAACAGCTTCGGACGGGAGAAGCAGTACGGCGAGCCCACAGACGCGCTGGGCCTGCTGGAGGACGCGAGCCCCATCATGCGCAACCCGAACTGCTGACCGGCCCCTAGGAGCGCGCTGAACAATGGGCGGATGGGGCGGGAAGAGCGCCGGCAATGACCGTCTGTGCGGTAGTTAAGCCAGGTCCTGGGGCCGGCAGCGTGGTCGCTGTTCCCGCTTGATGCCAAGCCTGGCAGTGGGCCTGGGCGGGCGGCAAGGGGCCCGGGGGCTGGGCGTGGCGGGCGGTCAGGCCAGCACCCATGCCCCGTCGCGGTGGTCCAGCCCGCGGCCGATGAGGTTGCGCAGGTTGAGGGCGGCGGTGCGGTTCTTGAGCCAGGCGTTGTTGCGGGCGGTGCCGAGGTAGCGGAGCTTGAGGCGGCGCCCGCCGCGGCTGGCGACCTGGGAGATCACCCGTTCGACGTTGGGCCGGAACTTCCGGTAGTCCTCACGCAGGCCCGGCCGGGCGGCCCACTCCCGGCGGGCGGCACGAAGCAGCGCGTGGTGCTCGTGCAGATGCAGGGTGCGGCCGTCTTTGGCGGTGGTGCACCGGGCCCGCAGCGGGCAAGTGCGGCAGGCGGCCCCGAAGACAACCGCGCGCCGGGCGGTGATCAGGCGGGTGACGCCGGCCGGGCAGGTCACCGACCCGGCGGCCGCATCGACGGTGAAGTCATCGGTGGTAAACCCGCCCGGAACCGCTGGCTGCAGCGGCCCGGGCTTGATCACCGCGGTGTGCCCGGCCCGGCTGATCGCCGCGCGCAGGTCCCCGGTGCCGTAAGCCGAATCGCCGTACCATTGGCAGGCCGGCCCGCCGCCGGCCACATGACCGGCCAGGAACCGGACACCGGCCGCGGCGTCGCTGTTGTCCTCCCCCGCCGCCCTGGTGAGCTGCTCGCCGGTAATGATGCCAGTCTCCGGATCGGCCGCCACATGCGCGCGGTAACCATCGCGGCGAGCCTCGGGTGACTTGCGGGTATGCCGCGCTTCGGGGTCATGCACCGAGATCACCCGGTCCTCGGCCACCTTGCGAGCGATCCGCCACCGCCCATCGGTCCCATCGCTGCCGCCGGCAGGCTCGACGTCCTGCCCGGCGACCAGCGCCAGCAGCCCCACCGCCGAGGCCGCCCGCTCCTCAAGCTGCTGCCCGGCCAGCCCGGCCACCAGCGCGTCCGCGTCGGTCACCAGCGCCGACACCAGCGCGTCCTTGGCGCCCGGGTCGTCCCAGTCGATCCGCGGCTTACCCGGCGAGCTGTAATCATGCCCGGTGCACACCCCCGCGATCATCTCCGCGGCGCCGGGCACCTCCCGTCCCACGCGGCGGATCGCGGCGACCAGCTGGGTGATGGTGTCCTGGGTGGCCACCGCATCGGCCAGCACTGTCGAGTCCACCGCCCGCCGCCGCCGCCCTGCCAGCACCCCCGTCTGCCCGATGACCGTCCTGACCGCATCACTGATCCGGTACGGACGCTCTGACTTGGCGATCCGCCGCCGCCAGTACACCAGGGTCGAGGGATCGAACCCGCCATGATCGAGCGGGAACCCGCACGCCGCCTTCCACCGCAGATCACACCGCGCCGCCTCGGCCGCCTCAGCGTCGGAGTAATCGTGCAGCACCTGCAGCACCATCACCGACGCCATCACGCTCGCCGGCACCGACGGCCGCCCCCGGCCCGAGGGGAACAGGTCCGCGAAATCCTCATCGGCGAACAGCTCACCGCGGTGGGCGGCCAAGAACGCGAACATGCTGCCCGCGGGCACCAAATGCCCCACCAGCGCCTCCGCGTCCAGCAGCTGCCGCCCGGCCTGCTCTCTGCCCTGCATGTAAAGATCATCCCAGATGATCGAACACACTGCCGGCAGAAGCGCTAGAGCGAGCCCTCTTTATTCAGCGCGCTCCTAGGGCATAGCCCGGCTGTCCGGGGTCGCTCACTTCTATGATCACGTCGGTTTTTGGCCGTATGCCGGTCAGGACCCGACGTGATCATGGCTGAACCCAGTGCTGCGCGCCGTTCGGAGCGTCCCGCGGCGCCGCGGGTCGGCTGATACCGGCGCCCTGGCCGTCTCGTGACGTTGTCCAGCAGCTTTGATTTGACTTAGCCGCCAGGGAATATACAATCTCAGCTATAAGTTCTGTGTAAACGAGGACCTAGGTTACCTAGATAACCGAATCCTGGTACTCACTTGGAGGTGAAACGCATGCTGCTTACCACTTTTGATCCCTTTGCGCAGCGGGCCGACTACCGTCGGCTGGCTCGGATGGACGCCATCCGGCGCGAGAACGAGGTCGAGCTCCGGTTCGACCTGCCGGGCATCGACCCGGAGAGCATCGACGTCTCGGTGGACCACGGTGTGCTGACCGTCAAGGCCAGCCGCAACGAGGAGTACACCGAGGGCGAGAAGCCGGTCATCCGCGAGCGGGTGATGGGCTCTTACGTCCGCCGGGTCCGCCTGTCGGACGCGGTCGACGCCGAGAAGATCGAGGCCGGCTACACCGACGGTGTGCTGACCGTGCACGTCCCCGTCGCCGAGGCCGCCAAGCCGCGCAAGATCGAGGTCCGTTCCGACGCCAAGGCCATCGCCGCCTGACGCAACGGTACGCAGAGGTACTCTGTCCGGGCCCGGCGCGGTTTCCGCCCGGGCCCGGAACCATTCCCGGAGCTAGCCATGCCGTCATTGCCACTTGATGATGAGAACCTGCCGCTGTTCACCGTCGGCCAGGTGTCGGAGATGCTCGAGATCCAGCAGGCCTTCCTGCGCCGGCTCGATGAGTACCGCGTCGTCCGCCCGTCTCGGTCAGCCGGCGGCCAGCGCCGTTACACCCGTCGTGAGATCACGGTTGTCCAGTACGTGGTCAACCTCGTCGACGAGGGGATGACGCTGACCGCGGTCCGCCGGGTGCTCGAGCTAGAGGAGCGCGTCAGGGAGCTCGAGACGCAGCGCGATGCCCTCCAGGCCCAGCTGGAGGCGCATCGTGAAGCCCTCCGGGCCGCCGTCGCCGAGCGCGACGCGCGGCTTGCCCGGCTTACCGCCGGCCGCCGGGAGGACGACAAACCCCCCGACCGGTAACGGCAACACATCAGGCTGGACGTCCCGGGTAGCCACGGCTACCCGGGACGTTCCGTTATGGAAAGCGATCTCAGCCGATATGACGGTGCACGTTCTCGTGCTTCGAAGGCCCGGGCACGGCCTCGGCCACCCAGGGGCCGGGGATCGACGGGTCGATGATCCCCTGCTCGAGCCAGGTGTAACGGCCGGACATGACCCGCCGGGCGAGCGCCGCATCGGCCGCGTCCGCGTTCTTCCACAGCTGGCCGAAGAGCTCCTCGCACCGCAGCCTGGCCTGCACGCAGAACGCGCCGGCCAGCTCGAAGCTGGTCCGGCTGCGCGCCCCGGCGTCGTCGGCCGTGTCCATCTGGGCGCGCACGCAGACCGCGCTCATCGCGAACAGCTCGGCGCCGATGTCCACGAGCCGGCCGAGGAAGCCCTGCTTGCGCTCCAGCCTGCCCTGCCACCGGGCCATGCCGTAGAACGTCGCCCGGGCGAGCTTCCGGCTCGCGCGCTCCACGTACCGCAGGTGCGGTGCGAGCGGGCCGAACTCGGCGTAGCTGCGGGGGTTCTGGCCGTCGCCGGTCACCAGCGTGGGCAGCCACCGGGCGTAGAACCGGCCTGCCTGGGCGGCCGCGCGGGCGCGCTGCGCCGCTGGCAGCCCGGGCTGGATCATCTCGCCGGCCGCGGCCAGGTGGGCGTCCACCGCCTCCCGGGCGATGAACAGCCGCATGATCTCCGAGGATCCCTCGAAGATCCGGTTGATCCGCAG
>Ga0318534_10001081_pt1 | contig 10403 bp, 11 predicted proteins | sample GRESIP117b4f26_FD_202502 | JGI IMG/M metagenome (GOLD analysis project Ga0318534, IMG submission 202502) | Tropical soil microbial communities from Luquillo Experimental Forest, Puerto Rico - GRE.SIPMG.117b4f26 | ecosystem: Environmental > Terrestrial > Soil > Tropical forest > Bulk soil...
ACCTATGCGGCCCCGGCCAGCAGCCGGGCGGCGGGCAGCACGTCGGGGTAGGCGGGCAACTCGCCCTGCCCGGCCAGCACGTCAGCGATCCGGGCCTGATCCACCTGGTACCCGGACCCGGACACCCCCCGCAGCGCCTGCGCCGCGACCTCCGCAAACGGAGCGTAGTCCCCGGTGGCAGCCAAGGCGATCCCGTCTCGCAGAGTGCGGGTGAACCATAGCTCCAGCATGTGCGGCGCCAGACCCTGGCGGGTGGACCGTTCCTGCAGCGGCTCCAGCTGCACCAGTGTCTCGATCACGTCGAACGCGACCGCAACCAGGCGGGTGGCCATAACCGCCACGGTAGGTACCCCGTGATGACGCGAAACGGCTGCCGCGAGCGCCGGACCGCCCCTTCCCGGATCTTTTGGCTGGATGTGCAATCAACCCCGCCGTAGCGGCGTCTATAAGAGACGTCCTCGGAGCCGTCTGTGAGCGTGCCCGTTAACGGAGGCGGGCACCTGAGGAGGTCTGCCCATGTCCACGTTCGTACCGCCCGGCCGCTGGCGGCCGGGTTCGGCCTTCAGGGCTGGCGTTGGTGTGGCCGCGCTGGCGCTGGTGGCGACGGCCTGCGGCTCGTCGGGGAGCACGTCGGCGGCGGCCGGCCACTCCAAGTCGCCGATGCCGAAAATGTCGAGCTCGATGCCCATGGCCAGCCCGTCCATGTCGATGAGCAGCGGGATGCTGCCGATGGGCGCCAAGCATATGCACGTCACGATCACCTCGCCGATGACGGGGATGAAGGTGACGGGCACCAGCGTGACGGTGCACGTGCAGGTGAGCGGCTATAAGGACACCTGCGCCATGGCCGGCAAGCCGATGATGGGCGGGATGGAGGCCGCTGCCACCGGGCACTACCACGTGCTGCTGGACGGGGCGCTGATCAACATGTTCTGCACCCCCACGGCCGTGGTGTCCCTGCAGAACGTCAAGCCCGGCATGCACACGCTCACCGTGGTGCCCGCCCTCGATGACCACGCCCAGGTGACCGCAAACGCGAAGTCGGTCATGTTCGACTACGCGCCGGCCACGCCGCTGCCCGCGCTGACCGGCATGATGACCATGGGCAAGCCGTCGATCAGCATCGTCTCGCCCAAGCCGGGGGCGACCGTGTCCGGGAACTTCACGGTGCGCGTGCGAGTCAAGGACTTGCACCTGAGCAGTGCGCTGTACGGCAAGCCGAACCTGCACGGGTGGGGCCACTGGCACCTCAACCTCGACACCGCCACCGGCGGCATGATGGGCATGGGCGGCATGATGGGGATGAGCGGCACCCATGTGATCCACGTGTCCACCGCGGGGCTCAAGGCCGGGTCGACGCACACGCTGATCGCGCTGCTGGTCGACAACCTGCATGTCCCGCTCATGCCCATGATCGCCTCCGAGGTGAAGGTGCGGATCGGCAAGTGAAGTCCCGGCCGCAACCGAACGCGCGATCTGGGCAGGCCAACCCCGGGATGCACGGGGGTGAGGCAGGCAGCCGCCAGGACCGGCAGGCCGCGTGGCCGTCCCGTCGGTCCTGGCGGCTGGGCCTGCGGGTGGCCGGGGCCGGGCTGCTGGCCGCGACCGGCGCGATCCACCTGGATCTGTACCTGACCGGGTACCGGTCGATCCCGGTCATCGGCTGGCTGTTCTTGCTGCAGGTGATCACCGCCTTCGGCCTTGCCGTGGCCGTGCTCGCCACCGGCAGCCGCCTGCTGGCCGCGGCGGGCGCCGGGTTCGCCCTGGCCACCCTCGGCGGGTACCTGCTGTCGATATGGATCGGACTGTTCGGGTTCACCGAGATCCGCACCACCGCCGGAATCGCCGCCGGGATCATTGAGGTGGCCGCCTTCGCGGCGCTGGCCGTACTCGCCGCCGCCCCCGCCGCGCCGGCCCAGCCGGCCAGGCCAGCCACCGGTGGCAGCCGGCTGCTGGCCTGGCTCCAGGCTGGCATTCCCGGTGCGGGGCGGGTAGTGGCTGGCGTGTCCATCGCCGCCCTGGCGGTGCTGGGAATCGCGGTGGCGCAAGCGGGCAGCACGGCACCACCCCCCGCCAGCGGCGGCCGGGCAGTCCTGAAGACGGCCAGCATCGGCGGCGTCACGGTGCTCACCAACGCCAAAGGGTTCACCCTGTACTGGTTCGCCCCTGACACCCCCACCCGGTCCGCCTGCTACGGGGTCTGCGCCGGCTACTGGCCGCCGGTGACCGGGACCCCCTCGGCGGGCCCCGGAATCACCGGCAAGCTCGGCACGATCAAGCGGTCCGACGGCACCACCCAGGTCACCTACAGCGGGCACGCGCTGTACACCTACGTCGGCGACACCGCTCCCGGCCAGGCCTTCGGCAACAACCTCAACCTCAACGGAGGTCTATGGCACGAAGTGACCGTGTCCGGCTGAACGGTGACCGCGTCAAGGCCGCCGCCAGTCCTCCCTCCTGGGCCCTCGGCGCCAACGCGATCTTCGGCAGGGTCGCTTCGGAGAGCCCGGGGTGGTGCGGCCGCACCGTGGTCCTGGCCGGGTGGGACGGGCAGGCGCGCGGGGCGGTCGCGGTCGCCGACACCGTCAAGCCGTCCGCCGCTGCCGCGGTGGTTGAGCTGCGTCGGCTGGGCCTGCGTACGGTCCTGCTGACCGGTGACAGCCAGCTGACCGCTCAGGCGGTGGCGGCCGGGGCCGGCACCGATGAGGTGATCGCGGGGGCACTCCCGGACTACAAGGTGGCCGTCATCAGGGATCTGCAGGCCCGCGGCCGCCGGGTGGCCATGGTCGGCGACGGGATCAACGACGGGCCCGCCCTGGCCACCGCCGACCTCGGGCTGGCCCTGGGCACCGGCACCGACGTGGCGATCACTGCCGCCGACCTGATCGTGCTGCGCGAGGATCTCAACGCCATTCCGGACGCGATCTCGCTCGCCCGCGTCACCCTGTCTACGATCCGGGGCAACCTCACCTGGGGCGTTCGGCTACAACATAGTGGCGATCCCGGTGGCGGCCGCCGGGTTCCTCAACCCGCTGATCGCGGGCGCGGCGATGACCCTGTCTTCGGCGTTCGTGGTAGGCAACAGCGTGCGGCTACGGCGGTTCGGGGGCCAACGGCCCAGCCCACCGGGGCGGGACAGGGTCCGGCCGGGCAGGCTGAATCTGCGGTAGCAGGGGAGCAGGTCGCGTTATGCCTGGGATGAACTCGGGGATCAACGTCAACGACCCCACCGTGATCGCGGCGTTCAAGTCGGCGCTGCTGCATCAGGGGATCATCGCGCTGCTGATCTTCGGCGTGCTCGGGCTGGCCTGGCTCACGCTGCGGGCGTGGCTCCCGGCGGCGGCCCGGCCCGGCGAGCAGGGAGGACCGGCTGCCGCGGCTGAGCCTGCCTGGCGCCAGCTCCTGCGGATCGGCTTTGGCCTGCTGTGGGTTCTCGACGGGATCTTGCAGGCCCAGCCGAAGATGGCGATCGGCCTCCCGTCGCAGGTGATCGAGCCACTCGCTACGCCCTCACCCAGGTGGGTGCAGCACGTGGTGAACTGGGCCGGCACCAACTGGTCCTACCACCCGATGCAGGCCGGGGCGTCGGCGGTATGGATCCAGATCGGGACCGGCGTCTGGATGCTGGCCGCCTCCCGTGGCTCCTTGTCCCGGCTCGCCGGCCTGGCCAGCGTCGGCTGGGGACTGGTCGTCTGGATGTTCGGGGAGGCCTTCGGCAGCATCTTCGCCCCCGGGCTGACCTGGCTGTTCGGCGCGCCCGGCGCCGTGCTCATCTACTGCGTGGCCGGCGCCCTGATCGCGCTGCCCGAGCGGAGGTGGCGCAACGCCTGGATCGGGCGCAGCGTGCTGGCCGGGCTGGGCCTGTTCCTGGTCGGCATGGCAGTTCTCCAGGCCTGGCCCGGCCGCGGGTTCTGGCAGGGGATTGCCCACGGGCAGCCGGGCACCCTGGCCGGCATGACACACTCGATGGTGCAGACGCCGCAGCCAGGCTTCCTCGCCGCCCTGATCAGGGCCTTCACCAGCTTCGATGAGGCGCACGGGTTCGCGGTCAACCTGTTCGTCGTGGTCGTGCTGGCCGCGATTGGCGCGATCTTCATCAGCGGGCGGCCACGGCTGGTCCGCCCGGCACTCATCGCCTTCACCGTGTTGTGTGTGGCCGACTGGGTGCTGGTCGAAGACCTGGGCTTCCTCGGCGGCCTGGGCACCGACCCCAACAGCATGATCCCGTTCGCGCTGCTGGCCGTCGGCGGTTACCTGGCCCTGACCCCGACGCCGGCGACGGCCGAAGAGCCAGCCAGCCCGGGGGCAGCCGCGGCCGGCTGGCGGGACCGGCTCCGGCCCGCCGGCGTGCGGCAAAGCGTGGCGACGGCAAGCTTCCGGTCGGTCGTCGCAGTGGACGCCCTCGGCCTGATCATCCTCGGCGCCGCGCCGATGGCGGCCGCCCAGGCCAACCCGAACGCCGACCCGATCTTGGCCGAGGCGATCGCCGGGTCAAGCGCACCGCTGAACTTCCCGGCCAAGGGCTTCCAGCTCACCGAGCAGCACGGCCGCCCGGTCACCCTGGCCAGCCTGCGGGGCAAGGTGGTGCTGCTGACCTTCCTCGACCCCGTGTGCACCAGTGACTGCCCGCTGATCGCGCAGGAGTTCCGCGCCGCCGGGCAACTGCTCGGCACCGACTCACGCAAGGTGGAACTGGTCGCGGTCGTGGCCAACCCCGTCTACCACGCGATGACCTACACCCAGGCGTTCGACCGCCAGGAGAACCTGAACCACGTGCCGGACTGGCTGTTCCTGACCGGCAGCGTGCCCCAGCTCCAGCAGGTGTGGAAGAACTACGGGATCGCCGCGCAGATCCTGCCCGGCGGCTCCATGATCGGGCACAACGACGTGGCCTTCGTCATCGACCAGGCGGGCCACGTCCGCCAAGAGCTCAACACCGACCCCGGGCCGGGCACGACCGCCACCAAGTCCTCGTTCGCGGTCCTGCTCGCCAACGCGGCCCGGCAGACGCTGGGATCCCGGTGAGCCCGCGTACCGGGCGGGCGGGTCTATTGCTGCTGGCGGCCGGTCAGTAGCGAGCAGTCCGCTCGGTCCGCGGCCGCCAGGAGGCCCTTGCGGCAGGTGCCCTACATGCCTGGAGTGGGAAGGGCCTCGAGGAGGCAGTGGGTCCATCCCATGACCGGGACGCCACCCGGTCGCCGCCGTTTGCACCACCGATTGAGCACTGTCCACCCGGCCGGCCCGGCCTCCCTTTCGGCCGGGAAGTGAGAGATACTGCCCGATGCTGGCTGGGCGCTGACCGCCCGGACCGGCAGTCACGGCGCGGAAGGCGGGGTTGCGGTGCGTACCAGAGTCGCTATGGTGCTCCTGCCGGTGATGGCGCTGGTGGCGGCCCTGAGCATGCCGACGGCTGCTCCGGCCGCCTCGGCAGCCATTTCGGCCGCACCGGCCAACATGACCGAAGGGGTGCCAGGGTTCGGGCACGTGTTTTTGATCATCGGCGAGAACACCACCTACTCCCACCTGACCGCTGTCAACGCCCCCTACCTGCTGGGCACCATCCGGCCCCATTCGGCCTGGCTGACCAGCTATTACGCCGCGACCCACTGGTCCCAGGCCAATTATGTGGCGCTGGTCACCGGCCAGTTCACCGCCTGCGAGCAAAAGGACGGGGGCGCCGCCTGCCACCAGAACGTCGGCAACCTGTTCCACCAGCTGGATGCGGCCGGGCTGAGCTGGAAGGTGTGGCTGGAGGCCGGCACCGCCAAATGCGACACCGGATCGGGTGGCAGCTGCACCAGCAACACGCCCTGCCCGCTGACCGGGTTCTACACCACCGGCAACCCCCCCATCTTGTTCGATGACATCGAGGGCCCCGGCGGCGTCTGGTCCCCGGCCACCCCGTCGGCAGAGTGCATGGCCAACGACGTGCCCGCCGGAACTGCTACCGCGGGTATGGCCACCTTCAACGCCGATGTTGCCGCCGGCCAGGTAGCCCGCTTCAACATGGTGATACCAAACGGCTGCGACGACGGCGAGGCCAACTGCAAGCCGGTCAACAACCGCTACACCCAGTTCGACGACTTCCTCGCCCAGGAGGTGCCCAAGATCGAGGCCTCCCCCGCGTTCGGCAGCAACGGGGTCATCATCGTCGTCTACGACGAGGACGAGCGGGCCGGCGGGATCGCGCCCAAGAACGGGTTCGGCTCCGGCGGCCACGTCGTCTGCGCGATCATCAGCCCGCTCGCCACCACCGGCACCTACGGCCAGACCTACTACCACTACAGCCTGCTGCGCACCCTCGAAGACGGGTTCGGCCTCGCGCCCTACCTGGGCAACGCCAACGCCGTCACCCCCATCACCAGCATCTGGCGTCCACCCGCGGGGTGACGGCCCAATCAGCCGCGTTGCCGCGACTGATCATCGGCTCGGGCTGCCCCCCGCATGAGCCCGCCGGCCGTTGAGGCCACTTAATCGTGCTGTACTTCGAATCTCGGTAACTCCACTTCGACGTACGGGTCACCGTCGACAAGGCCATCGGTTATGCCCCCTGAGGTCGGTCGTGCCCCGGCGTCAGGCCCCCACCCGTGTTGCCTCGGCGAGGATGGCGACGATCGTGGCGACGGCCTCTTCGGCGTCGGGTCCTTCCGCCGTTACGGTGACATGCTGACCGCTGGTCGCGCCCAGGCCCATGACGCCGAGGACGCTCTTGGCGTCGGTGCTGCTGACGCCCACGGTGAGCGACACCGCTGAGGAGAACTTCGCGGCCGCCACCGCCAAGGCGCCGGCTGGGCGGGCGTGCAGATCACCTGTGAGGGTGATCGCCTGCTCATAGCTTGCGGGCATGACGCGCCTCCTCGGCGGCGGCGAGCACCGCCTTGATATCCCCGCCGCCGGCAGCCGCCACGGTCGCTGCCACCACGCCCTCGACGAATGGCGCGTCGGCGAGCTCGACCGGCGTGGGCAGGTCACCGGCCTCGGCGAGCAGGGCCCGGACGGTGAGGACGGCACTGCCCAGGTCGGGCAAGATCACGACGCCGGCCCCGCTGTTGGCGAGCTTTACCGCCCGCTGCACCTTCGCCGCGCTGGTGCCAAGCTGCCCGCCGTCGGTGCCGCCAGCGGGGATAATGGCCACGGTGCCCCCGCTGATCTGGGCGGCCAGCTCCGCCGCACCCTCGGCCAAGGCGGCGCTGTGCGAGACGAGGACGATCCCTACTCTGGCGTCGGGGCTCATGGCATATCCTGAATTGTGTTCGGCATTGCTGAAAGGTCGTCATGATCCAAGCGGTGGAGCGCGCAGCCCGAATCCTGGCCGTTCTCGGCTCCGGCACCCCCCGTCTCGGCGTCACCGAGATCGCGGAACGGGTCGGCCTGGCCAAGCCCACGGTGCACGGACTGCTGCGCACGCTGGAGAAGCACGACCTGGTCGCCCAGGATCCCGATACCGGGAAGTACAGCCTCGGCCCGGCCGTGCTCTCGCTGGGCAACGCCTACCTGGACGGCTCTGAGCTGCGCGCCCGTTCCCTGCTGTGGGCGGAGTCGCTCGCGCAGCGGGCGAACGAGGCGGTCTGGGTAGCCAGCCTGTCCGGTTCCCGGGTGATCGTGCTGCATCACGTGTTCCGCCCGGACAACACCGTGCAGATCCTGGAGGTGGGTGCGGCGATCCCGTGGCACGCCTGCGCGCTGGGGCATGCGATGGTGGCCTACCTTCCGGATTCGCAACGAGCTGCCGCGATGGCCGCCGATCTGGCCCCGCTGACCGGCCGGACCAAGACCTCTCGCGTGGCGCTCGGCCGGGCGCTGGCCCAGGTGCGCAAGCAGGGCTACGCGGTCGAGGACCAGGAGGCAACCGTCGGCGACGCAGGTGTCGCGGCGCCGATCCTGGGCCGTGACGGCGCCGTGGCCGGCGCGATCGGCGTGGTCGGTGCCGCGGAACGGCTGCTGGTGCCGAGCACGCGCAGTGAGCTGGCCCGCGCGGTCACCGAGGCCGCCCGCGCGATCTCCAGGGATCTCGGTGCGGCCCGGGGCGGTGTGGCCCTGACGGCGCTGAGCTGAGGTCATGGCGCCCTCACGGGTGCTTGCCCCGGCTCGCGGGTGGTCGCCTGGAGGGCATGGCCCGCCAGGGCGGCGCATGCGGAGCTGTCGGCTCCGGCGAGCCACTCGGCCACCTGCGGCACGCGGGCCGCGCCCACGCTGAGCTTGCGCACCCCCAGGCCGATCAGCAGGGGCAGGACGGCAGGGTCGGCGGCCGCGTCACCGCAGACAGAAACGTCTAGTCCAGCCGCCCTGGCCGCCTGCACCACCCGGGAGATCAGGGCCAGCACCCGCGGGTCCGCCGCCAGGGCAGGGCGCGTGGCCGGATCGGCCCGGTCCAGACGGAGCACTTGGCTGGTCAGGTCGTTGGTGCCGATCGAGAAGAAGTCGCTCGCGCGGGCGAACGTGTCCGCCGCGGAAGCGGTGGTGGCGACTTCCACCATCATGCCGAGCTCGGGCACGTCGGCGTCGGCCTGTGCAGCGGCCTCCGCCAGCGCCGACCGCACGTGGGCCATCTCGTCCAGGGTGCTCACCATGGGCACCATGACGGCGAGCCTGGTATCCCGGCCGCTGCGCAGCACCGCGCGGAGCTGATCGCCCAGGGCGCGGGGATGGCCAAGCAGGGCGGCCAGGCCCGCTGGCCGGCCCGCCAGGAAGGCAGGGACCTTGTCGCCGGAGAAGTCGAGCAGCCGCACCACCGAGGGCCTGTCGCTGAGCAGGCCAAGCACGGGGTCCAGCACGCGGCGGTGGTCGGATTCTGAGGGCCACTCGGTGGCGCCGAGGAAGGGGATCTCGGTGCGCAGCAGGCCTACCCCGGCGGCTCCGCCAGCCAGGCCAAGCCGGGTTTCTGTGGCGGACGCCACGTTGCAGAGCAGCGTGATCTCCTGGCCGTCCGCGGTCAGCAGAGGCGTGGCGGAGGCTGGCGTCGTGCCGCCCCGCCCGGCCAGGCCAGGCACGCCGGTGGCCACCGCCGCCCATGGCTGTGCGGCAAATCCGGCTACGGCCGCCAGCTCCTGAGGTGAGGGGTCGACGATGAGACAGCCGTCCACCGCGTCAAGGATGGATGGGTGCCCGGCTGGCGCCGTGAGCAGCGCGGGATCGGCGCCAGCCAGCATAGGTATGCCCAGACCACGCGCGATGATCGCGGCATGGGAGTTGGCGCCGCCGGAGACCGATACCGCGCCGGCCAGCCCGGCGTCGGCGAGGCGGATCAGATCGGCCGGGTCTACCTCGCGCCGGATGAGAATGAAGCTGCCGGCCGGTGGAGGCGTGGCACTACCGGCGGCCAGCTGGGCGAGGACGGCGCTGGCGACCTGGCGGATGTCGTCGGCGCGGGCGGCCAGGTCCGGGTTGGCCAGTGCGGCGATCGCCGCGGCCTGCGCAGCGGCCGACTGCTCGACCGCGGCCGCGGCGTTGGCACCGTCTCTGGCCGCCGCCACGGCCGGATCCACCAGGGCCGGGTCGGCCGCGATCAGCGCGCCGATCGCGACGATGTCCGCCTCCTCAGCGCGCCCGTCATCCCGCAGCTGCTGTGCGAGCGCGGATCGTTCCCGTGCCACCGCAGCAAAGGCCGCTGCCACCTCGTCCGGGGTGGCCGACCCTGTGCCAGCCGGGGAGTCGCCGGGATAGAGCTGCCCGGCTGCTACCCCCTCGGACACGGGCAGCCCCCGGTAGCGGCTGGCCTGGCTCATGGGCCCGCCAGCGCGGCATCGCGGAGGGCGCCGAGGATCAGCGCGGTCGAGGCTGCCCCGGGGTCTTCGTGCCCGACGCTGCGCGGCCCGAGGTAGCTTGCGCGGCCTTTCAGCGCCTGCATCGGGATGGTGGCCATCGCCCCCGCCTGAGCGGCGTCAACGAGCGCGGTGAAAGCGTCGGCGTCCGGAGCTCCCTCGGCGACCGCCTTGCTGAAGGCTCCGGTGGCCGGTGCCAGCGCGTCGACCATCGTCTTGTCGCCTTCGCGGGCAGCCCCGAGGCGCTGCACTCCGGCCAGGGCCGCTTCGAGGGCGGCCGCCAAGCGGGGCAGGTCCACATCGGCAGAGTTGCCAAGCGCCTTGCCGGCGCTGCGGAAGGCCATCCCGTACAGCGGGCCAGAGGCGCCGCCGACCTTCGAGATCAGCGTCGACCCGGTCAGCGTGAGGACGGCGCCCGGCGTCGTCGGCGCGGCCGAATCCATCGCGCTGAGCACGGCCGTGAACCCCCGGGACAGATTGATGCCGTGATCGGCGTCGCCGATCGCCGCATCCAGCTGAGTCAGGTGGTCTCGCTGCTTCTCAATGACCGTGGCGGCAGCCGTGATCCAGGCACGGAAGACGTCAGCTTGCATGGGTCTCTCCTGTGATCTGGGGAACCAGTGGTGCTAGTGTCCCCAGGGC
>Ga0318534_10001084_pt1 | contig 10392 bp, 7 predicted proteins | sample GRESIP117b4f26_FD_202502 | JGI IMG/M metagenome (GOLD analysis project Ga0318534, IMG submission 202502) | Tropical soil microbial communities from Luquillo Experimental Forest, Puerto Rico - GRE.SIPMG.117b4f26 | ecosystem: Environmental > Terrestrial > Soil > Tropical forest > Bulk soil...
ACGACAGGCACATGGTGCCGTCGTCGGTCTTGACCAGGTGCTCGCGCTCCGAGCCATGCGGCTCGTGGCAGGCGCTGCAGCGCCCGTCCCTGAACGCCGGGTGGACCACCGGCTGCGCCAGCTGCTTGGCGACATTGTCGTGGCAGTCCCCGCACACCGCGACCTGCCGATCCTTCATCAGTTTCCCGCCCGCGCTGCCGCGGTGCGGGTCGTGACAGGTCAGGCATTCGCCCTCGGCCGCCGGCGGATGGGGCCTGGGCTTGTTCTTGAGCCCCTTCTGATCGTCGTGGCAGTCCAGGCACAGCTCCGGCACCGCCTTGACCAGCGCGGCCTTCGGCTTGCCGGCCTCCATGGTGTGACAGCTCGCGCAGTCGCCCTGGGCCACCGGCGCGTGGGCGTCCGCCCTAAGCAGGTTCGCCTCGGTCGAGGCGTGGGGCGCGTGGCAGGCGAGGCAGGGCAGGTCGCCGCGCATCACCTTGGCGTGCTTCGACTCGAGGTCGGCGGGTTTGTGACAGCTCGCGCACACCTCGTTCGCCGCGGCCTTGAGCAGCCCCGGGGCCACGCCGTCGTGCCCGCCGTGACAGGCGTCGCAGGCGCCGCGCTTGAAGGGGTCGTGGACGTGGGCGACGTCGAGCTGCTTCCGGGTGTCGGTATGGCAGCGATAACAGCTCTCGTCCGGCCCCCCCTCGCGCCCCAGGTGCGGCAGGTCGGAGGCGTGCGGATCGTGGCAGGCGACGCACGCGCCGGCCGTGAACGCCGGGTGCTTCTCGCGGCCGGCGTGGGTCTGCAGGACGTCCTTGTGGCAGTCCACGCATAAGTCGGGGTAGCCCTTCTTGAGCACCAGCTTCTGGCTGAATCCGTGGCTGCCGTGGCAGACCATGCAGTCGGCCTTGGCGACCGGCGGATGGATGAACTTCTTCTTCGCGAACTCGGTCTTGGACTTGGTGTGGCAGTCGTAGCAGGTGCGGGCCGGCGCGGTGCGGGCGCGCACCGGCCGCGGGGCGGGCGAGCCCGCCAGCGCCGCGGCGACGACCAGCGCCAGAGCGACGGGAAGCGCCGCGCGGCGGCCGGCGCGGCGCGTCATGGCTTCGCCGGCGCGGCGGCCGAGTCGGCGGCCGGCGGGTGCGGCACCCGCGAGGCCGTCGAGTCGCCGGTCATCATCGGCGGGCGGCCGCGGAAGTCGATGCGTGCGATCTGGAACGCGAGCAGCGAGGTGCGCGCGAAGTGGGGCGGCATGTTGAGGAACGCCCAGGTCGTGTCCTTGGGCACGCCCTTCTGCTTGACGATGATCCGGAACGCCGGGTTGAGCGGCTCCTGGGAGCGTGACAGCGCCTTGTGCGCCTTGAGGTCGTAGGCGAAGTCGGGGATGAACTCGACCGCGCGCGCCGAATAGTCGGTGTCGCCGACCCGGAACTCCTCCTTGAGGCGCACCGAGTCGACCTCGAAGAAGTCCGGGAACACCCGGTGGGTGATGACGAACACCACGCTCTCGACCTGCGGCGGGCCGTGGGACGCGGCGGCGCCCGCGAGCCGGGGCACGCTCAGCGCCAGCAGCGCCACGAGTGCGGCGGCGGGGGCGGGCCGCGTCATTTCGCGCTCCCCGCCGGGACCGCCGCGACGGTGTCGCGCGAGGCGGGCAGCTGGAAGCTGCTCAGCAGGTCGGCGGCCATCGCGGCCGCGAGCCGCTCGCGGCTGTGCTCGCGTCCGATGCCGAGCACGCGCTCGCGGTCGTCGCCGGTGCGCACGCTCAAGTTGGCCCAGCGCACCCCCCCGGTCGCGACCTCGAGCAGCCGCAGGGTCGCGCCCACCGAGGGCACGTCCCCGTCGGGCGTGCGCGCCACGTCGCTTTCGATCACCGAGCCCACCAGCACCCACGGCACGCGCAGGCGCTGGCCGATCACGGCCAGGTCGGCCTCGGCGACCGAGCCGGTGGCGCGGATGCGCAGCGAGTCCATCACCCCTTCGACCATCCCCGACTCGACCACCTCGCACGAGCCCTTCTTGACCAGCTCGACGAACACCACCCGCGTGACCATCTCACCGGCGTCCGGGGCCGTGGTCAGGTTCTCGAGCGGGAGCAGCGCGATGCGCGGCCGCGGACCGGCCACCACCTCGGCGGGCGGCTGCGGTGCGCGCGCCGCGCAGCCCGCCAGCAGCGCGAGCAGCGCCGCGGCACCCAGCGATCGCGACCATGCGCCGCGGCTCACAGCGCCCCCTTCTTGAGCTCGGAGACCGCCTCCATGCAGGCCTCCTGGGTCAGGGTTCCGAACGAGCGCGTCCCCGAGCCGCCGGTGAGCGGCAGGCGCCCGTGACCGCGGCGGCTGATCGATACCCGCCACACCACGTCGCTGGTGGCGGCGTCGAGCAGCTCGACGTCGAACGAGATCACCGGAACCTCGTCCTGGCCCATGCGCTGGAAATCGTACTCGTTCACCGAGCCGCGGACGATGCCGGTGACGTGCAGGCTGTCGGCGGCACGGGCGAGCGCGGCGGCGTCGTAACCGGTCTGAACGCTGGGCTCGATCCCCATGCGGTACAGCATGCCGCCGAACTCCGCGGGCTCGATGACCTTGTAGCGGCCGGCGATGATGAGCTCGGTGACGAAAACGCGCGACACGCGGTCGCCGGCCAGCGGCTGAGAGGTCAGGTTGGTGAACGGCAGGACCGCCACCTTGTCGTAGTGGGTCAGGTCGGCCTGCGGGTTGAGGTAGAGGCGCACCGGCGCCGCGGTGCAGCCCGGCAGCGCCACCAGCGCCGCCACGGCGATCGCGCAGCGCAGCGAGGCGCGGCTCACGACGGGCCTCCGAAGCTCCAGTTCAGCGCGGCGTCGAACTGGCGCGAGCGCTGCGGCGTGCCCGGATCACCGAAGTTGAAGCCGGTGTTCAGGGTCAGCGGCCGGCCGAGGGCCAGCAGCAGCCGCGCGCCGACGATCTCGCGCGCGCTCAGGCCCTGCGCGAGCGAGCTGGTCTGGCTCTGATCGCTGCGGGTGTAGTAGCCGTTCAGCTGCACGGTGCTGGTGACGTGCCACAGGCCGTAGATCCGGCGCACCGTGATGCGCGGCTCGTCGTGCGGGTACACCCCGGTGCGCGAGACCTCGGCGGCGAGCTGGAACTCGGGCGCGGGCTGGAGGTCGGCGCGCAGCGCGTAGGTGCGCGAGATGGCGTTGGCCTCGAACGGGCCGGCGCCGGTCTGGTAGCGGCGCGTGCTGAAGGTGAGCCGCGTGCTGCGCAGCAGCTGGGCCTGGAGGCTGGCGCCGTTCTGCAGCGACCAGCGCGCGGCGCGCACAGCGGTGTCGCCGTTCGCGCCCGCCATGCCGTCGACATCGAGCTTCAGCCGGCGGGTGAAATCGAGGGTCGCGGTGCCGTGCCAGGTGTTGACCGAGAACACGGCGTACTCGGGGCTCCAGTTGGTCGAGTGCGAGTAGCTGGCGGTGCCGCGCATGGCGCGCCCGATCGGCCCGTCGGCCGACAGCACCACGCTCAGGTAGCGCAGCACGCCGTCGACGGTCGCGGTGCGCACGGTGCGCAGCCCGCCGCCGGCGACCAGCTTGACCGCCCGGGTGGCCTGGTAGTTGTAGAGCAGGGAGCCCTCGTTGTTGGTGAGCTGGACGTCGGTCTGGTTCAGGATACGTGAGAGCCGGAAATCGTAGTACAGGGACCACAGCGCGCGGCTCGACTGGCGGAACGAGCCCACCGCGTTGGCATCGTGATCCCAGGTGCGCTCGATGAACGCGGTCTCGTTGCGCACCCCGTTGAAGGTGTAGCTCAGCTGCAGCGAGCGACGGGCGCTGCGGACCGCCTGCCAGGCGGCGCCGGCGTCGAAGGTGCGCTGCAGCGAGTGGCCGGTGGCGGTGCCTCCGATCAGCTCGAGGTCGCCGTAGCCGCCGTGCGCGCTGACGGTCCCGTGGTCCCAGGTCAGCTCGGCATTGCGCTGCGTGTTGATCTGCTCGGGGAGCCCCCCGGTGCCGTTCTGGCGGCGCTGGCGCTGCCAGGAGGCATCGAGGTGGGCGCCAGGCAGCGGCAGCCAGTAGCCCGAGAACAGCGTCTGGTCGCGCCGGTCGGTGAACTCGTGTTCGACGCCCGACGGATCGCGCACCCCGGTCTTGACCGTGATCGGCTGGACGCTGGCGTTGAATCCCACCAGCGTGTGGGTCAGCCGCAGCGCCCCGTAGGGCGTCTGCTGGCTCAGGCTGGTGCCGCGGTAGCGGATGTCGATGAGCTGGAGCTGCCAGAAGATGCTCAGGTCGTCGCGCGGCCTCGTGGTGTGGGCGACGTCGTAGGTCTGGGTCCAGAAGCGCGTGCCCTGGTGCTGCGACACAAGCCCGCCGCCCCCGCCCGGAGCCAGGTGCCACTGGTCGACCTGCTGGAACTGGACCTGGGCGTAGCCGTTGAGCGCGCGCGCCGAGCGCGCCGCAACGGCGAGCGCGATCAGCGACAGGCCGACGACGCAGGCCGCGGCGCGGATCCCGGGCTCAGCGCGCATAGTTCACCGTGTAGCTCTGGCTGGGGTGGCAGGCGGTGGTGCAGGTGCCGCCCGAAGCGGTTTCCGCGAAGGTGAGGAGGCCGGGGCTCCGCCCGGTGACGATCAGGTGGGTACGGCTGCCCGAGCCGTGGGTGACGTGGCAGGCGTAGCAGCTCACCTGCTGGTCGCCGACGTGCTCGGCGTGACCCATGGTGGCGCCGGGCGCGTTGAAGCGCGAGGCCTGGCGCAGCGCGGCGGGCGAGCTCGAGTTCCCGTACACATCGTAGGCGTGGCACCGGAAGCACAGCTCGTTCGAGGTCATGGCGCGCGGCGCCGACGAGGCGGTGTAGGGCTGGCGCAGGATGTAGCGGTAGATCGAGCCGTGGGGCGCGCGCGTGCCCATCTCACTGCCGTGACAGTCGCCGCACGCGGTCAGCGAGGCGGCGCTCCAGCCGGGCGCAAAGGCCATCGGCGAGATGCCGGGATCGGGCCCCGCGGCCTCGACCGGATGATAGGACGGGTTGGCGGGATTCAGCACCAGCGCCAGATCGGTCTGTCCGGTGGGCTGGACGGTCCAGCTCGAATGGCATTTGAAGCACAGCTGGTACTCGGTGACCGGCGCGGTGAGCGTGTCGGCGCCGGCCAGGAACGTGTAGCTGGGCGGCGTGCCGGCGGCGCTGTTCAGCACGCTGACCCGGCTCACCCCCAGCAGCAGCTTGGACGCGGCGGGCGGTGGCGGCGGCAGGGCGCCGTCGTTGCGCGAGACGTGCGGGTTGTGGCAGTCCTCACACTCGGAGTGACGCTGGTTGATCGGCGTCACCGCGAAGTCCGCGGGGCTCGACTCGAGCGGCCCGGCGTGGCGCCCGGTGTAGATCGTCACCGGATGGTTGAACGGCTTGAGCAGCTCGGTGCGCACGTTGCTCTGCGCCGGGCTGCCGTCGTGGCAGGTGAGACAGAGGTTCTCCTCACGCTTGAGCGACAGGAAGGGGATCAGCCCGGTCGCGTCCTCCTGCCCGTGCGCGTCGTGGCAGTTGAGACACTTGCGCGCCGCGTTGGCCTCGGTGCGCGCCGGCGGGTCGGGCCCCGGCCATACCACGTTGGCGCTCGAGCCATGGGGTGCGCCCGCGTAGAGCAGGGTGCCGCCGTAGCTGCCGCCATTCCAGGGCACGCTGTGACAGCCGTCGCACAGGGTGTTCTCGTCGGGGCCGATCAGGGCGTGCTCGTAGGGCCCCGGCTGGTTCCAGGCGTGCTGGGTATGGCAGGCGTCGCACGCGCCGGCGTGCGGCCCCAGCGCCAGCACCCGGGTGACCGACTCGGGCGTGGGGTGCGCCGGTCGCGGCGCGCCGGCCGCGCCGGCGTCCCGGGGCGGGCCGGCGATCAGCGTGATCGCGCAGCCCAAGACAGAGGCGGCCGGCGCCCATCGGCGCCGGCCGCCCTGACTGGCACGCGTGCCCGAAACCGCGGTCACCCTCCCGACCGATGCACTCGCCCCGGAGCAGCCCGGTTCGCCTGCACCGCTTGCCCGTCGGATCTCATGACCTCGTTCCATGGCACCCCGTGCCGGACTGCGTGAAGAGTCCTCACTGCTAGCCGCCCTGGACGTGGCACTGACGGCACAGATCCTTGTACACGCCGCCGTCGCCTTCCTCGGTGACCGTGGTCCCCGAGCCCGTCATGTAGATCAGCCCGAACCCGTTCTGATTGCCGTGCGACTTGTGGCAGCTCATGCACGACGGGGTGATGCGCGTCGAGGTCGCATCCCAGTGACCGTCGGGATCCATGACCTTGACGCGATTGGTGTGGCTCAGGTACTGGGCCAGGCTGGCGATGAACGCCGGCTCACCCGCGTGACCGAGATAGACATCGGCGGTCGGGTGACGATGCCACGGCGGAGACGTGCCGTTGACGTATCCGCCCGACACACCGCCCATATTCGCCGATCCGCCCGCGCCGTGGAAGTTGGTGTGGCACGAAGCGCACCAGTCAGCCATGGCGCTCTTGGTCGCGTCCGGCTCGTTGTACCAGATGTTGGCCTCGGCGTAGCTCGCCGCGACCGGGGTCTCGAAGACCGCCTTGGTGGGGTCGTTGGTGCCGATCGCGTAGTCCACGAGCTTGTTGTAGAACTTGTTGGACGCGGTGGTCGAGTACTGCAGGTTGCGGTACTGGAACACGTTCTGACCGTGCTGCGAATGGCAGTCGATGCACTCCAGGCCGTTGGGGTTGTTAAAGGTGCCGCCTGGAGCGGTCGCGGTCGACCACAGCGTGTGGCCGTCGATATCGTCGTAGCCGGCGCCCGGGCTCAGATGTCCGGGGGCGGCGTTGAGGGCGCCGGCGACGCGATTGCCCGACACCAGGCCGGTGTTGGTGCCGAAGACGTCGGGGGTGGTCGATTCGTTGTTGTGGCAGGACAGACACAGGTTGTTGGTGTCGTCCCGCAGCAGGTAATCGTTCGGGCCGGTGCCGAGGTACGGCGTGGGATCGCCAACCGTGTAGCCGTGCTGATTGCTGAAGTGCGCGGTGTGGCAATCGCTGCAGATCAGCGAGGTGCCCGAATGGTGATCGCCTGCGCTGGCCGGGCCTGCCAGCCCGAAGCAGGCCAGCACTCCAACGGCAATGATCAGGCGTTTCATGGGTTCACTCCTCTTCCGGAAGGAAGTACGAACCGGACTGCGGTGCTGCGTGGACTCGGAGTTGGTGAACACCCTCCTTTCGGTGTGTCGTGACGTGCGATCCTGGCGCGGGCTCATTCGACCCTCAGGATCTGGAAGCGGTTGCCCTCCCGTTCCGTGACCGCCACCAGGCTCCCGCCGTCGCTGGCCAGCGCGCTGGGGTAGAAAAACTGTCCGGGGGCCGTCCCGCGCCCGCCGAGCTCTTCAATGAACGCTCCCGTGGATTCGAACACCTGGACGGTGTGGCGCAGCTCGTCGCTGACCCAGATCCGCCCGCCCGCGGTGACCGCGAGCCCCGAGGGGAGCGAGAAGTTCCCGGGGCCGATCTCGTGGGTGCCGAAGCCGGTCCGGTACTCGCCCGCGGGCGAGAAGACCTGAACCGCGAAGTGGGTGGTGCGGCCGGCGACCACGATGTCGCCGCTCGGCAGCACGCCGATCCCGGCGACGGCGCTGATCTGGCCCGGCTCGGTGCCCGGCACGCCCCACGCGCGGCCGCGTCGAAGCGCAGCACGCGGCCGCGCGGGCCGCGCTCGGCGACCAGCAGGCCGCCGTCCGGCTCCAGGGCCAGGGCCTCGGGGCCGGCCGAGGAGTCCGGCAGGGCGACCCGCGTCACGCTGCGCCCGCGGTAGTCGATGACGTCGACGTAGCGGGCCATCACGTCGCTCACATAGACACGCCCGGCGCGATCGACCACGAGGGCTTGCGGCACGCCGTCCACCCACGCCCCTCCCGGGCCCTGCACGCGATGGATGTACCGGGCGCGACGACCTCCGTCGAAACTGTAGAACTCGACCCGGTGGTCGTCGGAGTTGGAGACCACGATTTCGTGGTGGAGGGTATCGATCGCGATGCCGCGCGGCGCCTTGAGCGGAATGCCGGGCTCGGCCTCGCGCACCACCAGCACCGGCTTGACGCTGAGATCGGCCGCGCGCGCGATCGCCGGGGCGACCAGCAGCCCGGCGCCGAGCGCCGCGACCGCGGGCGCGAACTTCAGCGCTCCGACGGGGCTCGGACCGGCGTTGGTGATCGGGCTCTCGTGCTCGCTCATCGTTCTGTCGCGGGCCGCCGACCCGAACTTCGGGCCGTGCGTGCCGCGCCTCCGTGGAACTACGGACCGCAACCACCATGCCATTGGCGGGTCTCCTTTGGCCCCAGCGGCGGCCCTCCGACCCTGCTGGGCTGCAACTGGTTACCGCCGGGTCCTACCGGTAGGGTACGGTGGACGCGTGCGCACGGGGTGCCACCTGTGACAAGCGGCTGACAGAAGTGGCGGGCTTTCCATGGGTTTTCCCGGAGCTATCCTGAGTCAATCGTTCGCGTCCGGGCAAGTGCGCTAAATGAGCGGATCGGCGCGCGCGCGCGGCGAGACGAACCGGTCGAGCAGGGCATGTTTCTTGCCGTTTTCACGCCCGACCTCACCCATGCGGCCGCGGGAGAAACGACCGACAATGAATACCGGCGACGTGCTGATCGCGCTGGCCGTGGTCTCGGCCGCGCTCGCGGGTTTCGGATACCTGCCGGCCCTGCGCGGGCGTCCCGCGCTGCGCGCCGCTGGTGCGCTGTTCGTGGTGCACACGCTCGCCCTGCTCGCGGCGCTGGTGCTGCTGTGGGTCGACTTCGTGACCCACCGCTTCGCCATCGCCTACGTCGCCCAGTTCAGCTCGCGCGCCCTCTCGCCGGCGCTCGCGTTCGCGGCGTCCTGGGCGGGGCAGGAGGGCAGCATCCTGCTGTGGGCGACGCTGGGGGCGCTGTGCGGCGTGGCGCTGCGGCGCGAGCCGGGCACGCTGGCGCGCCCGGCGATGGCGGTGGTCAGCTTCACCCAGCTCGCGCTCACCGCGCTGCTCGTGATCAAGAGCCCGTTCCGGGTCGAGCTGCCGGCGCCCGCCGACGGCCAGGGCTTGAACCCGTTGCTCCAGGATCCGTGGATGGTGGTCCACCCGCCGGTGCTGTTCGCGGGCTACGCGACGCTGCTCGCCCCGTTCGCGCTCGCGATCGCCTCGCTGGCGCGCGGCGCCCACCGGGAGTGGAACCGGGTGGTGTGGCCGTGGGCGCTGCTGTCGGTGGCGCTGCTCGGCGCCGGGATCGCGCTCGGTGGCATCTGGGCCTACAAGGTGCTGGGCTGGGGCGGCTACTGGGGCTGGGACCCGGTCGAGAACGCCTCACTGGTCCCGTGGCTGGTCGCGGTCGCGCTGCTCCACGGCCTGCTGATCCAGCGCACCCGCGGGGCGCTGGTGCGCACCAACCTCGCGCTCGCGCTCGGCGGCTGGATCACGGTGCTCGCCGGCGTGTGGCTCACGCGCAGCGGCGCGCTCGAGAACTTCTCGGTCCACTCCTTCGAGCGCTCGGCGCTCGGGCCGCCGCTGCTCGGCCTGCTGCTCGCGAACCTGGCGCTCGGCGCCGCGCTGCTGCTGGCGCGCGGCCGTTCGATCGCGGCCGGCGACTCGAGCTGGAGCACGCTGTCGCGCGAGGCGGCCCTGTGGGCCGGGCTCGTCACCGTGCTGGTGTTCGCGCTGCTGGTCGCCTTCGGCACCGCGGCGCCGGTGCTGACCTCGCTCGCCGGCAAGCCGGCGAGCCTCGAGGCCGGCTTCTATCAGCGCATCACCATTCCGCTCGGGCTCGCGACCGTGCTGTTGATGGCGATCGCCCCCGCACTGCGCTGGTCGAAGCAGGCGGGATGGAGCTGGCTCGCGGCACTGCTGCCGGGGCTCATCGCCGGGCTGGTGACGGCGGTGGCGCTGAGCGGCACCGGCCTGGTGCGCGATCCCGCCCGCCTCGCGCTGCTCGCCGCCGCGGCCGTGGCCCTGGCGATCAACGCGACGATGACGGTGCGCCTGTTCCGGCGCGGCCTGAGGTACGGCGCCGGCTATCTCGGGCACGCCGGCATCGCCGTGATGGTGCTGGGCATGATCCTCTCGGCCTCGCTCGGCCGCACCGAGCGCCTGCCGCTGCCCCGCGGTGAGGCGCGCGTGGCGATGGGCTTCCGGCTCACCTACCTCGGCGAGCAAGTCGACCCGCGCGGCCGCCACCAGCTCAGGGTGCGGGTCGAGACCCCGGGGCGCGACCTCGAGGTCCATCCCGAGCTGTTCCGGATGGCGCGCGGCGAGGGCATGATGCGCAAGCCCTACATCAGCCGCCGCCCCGACCTCTACCTGTCGCCGGTCGAGGTGCTCGACGGCGCCGGGGCGGCGGTGGGGGGAGCGGTGGTCGAGCTCAGCACCCGGCCGTTCGTCGATCTGGTGTGGGTGGGCGCGCTCCTCGCCCT
>Ga0318534_10001089_pt1 | contig 10361 bp, 9 predicted proteins | sample GRESIP117b4f26_FD_202502 | JGI IMG/M metagenome (GOLD analysis project Ga0318534, IMG submission 202502) | Tropical soil microbial communities from Luquillo Experimental Forest, Puerto Rico - GRE.SIPMG.117b4f26 | ecosystem: Environmental > Terrestrial > Soil > Tropical forest > Bulk soil...
GGCTCGAGCTGGTGGCTCGCCGTCCCGTAACTGTGCGAGGCGACCAGCACCGGCAGCGGGACCGGCGGCACCGGAGCGGCAGGCGGCGGTGGCGCAGCCGCGGGGGTCACCGGGCTCGGGACGGGTCGCGGGCCCGCGGGCTCGATGGCAGGCGGCAGCAGGACGGGCTCGACGTCGTCGTCCTCGTCGTCCACCGACGTCACCGGCCATTCGCCGAGCAGCTTGGCGCGCACGTCGGCAGAGGCAATCCACGTCGGCGCTTCTTCACGCTGGGGGTCCGGGTATCCCGCGTAGACCTGCTCGAGCGGCTGGGGCGGCGGCAGGCTCGTGCTCGGCACGTAGTAGCGCGGCGGGAGCCCGGAGCCGTAGTGCGGCTCGCCGCGCCACGCCGCCCACTCGAGCAAAGCGACGACCAACCAGCCGAGCGCCATCACGCCGATGATCTCCGGCGTGCTCAGCTTCGCGAGGGCGAGCCCGGCCGCGAGCGCGGCGAGGAAAAGGACTTCGAGGGCGAATCGCGATCCCTGACGGTCGAGCACCGATGAGTCCTTCGCTAGGAGATGTCCGTGACCTGCTCGCTTTCGACGGTGACGTCGAGACCGAGCTCTGCGAGCTGTTCGGCGGTGACGGCAGTCGGTGCGCCCGACATCGGGTCGACACCGGCCTGGTTCTTCGGGAAGGCGAGCGTGTCGCGGATGAACGGCTCGTCTAGCAGCGCCATGCAGAGGCGGTCGATCCCCGAGGCGATCCCGCCGTGCGGCGGCGCTCCCATCGCCAGCGCGTCGAGCAGGAAGCCGAACTTCGAGCGCTGCTCTTCGGGCGAGATCCGGAGCAGGTCGAAGACCTTCTCCTGGAGATCGGGCTCGTGGATCCGGAACGAGCCTCCGGCGAGCTCGAGGCCGTTGCCGACGAGGTCGTACGCGATCGCCTTGGCGGCGCCCGGGTCGGAGTCCAGCAGGTGAAGCGAGTCTGCGTTCGGCCGCGTAAACGGGTGGTGCTCGGCGTCCCAGCGCTCGAGCTCTGAGTCCCACTTGAACATCGGGAAGTCGGTGATCCAGGCGAAACGCCAGGCGGTGTCGTCGATCAGAGCGAGCTCGCGCCCGAGGTGGAGGCGCAGGAAGCCGAGGATGCGTGAGACCTCGGCGCTGTCGCCGGCTCCGAACAGGACGGTCGTTCCCGGGCGGCGCAGCCCCTCGACGATCTCGGTCGAGAGGTACTTCGCGATCGGCGAGCTCACCTCGCCGTCGGCGCGGAAGACGATGTATGCGAGACCCTTCGCTCCCCAGCCGCGCACGAGCTCTTCCAGCTTGGCGAGCTCGCCTCGCGATAGCTCGCGCTCGACCCGCAGGTATCGGACCGTGGCGGCATTCGCAAATACGCCGAACTCCGAGCCGCGCGTGAGCGCGGTTGCATCCTCGATCTCGAGTCCGAAGCGGAGGTCGGGCTTGTCCGATCCGAAGCGGCGGTCGGCCTCCTCCCACTGCATGCGCGGGAACGGCGTCTCGAGGTCGACGCCACGGCATTCCTTCCAGATCCGCGCGACGATGCGTTCGATCAACGAGAACAGCTCGTCCTGGTCGGGGAACGCCGTCTCGACGTCGAGCTGGGTCAACTCCTGCAGCCGGTCGGCACGGAGATCCTCGTCACGGAAGCAGCGGGCGATCTGGTAATAGCGCTCGAACCCCGAGATCACGAGCAGCTGCTTGTAGATCTGCGGGCTCTGGGGCAGCGCGAAGAAGCGCCCGGGCTGCAGCCTCGTCGGGATCAGGAAGTCCCGTGCGCCTTCGGGCGTCGGTTTGCCCATGATCGGCGTCTCGATGTCGACGAAGCCCACGGCCTCCATCTCCCGCCGGATGATCGAGACCGCTTTCGCGCGCGTCCGGAGGTTGCGCTGGAGGCGCTCTCGCCGCAGGTCGAGCCACCGGTAGCGGATGCGCAGTGTCTCGTCGACGCCCTCCTCGTCGAGCTGGAACGGGAGCGGCGTCGAACGGCTGATCACCTCCAACGCGTCGACCTGCACCTCGATCTCCCCTGTCGCCATGCGCGGGTTCACGGTCTCCGGCGTGCGGTGAACAATCTCGCCGCGGGCCCGCACCACGAACTCGTTGCGCAGCTCGTGTCCCGCGGCGGCACTGCCGGACGAGCGTTCGGGGTTGATCACGAGCTGGACGACGCCGCCCTCGTCGCGCAGATCGACGAAGATCAGCCCGCCGTGGTCGCGTCGACGGGCGACCCAGCCGGCGAGCGTGACGGTGCGACCCACGTCCTCGGTCGTGAGCGTGCTTCCGATCGCATCACGCCAGGTCATGGATTGATGAGGGTAGCGACGACGCGGTCGAGGGCGATCGGCTCCTCCTCTCGTCCATCCCGCCGGACGGTCGCTTCGCCGGCGCCCACGATCACCACCACACGGGCCCGGGTCCTGCCCGCCTGCGTCATCTGACCCTTGAACGAGCGGCCGGCGTAATCCGTGTCGGCCGCGAGCCCGGCGCCGCGGAGGTCGGCGAGGAGTCGTGCGGTCGCCGACGGGTCGGCGCCGTCGCCGAGGACGACGAAGACGTCGAGCGGCGACTGCTCGAAGGTGATGCCCTCGTTCTCGATGGCCAGCAGCAGGCGCTCGATGCCGGCACCGAACCCGATGCCAGGGGTCGGCGGGCCGCCGATCGCCTCGACCAGCCCGTCGTACCGTCCTCCGCCACAGATCGTCGAGTTCGCATTCCCGAACGGCCCGACGAACTCGAACGTCGTCCTGGTGTAGTAGTCGAGCCCTCGGACGAGGGTCGGCGTCAACACGTACGGGACTTCGAGCGCATCGAGCTGCGCCTGCACCGCGGCGAAGTGCTCGCGACATGCGTCGCACAGCGACTCGCCGATCTTCGGCGCGTCGGCCAACGCCGCACGCACGCGCTCGTCCTTGACGTCGAACACCTGCAACGGGCTCGTCGCGCGCTTGTGTCGTGCGTCGTCATCGAGTACGTCGGCGTGTGCGTCGAGCCACTCGTTCAATCGCTCGACGTACATGGGGCGGCACGCCGCATCGCCGATCGAGTTCAACTGCAGCTCCCACTTCGTCACGCGGAGGCGGCGCAGCAGCTCTGCGTAGAGCTGAATCACCTCCGCGTCGATCGAGGGCTCTGGCGACCCGATCGCCTCGACCGAGAGCTGGTAGTGCTCGCGATACCGGCCGAGCCCCGGCGCGCCGTACCGGTACATCGGCGCGATCGTGTAGGCCTTGACCGGCTGCGGCTCGCGATGCAGGCCGTGTTCGAGATACGCGCGTGCGATCGGGGCGGTTCCCTCGGGCCGAAGCGTGAGCGAGCGATCGCTGCGATCGCTGAACGAGTACATCTCCTTGTGCACGACGTCCGACGCCTCTCCCGACGTCCGTGTGAACAGCGCGGTGTCCTCGAAGCCGGGCGTCTGGATGCGACCCCACCCGTACAGCGCGGTGACCTGCTCGATCGTCCGCACCACGTGCCACCAGGCGGCGTCGGCCGGCAGGACGTCGTGCGTCCCGCGTGGCGCCTGGAAGCGCGAGCTCACGGCTGGTCGACGCGCAGCTCGCGCAGGAACGGATTCGTCTGCAGCTCCCGTCCGAGCGTCGTCGCAGGGCCGTGCCCCGGGTGGACGACTGTGTCGGCCGGCAGCCGGTCGAGCAACCCTCTCACCGAGTCGAGCAGCGTGTCCCAGCTGCCTCCCTCGAGATCGACCCGCCCGACCGACCCCGCGAAGAGGAGATCACCCGAGAACAGCTCGCCCTCCGCCAGAAACGCGACGTGCCCGGGCGAGTGCCCGGGGACGTCGAGCACCTCGAACGTGATCCCGGCAACCGTGAGCTCGTCGCCGCCGGCCACGGTGTGCGCCGGGTCGTGCGCAGGCACTCGCATCCCACCTCGTGTCTCGCCGCTCCGGAGCGCCTCGACCTCGGCCGCAGGGGCCCACACCTCGCTGCCCGTCCCGTCCGCCAGCTCACCGACGCCGCCGATGTGGTCGACGTCGGTGTGCGTGACGAGGATTCCCGCCGTTCGAGCGCCCATGCGTGCGAGCTCCAACCGAAGTGGCGTCGGATCGTCGCCCGGGTCGACGACGACTGCTTCGGCAACTCGCCGCTCGGCGCGAACGACGTAGCAGTTGCTGCGGAAGGGACCCATCACGAACGTGTCGACGACAAGTGTCATGTGAGGGCGTCTGAGTCTATCCAGGGTGTGAAACACTCCACTTCCCGATGCAGCGCTGGGATCTTCTCGAGCTCGACGCGCCGGACGGGACGCGCGACCCGATCGTTCTGTACTCCGACGACGGCGCCCGTGCGGTGCTGCTCGTGCTCACGCCGGGCCAGGCGCTCGGCGACCACCAGGTGCGCGAGAACGCATGGGTCCTCGTGGTCGACGGGACCGTGCACTTCACTGCCGGCGACGGTCCGCCACTGGTCGCCGAGAGCGGGACACTGACGCGGTTCGAGGCGGGCGAGCGCCATTCGCTCACGAGCCCGGCCGGCGCTCGGGTGCTCCTGGTGCTCGCGCCGTGGCCGGGCGAAGGCCACTACCCGGCCGACTGACCAGGACTATTTCTTTGCGGGGGCGCTGCTCTTGCTTTTTGCGGGCGCGCCGTTCTTGACGGCCGACTGCTTCGCCAGTCGACGCTGGTAGGCGCGGTACGTCGTGCGGTCGACCCAGTACGTCAGCGGGATGAAGGCGACGAAGTACACAAGGCCGATGCCGATCCGCTGGCCGAGCGGAGAGTTCTTGAACAGGACGACGAACGCGAGGAGCATCAGCCCGCCCATGAGCCCGCCGCGGCGCATCGCCCGGTGCCAGGACGGGGGCGGCACCTCACGCAGCGGTCGTGTCGAGCCGCGCTGCTTGCCCCGTGCCGGCGGCGCCTTGGCGGCAGCCTTCGCCTGGGTACGCGCCTCCCGCTCGGTGCGGAGCTCATCCTCGTCGAGCGGGACCTCGTTCCCCTCGGCGTCGAGCAGAACGGTCTCGTACTCGTGACGGAGCGTCTTGTCGCGGCGCCGGCGCTGCTTCCGGGTCGGCATCCCCGTCAGGTTAGCGCCGGAAGACAGGGCGTCCCGCCTTGATCACCGCGGCGACCACATCGCCGCCGAGGTGATAGCCGAGATAGCGCCAGTCCGGCGCATCGAGGAGGACGAGATCGGCGGGCAGCCCGGGCACGATCCGCCCGACCCGATCGCCGCGGCCGAGCACAAACGCGGCGTTCACGGTCATCGCGGTCAGGGCCTCGGCCGGACCGAGATGAAGCTGAGTGCAGGCCAGCGAGCAGACGAGCGGCAGGCTCGTCGTGAACGCGCTGCCCGGGTTGAAGTCGGTGGCGAGTGCGATCACCGCACCGGCGTCGGCGAGCGCCCGCGCGGGCGGCTGCGGCCGATCGAGGAACAGCGCGCTGGCGGGGAGGAGCACGCCGACGACTCCGCTCCGCGCGAGCGCGGCGCCGCCGCGCTCCCCGGTCGCCTCGAGGTGGTCGACCGAGCGAGCGCCGAGCTCGATCGCAAGCGGCACTGCCCCGCCTTCGGTGAACTGGTCGCCGTGGATCCGCAGGGCCAGACCGGCGCCGCGGCACGCCTCGAGATACCGCCGCGCCTGGGCGGCGTCGAACGCGCCTCGCTCGAGGAACACGTCGGCGGCGTCGGCCAGCTCCGCCGCCCCAGGCAGCACGTGGGCGATCGCCCACTCCAGGTACTCGTCGGCGTCGGCCTGCTCCGGCGGCACGGCATGCGCGCCGAGCCAGGTCGGCGACCCGCCGGCAGCGCGGACCGCGCGCAGCGACGCGAGCTCGGTGTCGCGATCGAGGCCGTAGCCCGACTTGCCCTCCCACGTCGTCGTGCCGTGCCGAAGCATCCAGCCGGCGTGTCGCTCGACCCGGACGATGAGCTCCTCCTCGCCGAGACGCTGCGTGGCGGCGACCGTCGAGAGGATCCCTCCCCCGGCGGCATGGAGCTCCTCGTACGTGGCGCCGGCAGCCCGGAGCGAGAACTCGTCGACTCGGTCGCCGCCGAAGGCGGGATGCGTGTGGCAGTCGACGAGGCCCGGGATCGCGCACGATCCGCGACCATCGAGCTCCTCGACGTCGTCGTCGAGCGGTACGAGGTCCCGCATGCGGCCCACGGCCTCGACCGCGCCGCCCGAGCAGAGGACGTATGCGTCCTCGATCACCTCGACCGCACGGAGGTCGTTGCCGCGCGCCGGCACGGCTGCAGGACGCGGCGTTGCGAGCTGCGCGAGATCGCGAACGAGCAGGCGTTCCTGCACGAGCGTCCTAAGCGCGACCGGGCGCGCGGAGCCCATGCTCGAGCGCCGCCGCACTCGCCTCCGGGTAGCCGGCGTCGAGATGCCGCATGACTCCCATCCCCGGGTCGGTCGTCAGCACCCTTTCGAGCCGCTCGGCCATCTCGTCGGTGCCGTCGGCGACGACGACCATGCCTGCGTGAATCGAGTTGCCGATCCCGACACCACCGCCGTGGTGGACGCTCACCCAGCTCGCCCCGGCCGCGACGTTCACCAGTGCGTTCAGGATCGGCCAGTCGGCGATCGCGTCCGAACCGTCACGCATCGACTCTGTCTCGCGATAGGGCGACGCGACCGACCCGGCGTCCAGATGGTCACGCCCGATCACGATCGGCGCCTTGAGGCGGCCCGACCGCACGAGGTCGTTGATTGCGAGCCCGGCGCGCGCCCTGTCGCCATAGCCAAGCCAGCAGATCCGGGCCGGCAGACCCTGGAACGCCACCCGGGCGGGTGCCAGCTCGAGCCAGCGCTGGAGGAGCTCGTCCGCCGGGAACAACGCCCTGAGAGCATGGTCGATCACCGCGATGTCGTCGGCGTCGCCGGAGAGCGCCGCCCAGCGGAATGGACCGATTCCGCGGCAGAACAGTGGACGGATATAGGCCGGGACGAATCCCGGGTATGTGAACGCGTCCGCTACGCCGGCTGCTTCGGCCTCACCCCGCAGGTTGTTGCCATAATCGAAAACATAGCTCCCGCCCCGGACGAACTCGAGCAGCCCTTCCACGTGCTCGGCGATCGAGGCGCGGGCCCGGCGGAGGTACTCCTCGGGATCGGAAGCGCGCAGCCTCGCGGCCGCCTCGACATCGAGCCCTTGCGGCAGGTAACCGGTGAGAGGGTCGTGCGCGGCCGTCTGGTCGGTCACGAGGTCGAACTGCTCGCGCCGCCGCGCAAGCTGAGGCACGACGTCCGCTGCGTTCCCGAGCAGACCCACCGACAGCGCGCGGCCCTCTGCGGCCGCCGCGCGCACGCGCGCGAGCGCGTCGCCGAGCGAGTCGGTCGCCTCGTCGAGGTAACGCGTCTCGAGGCGTCGCTCGATGCGCGCCGGGTCGACCTCCACGCACAGCGTCGCGGCACCGGCGAGCGTCGCCGCGAGCGGCTGGGCGCCACCCATTCCCCCGAGGCCCGCCGTGAGGATCGTGCGACCGGCCAGTGATGCAGACCCGAAGTGCCGCTCGCCCGCGGCGGCGAATGTCTGGTACGTGCCCTGCAGGATCCCCTGGGTGCCGATGTAGATCCACGACCCCGCCGTCATCTGGCCGAACATCGTCAGCCCTTCGGCCTCGAGGCGCCGGAACTCCTCCCAGGTGGCCCAGTGCGGGACGAGTAGCGAGTTGGCAATGAGGACGCGCGGTGCCGACGGCGTAGTGCGGAAGACGGCGACGGGCTTGCCGGACTGAACGAGCAGCGTCTCGTCGTCGCCCAGCTCGAGAAGGGAGCGCACGATCGCACGTAGTGCGTCGTGTGAGCGTGCGGCCTTTCCCGACCCGCCGTAGACGACGAGCTCCTCGGGTTTCTCGGCCACTTCTCGGTCGAGGTTGTTGAGCAGCATCCGGAGCGGCGCCTCGCTTGCCCACGATCGTGCGTTGAGCTCGGTGCCGCGAGGTGCTCGAATCGACGAGAGGTCACCGCACAGCGCCTCGACACGCGCTGCGAGCGAGGGAGCGACCGTCACAGCGGCGCCTCGTCGGTCGCGAATGCACCACGTGCACGCCGCAGGCGACGGTGGATCCGATAGAAGCTCCAGCCGGTCGCGATCCCGAAGAACACGCCGGCGACGATCAGCGCCTTCGCCAGGCCTCCACCGGTCGCCCACGCGACGACCACGACGACGAGGGCGAGACACCCGTACACGATCGCGGTGTCACGGTAGGGGTGTCTTGTGACGGGCGGGTCGGGACGCCCTCCCCAGCTCAACCGGCGGGGGGTGCTCACTCGAGCTCACCCACTGACGCCTCGACCGCGGCGACAAGCGAGCCGTCGCGAATCGCTGCGGCGACCGCTTCGATGTCGGGACCGAGAGGCCGATCGTCGCGAAGGCGAGGCGAGCGCAACCGCACCGCATCGTGAACGGTGCGCACACCGCGCCCGGGCTCGAGCGGCGCAAGGAACTCGACTGCTTGAGCGCCCGCGAGCAGCTCGATCGCTACCGCCCGCTCGGCATTCGCGACTACCTGCGATGCCTTGAGGCCCGCTGCGTTCCCCATCGACACGTGGTCCTCCTGGCCGGCGCTCGTCGGAATCGAGTCGACCGAGGCCGGGTGGCAAAGCGCCTTGTTCTCGGACACAAGTGCAGCAGCCACGTACTGCGGAATCATGAACCCGGAGTTCAGACCGCCGTCGGTGGTGAGGAAGGCTGGCAGGCCTTCGCTGAGGTTCGGGTTGACGAGCCGCTCGAGCCGCCGCTCCGAGATGTTCGCCAGCTCCGAAACCGCCATCGCCAGGGCGTCGAGCGCGAAGGCGAGCGGCTGCCCGTGGAAGTTGCCCGCGGAGACGAGCAGTGCGTCGTCGGTGAGGACAAGCGGGTTGTCGGTCGCGGCGTTCAGTTCTGTCGTCACCGTGTAGTCGACGTAGTCGAGCAAGTCGCGCGCGGCGCCGTGCACCTGCGGGGCGCAGCGCAGCGAGTACGCGTCCTGCACCCGGTCGCACCAACGGTGCGATTCGATGATCGCCGATCCGTCGAGCAGGCGCATGACGTTGCGCGCGGCTGCAGCCTGGCCGCGCAACGGCCGCAACGCGTGCACCTGCGGCATGAACGAGTTCCTCGATCCCTGGAGCGACTCGAGTGACAGAGCGCACGCACAGTCCGCGGCGCGCGCGAGCCGGTGCGCACGAACGAGGCCGAGAGCCGCCTGCGCCGTCATGAACTGCGTGCCGTTGATCAGCGACAGGCCCTCCTTGGCGCGGAGACGCACGGGCTCGAGGCCGGCACGTGCGAGCGCCTCGGCGCCGTTCACGAGCTCGCCCTCGAACCATGCGCGGCCCTCACCGATCAGCGGCAACGCGAGATGGGCGAGCGGCGCGAGATCACCCGACGCGCCGACCGAGCCGCGGGACGGCACTTCGGGGAGGACACCACGATTGAGGCACTCGAGCAGGAGCGACACGGTCTCGACCCGCGCACCCGAGTTGCCCTTCGCGAGTGTGTTGGCACGGAGGAGCATCGCCGCGCGGACGACCTCGTCCGGGTACGGATCCCCGACGCCGCACGCATGGGAGCGCAACAGGCGAACCTGCAGCTCCTCGGTCAGCTCTTCGGGGATCTGCATCGTCACGAACCGGCCGAACCCGGTGTTCACGCCGTAGGTGTGCTCGCGAGAGCCCTGCGCCGCGTGCTCGACCACCTGACGCGCGGCGAGCATCCGCTCACGCGCGCCCTCCGCGATCTCGACCGCGCCTCGTTGTTCCACCGCGACCCGCCAGACGCCCTCGAGTGTGAGGTCTCCGCCCGTCAGCTCGCTCGTCACCACCACAGGGTCGAGTCTAGTGCCGCTTCAGCAAGCGTCCTCCGCGTTTCCGAGACTGCAAAACGGCGACGGGCTCAGCAGTCGAGCAGCCTGGCTTCGAGCAGCCGAGAGGAATCGAGTCGGTCGAGGCGGAGGGCGACCCTTGCAGCGTCCGCGGCGGCGCCGGCCGGCATCAGGCCGACCAGCTCGGAGCCGACGACCTCCGCTCCGCGCGCCTCGGCTTCTGCGGCAATCCGCGCCACGATGTCGTGCAGCGGTGCCGCCTGCCAGTCCTCGACGTTCATCGAGACCTGAACGAGCCCCGCGCGCGAGAGCTCGACACCCAGCGCCCGGAGCCCCGGGAAACCACCGCCTCGCTCACGCACGACGGAAGCGATGCTCCGGGCCGCCTCGATCGAACCGCGGAGATTCACGTTGAACGCGATCAGCGGGGCACGGGCGCCGGCGATTACGCCGCCGGCCGTCTCGTGCAGGCGCCGCGGGCCGAAGTCGGCTTTGAGCTCGCCCGCGTCGATTCGCAGTTGAAGCGCCTCGGTGCCTCCGCGCCGGTAGAAGGCGGGCCCGCGCTCGGGCGGGGCGTAGAGGAACACGG
>Ga0318534_10001100_pt1 | contig 10328 bp, 9 predicted proteins | sample GRESIP117b4f26_FD_202502 | JGI IMG/M metagenome (GOLD analysis project Ga0318534, IMG submission 202502) | Tropical soil microbial communities from Luquillo Experimental Forest, Puerto Rico - GRE.SIPMG.117b4f26 | ecosystem: Environmental > Terrestrial > Soil > Tropical forest > Bulk soil...
TCGAGGGGGTTGCGGTGATCGACCGCACTGTGCTCGCTGAGGCGCGCGCCGCGGCCGAGCGCATCCACGTCTCCGAGGCCCTCGGCGGCTACCTCCTCGATCTCGCCGCCGCGACCCGCGAGCATCCGCGCCTCGCGCTCGGGCTCTCGACGCGTGGGGTGCTCGCGCTCCTCAAGGCGGCACGGGTCGTGGCCGGATTGCGGGCGAGCGAGTTCGTGACGCCCGACGATGTCAAGCAGGTGGCGCCCTGGATCCTCGCGCACCGCCTGGTGCTGACTCCGGAAGCCACCCTCGAGGGTGTCAGCGACGCGCAGGTGGTGCAGGGTCTGCTCGCGACGACCCCGGTGCCGCGCTGAAGGAGCGCGCGGTGCATCTCGCCCGGCGCAGTTACCTCTTCATCGTGCTGACGGCGGTGATCGCGATCGGCGGCATCTGGTCGAGCGATGGGCAGCTGGCACACCTGTGGCGAGTGCCCGCCGCATTGCTGCTGCTCGGGCTTGCGTTCGAAGGCGTGACGGTGCGCCGCCTGCTGCCTCTCGCCCGCATCGACACGCCGACGCCGGCGTTCCTCGGCAGGCCGCAGCGGGCGGCGTTCGTGTTCACCAACCGCGCCTCGCGGCCGCTGTCACTCGAGTATGCGCCGGCAACGCCGGCCGGATTCGAGGCGCCGCGGGCCGTGCGGCGCCTGACGGTGCCGCCGCGCGCCGCGCACGAGGATGCGCTGCAGCTGCTGCCGGTGCGACTCGGGCCGCAGCCCTGGCCGGGGCTGCCGGCGCGGCTGCGCGGTCCGCTGGCGCTCGCCTGGTGGGATGCCACGCTGCAGCCGCAGGCGCGCTGCCAGGTGGCACCTGACACGCTGCGGGGCAACGCCCGTGCGCGCGGCCTCGCCAGCGGTGCCCGGGCGCGCCGCATCGCCGGGGCGGGACAGGAGCTGTACCAGCTGCGCGCCTACATGCGCGGCGACCCGCTCACCCGCATCGACTGGAAGGCCACCGCCCGCAGCGCCGCGCTCATCAGCCGCGACTACAGCGAGGACCAGCATCTCGACATCCTGGTGGCGATCGACGCCGGTCGCCTGAGCCGCGTGCGCGCCGGCGCACTCGACCGTCTCGCGCTCTACAGCAACGCCGCGGCACGTCTGGCGGAGATCGTCACCCACAACGACGACCGCATCGGCCTGATCGTGTACGCCGAGCGGGTGCTCGCCAGCGTCCCACCCGCGCGCGGGCTGCCGGCGGTCGCGCGCCTGCGTAACACGCTGGCGCAGCTGGCAGTGCAGGCGGCCGAATCGGATCCCCTGTCGGCCGCCATCGCGATCCGCAATCTGCTGCGGCAGCGCGCGCTCATCGTGCTGCTGACGGATCTCGATGATGCCAACATCGCGGCCGCGCTCGCGCGGGCGGTGCGCCTGCTGGCGCCCCCGCATCTGGTGCTGGTCGCCGGCGTGCACAGCGGTGAGATCGAGGCCCTCGCGCACAGCGAGGCGCGCGCATGGCCGGATCCGTGGATCGCCCTCGCAGCGGCCGAGCACGAGCAGCGCGCCGCGCGGCAACGCCGGTTGCTGCAGCGGCTCGGTGCGCCGGTGGTGGCCGCCCCGTCCGAGCGCCTGGAAGGCGCGCTGTTCGAGCGCTACGAGGCGCTGCGGCGCTCGCGGCGGGTCTAGGCGGAAGCGAGCGGCGCGGCCGGCGCGCGCTTCGCAAACAGCCGACCGGTGAGGAACGCCACCATCAGGCACCAGTAGCCCACTCCGACCGCGACGCGCGTCGCCAGCGAGAAGCGCGGATCGGGGGAGATGAAGCCTTCGATCAAGGCCGAGCCCGCGAGCAGCACCGCGCACGAGACCAACACCGGGACGGTGCGCAGCGCCGCAGCCTGGAACGACTCGAGCCGGCCGCCGCTGCCGGGCCGGATGAGCGCCTCGCCGATGGCGGCGCCAGCGGCTCCCGACAGGCACATGACCGACAGCTCGACGCAGCCGTGCGCGACGATGAAACGGAACAGCGCGCCGGCGAGCCCGTGCTGGCCCACGAAGGCGAACATCGCCCCGAGCATCAGGCCGTTGAGGCCGAGAATGTAGAGCGTACCCAGGCCGAACAGGAATCCGAGGCAGTAGGCGAACAGGCTCACCACGATGTTGTTGGTGAGAATCTGGATCGAGAGGACGGAGGAGGGCACGACGTTCAGCAGACCCTGCGTCCAGAGCTGGCCACGCTCGACGCTCGCGATGGTGTCGGGCGAGGCGAACAGCGCGATGAGCTCGGGATAGCGGTGCACCAGCGCGTAACCGGCGCACGCCGCCAGCACGAAGATGACCGTCGTCCAGGCAAGGTAGGGCGCGAGCCAGCGCACCGCGCTCGGGGTCTCCTCGAGGAACAGCCGGCGCAGCGCGCTGCCGGCGCGCCAGGCGCCGTGGTGCAAGGTGGCATGCGTGTGTGCGTAGGCGCTCTCGAGATACTCCCGCGTGCGGCTCGCGGGCATGAGCGCCCGCGCCCGCGCGAGATCGTGCGCCAGCAGCCGATAGTCGTCCGCGAGGCGTGCCGCGTCGCTGGCGTCATCGCTGCGTCCGTGGGCGAATCGGCGGGCGCGCGCGTCGGCCGCCTGCCACTCGCGCGCGCGTGCGAGCAGCGCGGCCGCGAGCGCCTGGTCCCGCGCGGCGGCCCGGGCGCTAGCTGCCATCCGCGCCGCGCGCGAGGCGCTCGAGCCGCGAGCGCCACTCGAGCTCATCGCCCGCGCTCAGATCGGCTTCGGCTCCGAGGTAGCGCTGCAGCAGCTGACGGGCCAGCCGGATGCGCGCCTCCGGCACGAGGCTCGACCAGCGCCCGAGCAGGTCGGCGGCGATCTCCGCGCCGACGGTGTCGAGCTTGCCGAGCCGCTGCGCGGCGCTCTGCAGCAGCTCCGCGTCGGCGACGGGACGCTCGTACGTGAGCAGCGTGCCGGCCGCCATATCACCGCAGCGCACGCTGTCGCGCGTCAGCACCATGAGCGTGAGCCCGACTCCGTACGCCACGGGCAGGCTGTCAATCAGCCGGAACAGGTTGCGCACCAGCAGTGCGCCGGCACCCGGCGGACCGCCGGCGCGCGTCACGATGCGGATACCGACGCTGCGTTTGCCCGGCGTGCGACCGCGCAGCAGGATCTCGAGCACCGGGTGGTACAGGAAATAGATCGCCAGCGCGGGCAGCAGGATCGCGCCGAACCAGGCGCCGGCGAACGTCGCCGGCGGGCCGAGAGAGAAGCCGCCGTTGTAGATGAGCGTCGCCACCACGTACCAGGCGAGGGCGAGCGCGGCACGGATGTGCCAGTCGATGATGAAGGCATACGAGCGCGCTCCCGGGCCCGCCACCGGCAGCGAGACATCGATGCCGGTGACACTCTCGACGCTCAGCTCCGGCAGCGGCGCACTCATGCCTCCTCCGCCAGCAGCTCCGCCTGGTACTCCTGCTGCAGCGCGCCGATCAACTCATCGAGGTCGCCGTCCATGATCTGCGCCAGGCGGTAGAGCGTCAGGTTGATGCGATGGTCGGTCACGCGTCCCTGCGGAAAGTTGTAGGTGCGGATGCGCTCGGAACGATCGCCGCTTCCCACCTGCAGGCGCCGCGACTGTGCCTGTTCGCTCTGTTGTTTCTCCTGCTCGGCCGCCAGCAGCCGTGCCCGCAGCAGCGCCATCGCGCGCGCGCGGTTCTTGTGCTGTGAACGCTCATCCTGACATTCCACCACGATGCCGCTCGGCAGGTGCGTGATGCGTACCGCGGAATCGGTCTTGTTGACATGTTGGCCGCCGGCGCCCGAGGAGCGGTAGGTGTCGATGCGCAGATCCGCCGGGTTGATCTCGACTTCATCGACCTCATCGAGCTCGGGGAGGATCGCCACGGTGCACGCCGAGGTGTGGATGCGGCCCTGCGCTTCGGTGGCGGGCACGCGCTGCACGCGGTGCGTCCCGGACTCGAACTTCAGCCGCGAGAACGCCCCCTTGCCGGCGATGCGGCTGATGATCTCGCGATAGCCACCGTGCTCGCCCGGGCTCTCGCTCAGCACCTCCGCGCTGAAGCCTTTGGATTCGGCATAGCGCGCGTACATGCGGTAGAGATCTCCGGCGAAGATCGCGGCCTCGTCGCCGCCGGTTCCGGCCCGCACCTCGAGGAAGATGCTGCGCTCATCGCGCGGATCCCTGGGCAGCAGCAGCTGACGCAGCTCGAGCTCTTCGGAGTCGAGCTCGCGCGTGAGGCGCGCGAGCTCCTCGCTGCCGAGCGCGCGCATGCCGGCATCGGCATCCGCCTGCAGCTCGCGCGCCGCCTGCAAATCACGCTCGAGTCCCTGGTGGCGCTGCAGGTGCACGGCGAGCGGCTGCAGCCGCGCATATTCGACCGACAGCTCGCGGAACTGCCGCGAGCCCCCGGCGACCTCTTCGCTCGCGAGCAGCCGCTCGACCTCCTCGTAGCGATCGGCGAGTCTCTGCAGGCGCTGGCGGATGGAGTCCTTCATGGCGTTGGATCTGGCGGCCCGGCCGCGCCGTGGTGCCGGGGTCCCGTAACGGCCCAAGCGCCGCCTGCGCTAAGTCAACCGCGGGCGCGGCATTTTCCGGGATGTGTGTGCTTTGTGACAAGTTGTGCAATGCGGGGGGCTGGCGGACCCTCTATAGTGATAAGGTGTCGAAGATGAACTGCAGGAATTCCAGCCTTTCGGGCGGTCTGGTTGCGTTGGGGCTCGCGGCGGCGGGGCTGCTGGGTGGTTGCGCCAGCCCGCCCGCGCCGAAGCCGGCGGCCACGCCGCACCACGATGCCACGGCGCTCACCGTCATCGCCGAGGCCGATCTCAAGCGGGGAGATTGCCGCGGCGCCTCCGAGAACTATGCGCGGGCCGCAGCCGACGGCGATGCGCAGCTCGCGCGCCGCGCGACCCAGGTGGCCATGGCCTGCGAGCATCTGCCGGCGGCGTGGACAGCGGCGACCCGCTGGCGGTCGCTCGCACCGAACGATCGCGAAGCGAATGCGCTCTATGCCGCCGTGGCGCTGAAGCTCTACCGCACGGCCGACGCCCGTTCGGCCATCAACGACTTCTGGCGCGCGGAGGAGCAGCTGGAAGCCGGCTCCGCCGCCGCACCGCAGGCCTCACCGGTGCCCGGCGCACCGGCACCGGGATTGGCGCTTCCCGGGCGCACGCGTACGCCGCAGCAGCGCGCGTCGAGGAGCATGAGCGAGCTCACCGCGCTCCTGCTCGAGGAATCGGACGCGCCCGCGGTGCTCACGGCGATGAGCGGTGCGCTCGAGCCGACCGCGAGCTCGCCTGACACCTTCACGCTGCTCGGTGAGCTGGCGCTCGCCGCCTACGATGGCCAGCGGGCGCAGGGCTACGCGCAGCGCGCGTTGCAGCTCGATCCGAAGGACCTGGCGGCACTGCGCGTGCTGGCGCGCGGTTATGTGATGCGCGGGGACGCACCGCAGGCGGTGGCAACCGCCCGCCGTGCGCAGGCCGACGATGCGACCCGCGGCGGTTTCGAGCTCGCGGAGATCCTCGCCTCACTCGATCGCAGCGAAGAGGCGCATCAGCAGCTCGAGCTGCTGCGCGCCGGCGGCGCGCCGCAGGCGGAGGTGAATCGGCGCCTGGCGCTGCTGGCGTTCAATTCCGGCGACATGAAGGAAGCGCGCCAGCGCTTCACCGAACTCCTCGCCAGCGGCGAAGGCAACGACGCCGCACAGCTCTACCTGGCGGACATCGCGGCACGCGACGGTGATCCCGAAGGGGCGATCGCTGCCTACCGCCGGCTGTACGACTCCTCGGTGGCGATCCCGGCCCGCTCGCGGGCGGCGGCGCTGCTCCTTGACCGCAGCTCGCGCACCGAGGCGCTGGCGCTGCTCGATGACTATGCGGCCGAGCACCCCGAGGACGAGCTCGATCTGACCCTCGCCAAGGCGCGCCTGCTGGCAGACCACGGCGAGGCGGACGCGGGCCTCGCGCTGCTGTCGGCCGCACTCGAGCGCCACCCGCAGCATCCCTCCATCGAATACGACCGTGCGGTGATCCTCGAGCAGGCCGGACACGTCCACGAATCGGTGGAGGCACTCGAGCACATGCTGACCGAGCGGCCCGATGATCCCACGCTCCAGAACGCGCTCGGCTACACGCTCGCCGATCACACCCTCGAGCTCAGTCACGCCGAGACGCTGATCCGCCGCGCGCTGACCGTGATGCCCGACAACCCGGCGGCAATCGACAGTCTCGGCTGGGTGCAGTTTCGCCAGGGCGATGCCCGGGGCGCCGCCGCCACGTTGGCGCACGCCTACTCGCTCGGTCACGATCCCGAGATCGCGGCTCACTGGGGCGAGGCCCTGTGGGTGAGCGGGCAGCAGGCCGAAGCGCGCCGCGTGTGGGCCGCGGCGCTTGCCCGCGAACCGGATTCCAAACAACTCAAGGCGACCATCAAGCGGCTCATTCCGGATGCGCATTAGCGGGGTGCGGCTCGGCGCGGCGGCCCTCGCCGTGCTCGCCGGCTGTCGCACACTGCCGCCGGCGCCGCCGCCGGGAGCGAGCTGGGAAACGCGACGGCCGCAGCTACAATCGCTCGAGCACTTTCAGCTGCACGGCCGCGTCGCGGTGGCCGCCGGCGGCGAGGGCTTCAACGCGAGCCTGCTTTGGACGCAGGACGGTACGCGCTCCGAGGTAACACTCGGGGGCCCACTCGGTGTCGGCGGTGCGCAGTTGACCGCCACGGGCGATGAGCTGACCGTCGTCACCTCCCGTGGCGAGCGCATCGAGAGTGCGGCGGCCCACGCCGAGCTCGCTGCCCGGCTCGGATTCGATCCACCCCTCGCTTCGCTGCGCTACTGGGTGCTCGGTGTCCCAGATCCGACGCAGCCCGCGACCGAGTCTCTCGATCGGGCGCAGCAGCGCCTCTCGGGACTCACTCAGGGCGGATGGCACGTGGAGTATCAGAGCTACGAGTCCGCGGGCGACGGAGCGTTGCCCGCGCGGCTGACCCTGCAGCGGGAAGCGGTGCGCGTGCGGCTGCTCGTGGATGGCTGGCAGATTTGAGTCGAGCTCCCGATCTGCCCCGGACCGAATGGCCAGCACCCGCCAAGCTCAATCTCTTCCTGCACGTGACCGGGCGCCGTGCCGACGGCTATCACGAGCTCCAGACGCTCTTCCAGCTGATCGACCTGTGCGACACGATCACGATCGCCGTGCGCGCGGATGGCCGGATCGAGCGGCCCGCCGGTCCCGCCAACGTGGCACCGGAGGCCGATCTGACGTTGCGGGCGGCACTGGCGCTGCAGCGGCAGACGGGCACCCCGCTCGGGGCGGACCTGCGGGTACACAAGCGCATTCCGCAGGGGGCGGGCCTCGGCGGGGGGAGCTCCGATGCCGCCACCACGCTCCTGGCACTGAATGAGCTGTGGGGCTGCCGCCTGAGCCTCGATGAGCTGGCGCGGCTCGCCCTGCCGCTCGGTGCGGATGTGCCTGTTTTTGTTCAAGGTTCCTCGGCATGGGCTGAAGGTGTCGGGGAACGGCTGACCCCCGTGAGCGTGCCGGCGGCCTGGTACGTCATCATTTATCCCGGGGTCGCCCTCAGCACCCGGGAGGTGTTCCAGAGTCCTGAATTGACACGAAATTCACCCCTCATCACAATACGCGCCTTTTTTCAGTCGGGTGGCCGCAACGACTGCGAGCCGGTGGTACGCGCCCGTTCGCCCGAGGTCGCGGAGGCGCTCGACTGGCTCGCCCGCGAGGGCAGTGCGCGGCTGACCGGGACCGGCTCGTGCGTCTTCACCTCGCGCAGCAGCGCGGCGGACGCCGAACGGCTCGCGGCGCGCGTGCCCGACCGCTGGATGAGCTTCGTCGCGCGCGGACTCGACACTTCGCCGGTGCACGAACAGCTCCGGCAGCACGGGCGGCGGACCTGAAGCCGCAGTAAGATTCGCGCCCGCACTGGTTTCCGCACGGGCAAGAGTGCTGGGGTGTCGCCAAGTGGTAAGGCAGCGGGTTTTGATCCCGCCATTCGGAGGTTCGAATCCTTCCACCCCAGCCAGTTCGCAGGCGGAAGTGGCAGGTAACGAGCGCGCGGCTAGCAGGCTTATGGGCACGAGCGACACACTGGCGCTGTTTGCAGGCAATGCCACTCCGGCGTTGTCACAGGACATTGCGCGCAGCCTGCAGATACCGCTCGGGCGCGCGTACGTCGGGCGCTTCAGCGACGGCGAGATGAACGTCGAGCTGATGGAGAACGTGCGCGGGCGCGACGTCTTCATCGTGCAGTCGACCTGCCCGCCGGCGAACGACACGCTGATGGAGCTGTTGGTCATGGTGGACGCGGCGCGGCGGGCATCGGCGGCGCGCATCACCGCGGTGGTGCCGTACTTCGGCTACTCGCGTCAGGACCGGCGGCCGCGCGCGACCCGCTCGGCGATCACCGCCAAGCTGGTCGCCAACATGCTTTCGAGCGCAGGCGTGAATCGCCTGCTGACGATCGATCTGCACTCGGACCAGATCCAGGGGTTCTTCGACATTCCGGTGGACAACGTGTATGCCTCACCGGTGCTGCTCGGGGACGCCTGGAAGCAGGGCTACAGCAACCTGATCGTCGTGTCGCCCGACGTCGGTGGCGTGGCGCGCGCCCGCGCCTTCGCCAAGCGCCTCGACGATGCGGAGCTGGCGATCATCGACAAGCGGCGCCCGCGGCCTAACGAGTCGAAGGTGATGAACATCATCGGCGAGGTCGAGGGCAAGACCTGCATGCTGGTCGACGACATGGTCGACACGGCCGGCACGCTGTGCCAGGCCGCGCAGGCACTGAAGGAGGCGGGCGCCGAGAAGGTGGTGGCCTACATCACCCACCCGGTGCTGTCGGGCAGTGCGGCGGAGCGGATCTCGAAGTCTCACCTCGATGAGCTCGTGGTGACCGACACGATTCCGCTCACCCCCGCGGCGCGCACCGCCGGACGCATCCGCCAGCTGTCGGTGGCGGAGCTGCTGGCGGAGACCATCCGCCGCATCCTCGATGAGGGTTCGGTGAGCTCGCTGTATGTTGACTAATTGGATTGGGCAAAATCGTCTGCGACGATTTTGCCGGACATGACTTCGTTTCCGCCGGCGAAAGGCGCGACTTTCGCCGGCTGCGACGGAGGTTTTTTGGGGTGCGGGTTTGGTCGCGAACCGGCACTTGAGTCAGGTAATCAACGGAGAGTTATGTAATGCGTATTTCATTCACCTTCGGCGCGGACCTCCGCGCGGCGCATGGCAAGGGTGCGAGCCGCCGCCTGCGTCACGCCGGCAAGGTCCCCGCCATCCTCTACGGCGCCCACCAGGACGCACAGCCGCTGGTGCTCGACCAGCAGAACCTGCTGACGATGATCGGCGATGAGCGTTTCTATTCCTCGATAGTGCGGCTGAAGATCGGCGAGGGCACGCAGGAAGCCATCGTCAAGGACGTGCAGATGCACCCGGCGAAGAACCTGGTGGTGCACGTCGACCTGCAGCGCGTGATCGAGAACGAGCGCATCCGTATTCGCCTGCCGATCCACTTCAAGGGCGAGAGTGTCTCCCCCGGCGTGAAGACGCAGGGCGGCGTCGTCTCGCACATGCGTGCCGATGTCGAGGTGAGCTGCCTGCCGAAGGATCTGCCGGAGTTCCTCGAGCTGGATCTCTCGGGCATGAGCCTGAATGACACCAGGTTCCTCGCCGACATCCCGCTGCCCGCGGGCGTCGCGATCCCGGAGCTCACCCAGCGCAACGCGCCGGTGGTGTCGATCCACGCACCGCGTGCCGAGGAGCCGGAGCCGGTGGCCGCCGAGGCCGCGGCGGCCGTACCGGCCGAGGGTGCAGCGGCGGCTCCCGCAGGCGCCCCGGGTGCCGCTCCCGGCGCTCCGGGTGCTGCGCCGGGCGCGCCGGCTGCGGGCGCGGCAGAGGCCAAGAAGGGCGAGGAGAAGAAGGAAGGCGCTGGCGGCAAGAAGGAGGGCGGCAAGAAATAGCCGCACACTCGGCAGCACAGTTCGTCCGCCGGCCGCTTCGGAAGCTACCGAACGCGGCCGGCGGCGTTTTAAGCAGGACGTGAATCCCTATGGCAGGTGAGCCGCTCAAGTTGATCGTCGGACTCGGCAACCCGGGTACCGAGTACGCGCGCACGCGGCACAACGCCGGCTTCCGGTTCGTCGACGAGCTGGCGCGCCGACACGGCGCGCTGTTCCGCAGCGAGCCGCGCCACCGGGCGGAGCTCGCACGCGCACGCGTCGGCGCGAGCGAGCTGTGGCTGCTGAAGCCGATGAACTACATGAACCACAGCGGCGATCCGGTGCGCAGCGTCGCCTCCTTTTACAAGGTGCCGCTCGCGTCGATCC
>Ga0318534_10001101_pt1 | contig 10327 bp, 8 predicted proteins | sample GRESIP117b4f26_FD_202502 | JGI IMG/M metagenome (GOLD analysis project Ga0318534, IMG submission 202502) | Tropical soil microbial communities from Luquillo Experimental Forest, Puerto Rico - GRE.SIPMG.117b4f26 | ecosystem: Environmental > Terrestrial > Soil > Tropical forest > Bulk soil...
GTCCAGGTCCGCACCAACGCGGCGATCGCCGCCGCGACCGAGGAGGGCTTCCGGCTCAAGGACGGCCAGCTGGTCGAGGGTGGCGTGTTCGTCTGGGCCGGTGGGGTGAAAGCACCGGAGCTGGTGGCCGATTCGGGGTTGCCGACCGGCCACAACGGCCGCGTCAAGGTCGACCGGTACCTGCGCGTGCTGGATCGCCCGCAGATCTACACCGCCGGCGATCTCGCCTCGGTGGTGGACCCGCGCACCGGGCACGTGCTGCCCCCGCTGGCGCAGGTGGCGCTGGAAGAGGGCGAGACGGTGGCCCGCAACCTGGACGCGGAGGTGGACGGCAAGCCGCTGGAGGCGTTCACCTTCCACGACAAGGGGTTCGTCGTCTCGGTCGGAACGAGCCGCGGGGTCGCCGACATCGCCGGCATCACCAGCGGCGGGCACGCGGCCCACCTGCTCAAAGACGCCATCGAGTGGGAATACCGCCAATCCGTCAGGCACCTGCGCGGCTGGGACCCGGTACCTGGGTGACCGCAGCCCACCCTGCTGCGAGCGGCCGGTGAGTCGCCGCGGTCAGGGCTGGTAGGAGCCGGGTTCCCAGGTGCGGGTGGCGACGCCGATGGTGTTCCAGGCGTTGATCGTCACCAGCAGGCTGACCAGCGCGCCGATCTCGTCCTGGCTGAACTCGGCCGCGACCTCGTGGCGTGGGCGTCGAAGTCGAGGCGGACGGGGATCTGCGTAACGGTGTCTGCTGTCATGGACGCGGCGTTACGCATCTGAACGGCCCAAAGTAAGATCCAAAACGATGAAGAAAACTTGGGCCAATTCGGGTCTCGATCTGCACCTGGACCCGCCCGCCTCGCGGGTGCGGGCCGGGCTGGAGAACGCCCTGCGCGACGCGGTGAGGGACGGGCGGCTGCCGCCGGGCGCGCAACTGCCGCCCTCCCGCGCGCTCGCGGCCGATCTCGGCGTCGCCCGCAACAGCGTCGCCGACGCCTACGGCCAGCTGGTGGCCGAGGGCTGGCTGACGGCCCGCACCGGGTCCGGGACCTGGGTCACGCAGCGCGCGATGGGCCCGTGGCAGCCGCCCGCGGCCGTCCCGGAGGCGACCGCCCCGCCCCGGTACGACCTGCGGCCCGGCGTGCCCGACCTGGGGGGCTTCCCGCGCCGGGCCTGGCTGGCGGCGGCCCGCGCCGCGGTGGCCGCCGCCCCCGGCCATGTCCTGGGCTACCCGGATCCGCGCGGGCTGCCGCAGCTGCGCGATGCCCTCGCGGGCTACCTGGCCCGGGCGCGCGGCGTCAGCGTCACCGGCGACCGCATCGTGGTCTGCTCCGGTTTCGGCCACGGGCTGGCCCTCGTCTGCCAGGTGCTCCGGGCGCGCGGCGGCGCCGTCATCGGCGTCGAGAACTACGGGCACCAGGCTCACCGGCGGATCGCCGAGGCGCAGGGCCTGCGCCTGCGGGCCCTGCCGGTCGACGGCCACGGCGCGGTCGCCGACGGCCTCGGGCCGGCCGCCGCGGTCGTGCTGACCCCCGCGCACCAGTTCCCGATCGGTGTGACGCTGGCGCCGCAGCGGCGCCGCGCCGTGATCGAGTGGGCCGCCGCCAGCGGCGGGCTGGTGGTCGAGGACGACTACGACGGCGAGTTCCGCTACGACCGCCAGCCGGTGGGCGCCATGCAGGCGCTCGCCCCCGACCACGTCGTGTACGCGGGCACGGCGAGTAAGAGCCTGGCGCCGGGGCTGCGGCTGGGCTGGCTGGCCGTGCCCGCAGCGGCGCTGGACGAGGTGGTCGTGGCCAAGGAGGCGGCGGGCGCGCACGCCAGCGCCATCGACCAGCTCGCCCTGGCCGAGCTCCTCACCACCGGCGGTTACGACCGCCAGATCCGGCACGCCCGGCTCGCCTACCGCCGGCGCCGCGACCGGCTGGCCGCGGCGGTGCGCCGCCACGCGCCGCAGGTGGAGGTCACCGGGATCGCGGCCGGCCTGCACGCCGTGCTCCGGCTGCCCGGTGATCAGAGCGAGGATGACCTGGTGGCCAGCGCCGCCGCCCACGGGCTGGCCGTCGAGGGCCTGGCCAGCTTCCACGCGGGCGGCGCCGGCCACGGCCCGGCGCTGGTCATCGGCTACGGGCGGCCGCCCGAGCACGCCTTCACGACGGCGCTGGCCCGGCTGACTGCGGTGCTGGCCGAGCCGGGCCACCGGGCAGCAGGAGCGCGGGCACCAGGGCCGCCGCGGTGAGCGCCAGCGCCAGCCAGAACGTGACGCCGAACGCGTGCGCCAGCACCGGCAGCGCGCCGGGCCGGCCGGCCGCGAGCGCGCCCGCCTGGGCGATACCGCCGCCGAACCCGGGCAGCCCCGCGGCCATGGCCCGCTGGAGGGTGACCGCGAGCAGCGCGGTGCCCAGCGAGCCGGCCAGCCGCTGGATGGTGCCGATGGCGCTGGTGGCCGACCCGATGGCCGCACGCCCGGCCGCCTGGAAGGCGGCCGCCATCGACGGCGTGATGGTCGCCCCCAGACCGGCGCCGATGAGCAGCAGCGCGCCGGCCAGGTACCAGTAAGACGTGGCGGCGGTGAGCTGCGTGTACGCCGCGGTGCCCGCCAGCGCCAGCCCGATCCCGGTGACCACCACGGGGCGGGCGCCGATCTTGTCGGTCAGGCTCCCGGCGGCCGGCATGGCCAGGGCGGCGCCGAGGCCCTGCGGGACCAGCAGCAGCCCGGTCTGCAGCGGCGTCCGGCCGCGGACGATCTCGAAGTACAGCGGCAGCAGCAGCGACACCCCGAACAGGGCCATCCCGAGCACCAGGTTGGTGAGGGCGGCGGCGGCAAACCCCCGCCGGGCGAACAGCCGGACGTCGATCAGCGGCTGCGGCGTGCGAAGCGCACGGATGCAGAACGATGCCACCAGGACGATCCCGGCCACCACGGCCGCGAGTGGCACCGGGCTGTGGCTGGCGCCGCCGGTGGCGACCCGGCCGAGACCGTAGATCAGCGCCGCGATACCGCCCGAGGCCAGCACGAGCCCGAGGACGTCCAGGCGCGCCTGCCGCCGGGCCGGGACGGCCGGCAGCAGCCACAGCGCGAGCGCCAGGGCGGCCGCCCCGACCGGCAGGTTGACGAAGAAGATCCACCGCCAGCTGGCGCTCGAGACGATCGCCCCGCCGATCACCGGGCCCACGACCGGGCCGAGCAGCAGCGGGACCCCGACGATGCTCATCACCCGGCCGATGCGCGCCGGCCCGGCCGCCCGGGCCAGGATGGCCTGGCCGACCGGCATGATCATCCCGCCGCCGAGGCCCTGCAGCACCCGGAACACGATCAGCTCGGTCACCGATCCGGCCAGCCCGCACAGCAGCGACCCGAGCATGAAGACGGCCAGCGACGCCAGCCAGACCCGCCGGGCGCCGAACCGCTCGCTGGCCCACCCGGTCAGCGGGATCACGCTGGCGAAGGCGAGCAGGTAGATCGTCGGTACCCACTGGATCACCGAGATCGAGGTCCGGAACTCGCGCCCCAGGGTGGGCAGGGCGACGTTGACGATGGTCGCATCCAGGATCGTCATGATCGATCCCAGGACGACGACCGCCGCGAGCGTGACGATCTCCGGGGTCAGCAGCCGCTCCCCTGGTACCGGCTCGCCGTGCTCCGGCTGGCCGGGCCCGTTCTTGCCGCCCTGGCCCGGCCCGCCGTCCCGCTGGCCTGATCGGCTGGCTCCATCACGCTCTGGCCCGCCTGGCCCGCCCGGCGCCTGCTGGCGCAGCTGAATCTCACGGCTCGTCATCTCGCGCCTCCGTGCTGGCCGCCCGTCTGCGTCTAACCATAGATATCTAACTTTTAGAAGTCAAACCCTTAGAGTTTCCTGCTATCCTTGATCCATGCCCAAGCCCGCCCGCACGCCGCTCGGCCTCCACCTGACCCGCGCGGCCAGGACGGTGAGCCGCGCCTTCGACGACGCGCTGGCGCAGGCCGGCGGGTCGATTCCGGTCTGGCTCGTGCTCATCTCGCTCAAGAGCCAGCAGCTGCGCAACCAGCGGGAGCTGGCGGAGGCGGTGGGAATCAGGGAGGCCACGCTGACCCACCACCTGAACGCGATGGACGAGCAGGGCCTGATCACCCGCAGGCGGGACCCGGCCAACCGCCGCGTCCACCTGGTGGAACTGACCGACGCCGGCGAGGCCGCGTTCGAGCGGCTGCGCGGCGCGGCGGGCGCGTTCGACAAGAAGCTGCGGGCCGGTTTCAGCGACGACGAGGTGGCGGAACTGGAGACGCTGCTGAGCCGGCTGGCGGCCAATGTGACCTGACCGCGGCCGGTGTTGCACGACCCGCGGCCCGGTCGGTGGCAGCCAGCGGGGAGAGACAGCTAGTTCAGCGGCCTGGGCAGGCTCGGCGGCCGGTCAGCGGGCGGGGTCGGCGGGCACGCTCACGATCGCCGATCCCCGGAGCCGGGCCACCGTAGCCCGCAGTTCGGCCACCTCCCGGCTGAGTTCCGCGATGCGGCGCCTGCCGTCGGCCGCCTCCCGGGACTCGGCGATCTCACGGATGCGGCGAACCTCGCGGTAGAGCGAGTCGAGGCCGGGGTTCCCCGCGCTCATGCGGTCGGGCGAGTCGGCGCGCAGGGGCGACCCACAGGCAGGGCAGCGCGGCGTCTGGCTCACATTGGCTCCGGCGGAAGCGGTTCCGGCCGTGGCCCGGGCCAGAACCAGCCGTGAGGCTGCCGCGCCCGGTTTGCGGCCTCGTCTGCACGCTACGCGCGGCATCGGGAGGCCCACAATAAGTGGCACCCCAAATCCGGGCGGCCCGTTTCTGGGGGCGGTCACAAACCCGTTTCGGCATGCGGCACCCCGCCCTGCTCAGTGGCCGGACGGGAGCGCTCGGTGACCGGATTTGTGGCCGGCCACAGCGCGCCGGCGAACAACGTTGTGCCAGCGCCCGGTGCGCCGGGCATCGGACCGGCGCACACTGTAATAGCCGGGAAAGAGTGCCTCTGGGTTGAATTTCACCAGGATGCGCTCGCCGGATCTTTCGCCAATCTGGCGATTAAGTTTGGTGAAATCGCCGGCAGATTCTCGATGTGCTGGCAAATGGACACAGTGGGCGAGGAAGGCCCGCCAATGCAGGTGTGCGTATGAGCGCGTCGGGCAGCCGGGGCGCGCGAAGCATCGCGGCGTGGCCGCGGCCGGTGCGGCCCCGGCTGCCCGCCGGGCTCCTGTACCGCATCCAGCGGGTGCTGGCGCCCAACGACGGCTACCGCTGGCTCGCGCGGTGGGTGGAAGGCTCGAGGACGCGGTACCGGATCTTCGCCGCCACCGAGCAGAAGGCCAAGAACGAGCTCTTCGGCTGCCGGATGTGCGGCCAGTGCACGCTCCCCGTCACCGGCTACGCCTGCCCGATGACCTGCCCCAAGCAGCTGCGCAACGGCCCGTGCGGCGGGGTCGGCCAGGACGGCTCGTGCGAGGTCTACCCGGAGCTGCGCTGCGTGTGGCTGGAGGCCTGCGAACGCGCGGAGGGCCAGGGGCGGGTCGCCGACCTGGAGCTGCTGCAGCGCCCGGTCGATCACCGCGGCTGGGGGCAGAGCTCGTGGGTCAACTACTGGGACGGGCGTGACGACGGCCTGTGGGCCACCGGCGCCGCATCGGCCATCCGCGACGACCGGCCCGCGGCGGAGGTGTGATGAGCGCCCCGCCGCCCCGGCCGTCGCTGCGCAGCCGCCTCGAGTCCGCGCAGACCACGGTGACCGCCGAGGTCGGGCCGCCGCGCGGAGCCGATCCCGGGGTGATCCGCCGCAAGGTGGAGGCGCTGCGGGGCTGGGTGGACGCGGTCAACATCACCGACAGCCAGAGCGCGCACGTGCGGCTGTCCAGCTGGGCGGGCAGCATCCTCGCGCTGGCCGCGGGGGTCGAGCCGGTCATGCAGGTCACCTGCCGCGACCGCAACCGCATCGCGCTCCAGTCCGACCTGCTGTCCGCCGGCGCCCTCGGCATCCCGAACGTGCTCCTGATGACCGGCGACCACCCGCGGTTCGGCGACCATCCCGACGCCAAGCCGGTGTTCGACCTCGACAGCGTCCAGCTCGTGTGGACCGCCCGCACCATGCGCGACGAGGGACGCCTGCTGTCCGGGCGCAAGCTGGACCCGCCGCCGTCCTGGCTCATCGGGGCGGTCGAGAACCCGTTCGCCCCGCCGGCCGGGTTCCGCGCGGCCCGGCTCGGCAAGAAGGTCGCGGCCGGCGCGGAGTTCGTGCAGACGCAGTTCGTCTTCGACGTCCCCGCGTTCGCCCGGTGGATGGCCGGGGTGCGGAACCTGGGGCTGGACGCGCGCTGCAAGGTCCTGGCCGGGGTGGGGCCGGTCCGCTCGCTGCGGGCCCTGGAGTACATGCGCGGCAACATTCCCGGCCTCTGGATCCCGGACGAGGTAAGCCGCCGGCTCCACGGCGTCCCGCCCGGCCGGGTGGCCGACGAAGGGCTGACGATCTGCGCGGAGATCATCCAGCAGGTCCTGCAGATCCCCGGGGTCAGCGGGGTCCACGTGATGGCACCGGGCTTCGAGCGTGGTATCCCGGAGATTCTCGCCCGCGCGGGACTCGCCCGCGCGGAGGTCGGGAGCGGCTATGCAGATTGACGTCCGCCCAGTCAGCCGGCTGCGCGGCCCCGGCGCGGTGGATGTCGCCGCGGCGCTCGGGCCCGTCTTCGCCGCCCTGAGCGCCAGCCCGGTGGACCTGGCCCGGCTCCGGGTGGTCTGCGACTGGATCCAGTACCGCCACAACTTCGCCGAGCCGGTCACGTGCCGGCCGGTGCTGGCGGAGCCGGTGCCGGAGCACGCCGCCGAGCCCGGCCCCGGGCGCGGCCGGTCGCGGGCGCGGCCAGACAGCCTGGAGATCGGCATCGACCTGCGCCGGTGCGGCGAGACCGACCTCGCGACGCGGGTCAAGGAGGTGCTGGCCGGCCCGGAGGACACCGCCCATCCCGGGCCGGTGCTGCTCGAGCCCTGGGTGCCCGCCAGCGAAAGCTGCATCTGGCGGTTCAACACGCTCTACTGGCAGGCGCTGTCGCGGTGGGAGCAGGCCACCGGGCGGGAGTACGAGCAGGCCCTGCCGGGCGGGGAGAGCGACGCCCGCAACACCGAGGCGGCGGCGGAGATGATCCTCGGGCTGCTGCGCGTGTGGGACGAACTGGAGGCCCGGCACGCCCTGCCGGAGGAGCTGTACATCGTCGAGCTTGGGGTCGGCAACGGGAGCCAGGCCCGCACGTGGCTCGACACCTTCGCCGCCCTGGACCAGGGACACGGGCGTGAGTACTACCGGCGGCTCCACTACCTCATGGGCGACTACTCGCCGCACGTGCTGGAGCGGGCCCGGCAGGCGGTGGCCCACCACGGCGACCGCGTCAACGGGCTCGTGCTCGACGCCACCCGGCCGCTGCTCACCCTCGGGTTTCTGCGCGGCAAGGCGTTCTGCGTCTACATCTCCAACGTGTACGACAACCTGCCGACCGACGAGCTGGCCAGCATCGGCGGCCGTCCCTACCTGGTGGAGGTGCGCGCGTACCTCGGCGACGAGGACGTAGGCCGGATCGCGGCCCGCCACGGCGTCCCGGACGGCGCGCTCGCCGGGCTGACGGAGCGGCTGCTGCGGCTGGGACCGGATCTGCTGGCCGAGGCCGCGCCGGAGACCTTCGCCGACGCCGACCGGGTGGTGGCGCTGTGGCATGACATCTGGCTGGCGCTGCGCCTGCAGGAGCGCTACGTCCCGCTCGAAGGGCTCGACAACTACCGGGTGTCACCCTCGCTGACCGGGGAGATCCTGCGGCCGCTGATGGGCAGCAGCGGCGACATCCGGATGCACGCCAGTAACGGCGCCCTGGCCAGCTTCGAAGGCACGCTGCCGCTGCTCCACCCGTTCGGGCGGCTGCTCTGCCACGATCTGTTCCTCACCGAGCCGGCCCAGTACCACGCCGGGTTCTACGGGCCGGGCAAGTACGACGGCTCGGTGGTGAACTGGGTCAACGGCCCGCTGCTCCAGCTCATCGGCAACCGTCGCGGGTTCGACGTCCAGATCGCGCCCTTCGGCGCGCGCCCGGGGTCGAACGTCAAGACGCTCACCGCGCAGGTACGGGACTGATCGCCGTGGCCGCACGCAGCCCGTCACCGGGCCGGGCCGCCGGCCGGGAGCTGTTCCCCACCACGGTCGTCGGCTCCTACCCGGTGCCGGAGTGGCTGGAACGGCTCAAGACCGACTACTACCAGCGCCGGATCAGCGCCCAGCACCTCAACGAGATCCACGAGGTCGCCATCAAGGCGGCGCTCAAGGACCAGGAGATCACCGGGCTCGACATCGTTTCCGACGGGGAGCTCCGCCGCGACAACGACATCGACTACCTGCTGGCCCGCATCCCCGGCGTCGGCATCCCGCACCGGGCCAAGACCGACTACTACGACTACTACGACGCGGAGGTCACCCGGCCGCTGCCCGACCCGGCCGGTGAGGGGGTGGGCCTGGGCCTGGCCGCGGACTTCGCGTTCACGCGGGACCAGACCCGGCGGCCCATCAAGTTCTCCTTCACCGGCCCGTTCTCGCTGTCGCGCCGGATCCGCAACGGCGCCTACCCCGATCCCGGCGACCTGGTGCGGGCCCTCGCGGGCTGGCTCAACGCGGAGGCGCGGGCGCTGACCGCGGCCGGCGCCGGCCTGCTGCAGATCGACGAGCCGTTCCTGGCCGGCTACCCCGAAGCGGCGGAACTCGCGATCGAGGCGGTCAACATCGTCACCGACGGCGTGGACGCGGCCTGGGCGCTGCACGTGTGCTACGGGAACCGCTACGCCAGGCCGCTGTGGGAAGGGCATTACGACTTCCTGTTCCCCGCGGTCCTGGCCGCGCGGATCGACCAGCTCGTGCTCGAATTCGCCCGCAAGGGCCCCGGCGACCTGCGCCTGCTGCAGCAGTACGCGTGGGATCGCCAGGTCGGGCTCGGGGTGATCGACGTGAAGAGCACCGACGTGGAGTCGCCGGATCTGGTAGCCTCCCGCATCCGCAGGGCGCTTGAGGTCGTCCCGGCGGAGCGGCTCGTGATCAACCCCGACTGCGGGCTGCGCCACCTCCCGGCCGATGTGGCACGGGCCAAGCTGCGCGCTATGGTGGCCGGGGCCGACCTCGTGCGCAAGGAGCAGCGATCCGGCGGCCCGCACCCCGGGCCTGCGGACCGGGGGCAGTCAGCCGCCGAGCCGCCAACCGCGGACGGCAACGGATCAGCCGCGGCGGCCGGGCGGCCCGGCTCCCGCTCTGCCGGCAAAAAGACAGGGAGTGGGCGATGAGCACGTGGGACCCGGACGGCTTCGTCTTCACGTCGGAGTCGGTGACCGGCGGGCACCCGGACAAGATGGCCGACCAGATCTCCGACACCATCCTCGACGCCGCGCTCGCGCAGGACCCGGGCTCGCGGGTGGCGGTCGAGACGCTGCTGACGACGGGCCTGATCGTCATCGCGGGCGAGCTGACGACCAAGGCCGTCCTCGACTACGCGGGCCTGGCCCGCGACTGCGTGCGTGACATCGGCTACGTGGGCGGCGAGATCGGCTTCGACGCCGACGCGGTCGGCGTCCTGGTCGCCCTGGACAAGCAGTCGCCGGACATCGCCCAGGGCGTGGCCGCCTCGCGGGAGATGCGGACCAGCCGGTATGAGGACCCCTACGACCAGGCCGGCGCCGGCGATCAGGGGATGATGTTCGGCTACGCGACGAACGAGACCCCCGAGCTCATGCCGATGCCGATCACGCTGGCGCACCGGCTCGCCCGGCGGCTGACCGAGGTCCGTACCACCGGGCTGGTGCCGTACCTGCGCCCGGACGGCAAGACCCAGGTGACCGTCCGCTACGACTCCGGCGGGCGGCCGGTCCGGGTGGAGAAGGTGCTGATCTCCTCCCAGCACGCCGAGGGCGCGGAGGACAAGCTGCCCGACACGCTCTGGGAGCACGTCGTCACGCAGGTGCTGCCACCGGATCTCTACGATCCGGCGGAGCTGCGGGACAACTTCTACGTCAACCCGACCGGCCGGTTCGTCATCGGCGGCCCGGTCGGCGACGCCGGCGTGACCGGCCGGAAGATCATCGTGGACACCTACGGCGGCTTCGCCCGGCACGGTGGCGGCGCGTTCTCCGGCAAGGACCCGTCGAAGGTGGACCGCTGCGCGGCCTACGCGGCCCGCTATGTGGCCAAGAACGTCGTGGCCGCCGGGCTGGCCGACCGCGCGGAGGTCCAGGTCGCCTACGCCATCGGCATGGCCCGGCCGTTCTCGCTGCTGGTGGACACGTTCGGCACCGAAAAGGTCAAGCGCGCCACGATCGTCG
>Ga0318534_10001103_pt1 | contig 10323 bp, 8 predicted proteins | sample GRESIP117b4f26_FD_202502 | JGI IMG/M metagenome (GOLD analysis project Ga0318534, IMG submission 202502) | Tropical soil microbial communities from Luquillo Experimental Forest, Puerto Rico - GRE.SIPMG.117b4f26 | ecosystem: Environmental > Terrestrial > Soil > Tropical forest > Bulk soil...
CCCCGAGATGCAGCAGATCGACACCGAGATGGCGCCGCTCCTCGCGGCACAGCGCGATGCGATCCACCTCAACCCGGCGCTGTGGGCACGGGTCGATGAGCTGTACAACCGCCGCGCGAGCCTGCAGCTCGATGCCGAATCCCTGCAGCTGCTGACGCGCTACCACACGATGTTCGTTCGTGCCGGCGCGCGTCTCACGCCGGATCAGCAGGCACGCCTCAAGGATCTCAACAAGCAGATCTCCACCCTCACGACGCGCTTCAAGCACAACGTTCTCAAGGCGACCGCCGAGGGCGCCGTGGTCGTCGATGACGTGGCACAGCTCGATGGTCTCTCGGCGCAGCAGATCGGCGCCGCCGCCGAAGCGGCTGCGACACGCGGCATGCAGGGCATGTGGCTGATCACGCTGCAGAACACCACCGACCAGCCGGTCCTCGCACAGCTCAGCAATCGCGAGCTGCGCGAGCGTATCTACCGGGAGTCGATCTCGCGGGGCTTGGGCGGGCCGACGGACAACACTGCGGTGATCGCCGAGCTCGTGCGGCTGCGTGCCGAGCGCGCCACGCTGCTCGGCTACCCCGATCATGCCGCTTACCAGCTGGCCGACGAGTCCGCCGGCACGCCCGAGGCGGTGCGCGACATGATCGCCCAGGTGGCGCCCGCAGCGCTGGCGCGGGCCCACGCCGAGGCGGCTGACATACAGAAGCTCATCGACGCGCAGGCGGCCGCCGCGGGTAGCGCGTCCTTTGCGTTGCAGCCCTGGGACTGGTTCTACTACACCGAGAAGGTCCGCAAAGAGCGCTACGACTTCGACCAGGCGGCCGTGGCTCCGTACTTCGAGCTCGATCACGTGCTCAAGGACGGAGTGTTCTACGCGGCGCATCGGCTCTACGGGCTCAACTTCCGCGAGCGTCACGACCTGCCCGTGTACCAGAAGGACGTGCGGGTGTTCGAAGTCTCCGATGCCGACGGCAAGCCGCTGGCGCTGTTTCTCGCCGACTACTTCGCGCGCGACAACAAGCAGGGCGGCGCCTGGATGAGCTCCTACGTGCGACAGTCACGCCTGCTGGAGCGCAAGCCGGTGGTGGCGAATCATCTCAACATCCCCAAGCCCCCGCACGGACAGCCGGTGTTGCTGACATTCGATGAAGTAACCACCATGTTCCACGAGTTCGGACACGCACTGCACGGCATGCTGTCCGATGTGCACTACCCGCTGCTGTCGGGCACGGCAGTGCCGCGCGACTTCGTCGAGTACCCCTCGCAGTACAACGAGATGTGGGCACGCGAGCCGTCGGTAGTGGCGCACTACGCGCGCCACTACCAGACCGGGGCGCCGATGCCGCCGGAGCTGCTCGCCAAGGTGCTCGCGGCGCAGAGATTCAACCAGGGCTACGCCACCACCGAATACCTGGAAGCGGCAGTGCTCGATCAGGCGTGGCACCAGATCACGGTCGCGGAGGCGCCGAGCGCGCAGCAGGTACCGGCGTTCGAGCAGCATGCGCTCGATGCGAGCGGACTAAACTACCCGCCGGTCCCGCCACGCTACCACTCGACTTACTTCGCACACATCTTCGAATCGGGCTACTCGGCCGGCTACTACGCGTATCTGTGGAGCGAGGTGCTCGCGCGCGATACCGGTGAGTGGTTCCACACGCACGGTGGGCTGACGCGTGCCAACGGCGATTTCCTGCGCACGCGGGTGCTGTCGCGGGGCCGAAGCGAGGATCCACAGGTGCAGTTCCGCAATTTCTACGGTCGCGCACCCGATATCGCACCGCTGCTCGAGTACCGCGGGCTTGCCGGCGCGGGCGGCGGTGATCAGGCCACGGGGGAAGCCAACGGCCGCTGAACGGGGACCCCACCTAAAGCGCGTCGCGTCGCGTGCGGTCGATGGCGGCGGTGAGCCGTGTGAACGCCGCGAGCAGCGGCAGATCGAGCGTCAGCTCGCGCGCCCTGGCGCACGCGTAGCCGAGCGTTTCGTGCACCTCGAGCGGGCGACCCGCCTCGAGGTCCTGGAGCGAGGACATGCGATGGGTCGGCGCATTGCGCCGGTAGTCATCACCGATCTTCATGATCAGCGCCACCGCCTCGCTCTCGCCCAGCGCGCACAGGCTCGCGGCCGGGAGGACCGCGCGGTCGGAGAGGCCGATACCGAGGGCGCGTGCCAGCGCGCCCATCTCGCGCACCAGCTGCGCGACGAGCAGCGCCGAGTCCGGATCGGACAGGTACTTCCAGGTGAGCGCCCGTGTCGACACCGAGAGCGCCATGAGCCCCACCCAGCCGCAGAACTTGGACCACTCGAGTGTCTGAATCTCCGCGGTGGCTGCGGCGCGCACGCCCGCGGAGTCGAGCGTCTGTGCGAGGCGCTGCGCGCGCGGGCTGTCGCCGCCACCGAGCTCGCCCACGTAGAGGCCCACGTTGCGGGTAAAGAGGACCTCGCCCGAGGGCGTGAGCTCGCCGCTGGTGTCGGCCAGCGCGCCGAGCACGCGCTCGGCGCCGAAGGCGGCCGCGAGCAGCTCGTTCTTCAGCGGCCCGTTCTGAATCGACAGCGTGACGTCGAACCGGGCACCGCGCAGCGGCTCGAGCGCCGCGGCGGTGCCCGGGGTCTTGGTCGCCACGATCAGTGCGCCGGCGCTCGCGAGCGCACGCGCATCGCGCAGCGTACGCACCGCGGTGGTGAACTCGGCGAGGCCGCGGATCGCGAGCCCGTGCTGCTCCAGGTACGCGGCCCGTGTTCCGCGCGCCAGCATCACGACGCGGTGGCCGGCGCGCGCCAGATGCGCGCCGAGGATCGAGCCGATGGCACCGGCGCCGAGTATGGCGAAATCGAACTCGGGCATGGCGCGGCCGTGCTTTAGAGCGCGTCGGCGACGTCCTGCATGAGCCCGTTGTCACGCGGCCGCGTCTCCGGCGGATAGCGCTTGAGCACGCGGCCGTCGCGGCCGATGAGGAACTTCTCGAAGTTCCAGTTGATGTCCCCGGGGATGCCGCTCGCGGCCGAGGTGAGGAACTGATACACGGGATGGCGCTGCGAGCCGTTCACCTCGAGCTTCGAGCTCAGCGGAAAGGTGACATCGTAGTGGCTGCGGCAGAAGGCCGCGATGTCGGCCTCGCTCCCGGGCTCCTGGCCGGCGAACTGATTGCAGGGAAAGCCCACGACCGTGAAACCCTCGGCGGCGAGCTCGCGCTGCAGCTCCTCCAAGCCCTGGTACTGCGGCGTCAGGCCGCACTGGCTCGCGACGTTGACGGCGAGCGTGACTTTGCCCCGCAGCGCGCCGAGCAGGTCGGGCGTGCCGTCAATCCGTGTGACCGCGATGTCATAGAACCCGCTCATCTGTGACGCTCCCCGCGCACTGATGCTTCGCGCGCGCTGCCGGCGAGGATGTACGATACACCAACACAAGCCTTACTATTTCCGACTCAGCGCCTCAAGGGAGACCCTCATGACCTCCAACGAGCTCGGCAAGGCGGAAACCGCCCGGGTCGTCGACATCCTCAAGCGCATCCTCGAGCTCGAGCTCGCCGGCCTGGTGCGTTATCTGCACTACAGCTTCATGATCTTTGGACACAACCGCATCCCGATCGTCGCCTGGCTGCGCAAGCAGGCGGACGAATCGCAGGTACACGCGGTGGAGGCGGGCGAGCACATCACCAGCCTCGGTGAGCACCCGTCGCTGAAGATCGGGCCGCTGCTCGAGACCCACAAGCACAACGTCGACGAGATCCTGCGCGAGGCGCTGGCGCACGAGCAGGAGGGACTCGCCGAGTACCGCAAGCTCCTGGCGATCGTCGCCGGGCGCAACATCATGCTCGAGGAGTATGCGCGTGCACAGATTGCCGCCGAGGAAGCGCATGCCGCCGAGATCGGCAAGATGTTGCGCAAGCCCGGCTCGATCACGTGAGCGACGCGGCTCTCCCTGGCGTATGCTCGTGATGTGAAGATCATCGCGGTCACGAACATCAAGGGTGGTGTCGGCAAGACCACCACCGCAGTCAATCTCGCCTACCTGGCTGCTGCCGGCGGCGCCGCGACGCTCCTGTGGGACCTCGACCCGCAGGGCGCCGCCACCTACGCGCTGCGTGGCGAGACGCACGAGCGCGCCTCGGTGAAGCGGCTCCTCGCCGGCAAGGTGGAGCTCGAAGAGCTCATCGTCGCGAGTGGCTATCCGCGGCTCGACCTTCTGCCGGCGGATTTCTCCTATCGCAATTTCGCGGTGCACCTCGCCGCGCGCCGTCACCCGACGGAGCGGCTGTTGAAGATGAGCCGGCCGCTGCGCGAGATCTACGCCACGCTGTTCCTCGACTGTCCGGCGGGTATCTCGCTGCTCTCCGAGAACGTGCTGCGGGCTGCGGATGCGATCATCGTGCCGCTCGTGCCGACGCCGCTGTCGCTACGCCTGCTGGTGCAGCTGTACGAGTTCATCGCGCGCGAGGGCTGGACGGATCTCGTGCTGCTGCCGTTCTTCTCGCTGGTCGACCGGCGTCGCTCACTGCACACCGAGCTCATCGCCGCGGCGCGCGCGCAGTTTCCACAGATCCTCGCGACGGAAGTGCCGTACTGGAGCGAGATCGAGCGCATGAGCGTGCGCCGTGTGCCACTGCCGGCGAGTGCACCGAGCAGCGCTGCGGCCCAGCTTTACGGGCAGTTGTGGGCCGAGGTGCGCGAGCGGGTGAGCGCAGGTCCGTCGGGCGCTGCGACAGCTCGGACTCAGCGCAGTGGCGGTGCCGCGATGACATCCGCGGGCAAGCTGTCCGCGGAGGCGGGGACCTCCTCGACTGCATAGCCGGCGGCAATCCAGGCATCGAGGCCACCGCGCAAGGGCCGCACGCGCCTGAATCCCTGGCGGAAGAGCAGCCGTGCTGCCTGCGCCGCGGAGGCTTCGTTCGGGCAGGTGCAGTAGAGGATGATCTCGCGATCGCGCGGCAGGTGGCGCACGTGCTGCTCGACCTCCTGCAGCGGTACGTTCAACGCGCCCGGGATCCGTCGCCGTTCCAGGTCGCGCGCAGTCGGCGAGCGCACATCGACCACGACCGGCACCGCCTCGCCCCGCATGCGCTCGTAGAGCTCATCGACGTTGATGCGCGCCATGTCGAGCACGGCGTAGAAGCGCCGCCGTTCCCACCACTTGAACCCGATGTAGGCGGCGAGCAGCACCGCGACGATGACGGCGACCGTGCCGCCAATGCCGGTGAGCCGCGGCAGGAGCCGCGCGATCTGCGACTTCAGCAGCAGCCCGGCGATGAGGGCGCCGCCAACCCACAGCCCCGCCCCCGCAGCACTGAAGCAGATGAAGCGGGCGAAGCTCATGCGCGTGGCGCCTGCGAGTGGTGGCGCGATCATCGACAGGCCGGGGATGAACTTCGCGACGATGAGCGCGCGGGGACCCCAGCGCTCGAAACTCGCCTGTGTCAGTGATATGCGGCACAGGAGCTTCATTACCCGCGCCCCGTACTTCCGGCCCGCCAGATACCAGGTGCTGTCGCCGATGAGGCAGGCCGTCAACGCCAGGGCGAACACCCCGGAGGCCGACAGCCGTCCGTTGGCTGCGAGGGCCCCGGCAACCACCAGCGTCGGAATCGCCGGCACCGGGAGGCCGAGCTGCTCGAGCAGCACGTTGAGGAAGATCAGGCTGAGTCCGAAGGGGGCGCGCACCGGCAGATATTGCCACGCGCCGCGACGAACAGCGCGGCCAGGCGACGGCGGGGCCGCTGGTCAGAGCCTGCCGGTGCGGATAGTTCGGCGGTTACCGAACTATTCGCGCAAGGTGGGTAGTAGCGGGCGCCTCAGCCGGCGTACGGATACTTCGTGAAAATGGCGGCGACGGCCGCGTCGATGCGCTTCTCGGCTTCAGGGCCGGTCACGTGGAAGAGGCTCTGCTCGGTCGAGGCATGCCACAGGGGCTGCCCGGTCCTGGCGTCGTAGAGGTCAACCGCGATGACGCCCTCGGGGTAGACGTAGGGGCCCGGGCCGCCCCAGCCGTACGGGTAGCCCCAGCCCCATCCGTAGCCGTACCCATAGCCGCCGCTCACGACGTAGTACCCGCCGATGCCGTAGCCGACCAGGCAATCCGCATTCCCCGGCGCGGGCTGGACCACGCCACCGAGGTGCGAGGCGATGGCCGCGCGCAGGCGGCTCTCGTTCACGGGATTGGCGATGGTACTGCGGAGAGGGCTGTTGCTGCGGAACTCGCCCGCCCAGGCGAAGGTACCGCAATGCACGTGGCTGATGGCGGCGGTGTTCACATCGGACCTCACATAAGGTCCGCACGCGGACAGCGTCAACGCGGTGACAGAGATGGTGAGAGCGGCACGCAACAGGCGCTTCATGCGATCTGACCTCGGCGGCAGAGCCCGGCCGGCGACGCCGCTGGCTCATCCTAACGCATGCGGGCGTGCGAGGTTTACCCGGCCTCAGAAGGGGTCGCCGAGCACGAGGCGCCACCCCGATAGCACCCCAGCCTCGCGATAGCCGATACCGAGGCGCGGAAGCGGCACGCCCAGAATCACCCAGCGCGGCGTTACGCCCATCATCAGCCCGAGCTCGTACTGGAAGGTCCGTGGGCTGATGCCCGAGGAGGCTCCCGAGGGTGTGTTGAAATAAACATCGAGGATCGCATAGGGAGCGATCTCCACCGCGCGCGAGTGCCAGGTCAGGTTGAGATTGCGGCGCAGCTCGACGCCATCGCGCAGCCTCGTGAACGATTCACTCGGCATATCGTGGTAATGAGCGGCGGCGTAGGCAAACGTCGCGCGCCACAGGCCAAAGCTGCCGAGCGCATCGAAGCGGTAATCGCTGCGCAGCCCGGTACCGTAGATCACCGCGTTGACTTGGGCCGAGGAAGCGAGTGTTCCGCCCACCTTGACATACGGATAGAGGTCCCAGCCATCGGTGATCCAATAGTCGAGCTCGACACCCGGCTCGAAGCTGAGTGCCCCGATGGAGCTCGGCAGATCCAGATGCAACAGGTCGTTCGTGTTGAAATTGAAGAAGCCGACGGTGAAGGGAAAGATGAGCTGGATGCCGGGACGGCCACCGTTAGGCTCCGCCGTCCGCAGCACGTAGCCGGGCTGGAACGTGTACACCGTGATGGTGCTGCCCGAGATCTCGTAGACACCCGAGCCGATCTCGCTGGCAAAGGCGAAGTTGGCGTACTTGGCGTCGGCCGTGCCGAACGGAGTGGGGTCCGCGGCGCAGGTGCTGCCGGCACGCATGAGCGTGAGAGCGCACAACCATGTGGCCGTCAATGCTCGCACGGTGCCTTCCGGCCGCCAGTCTAACAGAGCGGCACGGGCGGCCGGTGCGCACACTTTCCAACACGGCGACGGTGCGTCCGCCAATGCGTCCGCTCGAGGTCGGGGGCCGGCGCTCTCGATCAGTGACGGGGACGGCTAACCGTGAGCGGCCGATCGCGGCGAACGCGCTGCGTCAGTGCGGCGTAGCCGAGCCACGCCAGCACGAGCATCGTGAGCCCGTCGAGCCCGCCGCCGCCGCCACCACCACCGCTCGGTGCCGCCTGCACCGTCAGGGTGGCGGTCTTCTGCGCCGAGCCGTGAGCATTGGTGCACGTGAGGGTGTAGTCATCCGTGCCGGCCGCGCTGGGAGTGATAGTGACAGATCCGCTCGTCTTCTGCGTGCCGCTCCAGCTTCCCGAGGCGGCACAGCCGGTCACGTTGTAGGCCGACCAGGTGAGGGTGGTGGAGTTGCCGACGGTGACCGAGGACGCGGCCAGTGTCATCGTCGGCGGTCCTGGGGGAAGCGCGGCGAGCGCGGCGTCGGCCTGGATGAAACCGTACCCAGATAGATAGTCCGGTGTGGGGTTGCCGCCTACCGGCATGGGCAGGGCGGTCTTCTGCAGGGCACCGACACCACCTGCACCGTAGATCTGCGCGGGCGTGAGCGAAGGGTTCGCCTGCAGCATGAGTGCTGCCACGGCCGCAGCGTGCGGAGTCGCCGCGGAGGTTCCGAGGAAATTGTTGTAGTTGGCATCGTTCTGGCAGCCGCTCACCGTCGAGTTGTCAGGCCACGGTGTGCCGGGGAATACGATTGAGAAACCAAAGAACGACGTGTTGATCCCGTCAGGGCCGACGAAATCTGGCTTCTGACGAGGGGCTGGCACAGGACTGTGCCGATTGCCCGAGGGGTCAAACAGAATCGGATCGCCACCCGCTGAGGAGAAGGGCTCGAGGACCGCCACCGAGTCGACGCCACAGCGGGGCGTCTGCGCAAAGAACGAGGCACCGACGGCCGCGGCACCGGCGGCGCCGGGATGACCCTGCAATGTAGGGCACCCAACGCCATAGCTGGTGGCGGCGCCTGGCTGCGTTGGGCATGGGGTGGTGATCGCACCGATCGTGCTGCCGGCCCCATCGTCCGCCACCACGACTTTGATGCGTCCCGGAGGGCTGCCATTCGCCAGGCCGATATACAGGTTGATTGTCGCGGGGACGGTCGGAGAGGCGTTACTTGCAGGGTTACCGATCAGCAGGACCTGCTCCGGGTCCGCGCCGACGGTGTTGGGACCGGTGCAAGTGACAGTGTTGTAGTTGGGATTCGGACTCTCGAGAACGTCGAGATTGAGCACCACGCTGGTGGGCGCAGCAGGGGCGCCGGTGACGCACACGTCGATCTGGCTCGTTGCGCCGCCGCTGTTGGGTGCGCCGGTGACATAGGGCTGGTCCCATTCCACGATGATCGCGATGAATTCGCCGGGGATCAGTCCGCCTGCGGAGGTACTGGTCTTTGGCGGGAGGCTGATAGGCAGGTACGTCTGCGCCGTGCCGTTGACCATGCCGAAGGTGAGCAGCTTCTCGCCCGCGGGAACCACACCCGAGCCCGGGGTGTTGAAGCTGTGGGCCGCGTCCGTGTTCTCGTAGGAGAGCTGCGCGTCATTGCCGGCGGCAGAGAAATAGGCGACCCCCTTGGCATTAGCAGCATCGATAGCTTGTGCGATGATGCCGTCCTGAAAGAACGGCTCATCGAAGTAGCCGACGTCATCGGCAATCACCTTCGCGCCCGCGGCTGCCAGCGCGGTGACACCGGTGGCGAATCCCGCTTGTGTGTCAGCGGCGGCGTAGAAGGCGAGTGCCGCGCCTGGTGCGACATCGTGGATGATCTGCATCATGGCCCGGCCTTCGTCGGCGAAGGGCAGAAAGTAGTTAAGACCAGGGGGGTTGAACGGTGTGCAGGCCCCTTCCTGCAGCACGTTGACGCTCGCGGGAAGGTAGCCGTTGGTTTCATCGAATGGGGCATCATCATTGGCGAAGGGACCGTACTGAGCGTAGCCGGTTCCGTTGGCGGTCTGGGCCGGTACGCCGCTCCCGGGCTTGTCGTAAACGCCGTAGCAGTTGAAGCTGTCGGAAAGAACCCCGACGGTGACCCCAGTGCCGGTGAGCCCGGGATTGTCGGCCCGCACCACATCGCTTCGCTGGGCGAAGTCGCCCTGCGAGGTCACCATGACGGCGCGCGTGTGCGGCATCGAAGCGTGGATGAAGACCAGGTCGCCGAGTGCGCCGGCGGCCTCGATCTGATTCACCGGGAGCCAGCCGCCGACGTCGTTGCTGAACACGGCGACCCGTTGCATGCCGAGCCCGACGAGTGCTGCCTTGAGGCGCGCCGGGTCTCCGCGCGTCACGGCGTCTACTGCGACCAGCGGCACCGGGCTCCCGGCGCTTTGCATGAAGCGGGCGGCGGGGCTGAGGGAGTGCAGATCCTCGAGCGCCCGCTCACTGCGCACCCGGTCCAGGTGTCGCGAGAGGTCGGCGAGCGCCGCATCGAGCTTGGCTGCGGTGGCGCTTTCGCGCTGCGCGGCGCTGCGGCCGCCAAAGGCCATCAGCTGAGCTTCCCCAGGCCCCCGTGCGAGGGACTTTTTCGCGGCCGGCACGACGGAATCGGCCGAGGAAGCCACGAGTACGGCCAGGAAGGCGAGGGCGCTCGCGGCAAGGCGAGCGCGTGTCGTCAGTCTCATTCGTGCCCCTTGATGTTCTTCGGGCGTGCCCGGACCCCCTAGGTCGAGCTTCGCCCAGGCGCCACTCTACTGGTATTCAGGAGCCAGCGGGGCACGTCCGCAGGCACCGGCGCCGTCATAGATTGCGCACTTTGTCATAAAGTTCCGAAATCAGGGCCCGATGTTGCGCTCGCGCGCCACGGCGGCGATCTGCGGCTGCAATTTGAGCGCGGCATCGATGTCGGCCTGCCCCTCATCCTTCAAGCCCTTGCGCAATTCGGCGACACCGCGGCCGTAGTGTGACCAGGCCGTGTCAGGCTGCAATTTCAGGGCACGGGTGTAGTCGGCGATCGCCCGGTCGTATTCGCCGCGGCGC
>Ga0318534_10001111_pt1 | contig 10286 bp, 8 predicted proteins | sample GRESIP117b4f26_FD_202502 | JGI IMG/M metagenome (GOLD analysis project Ga0318534, IMG submission 202502) | Tropical soil microbial communities from Luquillo Experimental Forest, Puerto Rico - GRE.SIPMG.117b4f26 | ecosystem: Environmental > Terrestrial > Soil > Tropical forest > Bulk soil...
CGGCATCCTGCTCATCATCGCCACCGGCAGGCACATCGCGCTGTTCGGCGCGCTCCTGGCCGCGGCGGCCGGCGCCTGGTTCACCCTGGGCCCCATCCTCAGCCCGCTGTGGAACAACCACGTGCCCCTGGGTGGTTCACCGGTCGGCACCACCGAGTTCATCCGGATCATGGAGCAGCTGGGCTTCTACTCCGCGCTGGGCCTGGTCATCGTGTTCATCGCGGCCGCTGCGTTCGGCCGGATCATGTCCGTAGCCTCCGGGATCAAGGAGATCGAGACGGTTCCGCCGACCGAGACGATCCCGGCCGCCGAGACCGTTCCGGTCCGGACCGGCCCGACCCTGACCTTCCCGTTCCGGCGGACGCGCACCGAGACGCTTCCGCAACGGCAGCCCCAGACCGAGGAGACCCAGACCATCAAGTAGGCAGAACTACTATCATCGGCTGGCACGACACCATTCGTGCCAGCCGATGATGCGTTGAGCCCGGGGGTCGCCCCCGGTGAGAGCAGAGCCTGACGAAGGGACCTGGTGGTGCGGGCCGAGCCAGCGGCAGCGGACCGAGGGGCCGAACCAGCGGCCGCCGGTAAGCCCCGGGACGGTGCGCGCTGGCTGCTTCCGGCCGGAGCCGCGCTGCTGGTGGCGGTGCTGGCCATCTACCTGGCGGACCTGGCCACTCACCTGCCGTCGATGGCCGCCATGCGGGACCTGGTGGTGTACCGGAACGGCGGGCTGATTGTCCGGCACGTGGCGCCCGCCTACGACGGCCACCGCGGCTCGCCGCTGTACGACTGGACCGGGCCGAACGGCGTCCAGTTCACCTATCCCCCGTTCGCCGCGGTGGTCTTCGCCGTCGGGTCCGTGCTGTCCTGGACGCTGCTGCGCTGGGCCATGACCCTGGCCAGCCTGGCCGCCCTCGGGCTGTCGCTGTGGCTGGTGTTCGGTGCGCTGGGCTACGCGGGTCGCCGAGAGGTGCGGCTCGGCGCCACGCTCGGGGTCTCCGCACTGTCCCTGCTCACCGAGCCGGTCCAGCAGACGCTGGCCCTCGGCCAGGTCAACCTGCTGCTCATGCTGCTGGTTATCGTCGATCTGCTGACGGCGCTCGACGGCCGCACGCGCTGGTGGCACGGGATCGGGATCGGCCTGGCGGCCGGGGTGAAGCTGACCCCGCTGATCTTCATCCCGTACCTGCTGCTCATCCGCAGGTACCGGCAGGCCGCAGTGGCCACGGGGGTGTTCGCGGCTACCGTGGCGCTCGGCTACGCGATCCTGCCCAAGGACTCGGTCACCTACTGGGTGCACGGCTTGTTCCTCAAGGCCAACCGGATCGTGTTCCTCGGCGCCCGGGGCAACCAATCGCTGCGCGGCGTGCTCACCCGGCTGGCCGGCAGCGTGACGTCGGGCACCGCACCCTGGATCGCGGCCGCGATTCTGGTGTTGATCGTGGGCCTGGCCGCCGCGGCCGTCCTGTACCGCGCCGGGCAGCCGGTGCCCGGGATGCTGGCCTGCGCGCTGACCGGCCTGCTGGTCTCGCCGCTGAGCTGGGATCATCACTGGGTCTGGGTGGCGCCGGGCCTCGCGCTGCTGGCCCACCAGGGTGCCCGGGCGCGCGGCCTCGCCCGGGCCGCGTGGTGGATAGCGGCCGGCGGGCTGGTGCTGGTGTTCGGCGCCTGGCCGCAGTTCTGGGATCTGTCCCAGGCCGGACTGACTCCGGCCGGGCTGTTCTGGTACGGGCCCGCGACCTACTTCGCGACCGGCGACCAGCCCTGGTACCACGAGTTCCACTGGCATGGCCTGCAGTTGCTGGCGGGCAACAGTTTCGTGCTGGCCGGGCTGGTCGGGCTGGGCGCCCTGTGCGTGGCCGCGTTCCGGGTGAGATCTCGTAGGGCACCGGCTTGACCGATGAGCTCGAGCAGCTGCGGGAACGGCTGGCCACCCGGGTCGTCGCCGACACCCGGATCGGCAGCGAGCGCGTCGCCGCCGCGCTGCACGCCGTGCCGCGGCACCTCTTCCTGCCCGAGCAGCGCCCGGAGGTGGCCTACCAGAACGACGCCATCGTAACCAAGCGGGACGAGACCGGGCAGCCGATCAGCTCCTCCTCCCAGCCCACGATCATGGCCATCATGCTGGACCAGCTGGACCTGGCCCCCGGCCAGCGGGTGCTCGAGATCGGTGCCGGAACCGGCTACAACGCCGCCCTGATCAGTCACGTGGTGGGTCCGTCAGGCGAAGTGACCAGCGTCGACATCGATCCCGATCTGGTCGGGCGAGCCCGCGAGCACCTGGTCGCCGCCGGTTTCCGTGACGTCACCGTGGTCTGCGCGGACGGCGCCGGGGGCTACCCGGAGCGGGCGCCCTACGACCGTGTCATCGCCACCGTCGGCGTCAGCGACCTGGCTCCGGCGTGGCTGGAGCAGGCCGTCCCGCAGGCCCGGATCGTGGTGCCGCTCGACGTGCGCGGGACCCAGCTGTCCGTCGCGTTCGAGCCCGCCGACCCGGCCCACCCCAGCGGGCCGTGGACGAGCCGGTCGCTCGCGCCGTGCGGGTTCATGCGGATGCGCGGCTCGCTGGCCGGGCCCGAACGCGTCGTGGCGCTCGCACCCGGCCTGTCCCTGCTGCTGCCCGACGGGATACTGCCCGGTGACCCGGACCTGAACGGCCCCGATGGTGACGGTGCTGCGCTGGCCGCTCTGCTGGCCTGGCCGTCCATGCCGCACCCGACCGGCGTCCGGGCCAGCCCGGCGCAGGTGTTCTGGGGGCTGGGCCTGTGGCTCGCGGCCCACGAGCCCCGGTCGTGCCGGCTGGGCGAGGAACGCTCGACCGGCGGGTGGCTCAGCGGGGCGCCGCTGCGCGGCCCGGGCTGGCGTACCACCCTCGGGCTGCTCGACGCCGGCGGCCTCGCGATCCTCGCCTCCTCCGCCGAACCCGACCGATCAGGCCTGGTCACGGTGGACGCCGCAGGCTTCGGCCCGGACGCGGCGCGGCTCGCCGCCGACCTCGCGGCGCACGTCCGGGCCTGGGGCGACGCAGGCCAGCAAGGCATCGCTGACCTGCACGTCGACGCCTATCCAAGGTCTTCCGCAGACGACCCCCGCCGCATCGCGGATGCCCTGATCATGGAGCGACCCGGCATGCGGTTCGCCGTGTACCACGACTAGCCTGTGAGGCGTGACGGACACCACGGGCAAGCACCTCGAAACCGAGCAGAAGTACGACGCCGCCGCCGACTTCATCCTGCCCGATCTCAGCGGCCTGGAGGGACGAACCAAGGCGGCAGGACGGCAGCGGTACTTCCTGAGCGCCACCTACTTCGACACCGAGGAACTCGACCTCATCAAGAACCGGATCACGCTGCGCCGCCGCGTCGGTGGGCCCGACGAGGGCTGGCACCTCAAGCTGCCGGTGCGCCAGGACACCAGGCAGGAGGTCCGCACGCCGCTGTCCGAGGGCGACACCGGGATGGTGCCGGCGCGGCTGGCCGCTCAGGTTCAGGACGTCACCGCAGGCCGGCCCCTGCACCCGATCGCCATTCTGGATACCGAACGGACCGTGGTGACACTGACCGGTAAGGCCGGCGAGCCGCTGGCCGAAGTCGCCGACGACCTCGTGACCGCCACCCGGCTCGACGAACCGGGTGCGGAGCCGATGAGATGGCGCGAAATTGAGGTCGAGGCCGCTGAGGGCGCCCGGGTAGGAGGCGTGCTGGAGGCGGCCGGCCAGGCGCTGCGTCAGGCTGGGGCGCAACCGTCGGCGTCCGCATCCAAGCTCGGGCGACTGCTCGGCACCGGCTGAGCAGCCGGACACGAGCGGTTGCTCACTTCGGCGATAGATGAAGCAGCACCTGCTCGTTGTCGGGGTAGGCCCACACCGGAGGCCGAGCGTAGGGGTTACTGGCCGTGGGCCACCCGGTGAACGACGCGGTGCTGTACTGGTACCAGTCGACGCCCTCCACCACCGGGATGATCGGCACCTGGGTCAGCATGACCTGCTGAAGCTGGTTCAGGATCGTTTGCTGCGTGGCCGGGTCCGTGGTGGTCGAGTACTGCTTGAGCAGGGCGTCGGTGGATGAGTCGGTGTAGCGCTCCACGTTGGTCGCCGCTGACTTGCCGACCGGCGCCGTGTTCGCAGAGTTGAGCCAGTTGTCCAGCTCGTAGTAGACGCCAGGGCCGAAGGTCGGCTGGGCGCAGTAGGCGAGCTGGTACTTGCCGTAGCTCAGGTCCGCCTCGAAGTCATTGAAAGACAGGTTGTCAGGGCTGATCGCGATACCGATGGCTCTGAGAGCCTGCTGGATCACCTGTATCGAAGCGACCCAGTCGGAGTAATCGCCGACGTTGATGACGGTGAACTGCAGCTTGTCTCCGGTCGCGTTCGTCATGATGCCGTCGGAGCCGAGGTGGAAGCCGGCCGATTCCAGCAGCGCCTTCGCCTTGGCCGGATCATAGCCGTTGCCCCAGCTCGCGAGGGCCGAGTTATCCAGCGAGCTGGAGAACGTCGGCACGACGACGCCCGTCTGGTTGGCAGGCAGCTCATAGCCGGACTCGCCGATGGTGGAAACCTGCTCCCTGTTGATCGCGTACGACATCGCCTCGCGGACCTTGACGTTACTCAGCAAGGAGTTGGTCAGGTTCGGGATCAGCGCGATATTCACGGTCGGCGGGAACCAGTAGTGGTTGTCCGGGCTCTTGGAGGCGTAGTAGGACTCGATGTCCGGGATGTATTGGGCGCCCCACTGGGCCCGGCCGCTGGCCAGCATCTCGTTGGCCGCGGCGTTGCTGGTGAAGGCCGGGTACTCGAGCTTGTTGATCTTCGGCAGACCCGGCTGCCAGTAGCGCGGGTTGGCGGTGTAGGTGATGTTCGACGGGCTGCAGTTGCTCATGAGGTATGGACCGGTGCCGACCGGAGCGGTGACAGGCGCGGTGGCCGGGTTGGCGATCTTCGACCAGATGTGCTCGGGCACGATCGGCGTCAGGTCCGCGATGTAGTAGAAGTAGGGCACGGCCACGCTGCTGAAGTCCATGGTGACCCGATTACCGGTCGCCGTGACGCTGGACAGCACAGACCAGATCCCGGTCAGGTCCAGAGCCGGGTACTTCTTGATCAGGTTGAAGGTGTACGCCACGTCGGCCGCGCTCATGTGCGTGCCGTCGCTCCACTTGACGCCCCGGTGGATCGTGAACGTGAGCGACTTGTTACCCGCTCCCCAGCTCCAGGAGGTGGCGAGCATCGGTGTGGTCTTGCCGTTCAGCAGCGGGTTCACGTAGACCAACGGCTCGTAGTTGAAGCCGACCGACTGGGCGTTGTCGTTGGGGTTGAACGGGTTGAAGTCGCATGTCCAGAGAGCGCCGCTCGCGTTGGAAATGGTCAGCACGCTGTTCGATACCTTGCCGCTGGCGGCGGGGCTTGGGGCTGAGCTGGAGCCGGCACCGGCGTTACAACCGGCCGGTGCTAGCAGGCCGACCACGATGATGACCCTGTAGATGGTGAGGCGTCTCATGGTTTCGTCCTTACCGCCGTTGTCGTGTATGGCACGCCTGGCGGGGTTCGCCTGAAAGCCTGGACACCTCGATTTGGCTGATCTTGCCTGTCCGTGCTTCCTGATAGCTGCCATATTCGCCCCGGAGCTCGGGCCCTGTCCAGGAAAAGAACGACCTCTACAGGGCCGAGCGCTGGCCGATACTGGGCGGCGGAGCAGCGTCGGGCATCTCAGGCCACCACGCTGGCCTAAAGCGTCCGCTCAGTACGGCTCTCATCGCTCGTCGGGTTTCCCGACCAACTCTCAGAGGTTATTCATGGCGGGTTCTGACCTGTCGGTCAGGCTATTCAAATTTACTGAGAACCATAGGGTCGCACGTGGTGAGAAATTTGGACCAAGGACCCGGCCCGCGCGGGCATACTAGGCACAGATCTGATCTTTATAAGTGAGTCTGAGGAACATGGAAAACTACAGCCCGGTCGCCGGATCCCCCGGACCGGGAGTGTCGGCGCAGGCCAGCGGCGTCGCTGCTAGCAGCAACGATGGCGCCCTCCAGCGGGCGGACGGGACACCGGTACGGGTGCTCGTCGTGGACGACGAGCCGAGTCTGGCCGAACTCCTGGCCAGCGTGCTGCGGTACGAGGGCTGGACGGTCCGGACCGCGGGCAACGGTGCCGACGCCGTCCGGACCGCGCGTGAGTTCCGCCCCGACGCCGTGGTGCTCGACATTATGCTCCCCGACTTCAACGGCCTGGAGGTCATGCGTCGGCTCCGGGCCGAGATACCGCAGGTGTGCGTGTTGTTCCTGACCGCGCGGGACGCGGTGGAGGACCGGGTGGCGGGCATCACCGCCGGCGGCGACGACTACGTGACCAAGCCGTTCAGCCTCGAGGAAGTGCTGGCCCGGCTGCGCGGCCTGCTGCGCCGGGCCCACCTGACCCGCGCGCACATCGAAGGGCTGCTCGCGGTCGGCGACCTGACCATGGACGAGGACGCGCGCGAGGTTCGCCGCGACGGCGACCTCATCGAACTGACCGCGACAGAGTTCGAACTGCTCAGGTTCCTCATGCGTAACCCGAGACGGGTGCTGTCCAAAGCGCAGATCCTGGACCGGGTGTGGAACTACGACTTCGGCGGGCAGGCGCACGTTGTCGAGCTGTACATCAGCTACCTGCGCAAGAAAGTCGACGCCGGCCGCACGCCGCTCATCCACACCGTCCGCGGCGTCGGTTACGTGCTGAAGCCGGCGAGCTAAATGCCCGCCGGCCAACAGCGCCCGCGAGGGCGCTGGCTAGCAGGCCGGACGCTCAGCGCGCGCCTGATAACCGGCGTCTTGCTGCTGCTTGTTGGTGCGTGCGCCGTCATCGGCCTGGTCACCTACCTGGCCGTCCGCGGCTCGATGGTCTCCGCGCTCGACGGGCAGCTGCGTAGCGCCAGCGGCACCTATGCCTCGTGCATCGAGGCCACCCACGAGGACGCTACCGGCCAGGGCGGCTCTCCGGTTCCGTCCGGGGGCGATGCGGACGGCTACCAGCCGCCGCCCAACAACAACAACTGCAGCCAAGGACAGCCGCAGGGGATGCTCGGGGTGCGGATCAAGAACGGCCTGATCACGAACTGCAGTGTGGTCAGCGGCATGAACAATCAACCGTGCCCGCACTTGTCGGCGGTCGACGAGAAGGCGCTCATGGCGCTGCCCGTGTACCACCCGCCGGGGCCTTACCAGCAGTCGCCCTGGTCGAATACCGCTTACAGCGTGGACCTCACGTCGCTTGACACGGGCTACCGGATGACGGCGGTGGCGGGACACGATGGCGACATCTTGATCACCGGGCTCCCGATGAACAGCGTGAACAGCACGCTGGGCCAGGTAGCACTGGCCGAGCTGATCGTCTTCCCCAGCGTGTTGCTGCTGGCCGGCGTGCTCGGCACGGCCCTGATCCAGTTCTCGCTGCGGCCGCTGCGTCGGGTCGCGGCCACCGCGACCAAGGTGACCGAGCTGCCGCTGGACTCCGGCGAGGTGACGCTGCCGGCCGGCGTCCCCGACACCGACCCGCGGACCGAGGTCGGCCAGGTCGGCGCCGCGTTCAACCGGATGCTCCTGCACGTCGAGCGGGCCCTGGGCCGCCGCGCGGCCAGCGAGGCGCGGCTGCGCCGGTTCGCCGCCGATGCCTCGCATGAGCTACGCACTCCGCTGTCCGCGATCCGCGGCTACGCCGAACTCGGCCTGCGGCACCACGGCCCGGTGCCCGAGGACGTGACCCACGCGCTGACCCGGGTCCAGTCGGAGTCGACCCGGATGGGCGTACTGGTCGACGACCTGCTGCTGCTGGCCCGGCTGGACGCGGGCCGCCCGCTGGAACGGGAGCCGGTCGACCTGTCCCGGCTGGCCATCGACGTGACCAGCGACGCCCGGGTCGCCCGCCGGGACCACCATTGGCGCCTGGACCTGCCCAGCGACCCGATCCTGGTCCGCGGCGACGAGCACCGGCTGCACCAGGTGTTGGCCAACCTGATGAGCAACGCGGGCAAGCACACTCCGCCCGGCTCGACGGTCAGCGTCGCCTTGCGCCTCGACGAGGCTCCCGGGCCCGAACGCGACTCAAGGTCGGCGCCGGAAGGCGGGATGGTGGAGCGCGGCGTCCGGCCCGCCGCACCACGGGTCGAGCTCAGCATCACCGACGACGGCCCCGGCATCCCGCCTGAACTGCTGCCCGAGCTGTTCGAGCGCTTTACCCGGGCCGACACGTCGCGGGCTCGCGACCTGGACGCCGCGGGCAAGAGCACGGGTCTGGGCCTGGCCATCGTGGACGCTGTGGTGGCCGCGCACGGCGGCAGTATCACCGTGACCAGCCGACCGGGCCGGACCAGGTTCACTATCTACCTGACCCTGCTGCCCGAGCCTGCGGACATGGCCGACATGCCGGGCTGACGATGTGCTACTTCTAGGCCATGGACGCCGATCAGCAGCGGCTGCTGGCCACGATGCCGCTGCACGCGATCACCTCGACCTACGGCGAGGCAGGATTGCGCGACCGGTTCGCGGTCGAGATCGCGTCCTGGCCAGAAGCGGACCGGCGCAGGATGGACCGGGCGCTGGAGCTGGCCTCGCGGCTGCACGCCGATGACCGCCGGGACCGGGAGCCGTACGTCAACCACCTGCTGCGGGTGGCGATCAGGATCATGTCGCATTACCGCGTCCGCGACGCCGACGTGGTCTGCGCCGCGCTGCTGCACGACGCCGTGGAAGATCACACTGCCGACTTGGCCGCCGGTGGCGGCGGGGCCGACTTGGCCGCCGGTGGCGGCGGGGCCGACTTGGCCGCCGGTGGCGGCGGGGCCGAACTGGCCGGGAGCGGCGCTGGGCAGCCGGCCGCGCTCGCGGTGCTGGCGGCGGAGTTCGGCCCGCGGGTGGCCGGGCTGGTCGGCGCGGTGACGAACCCGCCGTACGCGCCAGACCGCGACGAGCACGAGCAGTACCGGGAGCACGTCGCCGACAGCCTGCGGGACAACCCGTGGGCCCGGGTGATCAAGGCCTCGGACTTCACCGACAACGGCGTCGGCCTCATCCACACCACCGGGCCCCGGCTGCACCGGCTGGCTGACAAATACGCGCCGCTGGTCCCGGTCCTGCGCGAGGTCATAGCCCGGCCGGACACGCCCCTGGACGCCCTGGCCAAGGAGCACATCCTGGCCCAGCTCGACCGGGCCGCCGACCGGTTCGCAGCGCTGCAGCCTGACCCGGGGCAGGCTGATACCAGGCGCGGGGACGGGGGCTAGATGCCAGAGCTACCTGAGGTCGAGATCGCCCGCCGCCTGATCGCCGATCTGGCCCTGGGCCGCCGCATCGTCGGCGTGGACGACGCCGACACGTTCGTCTGCCGACCGCACTCCCCCGGCGAACTGCGCGCCGCGCTGACCGGGCGCATACTCACCGCGGCGTACCGGCGCGGCAAGACGATGTGGTGCGAGACCTCAGGTACGGACGGCTCGGCCGGACCCGGACCCCGTGGACCCCGTGGCCCGGACCTCGGCATTCACCTCGGTATGAGCGGCCGCATCGTGGTCACCGCCAAAGACGGCTGGGTGGCCGAGGGCGGTGATCCGCCCGGCCGGGACGCGCAGCCGCGCCGGGCCGAGTGGGATCGCTTCACGCTCGAGTTCGCCGACGGGGGCCGGCTGGCCCTGTTCGACAAGCGCCGCCTCGGGCGCATCGTGCTCAACCCCGATATCGACGCGCTCGGCCCGGACGCGGCTGAGGTTACCCCGGCTCAGTTCCGGGCGCTGATCAGCAAGGGGACGATCGCGGTCAAGGCACGTCTGCTGGACCAGTCCAAGATCGCCGGAATCGGAAACCTGCTGGCCGACGAAATCCTGTGGCAGGCCAAGATCTCACCCGGCACCCCGGTCAATCGCCTGCAGCGAAAGGACGTCGACCGACTGTACCGCGCGCTGCGGTCAGTGCTGGCCGCCGCGCTGGCGACAGGCGGTGGTGCGCACACCGGCGACGTCATCGCGGCCCGCCGCCCGGGCGGCAGCTGCCCGCGCTGCGGCGCGGAAATGGTGCACGGCACCGTCGGCGGCCGCTCCACCTGGTGGTGCTCCCGGGAACAGGCGGGCCTTGCCGGATCGCGCTGACCAGCGGTAAGAAGTGCTTGTGGGGAGGGACAAGCCCGCGGGACCGGCCGTTGCCTCGCGGGTCGAGCTGCGTCTGGCGGGTGCGTTCGGCGTCATCCGTGATGGCGCCGTGCTTTCGGACGGCGAGCTGGGCAGCCGCAAGTCCCGGACGTTGCTGAAGCTGCTCGCGGTGGAACG
>Ga0318534_10001116_pt1 | contig 10277 bp, 5 predicted proteins | sample GRESIP117b4f26_FD_202502 | JGI IMG/M metagenome (GOLD analysis project Ga0318534, IMG submission 202502) | Tropical soil microbial communities from Luquillo Experimental Forest, Puerto Rico - GRE.SIPMG.117b4f26 | ecosystem: Environmental > Terrestrial > Soil > Tropical forest > Bulk soil...
ATCCTGGAGCTCAAGAACACCATCAACACGATGGTTGACCAGCTGCGCTCGTTCGCGGGCGAGGTCACGCGCGTCGCCAAGGAGGTCGGCACCGAGGGGAAGCTGGGCGGCCAGGCCGACGTGCGCGGCGTCTCGGGGGTCTGGAAGGATCTGACCGACAACGTCAACTCGATGGCCTCGAACCTCACCTCGCAGGTGCGCAACATCGCGCTCGTGACGACCGCGGTCGCCACCGGCGACCTGTCGAAGAAGATCACCGTCGACGTCAAGGGCGAGATCCTCGAGCTCAAGAACACCGTCAACACCATGGTCGATCAGCTGAACTCGTTCGCCAACGAGGTCACGCGCGTGTCGAAGGAGGTCGGCACCGAGGGGCGCCTCGGCGGGCAGGCCGAGGTCCCCGGCGTCGCCGGCGTCTGGAAGAACCTCACCGACAACGTCAACTTCATGGCCCGCAACCTGACCGCCCAGGTGCGCGGCATCGTCAAGGTCGTGACCGCCGTCGCCGAGGGCGACCTGAAGCAGAAGATGGTCGTCGAGGCCAAGGGGGAGATCGCCGCCCTGGCCGACACCATCAACAGCATGACCGACACGCTGTCGACGTTCGCCGCCCAGGTCTCCACGGTGGCGCGCGAGGTCGGCGTCGACGGCAAGCTGGGCGGCCAGGCGCGCGTGCCGGGCGTCTCCGGCACCTGGAAGGACCTGACCGACAACGTCAACTTCATGGCCTCGAACCTGACCACGCAGGTGCGCGGCATCGTCAAGGTCGTGACCGCCGTCGCCAACGGCGATCTGTCGCAGAAGCTGGTGGGCGTCGAGGCCAAGGGGGAGATCGCCGCTCTCGCCGACACCATCAACGACATGTGCGACACCCTTGGAACGTTCGCCGACCAGGTGTCGACCGTCGCCCGGGAAGTCGGAATAGAGGGGAAGCTTGGTGGGCAGGCGAAAGTGCCCGGCGCGGTCGGCACCTGGCGGCAACTCACCGACAACGTCAACCAGCTGGCCGGCAACCTCACCTCGCAGGTGCGCGCCATCTCGGACGTCACCACCGCCGTCACCAAGGGGGACCTGACGCGGTCGATCGAGGTCGGGGCCCTGGGCGAGGTCGCGGCGCTCAAGGACAAGATCAACCAGATGATCATCAACCTCCGCGAGACGACGCAGAAGAACGCCGAGCAGGACTGGCTCAAGACGAACCTCGCCAAGTTCAGCTCGATGATGCAGGGGCAGAAGAATCTAGAGACCGTGTCGCGCCTCATCATGAGCGAGCTGACGCCGCTGGTCTCCGCGCACCACGGCGCCTTCTTCATGATGGACGCCGACGGCGAGTCGCCGGCGCTGAAGCTGACCTCGACCTACGCGTACCGCGAGCGCAAGGGGGTGGCGAACCGGTTCAAGGTCGGCGAGGGGCTGATCGGCCAGTGCGCGCTCGAGAAGAAGACCATCCTGCTGACGCGCGTCCCGGCGGACTACATCCAGATCAGCTCGGGCCTCGGCGAGGCGCCGCCGCTCACGATCATCGTGCTGCCGGTGTTGTTCGAGGGGCAGGTCAAGGCGGTGATCGAGCTGGCGTCGTTCCACCCCTTCAGCCCCATCCACCAGCTGTTCCTCGACCAGCTCACCGCCTCGATCGGCGTCGTGCTCAACATGATCGGCGCCAACATGCGCACCGAGGAGCTGCTCGAGCAGTCGCAGTCGCTGACGCAGGAGCTGCAATCGCAGTCGAACGAGCTCACCCAGCAGCAGGGGGAGCTGCGCCGAAGCAACACCGCGCTCGAGAAGCAGGCGCTCGAGCTCGAGGAGAAGGCGCGGCTCCTCGCCGAGCAAAATCAGAAGGTCGAGATCAAGAACCGGGAGGTCGAGCAGGCGCGCGTCTCGCTCGAGGAGAAAGCCGAGCAGCTCTCGCAGACCAGCAAGTACAAGTCCGAGTTCCTCGCCAACATGTCGCACGAGCTGCGCACGCCGCTCAACAGCCTGCTCATCCTCGCCAAGCTCCTGGCCGACAACCCGGACGCCACCCTCACCGCCAAGCAGGTCGAGTACGCGCGCACGATCCACGCCTCGGGCGTCGACCTCCTGGCCCTCATCAACGAGATCCTGGACCTCACCAAGGTCGAGGCCGGCAAGATGCCGGTCGAACCGCGCGAGGTCGGCACCCACGAGATCGTCGGCTTCGTCGAGCGCTCGTTCCGGCCGCTCGCCGACGAGAAGCAGCTCGGGTTCCGGACCGTGGTCGACACCGACGTCCCGCGCTCGATCTTCTCCGACCCGCAGCGGCTGCACCAGGTGCTCAAGAACCTGCTCGCGAACGCCTTCAAGTTCACCGCCGAAGGCTCGGTCACGCTGCGCGTCCACCGGCCGAAGGGGGACATGCAGCTGCCGAGCGACGTCTCCGGGCGCAACCGCATCGTCGCGTTTTCCGTCGTGGACACCGGGATCGGCATCCCCCGCGACAAGCAGGAGCTCATCTTCGAGGCCTTTCAGCAGGCGGACGGGACCACGAGCCGCAAGTACGGGGGCACGGGGCTCGGGCTGTCGATCTCGCGCGAGATCGCCCGCCTGCTCGGCGGCGAGATCCGGGTGGAGAGCGAGGTCGGCAAGGGGAGCACCTTCACCCTCTTCCTGCCCGAGCGTTACCTCGGGGCGCGCGTCGAAGGCGAGGACGCCTTTGGCGCGATCGACTGGACGCCGACCACCGCCGGTGAGCCCGCGGGCCCCGGCAGCACCTCCCTCGCCGACATCGACGGCGAGACCCGCGCGGCGCTGGCCGGCCGCCGCGTGCTGGTCGTCGACGACGACGTCCGCAGCGCCTTCGCGCTCTCCAGCGTGCTGGAGGCGGCCGGGCTCGACGTCGTCTACGCCGACAACGGTCAGACCGGCATCGACATGCTCACCGCAGACCCGACCATCGACGTGGTGCTCATGGACGTCATGATGCCGGGCAAGGACGGCTACGAGACCATCCGCGCCATCCGCGCCGACCCGGACCTGCGCGACCGGCCGGTGATCGCCGTGACAGCCAAGGCGCTCGACGACGATCGCGGGAAGTGCTTCGAAGCGGGGGCCTCGGACTACGTCCCCAAGCCGGTCGACGCCGGGAAGCTGCTGGGCCTCATCCTGCGCTGGATCAGCCCCAAGGCTGGACCGGGAGCAGCCGGGGAGACGGGGGGAACCACCGGAACGAGGGCGCGACCCGCTTGAGCACCCCGATGGAGCCCGCCGTGCCCCCTCAGGCCAGCCTCCTCCTGGTCGACGACCACGCCGGGAACCTGGTCACGCTCCAGGCCATCCTGGCGCCGCTCGGGCACGAGCTGGTCACGGCGCTGTCCGGCGAGGAGGCGCTCGGCCACCTCCTGCGCAAGAACTTCGCCCTCATCCTACTCGACGTGCAGATGGCCGGCATGAACGGCTTCGAGCTGGCGGCCATCATCAAGCGCCACGTCCCGATCATCTTCATGACCGCGGTGGGCAAGGACGCCGCCCACGTCTTCCGCGGCTACTCCGAGGGGGCGGTCGACTACCTGGTCAAGCCCTTCGACCCGGACATCCTGCGCGCCAAGGTGTCGGTGTTCGTCGACCTCCACATCAAGGAGCAGACGATCAAGGCCCAGGAGCACATCCTGCGCGAGCATCAGCGCGAGGTGCTCGAGCGCGAGAACGAGGTCCGCTACCGCCGGCTGCTCGACGCCATGCCCCAGTGCATCTGGGCGACGGACGCCACCGGCCACGTCGACTACTGGAACCGGGCCGGCCTCGAATACTGCGGCCTGCGTCCCGAGGAGGTGAGCGAGGACTCGTTCTGGGAGCAGCTCCACCCCGAGGATCGCGCCGCCGCGCGGGAAGACTGGGAGCGCGACAAGCGGGGGCACATCCCGCTCGAGCGGCCCATCCGGATCAGGAACGCGGCGACCGGCGAGTACCGCTGGCACCTGGCGCGGGCGGTGCCCGAGCGGGACGAGGGCGGCGCCATCACCGGCTGGATCGCCACCGCTACCGACATCGACGATCAGAAGCGCGCCGAGCAGACGCTCGAGGCGACGATCGCGCTGCGCGACGACTTCCTGTCCGTGGCGTCGCACGAGCTGCGGACGCCGCTCACCTCGCTCAAGCTCGAGGCCGCCAACCTGCTCCGGCGGGCGCGGCGCGGCGACCTCACCGACGACCGCCTCGTCACCCGCCTCGAACGGATCGACGCCCAGGCGGCGCGGATGCACCGCCTCATCAACGAGCTGCTCGACGTGTCGCGCATCGTCGCCGGCCGGCTCGAGCTGTCGCTCGAGGAGGTCGATCTCGTGCAGGTGGTCGGCGAGGTCGTGCTCCAGTTCAAAGAAGAGGCCGCGCGGGTCGGCTGCACTCTCAGCATCGCCATGCCGTCGGAGGCGGTCGGACATTGGGACCGCAGCCGGCTCGAGCAGGTGGTGACCAACCTGATCACGAACGCCATCAAGTACGGAGGCGGCAAGCCGATCGCCATCGAGGTCGTCGAGCACGGGGATCGGATCCGGCTGGTGGTCTGCGACCACGGCGTCGGCATACCGCCCGAGGACCAGGATCGGATCTTCGACCGCTTCGAGCGCGCCGCCCCCACCCGCAACTACAGCGGCATCGGGCTCGGGCTCTGGATCGTCAAGCAGATCATCGACGCGCTCGGGGGGACAGTGACCGTCGACAGCATCCCGGACCGGGGTTCGGCGTTCACGGTCGAGCTCCCCCGCTGGAACGGCGCGGCGCTCACCCGACCCCCAGCCGCCGATCTCGACCACCCGAGGTTCCCGGAACTAGCCCGGGGGGCTGCGCGATCGCCGTGATCTGCAGGCTCGACGCGCTCGACCTCCGTGCGGGGGCCGCCTCATAAGGGCCGACCCTTGCGGATCTCACCTACGGTGATCACCCTAAGCAAGCGAATGACTACGAAAACCATCCTTCTGGTCGAGGATGATTTCGATCTCCGCGACATCATCCAGGACATTCTCGAGGACGAAGGCTACGACGTCGTCCCGGCCCACGACGGCCGGCAGGCGCTCGAGTACCTGCGTTCGGCCGCCGACCCGCGCCCCGACGCGGTGGTCCTCGACCTGATGCTGCCGCACGTGAGCGGCTGGGAGGTGCTCGACGCCACCCGCAGCGAGGCGGACCTCGGCACCATCCCGGTCATCGTCATCAGCGCCGCCGAGCGCCAGCGGCCGGTGGGGGTCGCGGAGTTCTTCAAGAAGCCGTTCAACCTGGAACGCCTGCTGCAGTCCATCCGCGAGCGAACCAGCAGCGCGGACTGACCCGCGAGCGGGCCGGCGGCGCGGACTGACCGCGCTCAGCGTTGCGCGAGCAGACCGAGCAGCGTGTCGCGCAACCGCTTGACGCGGGCGGGGTCGGTGATCTTCACCAGCGTCGCCTTGTCCCGGACGTAGAAGACGTCGATGGCCCGGTTGGCCTCGGTGGCGATCTTCGAGCGGTGGATGTCGAGCCCGTCCATGAACAGCGTGCGGGTGATGGCGTAGAGCACGCCCGGGCGGTCCTCGGCGATCACCTCGACGACGGTGAAGTCGCGGCTGACGTCGTTGTCGATCTTGCACTCGGGGGGGACGGCCGGCGTGCGCCAGGCGGCGACGGACTCGGTGCGCGGGCGGGCGGCGACCAGCACCTCGGACTTGATCCGGCCGGTGAGCACGCCGTCGAGATCGGCGCGGACCTTCTTCCAGCGCGCCTCGTCCGTCACCGGACGGCCGACCGTGTCGCGCACGCGGAAGAGGTCGAGCGCCTCCGGCGTGTCCGTCACGTCAGCCTCCTGCCGCGAGTAGATGGCGGCGTCGACGACCTCGATCCGGTTGGCGTAGAGCACGCCCGCCACCTCGGCGAGGAGGCCCGGCGTGTCGGGGGCCACCAGCGTCATCTCGGTGATCGCCAGCCGCGCGTCGTGCGTGACCTCGATGAGCGAGCTGGCTCCCGCCAGCCGCCGGGCGCGAACCAGTCGCACGTGAGCGGCGATGCGGGCCTCGGTGTTCTCGACGAAGTAGCGGGCCGGGAAGCCCGCGAACAGCGACGCCAGGGGCGGCGCCGGCGCGCCTTGGCTCTCCTCGCCGAGCAGCCGCGCCGCCGCCCGCTGCCGCTCGACCACGGTCTCGGCGCGTTCGGCCCCGAGCAGATCCCGGCCGCGGCGGAGAAAAGCCAGCGTCTTCGTGTAGAGCTCGCCGAGCAGCGTCTCCTTCCAGCTCGACATCGCGTCGGGGGCCACCGAGGCGAGGTCGCAGAACGTCAGCAGGTAGAGCTCGCGCAGGTTCTCCTCGTCGCCGCAGAGCCGCGCGAAGTCGGAGATCATGTCCATGTCGTCGAGATCGCGTCGCTGCGACATCTGCCCCATGACGAGGTGCTGCTTGACCAGGAAGTCCACGCGCCGGACGTCCTGCTCCTCGATGCCCAGGCGCCGGCAGATGGCCACCGCCAGCCCGGCGCCGATCTCGCTGTGGGGGCTGCCGTACGGCTTGCCGACGTCGTGGAGCAGCGTCCCCATCGCCAGCGCCACCGGTCGCGTCACCTGCTTGGCGGTGTCGCTCGGGATGGGGAAGGCGGCGGCGTGCTCGCCGCGGCCGAGGGCGTGCAGCCGGCCCACCGCGTAGAGCGCGTGCTGGTCGACGGTGTAGACGTGATAGATGTCGTGCTGCACGCGGCCCGTCGACGGCTGCCACTCGGGCATGATGGCCTCGAGCAGGCCGAGGTCCTGCATCTGCTCGAGCCGTGACGGGTTGGCGCGGTCGGTCCCGTCGCAGACGAGCTCGACGAAGCGGCGACCCGCCTCCGGGTCGTCGCGCAGCGCCGCCGCGGGCGAGGCGGCGAGCTCGGCGATGTGCTCGCGCGTACGCAGCGAGAGCGTGAGGTCGAAGGCGATGGCCACCTGGAAGATCCGGACCATCTCCGACGGCTTGCTCTCGAACAGCGCCGCATCGATCGGCTCCAGCGCCCCCTCGCGCACCACGAAGTTGGGATCGGCCAGGCCGCCGGAGAGCGGGATCACCGGCTGCGTCTTTCGCCGCGTCTCTTCGCGCGCCGAGGCCCGCTGCAGGAGCCGCTCGGTCTCGTTCCGGATCAGCTTGGCGTGCGCGTGGTACTGGTGCATGAGCGCCTCGACCGCCGGGTGGACGGCGGGGCGGATCACGCCGCCGAGGTCGCGGGCGTCGGGGCACATGACGGGGGCGATCGCCTCCTGCAAGGCGAAGCGCAGGTGGTCCTGCCGGCGCCCCGCCGAAGCGTGCATCATGATGCGAACGCGCAGCAGCCACTCGGTGGCCGCGGTGAACGCCTGGGCGAGCCGCCCGGTCATCACCCCCTGGCGCTGCAGCTCGGCGGGGTCGGAGGTGCCGAAGCGCGCCATCGCCGCCCAGCGCCCCACGCAGAGATCGCGCATGCCGCCAGGGCCGTTCTTCAGATCGGGCTCGAGCAGGAAGATGGTGTCGCCGAAGCGGCTGTGGCGCTCCTTCTGCTCGGCGCGCAGCCGGGCCACGAAGTCCTCGGCCGCGGTCTTGGCCACCCGGGCCCGGAAGGCGTCGAGGAACTTTCCGGCCAGCTTCTCGTCGCCGGTCATGAAGTGCGCGTCGAGCAGCGCGGTGGCCGCCGCCAGATCGGTCGCCGGCAGCGCGAGCGCCTGATCGTACGACCGCACGGCGTGGCCGGCGTCGACCTTGGCGTCCCAGAGCGGGTAGAGGATCGCCTCGGCCAGCTGCTGCACCTCCGCGCCGGGCGTCTTCGCGCACAAGACCAGGAGATCGAGATCGGAGTACGGCGCCAGCTCGTCGCGCCCGAAGCCGCCGGTCGCGAAGATCGCCACCGGCGTCCGGCACTTCGCCACCTCGGGCCCGGCGACGTCGATGATGATCCGGTTCACCTCGCGCGACAGCGCGCGGGCCGCCTCGATGCCGCTGCCGCCCGCGCGCACGGCGGCGCCGGCCCGCTCACGGGCCGACGCGAAGGCTTGGGCGATGCCCGGCGGCACGACTGCAGATTAGCAAATACGCGATCGTCTCGGGAGCCGGCATTGACGTCGGTCGGGGCGTGTTGCACGGTAAGGCCATGGCCGAGATTGAGCTGGCCCCGCTTGGACATCGCCTGGACGAGGACGAGGTGCGCACCCTCGGCAAGCTCCTCACCGAGGCGGGCGCCCCGGCGTTCGACAAGGCCGACGAGCACGCGTCCCACACCATCGCCGCCCGGCTGTCCGAGGAGGCCCTGACCGAATTTCTGGACCGGCTCGACGCCCACGATCTCGGGGCCGAGATCTACGTCCCCCTCGAGTTCGAGGGGCGGGTCACCGTCGGCGACTTCCGCGTCGCGTCGTCCCAGGCGCTGCTCGACGTCCTCGAGGAGATGCGCGAGGAGCTGAACGTCGACGCCGAGGAGGACGACGAGGACGAGGAAGACGAAGAGGAGGACGACGAGGACGAGGGGACGGTCATCGAGGCCCAGCTCCGGCACATCTGGCACCTCGTCGCCGACGGAGCCACGGAGTCGATCGAGAAGCACCTCCCGCTGCACCTGCAGCTGTAGTCACGCGCGCATGAACACGTGGGGCGGGATCGGCTCGCGGTAGACGCCGCGCAGCTCCACCTTGCGCTCGAGGTCGCGGATCACGGCCGTGCCGACGTCGATGTCGTAGAGCGCGTTGATGTTGGCGACGCCGCCCGGCGCGAACACGTTGATCTCGAGGATCTTGTCGCCCGCGAGGTCGACGCCCACGAAGTAGAGGCCGTCGGCGACCAGCCGCGGGCGCAAGAGGTCGCAGATCCGCTGCTCGGCGTCGCTGAAGTCCGTCGGCTTCCGCGATCCGCCCACGTGCATGTTGTTGCGGATGTCGTCCTTGGGGCGCATCCGCTTGTAGGCGGCCACCGTGCTCCCCACCCGCAGCGGCGCGCCCCCGAGCAGGAGCACACGCTTGTCCCCCTTGGCCACCGCCGGCAGGTACTCCTGCGCGATCACGTAGCCCGCGCGCCGCACCGTGGAGACGATCTGCTGCAGGTTCGCGCTCTGCCCGCGCGCCACGTAGAAGACGTTCTGCCCGCCGAACCCCGCCAGCGGCTTGATGATCGCCGGTCCGTCCAGCTCGCGCAGGAAGGCCCGCACGCGCTCGACCGAGCGCGTGACCAGCGTCTTCGGCCGGATCTCGACCGGGAAGCCCGCGAGGTACATCTTGGAACCCGCGCGCGACAGCCCGTCGGGGTCGTTGACCACCAGCACGCCGAGCTGCTTGAGCCGGCGTCCGAAGTCGAGCGCCGGGTTGAAAGGATCACCCTCGGCCGCCCCCGCGCTCGGGTTGTTGCGCAGGAAGATGACGTCGAAGTCGACGAGCCGCGCGTCCTCGCGGGGGGCATCGGCCGCGGTCAGCGCCCGCGCATAGGTGGCGGCATCGCGGAGGCGTCCGGGCTTCGGCCGGACCACCTCGGCGACGAGATCCGGGCCCTCCCCCTTGCGAGAAAGCGTCGACGGAGGCTAAGGCCACGTCGTGCCCCCGCCGATGGGCAGAAAACGCCAGGTGAAGGGTAGTGTAGGTCGGCTTCTGCGTGCGGGGGCTGTTGACCACGAAGCAGACGCGCATACCGACCTACCTCGGCGCCAGTATAGGATGAACGGTGGGTGTTTCCGGTGATCTCCGCTAAAATTCCGCTGTTCGATGGCGGGTAAGACTTTCAGCGGCATCGGGGTCGACGACCTCGACAAGCTCATCCCGCCCGTCGGCCGTGATGGCGCGGCTGACGCCGTGCCCGCGCGCAACCCGGACGCGCAGGAGGGAGAGGACGGCGACATCCGCGGCGTCTACTCCGGCCCCACCGTCGTCGATGACGACAAGGTCGCCGAGGGGCTCAAGCGCCTGCGTTCCCTCGAGCGGACGACGGCCGTCGGCTCCGGTCCACCGGCGCTGGCGCCGCCCGATCCGATCGGCGAGGTGTCGGAGCTGGTCGCCGACATGGACTCGTCCGAGCCGACGAAGATCGGCATGCCCCACCAGCGCCCGACGGCGATGGGGCACAGCATCGGCGACGAGCCCCCGGGGCAGCAACAGCCGGTCGGCCAGATCGACAACCTGCGCGGCACCATGTTCGGCCACATGGTGCACCTGCCCGATCTGCACATCCCGATCGACACCGACGAGCCTTCGGGGCCTTCGTCTGGTCCGGTCTACACGCCGCCGCCCAAGCCGGCGGCGACGCAGCAACTGGTGCGCTACCAGGCGCCGTCGGTGCCGAGCACGCACTCGTACCCGATGGGGCCCCCGCCGGCTCGCCGCTCGCCCT
>Ga0318534_10001118_pt1 | contig 10266 bp, 6 predicted proteins | sample GRESIP117b4f26_FD_202502 | JGI IMG/M metagenome (GOLD analysis project Ga0318534, IMG submission 202502) | Tropical soil microbial communities from Luquillo Experimental Forest, Puerto Rico - GRE.SIPMG.117b4f26 | ecosystem: Environmental > Terrestrial > Soil > Tropical forest > Bulk soil...
GAATATGAGGATCTCCTGCAACCACTGCGGAGCGAGCTGCTGCGCGAGCACCTCGACCGCATCGTGGCAGATGAGGCGCACGTTCGTGAGCTGTTGCGATTCGAGCACGCGCAGCAGTCGCCCGACACCGGGGCGATGGACGTCGATGCCGAGAAAATCCTGTTCCGGATGGGCCTGCGCGAGCGCCGCCAGGTTCTCACCGTTGCCGAAGCCGATCTCGAGCGTGCGCGGCGCGTCCCGCCCGTAGAGCGCGCGGGCCTCGAGCGGCTCGGGCGCGAACTCGATGCCGTATTTCGGCCACAGCTGAGCGAGTGCCCGCTGCTGTGCCTCGGTGATGCGCCCCGCGCGGGTGACGAAAGAGCGGATCGAGCGCGGGTGATCGTTGCTCGCCATGCGCGCCGATATTACAGCGGCGGCGACCGCCGCCATGGTACGAGCGCGCACGGCGCGTCAGCTCAGGCATGGCCGGGCAACGCGAACTTCCGCTCGCATTCCCCCACCGTGGGCGAATGATTAGACTCCGTCAATATTCATGCTCCTGCGGGAGCGATGTGCGCAGACGCCGACCGACGGCGCTCACAGGAGGCATTGTCGATATATGTCCATCAAACTGACCGTGAACGGCGAGGCTCGAGAGCTCGAGGTTGATCCCGACATGCCACTGCTGTGGGCGATCCGCGACCATCTGCAGCTCACCGGCACCAAGTTCGGCTGCGGGATGGCGCTGTGCGGTGCGTGCACCGTGCACATCGATGGCCAGCCGACGCGCTCGTGCGTGACGCCGGTGTCAGCCGTGCAGGACCGACGGGTGACGACCATCGAGGGGCTGTCGGGCACTGCGGGACAGGCGGTCCAGTCCGCGTGGGTCAGCCTCAACGTCCCACAGTGCGGTTACTGTCAGAGCGGACAGATCATGTCAGCCGCCGCGCTCCTCGCCGGTAACCCGCACCCGTCTGATGCGGACATCGATTCGGCCATGGCCGGCAACATCTGCCGCTGCGCGACCTACGTCCGAATCCGCAGTGCCATCCACCAGGCGGCCGACACTCTCGCCGCCGGTACTGCCGCGCCCACCAAGGGCTGAGGGATCTGACCATGTACTATCCGCCCATCGCAGGGCCGCAGGATTACGCATCCCATACCGGGCTCTCGCGCCGTCAGTTCCTGAGGCTCACTACCCTCGCAGGCTCCGGGCTCACGCTCGGAATCGTTCTGCCGGGCTGCGCGAAAACCGGCGGTGGCAGTTCGGCCGACGCCGGGCCAGGAACTGCTCCGCTCTCGATGCCCTTCGTGCGCATCGCCCCCGACAACACCGTCACGGTGATCTCGAAGCACCTCGAGGCGGGTCAGGGGGTGTGGACCGGGCTTCCGGCGATTGTCGCCGAAGAGCTCGATGCTTCCTGGGAGCAGATGCGCGTCGAGAGCGCGCCTGCGCAGGTTCCGCTTTACGGCAACCTCGCCTTCGGCGGCAAGATCCAGGCTACCGGCGGCTCGACCGCCGTCGCCAACTCCTGGCAGCAGCTGCGTCAGGCGGGCGCCACGGCGCGCGCGATGCTGGTCGCCGCCGCCGCGCAGGACTGGAACGTACCTGCTGCGGAAATCACGGTGAGCGAGGGAATGGTCGCGCACGCCGGCGCCGGCAGGAAGGCGAGCTTCGGTGAGCTGGCCACGCGCGCGGCGCGGCAGCCCATACCGACGACGGTGCCGCTGAAGGATCCCGCGAACTTCAAGATCGTCGGCAACGAGAAACTGACGCGTCTCGATGCGCGCGCCAAGTCAAGCGGCCGGCAGCAGTTTGCCATCGACGTCATGTTGCCTGGAATGATGACCGCGCTCGTGATGCGTCCGCCGCGCTTCGGCGGCAAGGTGGGCTCCTTCGATGCCTCGAAGGCCAAGGCCGTGCCGGGTGTCGTCGATGTCGTGCAGATTCCCCGCGGCGTCGCGGTGGTGGGACGCGACATGTGGTCGGCGCGCAAGGGACGCGAAGCGCTCAGTGTGACCTGGGATGAGTCGGCGGCCGAAAAGCGCGGCACCACCGAGCTGATGAAGGAGTACCGGGCGATGGCCCGGGGCAAGGAAGCGGTGACCGTCGCCGAGCGCGGCGACGTCGAGCGGGCGCTCGGGCAGGCGCGGAAGCGCGTCGAAGGCGAATTCGAGTTTCCGTACCTCGCGCACGCGACGATGGAGCCGCTGACCGCGGTGTGTCGCCTCAGCCCGGACAAGTGCGAAATCTGGGCGGGCTGCCAGTTCCAGACCATTGACCAGGCGAACGCAGCGGCCGCCGTTGGGCTCACGCCCGCGCAGGTGAGCATCAACACCCTCGCCGCCGGCGGCACCTTCGGCCGGCGGGCGAACCCCGAGTCGGACTACATCGCGGAAGTGGCCTCGATCGCCAAAGCGACCGGCGGCCGATACCCGGTGCGGCTCATCTGGACGCGCGAGGATGACATCACCGGCGGCCGTTACCGGCCGCTCAACTATCACCACGTCACTGCCGCCATCGGCAGTGACGGCAAGGTGGCGTACCGGCAGCGCATCGTGGGCCAGTCGATCCTGGCGGGTACACCGTTCGGGTCCATGATGAAAAACGGCGTGGATCCCACTGCGGTCGGTGGCAACGCGGCCGAGCAATACGATCTCGCGCACGCGCACATCAGCTGGAACGCCCCGAAGGTCGGCGTGCCGGTATTGTGGTGGCGCTCGGTCGAGAACACCCACACGGCCTTCTCCAAGGAAGTGATGATCGACGAGCTGGCAGAGGCGGCCGGCCAGGATCCCGTCGCCTTCCGCCTGGGCCTTCTCGGCGCGCGTCCGCGACACGTCGCGGCGCTGCAGCTCGCCGCCGAGAAGGCGGGCTGGGATCAACCCTTCCCGAAGGTGAAGGGCCGCGGGCGCGGTGTCGCTGTGCACGAGTCCTTTGGCTCGGTCGTGGCGCAGGTGGCCGAAGTCACGGTGCGTGGCGACACGATCAGCGTCGACCGGGTAGTGTGCGCGGTGGAGTGTGGTATCGCCGTAACGCCCGATGTAGTGAAGGCGCAGATGCAAAGCGGCATCGGCTACGGGTTGTCGGCGGCGCTGTACGGCAAGATCACGATGACCGACGGACACGTCGATCAGAGCAACTTCCACCAGTACCAGGTGCTGCGCATGAATGAGATGCCGCGCGTCATCGAGGTGCACATCGTGCCCTCGGGTAACCCGCCCTCGGGTGTCGGCGAGCCGGGGACTCCGCCGATCGCGCCCGCGGTCGCCAACGCCGTGCGTGCGGCGACCGGCATCCGCCTGCGCTCACTGCCATTCGATCTCGCCGCTGCGCGCAAGGCCTGACAAACCATCCCACGAAATCACGCTTGCCACGAGCGAAGAGCGCTCAGCGCAAATCAAGCCGCGTGATTTCGCGGGGAACCCCGGGGTTAGACCGCGGCGAACGCGCGGGCATCTGCGCTCCAGGCCGGGGCGTTCGCCAGTGCTGCGGGGACTTCCTCCGCAGTGGCGACAACCTGCCACATCAGCAGGTGCCGCTGATCCATGAAGCGCTCCTCGACGGCGCGCGCGAGCTGCTCGATCAGTGGGGTGAAGAACCCGCGTGTATTCACCAGCACGATCGGGTTCAGGTACAGCCCGAGACGCTTGAAGGTGATGGCCTCGAGAAGCTCCTCGAGCGTGCCCGAGCCGCCTGGCAACGCGATCGCCCCCTGACTGAGCGTCAACATCATGTGTTTGCGCGTACGCAGATCCTCGACCAGCTGCAGATCGGTGAGTCCCTTGTGGCCCCATTCGAGGTCCGCCATGAAGCGCGGCAGGATGCCGATGACGCGACCACCGCGCGCGAGCGCGCCGTCGGCAAGTGCACCCATCGAGCCGGCGCCGCCGCCGCCGTAGACGATTCCTATCCCGGCTGCCGCCAGCACCTCGCCCAGGCGTCGCGCCGCCGTACGGTAGTCAGGATGAGCGCTGCGGCTCGAGGCGCAATACACGCAGACGGCGCGCTCGATGGGCGGGAACGGCGGCGCCACGCTCATGCGGGCGCGCCGCGAACATCAGCGCAGGCGCGCCGGTAGTCACCGCGGTTCCCGAGCCGACGACGATGCACGAAGCGCTTCCTGTGGCGTAGTCCTGCCGTTAACATTTTGTAACCGGCTCAGTTGAGCGTCCAGTCGCTTGCACACGGGGGAAGGGCGGGAACCGTGCAACAATCATACATCGGGGCTGCTGCGCCCCGCCGTGCTTCGCGATGGTGTGCCACGGGGTTGGCCTTGAGCGTGGTGGCGGCTGCCCGCCTCGCGGCCGCCGACCCCGGGACGGCCGGTGAGCCAGCACTGCCACAGTCGGCCGCGGCCACGGACTCCCTCGAGGAAGTGATCGTGTATGCGCGCCGCCGTGAGGAGCGCATCCAGGACACACCGCTCGCTGTCAGCGCGCGCTCGGGCGAGCAGCTGCGCGAGGCGAATGCGGTGCTCCTCGAGGACATCGATCGCGACATACCCAACACGCGCATGGTGAGCTCGCCGCAGTCGGTCTCGGCGCTCGACGTCACGATACGCGGCCAGACGGTCATCCGCTCGGCGATCATGTTCGACCCGGCGGTCGGCCTGTACGTCGACGGTGTGTACGTCGCGAATGGGCAGGGCGCGATGGCGACGCTCCTTGACGTGGACTCCGTCGAGGTACTGCGCGGCACGCAGGGAACACTCTTTGGTCGCAACAACACCGGCGGCTCGATCCTGCTGCTGAGCCACAGGCCCGAGCTGCAGCAGGTGTCGGGCGAGCTCGCTCTCGCGGGCGGGAATTACAGCTCGTTCATGGATCGGGCCATCGTCAACCTGCCCATCGGCAGCGACGTAGCGTTGCGATTCGCCTATCAGGGCAACGACCGCAGCGGCTTCGGCTCGAGTGTCAGCTCGGGGCAGGACAATCTCATGAATCAGCATCGCTACCAGGCGCGCTTCGGTGCGCTGTGGAAGCCAGGCGCTACCACCGAGTTCTATTTCACCTACGAGCGCTTCGAGGCGCGCGAATACGGAGCCGTTCTGCACCCGCTCACCGGGCCGCCGCCCGGGACGCTCGTGTCACAGATCGGAGCTGCGTTCGCCCAGGTTCCGATTCCAGGGCTGCCGACGGTAACGTTCCCTTCGGACCCCTATCAGACCGACGGCAGCTTCCCCGCCCACGACAATGCCACCACCGACAGCCTGCAGCTGACGGCGACGCAGAAGCTCGGCGGCGACGCTACGGTGAAGCTGATCCTGGGCTATCGCCATCTCGACGCCGACACCGCGCTCGACGTCGACGCCACGACACTGCCGCTCGCGGACACCACGCTGTCGAACACCTCAAACCAGAAGAGCGCGGAGTGGCAGCTCAACGACAAGTCGTTTGACGGTCGTCTCGACTGGGTGGCCGGGCTCTACTGGTTCCTCGACAACGGCAGCGCACCGTCCGTACAAGCGCCGGCGTCGCCAGAATTTCTGGCCGCCGTCGCGCAGTTCGATCAGATCACGTGCCCGCCGCAGGCGCCGCCGGGAAGCTGCATACCGCTCACTCCGCTGTTCTCACCCGTGCCCGTCTATAACGAGAACTCGGTCCGAAACCGCTCCACCGCCGCCTACCTGCACGGCGAGTACCAGCTGACACCCGCCTGGGCGATGGCTGCCGGAGTGCGGCGCACCGAGGACCTTCGCGAGCTCTCAGAGAACGATTATGTGATTGTTCCAGCCGCTCCCGGCTTTCCCGGTGGCCAGAGCTGCACCATCGGTGGCGCCCCGCCCGGCCCCTGCCCGCCGGTCGACCAGAGCGTCAGCTATCACTTCTGGTCCTGGGAGTTCTCCACGCGCTATCGGCTGAATGAGGCCCTGAACGCCTATGCGCGTATCGGGCGCAGCCAACGCTCCGGCGGATGGAATTCGCCGGTCGCGTCACTGCACGATGAGCCGTTCAAGCCCGAGCAGCTCACCGACTACGAGATCGGCCTGAAGGCCGACCTGCTGGGTGGTGCGCTCGGCCTCAACGGCGCTGTGTTCTATGGCGAGTACCACGACATGCAGCGGCTGCTCGCGCAACTGAATGCCGCGGGCACGCCCGTAACGCTGGTCACGAACGCCGGCCAGGCACGCGTCAGCGGCGCCGAGCTCGAGGCGCTCTGGCGCGCCACCTCGGCGGTCTCGTTCGTAGCCACTTTCGGCTGGACCGATGCGCGCTATCAGACGTTCCTGTACCAACCGCCGGCACTTCCGGGTGCGCCGCCGCCGCCGCTGCAGGATCTTTCTCATGACGAGTTTTACCAGACACCACGACTGCAGGGGGACGTGGGCGGCAGCTACCTGATTCCCACCACCGCCGGCGATCTGCTGCTGCGCGCCGACTACATGTGGCAGGACAAGATCGAGTTCAACGTCATCAACGATTTCAACTATCAACCGGCCTATGGGACCGCGAATGCCCGTGTGGCCCTGGCCAGCCGTGCACGGACCTGGGAGCTGGCGTTGTTCGCCGACAATCTGACGGACAAGCATTATGCGTACACCGGCGGCACGATCGGCACGCCGCTTTCTCCCGTTCCAACCATCGCCTGGAACATCCCCGGCGCGCGCCGCACCGCAGGCCTCGAGGGGACCTACCGCTGGAACCCGGCGCACTGACGTCGGGGTATTGATGCGACGGCGTCGGAGGAGAGACGCACGCCCCGCCGTGGGAGCGGTGGCCGTGGCGGCAATGCTGGCCGGCGCCTCGAGCCTGCCGGCGCAGGAAGCACCGGCGGTCGCGCCGGGCGTCCCGGCTGCGCCTCTCGAGGCACCTTCAGCACCTGCCAAGCCGACGGGTCTCATGCGCTGGCTCGATCCTGCGGTGGCGCCCTTCATTCCCATCCCGGAAATCGACGTCGATCCACAAAGCGGCGTGACGCTCGGAGTCATTGCGACCTTCCTGCACGTCAACGACCGCAACGAGATCGAGCGCATCACCGCTCCCGATGTTTTCCACAGTCAGTACTTCGGCTGGGGCGCAGGTATCAGTATGTACGGCTATCCATCGGACGACGACCAATGGCTCGTGGTCGGCAGTGTCAAGGAGCGTGTTGAGCGTGATCTGGATGTCCGCTACCTCGCCGGGCAGACCCGTGCGACGCCGCTCTCCTGGTCGGTCGAGACGCTCTACGACCGCAGTGGCACGGCGCGTTTCTTCGGCATCGGCAACGAGACCCCCGACTATAACGAGAGCACCTACGTCGACGACCAGGTAGCGCTCGCGGCTACCATCGGATACAACTTCACGCAGGCAACGCAGCTCGCCTACGGCGCGCGCTGGCGGCGCGTCGATGTGCTGCCGGGGGTGCTGAGCGGCATCCCCTCGATCGAAACGCTGTACCCGGAGGTCAACGGCCTCGGCAACGAGCACGCGCTCGAGCAGACCGTGACTCTGACGCACGATACGCGCGATTCGCCCGTCATCCCGCATAGCGGCGCGCGCTACCTTCTGTATGGCGGATTCGCGAGTCGCAGCCTCGGCAGCTCGGTCGCCTACAGCTTTTTCGGTGCCGAAGCACGCTGCTACTTTCCGCTCGGCGAGCACATCACGCTCGCCTTGCACGCTGCGGCGCGCTATATGCCTTCGGCTGCCGAGGCGCCCTTCTGGGCGTTGTCGAGCCTTGGCGGCGATCGCAGCGTGACCAACGGCCGCGAGCCGCTCCGGTCCGACGGCGCAAACCGTTACGTCGATGAAAACCTCCTCGCCACCGGCGCGGAGCTGCGCACCCGCGTCGCCGGCTTCGACGCCTTCGGCACGCGCGTGAGCCTCGAGCTCGCACCCTTCATCGATGCCGGCAAGGTGTTCTCCAACGGCCCAGGCAGTGTGCTCTCGGACATGCACACGGCCGCGGGGGTCGGTGTGCGCGGCGTCGCCAGCCCCTACGTCGTGGGTTATGTCGATGTCGGCTATGGTCGCGGCAAGGCCGTGGTGTTCAGCGGCCTCAACTATCCGTTCTGATAGCGCCCTTGGAACTGGTGTAAGGTGCGACCCTTGCCCATTGTCACCCGGAGTAATCCATGTCCGATACCACCGCGGGAGCTTTCAACCGACGCGACTTCGTGCGTGCCTCCGTGTCCGCCGGGGCACTGGCCGCACTGCCTGCATCGCTGCTCGCCGCGGCCGCGGAAGCGGAATCCGACAAGTCGGCCGTGCTCGCGCAGATTCCCAAGATGCACGCCGAGAACGTCCGCCGGCTGCAGGAGTGGATTGCGCTGCCTTCGATTGCGGCCGAGAACCGCAACTACCCGCAGGGGCCCGAGTACATGGCGCAGCTGGCGCGTGCCGCCGGTTTCACCGGCGTGAAGCTCGTGCCGACTTCCGGCAAGCCGGGAGTATTCGGGCGACTCGACGCGGGCGCCCACACCACGGTCGGCATCTATTTCATGTATGACGTCAAGCAGTTCATCCCCGAGGAGTGGAGCTCCCCGCCGCTCGAGGGGCGACTCGTACAGAAGTCGGGCCTCGGTACCGTGTGCATGGGGCGCGGCGCCGTCAACCAGAAGGGCCCGGAGAACTCTTTTCTCAGCGCGCTCATGGCCTTCAAGGCGGCCGGACGCAAGCTGCCCGTGAACCTCGTGCTGGTGTGCGAGGGCGAGGAGGAGATCGGCTCGCCACATTTCTCCGAGATCGTGAATAACCCGGAAGTACACGCGCAGCTGAAGAAGTGCATCGGGGTGTGGATGCCCGAGGCCGCCCAGGATCGCGATGGAGGAGTACAGGTGTCACTCGGCGCCAAGGGCGTGGTGGAGCTCGAGTTGGTGTCGAGCGGTGAGAAGTGGGGGCGCGGGCCGAAGCACGACATCCACTCGAGCCTCGAGGCGGCCGTGGATTCGCCCTCCTGGCACCTGGTGCAGGCGCTGAACACGCTCGTCGAGAAGGACGGACACACTCCGGCGGTCGAAGGCTTCTACGACAAGGTGCGGCCGCTCAGTGAGCAGCAGAAGAAGATGATCGAAGACTACGCGGCCAAGACCTCCGAGGAGACCGTGAAGCGCACGCTCGGCGTCGATCGTTGGGTGCACGATTCGGGCTGGGTCGAGTCACGCATACTGCTCGAGTCCCGTCCGACGATAAACATAGAGGGTCTGGTCGGCGGCTATACGGGCCCCGGCGGCAAGACCGTGCTGCCGCACCGCGCGGTGGCCAAGATCGACATGCGATTGGTGCCGGACATGACCGCGGCGGACACGCTGGCGAAGCTGAAGGCACACCTGGCGAAGCACGGCTTCGGCGACATCGAGGCCAACATGAGCGGCGGCTACGACCCGACCCAGACGGATCCGGACAGCCGCCTCATACAGACACAGCTCGGGACGTACCGGCAGCTCGGTGTCGATCCGCTGCTGTGGCCGCGCTCGGCCGGGTCCTGGCCGGGGTGCGTGTTCACCAACGCACCGCTCAGCCTGCCCGCGGGCCACTTCGGCATGGGACACGGCACCGGCGCGCATGCGCCCGACGAGTACTACCTCATCGAGTCGACCAACCCGAAGGTGCAGGGGTTGGATGGCGCGGTCGCATCGTTCGTGGAATACCTGTACACGCTCACTTGAGCGAGGGTTTTTCCGTCGCGCTTCGTCCGGTTGCGCTGCGCGCCACGCCGCTCCTAAGATGTCGGCGTCGCGGGTGTAGTTCAATGGTAGAACTGCAGCTTCCCAAGCTGCTAACGTGGGTTCGATTCCCATCACCCGCTCCATCCTGCGCTGTCACGGATGTCTCGGCGGCCAAGCCGACCCGGTTTTGTGCGATCCGTCTCAACAAGTCGGCTGCCGTGACCATTCGATGACATCCACCGGGTGCCCCGGCGGTTAAGCTGCGCGAATGCACCAGATCGGTGTCGTGGGCCTCTCCTATCGCCACGCGGGGGTGGACGAGGTGGCCCGCTTTGCCGTGCCGCGTGCGGAGGTACCCGCGCGCCTGCCGGCACTGCGCGCGCTCCTCAAGGCCGCCGAGATCCTCTACGTCGGTACCTGCAACCGCGTCGAGGTGTTGTATTCCACCGAAGACGGCACCCCCGCTGGCGACCTCCGCCAGGAGGTGTTCCGCATCCTGACCGGACGTGAGCCCGGCCCCGGTGAAGCCTCGCGCATCCTGCGTGCATGGACCGGGGAGGCGGCCGTCGAGCATCTGCTGCTCGTCGCCTGTGGACTGGACTCGGCGCAGACCGGTGAGCACGAGATCGCCGCGCAGTTGCGCGGCGCCTGGGAAGACTCGCGCGCCGCGCATACGTGCGGTCCGATTCTCGAT
>Ga0318534_10001128_pt1 | contig 10242 bp, 11 predicted proteins | sample GRESIP117b4f26_FD_202502 | JGI IMG/M metagenome (GOLD analysis project Ga0318534, IMG submission 202502) | Tropical soil microbial communities from Luquillo Experimental Forest, Puerto Rico - GRE.SIPMG.117b4f26 | ecosystem: Environmental > Terrestrial > Soil > Tropical forest > Bulk soil...
CAGACATCGAGATGGGTCAGCGCCGACGCGCGCAGGCGGACGAGCACCTCGTCCGGCCCGGGTTCCGGATCCGGTGCCTCCTCGAGCACCAGAACCTCGGGCCCGCCGTCTTCGTGGATCCGAACCGCCCGCACCGCGGCAGACTATCCGCGTGACCCAAGCCGAACTCGAGGCCCTCGGGCAGGAGCTCGGGCTCGACGCGATCGGCGCCGCGCCGGCCGAGCCCTATGCCGCGACCGAGCAGCACATCCGCGAGCGGCGCGCGCGCGGGCTCTTCGCCGACATGCGCTTCACGATGGCGAGGCCCGAGGAGTCGTGCCATCCCGAAACGCTGCTGCCGGGCGCCCGCACCGTCGTTTCGGCGGCGCTCTGCTACTGGCTCCCCGAGCCGGAGCGCCCGCAGGGCCACGGCCGGCTGCCGCGCTACACGTGGTTCGACGCCTACGCGCAGCTGCGCGAGAAGCTCGACGCTCTCGGGCGCACGCTCGGCGGCTCCTATCGCGTCCTCGTTGACGCGAACCAGCACGTCGACCGTGAGGCGGCGGCGCGCAGCGGCGTCGGCTTCTACGGCAAGAACACGCTGCTGATCACGCGCCGGTACGGCTCCTGGGTCGTGCTCGGGACGCTCATCACCGACGTGGAGCTCGAGCCTACGCCTGCGCTCGATCTCGACTGCGGGGAATGCCGCCTCTGCATCGACGCCTGCCCGACCGGCGCTCTCGACGAGCCGGGGACACTCGATTCGACGCGCTGCCTCTCCTACTGGACGCAGGCGCCGGAGCCGCCGCCCGCCGAGTACCGCGCCGATCTCGGGCCGCAGGTCTACGGCTGCGACATCTGCCAGGACGTCTGTCCGTGGAACCGCGGTGTCGAGAAACGGCGGGCGGGGGAGCCGCTGCCCGAGGGCGCGACTCCGCACGTCTCCCTCGTCGACTGGCTGCGAAGCGACCCGGACGAGCTGCGGCGCCGCTTCGCGCGCCTCTACGTGCCGCGCAACGACGGCCGCCGGTTGCGGCTGAATGCGCTTGTCGCGGCAGGCAACGTGGGTGGGGACGGCGAACGGGACGCCGTGATTGCCTTCCTCGACGATCCGGACGACGCGACACGCGCGGTCGCCGTCTGGGCGCACGCGCGGCTGGGGGAACAAGATGCTTAGCCGTCCCGGCCGCTGGCTCGTCCTGCTGCGGGGCGTGCTCGTCGTGGTGGGCGCAATCGCCGTCGCGCTGACGGACTTTCCGCCGTCCTACGAGGCCTGGGCCTGGGCAGTCGTCGGGTTCTTCGCCGCGGAGACCGTCTTCTCGGGCGTGCTCTCGGTGATCGAGCTCGGGCCGACCGACCGAATTCGCGCACGAGTGGTGATGCTCGCTCTCGACTCGATCGTCGCGATCGGCTTCATCTCGATCTTCTCGTTCGAGGCCGGCGAACCGTTCCGGGCTCTCTATCTGATCCCGATCGCCGCGGCGGCGCTGCGCTTCGGGCTCGTCGGCGGGCTGATCGGCGGCGCCGTGATGACCGGCGCCACGCTCATCATCGACGCCCTCGGCCCGGGGCTGCAGTGGAAGACGGCCTTCGCGCGGGTTCTCGTCGGCATGCTCGCCGGTCTCGTGATCGGTCGCCTGCGCGACACGCTCAATGCCGAGCGGAGCCGCGCGGAGGGACGAGCCGCAGAAGCGGAGCGGCTGCGTGACGAGATGGGCCACCGCGTCGACGTCCTCGAGACTGCCAACCGCTGCGCGCGCGCCCTCGGCTCGTCGCTCGAGCTCGACGAGGCGTTCGGCGCGTTCATCCGCGAGCTGCGTGGTCTCGTCCCCTTCGAGCGGACGGCGATCGTCCTCGTCGATGGCGACACCGCGACCACGATGGCGACGGCCGGCCGGGGCGCGAACGAGGTTTTCCCGCCCGGGAACACCGACCCGATCGAAGGCTTTCTGCTCGAGCGCGTGCTCGACGGCAAGATGGTCGTGCGGCGCGACCTCGAGCAGCGGGACTCGCCGGCCGACGAGCAGCTGCTCGCGCTCGGCCTGCGCAGCGAGCTCGTGACGCCGCTCCTGCTCGGCGCCCGCACGATCGGGATGCTGAGCCTCTCGCGCGAGCGCCCCGACGCGTTCAGCGAGGACGAGGTGGAGCTCGTCTCCCTCCTCGGCCGCCTCGTCGCCACTGCGGTCCAGAACATCCGCGCGTACGAGGCGGAGCGGCGACGCGTCGAGGAGCTGGCCCGCCTCTCCCAGCTCCGCGCCGACTTCGTCTCGCTCGTCTCGCACGAGCTGCGTAGCCCGATGGCCGCGGTGATCGGCGCGGCACGCACGCTCCAGGACCGCTGGCGAATGCTCACCCCGGCGCAGCGCGAGTCGTTCCTCGCGCTCATCGGCGACGAGACGACGCGGCTGGCGGAGCTGGTGGGTGACGTCCTCGACACGTCGCGGATCGAGGCCGGGACGTTCAGTTACCACTTCGACGAGGTCGACCTCGGCCGCGTCGTCGACGAGGCGGTGGACGCGGCGGTGCTGGCCCAGCAGGAGGTGCCCGTCGTCGCATCGGTCCGTGGGGCGCTGCCGGCGATCCGCGGCGACCGCGCCCGCCTGCGGCAGGTGCTCGGGAACCTGATCGAGAACGCCGTGAAGTACTCGCCCGAGGGCGGGGAGGTGCAGGTCTCGGCCGCCTCGGCGAACGGCGCCGTCCGGATTGCGGTGCGCGACACCGGCCCCGGTATCCCGCGCGACCAGCAGACGCGCATCTTCGAGAAGTTCGGCCGGGTGGACGTGCCGGGTGCATCCAAGCCGGGCACCGGTCTCGGACTCTTCATCGCCCGCTCGATCGCGGAGGCGCACGGCGGCTCGCTCGACGTGAGCTCGGACGCAGAGCCGGGCTCGACCTTCACGCTCACGTTGCCGGTGGGCGGCTAGTCGGCAGCCTCGGTCGCGGCGTACAGACGCCACGTCCCGGGCACGCCCTTGAGCTCGCGCTCGCCGCGATCCTCAAGGGAGAGGCCGGTTCCGGCCACGAGATCCTTGACCGTCTGGGAGACGAGCACCTCTCCGGAGCCGGCGGCGGCGGCGACCCGCGCGCCGATCGAGACCGCCAGCTCCGCGACCTTGCCGTCGTGGAGCTCACATTCGCCGGTATGGACGCCGGCGCGCACGTCGAGGTCGAGCCCCCGCAGTCCTTCGACGACCGCCTGCGCGCAGCGGATCGCCCGAGCCGGTCCGTCGAAGGTCGCGAAGAACCCGTCGCCTGCGGTGTCCCGCTCCTCGCCGCGGAACCGGCCCACCTCGCGGCGGACGAGCATGTGATGCCGCTCGAGCAACTCCCGCCAGGCGCGATCGCCCAGCTCCGCCGCCCGCTCGGTCGAGCCCACGATGTCCGTGAACAGGAGCGTCGCGAGGACCGTGTCCGGCACCTCGGGCGGAGCCTCGCCGGCGGCGAAGCTCTCGACCTCCTCCGGGATCTCGGGTGAGAGAAAAATGCCCCAGTAGTCGGTACCGGTCACCCGGAGGAGGCTCGCTCCGGGAATCAGTACGCGGACGGCCGGGAGAAGATCGCGGATGTCGGTCTCGGCCCACGCGCGGTTGAGGGCGACGGCCACGGCCGGGGAGGCGCCGACTCGGATCGCGTTCGCGAACCAGAGTCGGTCCTCCTCGCGCGCTCGAGCAGCGTCGGGCAAATCTCCTCCAGCATCGCGTCGCAGAACTCTTGCGTTCCCCAGCCCTCCCTCAAGTCCGCGAGCATCTGCTCGAGCTCGTCCGCCTGCTCCCACACGTGGTGCTGGTGCGCAGCCGGGTGGAAGAGCGCGAGCCCGCGGACTCGCCCGGGATAGGTCGCTGCATAGAGCGCGGCGAGCGAGCAGCCGTCATGGGAACCGAGCAGGAAGGTGCGTTCGGAACCGGCGGCGTCGAGGACGGCGTGGAGGTCCTCCATCCGCGTTTCGAGCGCGGGGTAATGCCCCCGAGGTCCGAGAGGCCGGTGCCTCGCTTGTCGAACAGGATTAGCCTGAAGCTCTGTGCGAGTCGCTCGTAGAAGTCGCTCCAGTGCGGGGTTTCCCAGCCGTAGACGAGGTTCGAGACGTGGTCGGGGACGAAGACGAGATCGGTTGCCCCGTCACCGACCACCTGATACGCGATCGCAACGTTCCCGTTGCGCGCGTAGCGGATGTCGAGCGCCATCGAGTGATCCTCGCGCACATCTGACTCGGTGGCAAAGCTCCGATATGACGCTTGACGGTATATCGGCGGACGGAATATAGTCGGCTCATGGCGGGAGATGAGCCGCTCGCGCGGTTCGGCCGGTTCACAGGACCGGCGACGCTGATCCTCTCCAGCCTGGCCGAAGGCCCGAAGCACGGCTGGGCGCTGACCAAAGACATCGAGGCCTTCGCGGCCATCCGGCTCGCGCCCGGAACGCTCTACGAGGCGCTCAACCGGCTCGAAGGTCTCGGCCTGATCGAGGCCCTGCCGAGCGACGACCGGCGGCGCCCGTACCAGCTGACCGCCGCCGGCGCTGCCGCTCTGGAGGAGCACCTCGCGCGCCAGAAGCGCGTCGTCGACGTCGGGCTCTCACGGTTGAATGCGAGAGGCGCTTCCTGATGGGCCGTGCGGGAGCGGACCGGCGTGCGCGCCGCTTGCTGCGCTGGTACCCGAAGGAGTGGCGGCGTCGCTACGGCGAGGAGTTCACGCAACTGCTGGCGGACGACATCGACGCGCGGCCGCGCTCCTGGCAGCGGACGGTCGACGTCGCGCGCAGCGGGCTCGCTGCGCACGTGGCACGGCGGCACCTGACGCGCTCGAGGCTTGCAGTCTCCGGACTGATTCTCGGCGCTGGTCTCGCCGCCGCAGCCATCCTTCGCGTCGCCGTAGATCCGAAGCGGCAGATCCTTTGCCCCAGAAACCCACGAGCCGCCTGCCTGATCGTTCCGGGCCATGGCTGGGTGAATCCGGCGGCACTCGGCGTCGCCATGCTCGGCGTCGCCGCAGCGGCCGGCGTGCTGCTCGCAGTGGTCCTCGGACCGTTTCGACGCCGACTCGTCGGTGCCGTGGCGATCGTCTGCGTCGGAGCTGCGTTGGTGGTGTGGGTCGCGACCCATCGAGAAGTCGTGCCGCTTAACAGTTACGACCCGACGGCGGGGTCAGTCGCCGTCCACCGAACGCTCGTCTGGACCGCAGCCGACGGCGCCCTGATCGGCATCGCAGCGCTCGGAGTTGCACTCGCCGTGTTCGGGCGCACGTGGCAGCTCACGCGGATGCGGCTCGCCGGCGTGATTCTCGTGCTCGGCCTGGCCCTAGCCGGCGCGGCGCTTCCCCACCTCGTCCGCGATCCGGGCGAGTTCCAGGGGTGCGCAGTACGCGCCCCGACCCCCGAAGACTGCATCCACCTGCTTGGTCCTCGCTGGCTGAATCCAGCCGCCCTGGCCCTTTGTGGGCTCGCAGCGGCCGGAGCTGCAGGCGTGCTGGTGACGCGCCGCAGGCGCGGCTGATCAATCGTTGAGCCCGAGCACCACCCCGGGGGTAGGAATCGCTCCCGGCTCGCTCACTGGCGCGACCGCCGTGCCGACGGCGAAGAACTCGATCACGTGCGCGCCCCAGCCGTGGCTCTTCTCGACGAGCTGGACGCCGACGATGCCCTCGGCCTGCAGCTCCTTCGCCTCGGCCTGCATCCGCTCCATCGCCAGCTCGCGGGCGTCGTAGAGCGCCTGCGTGAAGTTCGTGAGCTCGACGTTCTGACCGACGTTCTTCATCGCCTTCCACATCGACTGATGCGCGACGTGGTAGACGCATGAGCCCATCACCATCCCGAGTGGGCGGTGCCCGCTCTGCAGGAGTGTCCAGAAGTCCTGGCCGGACAGGTCGCTCGTGAAGGGCCGGCCGTTCGGCGCCCGATGCAGCACTCCACCGCTGTGCTTGATCGCGGTCCCGATCGCGATGAACTCGGCCATGTCCGGGCCCCACTCGTAGCGGCCGATGTCGAGGCGGACGCCGACGACGCCGTCGGCGCCGAGCTGGTCGGCCTCCTCCTCCATCCGCGTCATCGCCAGCTCGCGCGCGTTGTACATCGCCTGCGAGAGGACCTCCATCTCCTGGCTCTGGTTGAAGCGCGACTGCTGGAAGCCGATGTGGTAGATGCAGGAGCCGACGACGAACCCGAGCGGCTCGAAGCCCGCCTCCTTGACGAGCAGGAACTCGTTCACCGAGAGGTCGCTCGTGAAAAGGTGGTCGCTGCGCAGCTCGGCGATGCGCTCCTGCCCGTGCTCGGTGAGGCCTTCGGTCGATTGCGGGTCGTAGCTCATGAGTCCTCTCTCTCCGCGGTCAGCTCAACCGCTCAGCAGTTTTTCGAGGGCGAGACGGTCGCGCTCACTGCGGCCCGCCTCGGCGACCACTTGCGCCGCCAGCGCATCGATCCACTCGTCCAGGCCAAGTTCCTCGTTCTTCAACGTGATCCCGCGCACCACCGACGAGTGCCTTGCCGAGACGGCTCCGTCGTCATTCACGAGCTCGTAGCGGCTGTCGCCTACCCCGACGCTGATCTGGCGCACGTCCCCTTTCCCGAGCAGCCCGGCCCGCTGCACGCGGCAGCGCCCCGGGAACGACTGCTCCAGCTTCGTCGCCAGCGCCTCCACGAAGACACGCAGATCGCCGGCATCGGCCCGCAAGGAGGCCGCAACCAGCTCGAACTCGACCGGCTCGTCCATGGCCGGCGGTTCAGGCTCGGACGCGGAGGCGCTCGACGCCGAGCTCCTTCGCCAGCGCCTTGGCGCGGGCGGCGATCGTGTGCCGGAGCTCGTCCGGCTCGAGCAACACCGCATCGCCGCGTCCCGCCAGGATCTCGGTCTCGAGCCACTCGTCGTCGCCGTAGGGCCGCTCCTGGAGTGCCGTGCCGTCGGTCAGGCGCCGCGCTCCACGCTCGGCTGCGAAGCGGGCAACCGCCGCGGAGTACAGGATCCGGGCCGTCCGCGCGTTGCGCAGCTTCGTGGGCTCGAAGCCCTGCCGCGGGTCGAACCGCTCCTTCGTCAGCGTCGCGCTCCGCATCCGGTCGAGACGGAACGACCGCTCGCCGCCGCTCGTCCGGTCCCACGTGTGGACGTACCAGTTCGGCAGCTCGCGACCGAACGAGTAGGGCTCGACGAGCCGGGTCGACGGCTCGGAGTCGACCTCCTTCTGGTACTCGATCTCGACGACTCGGTGGTCGCGCATACCGCGCGCGAGCTTCGAGACGAGGTCGACCTCCTCGGTCGCGACGTGCGGCTCGGGCGTCCGCTCGAGGTCGAACTGGCCGAACGTCTCCTCGAGCTTCTTCCGGACGCGCGTGAGCGGTGAGTGCGCGTCGGCGGCGATCATCGGGCCGACGTACTCGAGCGCGAGCCGGATCGCGCGCGCCTCCAGCGGCGTCAGCCGTGGCGCGGCTCGGAACGTGTCGCCCCAGAGCTCCTTGTCGACGTGGACCGAGTCGTCCCGCAGCTCGGCGTAGACCGTGTAGCAGCCGCCGCCGAAGTTGACGAGGTTGAGGAGCGACAGGTGCTCCTCGAGCTCGTCCGCCGGGATGGAGGGAAAGCGCTCGAGCAGCTCCGACGCCGGGATCTCGGCCTCCCGCTCCTCGCCGCAGGCCGCCAGCAGGTACGCGAGCAGCGCCTGCAGGACGGCGAACCGCTCCGGCGCGACCGGGCCGGCCGGCCGTTCCACAGTTCCGTCGAGCGCCCGCACCTGCTTCTCACGGGCAGGGACCGGCGGAGCTCCCTCGTGCCCCTCCTTCACCCGGCGCAGGGCCGCGCCGACCTCCTGCTTCAGCTCGTGCGGCTCGAGCGGCACCGCCCGGCCGTTCTGGCGCAGCACCCAGGACCCGAGCTGGGGGATGGAGGAGTACTCGGTGACGAAGACGCCGTCCTCCAGCTTCCCCGTCGAGCCGTACGCGCGCCGCACCCACCAGGCCGTGTCGCCGCGTACCTCGATGCGCGCGGTACCGACCAGGTCGCCGATCTGCCACGGCGGCCGGCCGCGGTAGCGCTCGACGTCGAAGTCCGTCGGCGCGCGGAAGTCGCGCTCGCGCCGCGTCGCGAACTTGATGTCGCCGCGGATGCGGGAGACGCGGAAGGTGCGGATGTCCTCGCGCTCGAGGTCGTGGCCGACGACGTACCAGAGCCCGTTGTCGTTGAGGAGGGCGTACGGATTGAGCGTGCGCTCGCTCTCCTTGTCCCGCGAGATCGACCAGTAGTCGAAGCGCACCGTCCGCTGCTTCGAGATCGCGTTCTCGAGCTTCGCCAGCCGCCCCGGCGTCTCGGGCGAGTAGTCGGGGTCGAGCACCTCCACGCGGCTCGCTGTCTCGGTCGGGGCCTCGCTGAAGCCCGGCCGTCCGAGCGCGAGGTTCTGGAGCGCGAGCCGGAGCGGCTCCGCGTACGCGAACTTCCCCTCGAGGAGGTAGAAGGCCGTCTGCAGCGCTGCGAGCTCCTCGTCCTCGAGCTCGAGCTGGGGCAGGAAGTACTGCTCCGAGCGGAGCGTGTACAGCTCCTCCCCGGTGAACTCATCGCGCTGCGACTGCAGCGGGACGCCGAGCGAAAGCAGCTCGGCCCGGTCGGAGTAGAACCGCCGCGCGAACGCCTCGTCCGACATCTCGGAGTAGCCCTCGACGTTCGACTTCACGTCGCGTGCGGTCAGCGCCCGCCGCTCCGCCATCAAGAAGGCGACGAGCGAGAGCTGCCGGATCAGCTTGTCCGTGTCGTGAGACACCCCGGCCGGACACTACAGCCGCACGGCTGTGGATCGCATCCTGTGGAACCTGTGGAAAGCGATCAGGTTGCGACGGGCTCGCGCTTGAGCAGCGCTCGGTTCTCCTCCGCTGCTCTGGCGGCACTCCAATAGGTACGGAACATCCGCGCGATCGTGAAAGGCGTCGTCCGCACCGTGTACGCGATGAACGCGGTCACGAGCCAGCGCCACAGACCCGGGAGCACCTCCCACGCGATTCGGCAGGCGAGTGCGGCTCCGAGGAGGATGAACACGAGGTAGACGAGCCGGAGCGCGGTTCGCCATCCGTGCGGACGCTCCCGGGGCAGCGCCCAGCGGCCAGCCGCGGCGCTTTTCGTCGAGCCGGCTCGCCCAAGCTGCGGTCAGCGCGGCGTCACGAGGATCGCTCACTGCTCGTCCTTCGCGGATGGCCTGGACGATCTCCTGCCTTCGCTCGCGCGGGAGTTGCCGAACTTCCCGGCGGATCTCCCCGAGGGAGGCGGTTGGTGCTGCCGTCAGGCGGCGGCTTTGGTCTCGAGATGCTGGTGCGACGGGCAGTAGTCGCGCTCCGGCAGCGGCGTACGCTGGCACGGCTTGCCCTTGCGGGTCGTGGCCCGGCAGCGGGCGATCCCGCCGTCGAGCAGGCCCGACTCGATCTGCTCCTCGATGAAAGCGACCGCTGCCTTCACGCCTTCGTCGACCGCCCATGCGACCTGCGCCTGCGCGGTGATCGGGAAGTAGCGACGGATGTCCTGGAACAGCGCCCGCTCGGGCTTCGCGAAGTAGAGAGGATCTGCCGCCAGCCGCTCCATCGTCTGCTCACACGCCTCGAGGACGGCGCGCCGCGATTCCAGCTGGGTCTCGCGGTCCGAGTACGGATCGATCAGGTCCTTAATGGACTTGTAGATGGCCCGTGAGTATTGATACATGCACTGCTGCAGCTGGGCAGTTCTCTCTTCGATCACGTTGGTATTCGTCTCCTCCCGCAGACCCCGAAAGGCCTTATCTGAAGCCGATTCCCAGGGCCTCCCCTGATGCCCTGGGTTCGATCCTACATCGTAGCTGGCGCTGTTACAAAGTCGCCGCATTTGTTGTCTTACAAGCAAACGTAAGCCTCAGACCTGTGCTGGTCCTTATAGGCGTCCCCGCGCCGGCGAAAGGGGAAACGTCCGGGCTCAGGCCTGCAAGACCACGAGCCGCTCCTCGGTCATCTCGCGGATCGTGTAGGCGGGACCCTCCCGCGTGTTGCCGGACCCCTTGACTCCGCCATAGGGCATCTGGTCGGCGCGGAACGTCGGCGCCTCGTTGACGGTGACGCCTCCGAACTCGAGCGCCTCGGCCGCCGCGAGCGCAGTCGCGATCGAGGCCGTGAAGATTCCCGCCTGGAGCCCGTACTCGGTTCCGTTCGCGCGTGTGTAGGCGTCCTCGAGCGAGTCGACAGCGTTGACGACGCAGACCGGGCCGAAGACCTCGTCGCAGACGACCCGCGCAGTCTCGGGCGCCTCGGCGACGACGAGCAGGCCGAGTGGGTTCGCGT
>Ga0318534_10001137_pt1 | contig 10225 bp, 7 predicted proteins | sample GRESIP117b4f26_FD_202502 | JGI IMG/M metagenome (GOLD analysis project Ga0318534, IMG submission 202502) | Tropical soil microbial communities from Luquillo Experimental Forest, Puerto Rico - GRE.SIPMG.117b4f26 | ecosystem: Environmental > Terrestrial > Soil > Tropical forest > Bulk soil...
CACTGAGGTGCTAGGAGGTTGTTCGCGTTATCGCCGATGTCCGAGTTGCGCTCGAAAGCGTCCGTAGGTCGGACATCGGTTAACGTCTCGGAGGTGACAAAACCGCACATGTCCGCGCGGACGGGCAGCGTCGGTCGCCCGGCGATCCCCGGCAGCTAAAACGCGCTGCTCGTTAATGTGGAAGGCGTCGCGCTGCCCGAAACGCGCCTCAGTCGCGCCGCGCCACGGCTAGAGCCAACCAATTCCCGCCAATGGCAGGACCCGTTGGAGGATCGCCGCCAAGCAGATCAGCACCACGAGCAATTTGAGAAGGCTTGCCAAACGGCCATCCTTGACGAACTTATCGATGGCCCAAAAGCAAATCGCACCGATGACGCAAATAATCAGGATTCCGATCAAGGCGACAAGCATCGCAAACCCCCTTGTGCTGGCGTGGTAACGGCCCTCGTCGAAGCAATCTTTTTAGCATCCGCCGATAGCCTTGATCGACTCGATCAAGTTGAGCCCGCCGACTTTGGTCGTCCGAACAAGAGCCTCGCCATCGCAGCGTCCGCGAGCAGGTGCCACATATGTATAGCGTACGCGATACTCGTCCGCACGCGTGGGAACCACATCGATGAGCGTAAGCGGTTCAACCAAGTTGCTGTAGAAATTGCTGATCGCGATTGCGGACAGCGGCCCCGATGATCGCTTTTCGGGAACCACGAATTTTGCAGCTTCCTCACCGTTGCCGGCGCTCAGCGCCAAGTAATAACCTTGAACCGTGGTCATGGATGTGCCGTGAGATTTCGTCGGGTCGAAAGCGGCTGAAATGCTGACGATGGGCAGCATCAGATGAGCATGGTGATGTCCCGTTTGGCGTCCGAATGCTCCAGTGCCCGCAACGAGGACGCGTTGCCCGATGAACCCGCGAAGATCTCGCCATAACGCCTGAGCGGCTTTGTCCGACTCGGGAAATATTTGAATTCGATCGAACTTGGTGTTCGAGTCGACAGACTCATCCCCGGTGGCGCAAATTGGTTCGTCGAGCTTGAGGATGTAGGTGGGTTCAGGCGTGTCGCCCTTCCGAACGTCCTCGTAGTTGGGCGGTCCCGGAAAGATGCGATAGTTCAATATGCCTTGAAAGGAGAGGGGATCTTTCTGTTTCAAGTCGATGCATGCGGCATTCGCCGCCGATGCGACGCATAGCGAGCAGATGGTCAAAAGAACCCCGAGCTTTCTAGCCATGAACGTACCTGTACGGCCCGCTGAGGATAAAGAATAGCACATCAAGGTTGGCCAGTTTCGCCCGAAAAGGGCGTTCCGAGGATCGATTTTTGCGATGGCGCGGTCCAATTGTCGGCGGGCGAGATGCGCGTTGTCGCGAAGGGCGTAGAGCACAAGCCTGAGGCCGAACACGAGGTCAGGTGTGCCCTATTCAGCCTTGATATTGGCCGCGCGGATCACCTTGGCCCACATGTCGATCTCGGTCTTGATGCGAATGGCGAACTCCTCCGGCGTGCTCGCGACCACGTCGTAGCCGAGCACGGCGAGCCGTTCCTGCATGTCCGGCTGCGCGAGGATTTTCGCACTCTCGCGGTGCAACGCCGTGATGATGTCCGCCGGCGTGCCGGCGGGAACAAGGATGCCCACCCAGCCGTCGCCTTCGATGTCCGGGTAGCCCGCCTCGGTCATGGTCGGCACGTCGGGAAAGATTTGCGAGCGCGTCTTGCTGGTGACGGCAAGGGCGCGCACGGTTCCTTCCTTGACGTGCTGCATGGCAGCCTGCGGCGAGCCGAAGCTCATCGGCGTGTGCCCGGCGACCACCGCCGCGACCGCAGGCCCGCCGCCGCCGAAGGGCACGTGAACGAGGTCGAGGCCAAGCGATAGCCGGAACTGTTCGCCGGCGAGATGCGCCTGCGTGCCCGCCCCCGCCGAACTGAAGCTGTATTTGCCGGGATTGGCTTTGATGAGTTCGACAAGCTCCTTGACCGTCTTCGCCGGCACGGCGGGGTTGACGGTGAGCACGGTGGTGGACGCGACCGCGAGCGTAACGGGTTTGAAGTCGTTAATCGGGTCGTAGGGCAGGCGCGCGAACAGCGTCGGATTGACCACATGCGAGCTGAACGCGAATAAGATCGTGTAGCCGTCGGGCGGCGCTTTCGCCACCTGGCCGGTGCCGATATTGCCGGTGGCGCCGGCGATGTTCTCGACATAGACCTGCTTGCCGAACTGCTCGGTGAGCTTCTGCGCCATAAGCCGCGCGAAGGTGTCAGTCGTCCCACCAGGCGCAAAGGCCACGACCGCGCGCACCGGCCGGGTCGGATAGGCTTGCGCCCATGCTCCGCGCGACACGCTCGGCAGCGCGGCCGCGCCCGCGGCCAGATGCAGAAATTTGCGGCGGGGAAGTTTCATCATTTGCCTACCGCAAAGGTCGACGCTGATGGTGCGGCAGCTTGGTATCAAGACTACCTTAGTCTCGCATCGACCGAAAAGTGGCATGTCGGCTCCTGGCACGGAGCGGACATAACCGAGACGTCTGTTATGGCACAAAACAGACATAACGAAGCAACTCGCGCATGTCCGCTTTGAGGGGCAAAGCGGACCTAAACCAAGCGATGACGCCCGCGTCCCCTTACGGCCCAGACCCGAGAGGGAGCGGGCTGACTGCCATCGGTTCCTGGTCCTTCGGCGTGCGGAGCGACATTGGTTCTTGCCACCAGCGCCCCTTGACGGCCGACCGTCGCTTCGGATCGAAGCGGAAGCCAGACCCCCCGATTGCCCCCTAGGTCCAGCCGAGGCGCGCGAGAATGGCGCGGCCCATGATCCAATCTTTGTCCTGCTCAGACAGGAACGTCAGCTCCTCGGTGAAATGGGTAATGCGCTGCTTGTAGGTGGCCTTGACGAAGCCATTGGTGATATCGGTCCCCCAATAGCAACGCTGCGGACCGTATGCGTCAAACAGCCGGCGGATGTGGGGGTGAAATCACGAAACGGATAAGTTTCGGTTGAATAGTTGGGAGCTGCTGACAGCTTGACCGACACATTCGGATACTTGGCGAGCGACGTCGTCTGCTCGATCGCGTTCCCCAACTTGCCGGCTTTCACGAGGTCCAAATTCACACCCATATGATCGACAATCAGCGTGAGTTGGGGATGGTGTTCGGCGATACGAGCAAATTCGCTCGCGCGCCCAGGGCTTAGAAACATGACCGGAAGCCGAGCCTTCTCGGCCGCCGGCCAGAACCAGTCGGCGGTGCCGTCGGTGAGCCAGGCCGCGGCGGGGCCGAGGAACGTCACACGCACGCCCAGCATCCCGGGTTGCTCCTTCCATTTCGGCAGCAGCGCCGCCGATTCTGGCTTCTCCAGCGGGATGCGGCCCATGACCGCGAAGCGATCAGGGTATCGTTTCGCCGCTTCGATTCCATAATCGTTGCGGTCGCCGGGCCAGGACGGCGGCACGATCACGGCGCGATCGACGCCGGCCTCGTCCATCAACGGCACCAGCTTCTCGATGGTGAACGGCTCCGGCATTTGCGGCGTTCTGCCGGGAACCCATGGCCAGTCCGGCGATTCCGCCTTCCACAAATGCACCTGCGCGTCGACGATCAGGCGCTTGCGCGCGGGTTGAACGGCGGGCGTCTGCGCCGGCGCTTGTTGCGCGGTTGTGAGCGCCAGACCGGCGCCGAACGCGCTATTAAGGAAACCGCGACGTGACAGCATCTGCGCATCCTCCCTCTTCTTCGTCATGCTTGACGTTACGAGCTAGTGTCCAAGCAGATGATTGTGCCCCTTTCGCCGGCCCTCGCAACCCATGTACGTCGTTTGCTGCGGTGCATGAGTCCGCTTGGCACTAAGCGGACCTGTAGGGGAACGCTGCCGTTTGTCCGCTTTCCGGGCGAAGCGGACATGGACCCTGATGTGGCTTCGACTGCCTCAGTCGCGAATGACCCAAAGCGGACATAGAGGGGACTGAAATTCCGCAGTGCAGCGGTCTCCTGGCCGTACCAGGTGTGCTATCCTTTCGGTCGGAGGTACCGGAGGCGCCGGCGGCATCCGGCTCGATTCAGAAATAGCCAAGCCGATTGGGTGTTAGTATCGCTGACGCCTATGGGACAGGGGCGACTGCAAGCCAAACGACGTTTGCAATCACACACAATAGGGAGGAAATCATGTTGCGTATTCTCGTGCCCAGCCTCGCGCTTGCGTTCGGCGCGGCGCTGGCGCAGCCCGCGGCTGCACAATCGGGCGTCGATCTCGTCAAAGCGGCGGTGGACGCGCAGGGCGGCGCAGCCGCACTCGGTGCCACCACGACCACCGTCCTCAAAGGCGAAGCCAAGCATTGGGAGCCCGGCCAGGCGTACTCCGCGACCGGCGAAGCGCGCTTCCTCGGCGACACGACCTACACGCACACGATCGACAACGCCAAGCGACTGTCCCGCATCGATTGGGACCGCGATATGAAATATCCGGCTGTCGAGCGCCTCAAGTACAGCGAAATCACCGCGCCGGCATGGGGCGTAGTGGTCGATGAGAAGGGCGCCCAGCAGCCGATGTCGGGAATTCGCCTCGCCACACTGCTGCGCGAGCGCGACCGCGCTTCGCCGCGGCTCCTTCTGCGGGCACTGAACGAGCCGGGCAGCATCTCGGCACTACCGGATCAGAAGCTCGGGGACCGTTCGCTGCCGGCGGTCTCGGTCAAGAGGGGCGCCAACACGTTTATCGTCCTGTTCGATCCAGCGACGCATCTGCCGGCGGCAATCCGCTCCCGCGATCCCGATAACGTGTACGGCGATTCGAACTATGATCTGATTCTCTCGGATTGGAGGGATGCGGGCGGCATCAAGCGGCCGCACATGCTCTCGTATCAGCTCAACGGCATGGAGGTGCAGCGGCTGGCGGTGAAGCAGGTCACCTACAATGCGCCGATCCCGGCTGACACCTTTGCGGTCAGCGACGAGGCCAAAGCCAAGGCGAAGCCGCCGGCAACCGACGCGCCCTATCAGTGGGTGCTGCGGCGCCTGTTCCTCGGCCGTTTCGTCGACAGCGACAAGGTCTATTTCCCCGAAGGCGGCGGCTTCAAACTCGTCGAGCTCGCACCCAACGTGCAGCACGTGGTCGGCGGCTCTGCCAACAACCTGATCGTCGCGATGAAGGACGGGCTTGTCATCTTCGACGCGCCGGTCGACGAAGGGCAATCGCGTGCAGTGATCGACCTGGCTAAGCAAAAATATCCGGGCAAGCCGATCAAACAGCTGGTACTCACGCATCATCACATGGACCACAGTGGCGGCACCCGCGCCTACGTGGCGGAAGGCGCCGAAATCGTGATCCCTGGGCAGACACGGCCGTTTTTCGAAAAAATGTTCCAGGCTGAGCATAAGCTGCAGCCGGATGCGCTGGCGAAGCAGCCGAAGCCAGCGAAGATCGTCGACGTCAAGGATGCGATGTCGCTCAAGGACGAGACGGTCACGATCAATCTCTACAACATCCCAAACCCGCATTCCGATGGGATGATTGTCGCGCATGTGGTCGGTCCGAACGTGCTCTACGTCACCGACCTGATCTCGCCGCGCGGTCCGATCGGCCGCTCGCCAGCTACGGTCGCGGTGGGCGATGCCTTGCGCAAGGCCGGCATCACGGGAGCGACGATCGCGGGCGGCCACGGCACCACCGCCAAGCAGGCGGAGATTGAGCCCGCGCTGGCGGCGAACTAACCGCGATCTGAACGTGCGACTGCGGCGTCCGGTTTGGAACCGGGCGCCGCGCGCCTTGTGACTCGCATCAACTTTACTGCAGCGGAATGCCGGCCTGTTTGACGATCCGCCGATAGACGGCGATCGCGTGGGCTCCCCCTCGCCCTTCCCCGTTCCATATAAGACTCAATGCGCGTGGGGCGACTTGGTCTCAGCCCCGCCCGCTTGCCCTCACGATCGCCGCATCCGTGTTAAAATGCTAGCGTGAGGCGAGTGCAGGAGCCTCTAGCCAAGTGTCGCGAGCCTTGGATGAAAGACATCGCAGAGTGGCTAGCATCGCTTGACCTCGGAGAATACGCGCAGCGCTTCGCCGAGAATGCGATCGATCTATCGGTTATCTGTGATCTGACAGAGAACGATCTCAAAGAGCTTGGCGTGCTGCTAGGGCACCGCCGCAAGATGCTGCGCGCGATCGCCGAGCTGCAGCGGGCTGGCGGCAGCATGCCGCAAATGGCGATCGAGTTGGGACGGGAACGTGCCGAGCGACGCCAACTGACCGTCATGTTTTGCGATTTGGTCGGCTCAAGTGCGCTCGCGGCGCAACTTGATCCGGAAGACATGCGGCAAGTCATGGCGCGCTTTCATGGCCGCATCGGCGAGGTCATCGGTGGATACGAAGGAATAATCGCACGATATATGGGCGACGGTGTCCTCGCCTATTTCGGCTATCCGCAAGCGCACGAGGACGATGCGGTGCAAGCGGTGCGTGCTGGTCTCGCGCTCGTCGACTCCGTGGCTAATCTGCAAACCGGGCGGAGTTCTCCGCTGCAGATCCGCGTCGGAATTGCAACCGGGCTCACGGTCGTGGGAGACCTCATCGGCGAGGGTGGCGCGCAGGAGGAGGCGGTGGTCGGCGACACGCCCAATCTGGCCGCCCGGCTGCAGGCGCTAGCCGAGCCGGGTACAGTGATGATTTCTGCCGCCACCCGGCGGCTGACCGCGGGACAATTCACGTACCGCGATCGTGGTCCTGTTGCGCTCAAAGGTTGGACGCAACCAGTACCGGCGTGGCAGGTCCTGGGCACAAGCGGGGTGGAGAGCCGCTTTGAGGCGCAGCACGAGAGCAAGCCGACACCGCTATTCGGGCGTGAGGAGGAGATCGAACTGCTGTTACGCCGCTGGCGGAGCGCTACCCAGGGCGAGGGCCGCGTCGTGGTGCTCAGCGGTGACCCCGGTATCGGCAAATCGCACATCGCGCTTGCGCTTGAAGAGCGGTTGCAGGGAGAGCTCCACACGAGCTTGCGCTACTTCTGCTCGGCGCATCATACCAATAGTGCGCTATTCCCGTTCATCGGCCAACTCGAACGGGCAGCCCGCTTCAAGCGCGGCGATTCGCCAGCTCAGAAGCTCGCCAAGCTCGAAACGCTGCTCGTGCGATCGGCCGCTGACAGCGATCAAACGGTAGCAGTGCTGGCCAATCTGCTATCTCTGCCACCGAGCAACCGCTATCGTCTGCCGGAACTCACTCCCCAGAGCCGGAAGGAGAAGACACTCGCCGCGCTGTCGGCGCGGCTCGAGGCCTTGGCGGCGAGACGGCCGGTGCTGGTGATCTTCGAAGACGTTCACTGGATCGATCCAACCTCGCTCGAGCTGCTGACGGCCATGGTGGAGCGGGCGGCACAGCTTCGAGTACTGCTGCTCATCAATGCACGGCCGGAGTTCGCACCACCCTGGCCGCGATACGCGCATGTGACGACAGTTGCTCTCACGCGCCTTGGTCGACCAGACGCGACGGCCATAATCAAGCGAATCGCCGGCGGGAAAACGCTGCCCGAGGAGGTGATGAATCAAATCGTAGTTCGCACGGATGGCGTGCCTCTGTTTGTAGAGGAATTGACCAAAACGGTGCTCGAAAGCGGGGTTCTGCGGGAGCGCGACGGTCATTATGTGCTCGAGCGCCCGTTGCCGCCGCTGGCGATCCCGACCACGTTGCATGATTCGCTAATAGCGCGTCTCGACCGGTTCGCTCCGGTACGCGAGGTGGCACAGATCGGCGCCGTGGTTGGCCGCTCGTTCTCCTACGAACTGCTGAACGCCGTGGCCGGACTTTCGCCGCAAAAGCTGGAGGAGGCGCTCGGCCAACTGGTTCGGTCGGAGCTGGTGTTCTGCCGCGGCGAGATACCGCATGCGGTTTATACCTTTAAGCATGTGCTGGTGAGAGACGCGGCCTATTCCAGCCTGCTGAAATCCCGGCGCGCGATCGTGCATGCAGCAATAGCTAGCGCACTGGAGCAGCGATTCCCGGAAATCGTGGAAGCCGAGCCTGAAACGCTGGCGCAGCATCTCACCGAAGCCGGGATGCTTGAAAAGGCGGTAAGTTATTGGTTGAAGGCCGGCAAGAACGCTGTCCAGCGCTTCGCTAACCTCGAAGCAATCGCCCATTTGCAGAGAGGCATAGAGACCATAGGCCGTTTGCCGGAGAGCTCGGGGAGGGACAGACTTGAGCTTGATCTCCAATTCGCCTTGGGGCCGTGCCTAATCGCCACTCAAGGTCCAGCGTCGAACACGGCTATTGCAATCTTTGCTCGAGGTCGTGAGCTCTGCTCTCGTCTCAGCGATCCGCCCGAATATCTGCAGGTAATGTTTTGGCTCGCCACCGGGAGCGTGATCCGCGGGGAGCTGCCACAAGCACGCGAAGCAACTGCAACCTTGCTCGGTCTCGCTGAAGCACGCAACGATCGGCCAATGCTGATCAACGCGATCCGCGGGCTGGGCATGATACTCCTGTTCATGGGACATGCCATTGAGGCACGCGAACTGACGGAACGGGCTCTTGAGGAATTCAGAACTAGCAATGAGACCGAGAAACTCGCGGCGCGGGCAGCTGGTCAGGACGCTGGCGCGGCGAGTCTAGCTCTGATGTCGTGGGCCCTTTGGGTCCTTGGCCACGTCGACGTGGCAGCCGCGCAAGTGGCCGCCGCGCTTCAACGTGCCGATGCGGTCGGACATCCGCACACCCAAGCTTATGTCTGTTACTATGCATCGATCCTTCACGCTTTGCGCGGCGAGCCGTCGATTGCGCAACGTCATGCCGAGCGCTGCCTCGCCTTATCTGATGAACATGGGTTCCGGCACTGGCATGGCCTGTCGCGCGCCATTCGGGGCATCTGCATCACAGCTGCCGATCCCTCGGCGATTGGTCTCGAGGAAGTCAAAAGCGTGCTCGATCAATATCGGACTGCGGGCTATCAACTCGGTATCACGGCGCTCTACGTGCTGTTGTGCCCGATCTTATTGCACCGACGCGAGCCAGAGGCCGCGTTAGAGATAATAGAGCAGGGACTCTCGTTAGCGGACCACAATAGCGAGCGGATATTCGAGGCCGAACTGCATCGACTAAAAGCACGCGCGTTGATGGTCTGCAGCGCAGCGGGTGATGCGACCGATCCGCAATCATCACTCGACCGCGCCCTTAAGACAGCAAGAAATCAAAACGCCCGATCTCTTGAATTGCGCGCCGCGCATGATCTTGCCGCGCTTTGGATAAGTCAGGGCCGGCGCGACGAAGCGCTCGCTTTTCTCGCCCCCATCCATGCCTGGTTTACCGAAGGATCCGGCACACGCGATCTAAAGGAGGCAAAAAGCTTGCTCGATCAGCTGCAGGCGTGAGTGATGGCCGATTAAGTGATCTAATAGCGGGTTTGTGCTGCGGCCCGGTAGGACGCAATTGGCACAAAGCAGACATGCCAGACGTGTAGCTCAATGTCCGCTTTCGGGAGTAAAGCGGACATCGCTTAGATGACGGCGTGAGGTCCGCTTATGACCCAAAGCAGACATAGACCGGGCGGAGATCCCGCAGTGCAGCAGCCAGCGCCCACTAGATTCAGAACGATTCAAGATGGGCGCTCGGAACGCGTTGATCCGCAAGCGATTTTACAAAAAGCGCGATTGTAAAAAACTCGCTGATTCAGGGCGTCGCACGGGAGACTCGTCGAGGGAAGCCCCCTGGCGCGTTTTGCTCGTCGTCGCGTAGCGCGGGAACTTGCGCGCGAGCGAGTGCATTTAATGCCAGTTCAGGGTTGGCGGGCTTGTTACGGGACGGGCACTACTACCAACAGGGAGTCTCCCATGAAAGCCCTCGCCATCAGTATGGTCGCCGGCGCCGCGCTGTGCGGCCTCATATCCGTGCCGGCATTGGCAATGCCAATGAGCAATCTCGCCGCCGCAGCGAGCGACCTCGCGCTAGGCCAAAGCGTGCGGTATCTCCACCACCATTACCGGTACCGATTGGGGCGTAGCAGTTATTACGCCTATGGAGCAGTATCGCCCCCTTGGAGCCGGAGATTCGGGGATAACCGCTACTGAAAGCTTCGCGCGCAAGCAACCTCGTGCTTGCAGCCGCTCTAGCGACGCGAGTCGCGCACGCACTTGGCGTTGGAGAAGGATGCGCCGCTACAGAAGCTATCCAGAGGTGCGGAGTGATCATCACCACGCCAGTTCTTTCTGGACTGCACCATCGCTATGCGCGGATATGATTTTCGGAAACGACA
>Ga0318534_10001138_pt1 | contig 10216 bp, 11 predicted proteins | sample GRESIP117b4f26_FD_202502 | JGI IMG/M metagenome (GOLD analysis project Ga0318534, IMG submission 202502) | Tropical soil microbial communities from Luquillo Experimental Forest, Puerto Rico - GRE.SIPMG.117b4f26 | ecosystem: Environmental > Terrestrial > Soil > Tropical forest > Bulk soil...
AACGCCGAGATCTGCGCGGACGCGCTGCTCCAGTACTGCTTGACCAGCGGGTGCTGGGACTTGAGCAGGTTCACCGCCGCCTGGAACTGCGGCTGGGTCAGCTCGTACGGGTCGGTGATGCCGAGCGAGGGGTTATGGGTCTTGAGGTACAGCGCGGCGTCCGCGATGTAGATCGGCCCGTCATAGATCGAGATCTTGCCTGAGTAATTCTTGGAGAAGACGACGTCCCACGAGGTGGGCGGCGTCGTGAACGCCTTCTTGCTGTACATCAGGACGTTCGGTCCCCACTGGAGCGATACGCCGTAGTGGACGCCGTTGACCGTGTTGAAAGGAGGCGACTTGAAGATCGGGAAGAACTGGTTCCAGCTCGGGATCAGCTTGATGTTGACCGGGTGCGCGTCGCCGGCGTAGATGATCCGGAGGTCGGCGTCACCGGACGACGACGCCATGTCCCACTGGCCGCCGCCGCCGTTCTTCATCAGCGTGACGAACTCGTCGGAGGTGTTGGGATACGTCGCGTGGATGATGCAGCCGGTCTGCTGCTGGAACGGCTTCACCCACTGCGGCTGCAGGTAGCCGGCCCACGCGATGAGGTTGAGCTGGCCCTCGCCCTTGCCGATCTTCTGCAGCACCGGCAAGTTCGCGGTGGGCACCGTGAGCCCGGCTGTGGCGCCGCCGGAGGTGGAGCCACTCGACGCAGGGCCGGAGCTCGCGCTGCTGCTGCAGCCGGCCAGCAGCGCGAGCGCGCCGACCAGCGACACGGCTCCCGCTGCACGCCAGCGGATTCTGATGAGGTTGTGCATGTGCGCCTGCCCTTCCGCGCTGCCCAGTTACTGGTGCGCGTCCTCCCCTTGCGAGATGGTAATGGTCTGATCGGGCAGCCAGGCGATTCTGGCGGGTGCCTGGCCCATATCGTGGGTTGCCGCGGGGGCTTGCTGGTTCTGCCTGGCGACCACGAGTTCGCCCCCCGCATCAAGATCGACGATGTAACGGGTCAGCACCCCGACGTAGATGACATCCCGGATCCGCCCGGTCTCTACGCGTGCGCCCAATGGCGGCTCCTCGCCCTCGGCCAGGAGCCTGATCTTCTCGGGGCGTATGGTCATGTGCCTGCCGTCGCGCTCGATCAGGTTCGAGATTCCGATGAACCCGGCGACGAAATCGGTCTGCGGCCGCTCGTAGACCTCTAGCGGCGTGCCGACCTGCTCAATCCTGCCGTTGCTGAGCACCGCGATCCGGTCACTCATCGCGAGCGCCTCTTCCTGGTCGTGGGTCACGTAAACGAACGTGATACCGACCTCACGCTGCACATGCTGCAGCTCAATCTGCATCTCCTGCCGCAGCTTGAAGTCCAGCGCGCCCAGCGGCTCGTCAAGCAGCAGGACCTGAGGCTCGTTCACGATGGCGCGGGCCAGCGCCACCCGCTGGCGCTGGCCCCCCGAGAGCTGAGTCGGCTTGCGCTCACCCAGGCCGCCCAGCCGGACCATCTCCAGCGCGCGTCTGGCCCGCTCCCGGCGCTCGGCTCTCGGCACCCGCCGCACCCGCAGTCCGTACTGGACGTTCTCGGCCACCGTCATGTGCGGGAACAGGGCGTAGTCCTGGAACACGGTATTGACGTCGCGAGCGTAAGGCGGAACCCGGGAGATGTCCCGGCCACCGAGCTCAATGACCCCGGCGTCCGGGCGCTCAAACCCGGCAATGAGGCGCAGCAGTGTGGTCTTGCCGGACCCGGACGGCCCGAGCAGGGTGAAGAACTCGCCCCGCTCAATCGTGATATCGACGCCGTCCAGGGCCACGACGGAACCGTAGTTCTTGCGGAGCCCGAGCACACGGATCGCTGGCGGCTCGGCTCCCGTCCGACTGTCCGCGGCCGGCTGAGGGCTTGGGCTGACGACCACCTGGGCTGTTTATCACGTCGAAAGCCTTTCGGCAACGAACGGCCGGCGGACCGCCCGCAGAGGGCCAGCGATTACCTGGAAGGCCGCTGGCCCGGCGCGCGAGGCAGGATCACGCGCAGGCAGCTGCCTGCGCTGCTTTCTTAGGCCGCGATAAGGAACTTCTTCGGCCGGCCTGAGTCCCGCCTGTTTCCCTGGGGGCAATCCACCAACCCGAGGAGGATGCGCATGCGCCACCGAACCAGGATGATTGCCGCCGCAGCGGTCGCCGCGGCTCTCGCCGCGGGCGGCGGTGCCGCAGCGGCGGCGACGACAGGCGCCAAGCCCGGCACCCCCGCGAAAACCTTGTCCGCCACCGAGAAACCGACCGCACCGGCCGAGAACGCGGGCCACGATGCGCTCGTGGCGGCCGTGGCCCAGCAGCTGCACGTCAGCACGGACCGGGTCAGTGCGGCGCTCCAGCCGCTGTTCGCGGCGGGCCGGGCCAACACGTCGTCGCCCGCCTTCGCGGCGGCCGCCGGCTCGCTCGGGGTCAGCACCCAGCAACTGTCGGCCGCGCTCGCGCACGCCAAGGAGAGCCTGGGCGGAGGCAGGCACGCCCAGAAAGGCACGGGCGGCTCCCAGAGCGCCTCGGCCGAGAAGGCGGCCCACGATGCGATCGTGGCGGCCGTGGCCCAGCAGTTGCACGTCAGCACGGCCCAGGCCAACGCGGCGCTCCAGCCGCTGTTCGCTGCGGGCCGGGCCGACACCTCGTCGCCGGCCTTCGCGGCGGCCGCCCGTTCGCTCGGGGTCAGCACACAGCAACTGTCCGCCGCGCTCGCGCACGCCAAGCAGAGCCTGGCCCCAGGCAGCTAACGTCGGCCTGAACGCCGGTTAAGGAACGTGCGCGATACTGGCCGGGTGCGGGTGCTCGTAGTCGACGATGAGGAGGCGGTACGCAGCGCGCTGACCCACGCGCTGCAACGCGACGGGTACGAGGTGTCCACCGTGGCCGACGGCACCACCGCGCTGGCCACGCTGCTGCGGAACCGGCATGAGGCCGTCGTGCTTGACGTCCTCATGCCGGAGCCGGGCGGACTCGAGGTCTGCCGCGCGATCAGGGCGCGCGGCGATGACACCCCGATCCTGATGTTGACCGCGCGAGACCTGGTGTCCGACCGAGTCGCCGGGCTGGACGCCGGCGCCGACGACTACCTGGCCAAGCCGTTCGCGCTCGAGGAACTGCGGGCGCGGCTGCGCGCGTTGCTGCGACGCAGCGGCGCGGGCGTCGAGCTGCTCCGGTTCGCCGATATCGAGCTTGATGTCGCGGCACACCAGGCGAGCCGCCACGGCGAACGGCTGCCGCTGACCAAGACCGAATTCGCGCTGCTCGAATTGTTCCTCCGCAACCCCGGCCGGGTGCTTTCCCGGACCCAGATATTCGAATCGGTGTGGGGGTACGACTTCGGCCCGGAATCGAACGGGCTGTGGGTCTATATCAGCTATCTGCGGCGGAAGATGGGCGAGCCGCGGCTGATCCAGACCGTCCGCGGGATCGGGTACGTGCTGCGGGAGGAGACGTGAGCCTGCGCACCAGGGTCGCGATCGCCGTCGGCGCGGTCGTCTTCGGCGCGCTGGCCATCGTGGCGGCGGTCGTCTATCCGGCGGTTGGCGCGAACCTGCGCGCACAGGACGACGCATCCCTTGTGCAAGTGGCCAAAGAGGCGCCCACGATCGCGACGAAGCTCAAACAAGCCCGCACCCCCCTCGGGCAACTGGTCCCGTTCGGCAGCACACAGCTGCAGATCGTGCCCGATGCCGCAGTCGGCCCCACGAACGGGTTCGTCGGCATCACCGATCACGACGTCCAGGTGGCGGAAGGGCACGATAAGCCCTATTTCCACGACGAGGCCTACGGAAGCGTCGTCTACCGCATTTACACCACGCAGTTTCCGGGCAATCCCGGAGTGCTGGTCCGCGTCGCCCTGCCGGAGGCGGATGCGGCATCGACCCAGGCGGCGCTCGGCTGGCTGCTCGTCGCGCTCGTGCCGGCCGCCGCGATTGGCGCGGCGGTGGTGGCGCGGCTGGCCGCGGGCCAGGTGCTGCGCCCCGTGGGCCGGCTGACCGAGACCGTCGAGCGGATCAGGGCCACCGGCGACCTCAGCGCGCCGGTCGAGACGCCGGGCCGGGACGAGATCAGCCGGCTCGGGCAGGCATTCGCCGCGATGACGGCCGCGCTGGACGAATCGGCGGGCGCGCAACGCCGGCTGGTCGCCGACGCCTCGCACGAGCTGCGCACCCCGCTCACCAGCCTGATCACCACCTGGAACTGCTCGCTGAACGGCCGGACGACCCCAGCGCGTCGGCGCTGGCCGCGGCCGCGCTGGCCGAGGCCGGCGAGCTGCGCGTGCTGATCAACGACCTGGTCGAGCTCGCGCGCGACGGGCGGGCCCCGGTCCACATCGAAGATGTCCGGCTGGACCTGGTCGCGGAACGGGTCGCCGCGCGGGCGGCCGGCCGGGCGGCGGGACTGCGGTACGAGCTCGACTGCCGGCCGACGCTGGTCCGCGGCGACCCGGACGCGCTGGAACGGGCCATCAGCAACCTCGTCGACAACGCGCTGAAGTGGAGCCCGCCGGGTGGCTGCATCCGCATCTCAGCAGCCGGCGGGGCGGTCGAGGTCAGCGACGACGGGCCGGGGATTTCCGCGGACGACCTGCCGTACATTTTCGATCGCTTTTACCGGTCGGCCAGGGCACGGGCCCTGCCCGGCTCGGGCCTCGGCCTCGCGATCGTGCGCAGGATCGCCGACCTGCACGACGGAACCGTTGAAGCCATCCCGCTACAGCACGGGGTGAAGTTCCGCATCAGCATGCCGGAGATCGTCGTCGATCAGGCCATCCCGGAACGGGCCTGAGCGTCTATGCCATCGCCGGGCCGGGCCGGTCAGGTCAGGGTGGCCCTGAGCCGCTCTGCGGCCGCGGCGAGTGCCGTGTCATCCTGGCGTCCCTGGTCGAGGTAGGACCAGGGCAACGGCTCATGGGGCGCCGGATCCAGCAGCGGCCGGGGGACGATGTGTGTGTGCAGATGCGGCACGGTGTTGCCCAGCATCTGGTAGTTCATCTTGGCGTGCTCGAACCCCTGTTCCACCGCCCGGCCGACCCGCAGCGTCTCCCGCCAGTAGCCCGCTGCCTCCTCGTCGGCCAGCTGGGTCGGCTCGGACACGTGCCTGCCGTTCCAGACGGCGACCGTGTACCCGGGGACTGACCCCGACCGGGGCAAGTAGGCATCGACGTACCGGCCCGCGAAGACGCGGATGCCCCAGCCGTTCTCGCGGACGCCGATCAGGTCGCACAGCACGCACGGGCGGCCCAAGAGTTGCTCGGCCCAGCCATCACGCCACGGCCTGAGCTGGTGGCACGACACGAGTCGTTCGCCTCAGACCGCCACCAGCAGCAGGCGGCTGCACAGCGCCGCCGTGGCGGCCAGGCTGTCGGCCAGCAGCCCGCGCGCGATCGGGTCACCGCGCACCTCCCACAGCAGCAGGCTGTTGTTCCAGGCCAGATCGCGGGCGGAGTTGATGGTCCAGTTCGCGATCAGGCTGCTGACCGCGGCCAGGTGACGGTCAGCGGCAAGCTCGGCCGCGTTTTCGAAGGACTGGCGGACCGACTGCTCGGCGGCATCCAGCAACTGGTCCACCTTCTGGTAGTCGGCCAGGTGCGCCCCCGCCTCCGGCGAGGTGCCCAGCGCCGCGCAGGTGGCGACCACCGCGAGCGGCAGGTCGTGGTTGATGTGGGCATTCATCCCGGCCAGGGCGAACTGGACCGGCTCGATCTCGGTACTGGCGCGCTGTTGCACCAGCGGCCGCCAGGCCAGCGGCACCGCCGCCGGGTCGGCTGCCGCGTCAGCCGCGCTGAAGTACAGGCCCGCGAAGGTCACATCCAGCTGGGTCATGAAGACCGGGTCGGCGTAAAAGCCCTGGTCCAGCTCGGCGTTGACCTGCTGGGTCACCTCCAGGTACATGCGATTGAAACACGCCAGCCCGTCGCCGGCCGCGAGCCCGGCCCCGATCGCCTCCATCCGCGCGATCACCCCGGCGACCGTGGTGATCGGCGAAGCTGGCGGACCGGCTGACATGGCAGTCACTATACGATCACCAGACCGCCGGCACGCAAACAGCCACCGGCCACCTGCCCGGCCAGGTGTCCCCGCCGGCGTGCGCCCCAACGTGCGCCAGCCACGCGGACGGTGAGGTCAGCGAACTTCGGTGTACTCGCTGCGGTCCAGCTGCACGACGTTGGTGTAGTCGCTGCCCCCTGGCTCCGCGACGTCGGTGTACTGGCCGTCGTCCAGCGGCACGACACGGAAGTTGTCCCCGGAGACCAGCTTGCGCAGGTGCCGCATCCCGCCTACGCCCGCGAGCGCGACAGCTGCGGCGGCGGCGAGGACCGAGCCGCCAAACAGCGCGAGCCCGCCGACGACGTGCCCCAGGATCATCATGACCACTGCCGCTATCAAGGCCACCGGCACGACCGCCACCAGCAGCAGCGCGAGCAGCGTCACAGCCACCACGGCCTTGGCCGACTTGTCCGGTGTCCGCTCCACGTACCAACCGGTCATTGCGCTCACCTCTCAAAGCCCAGAGCCGTCAACGGCCCGGGCCTGCCCAGACAACACGATATGTCGCGTCCTCCGGGACAACGCGCCTCCCGGCCAGAATCATTCCATGAGTCTGCATCAGCCTAACCTGACTGTGCGCCCCATCACCGGGCCAGATGAGCTGGACCTGTTCAACAGCTTGCCGTACGTCCTCAACGATGAGGTCGGCAGCGACCTGGCCGCCGGCCGCCGCCGCCCGGAATGGCTGTGGCCCGCCCTGCGCGGTGATCGCCTGGCGGCCCGGGCCGGCTATGTCATCTTCGAGCGCCAGATCGACATGACCTGGCGATGATCAGGCAGCCTATGTCCGCTTGACGTTCACCAGCGGAAGGCCCGCGAGCCCTGCGGCGACGGCCGCCCGCACCGGCGGCCGGGACTCCAGCCGCCAGTCGACGCCAGCCTTGTAGTAGTTGAACCAGACGAAGCCGAGCACGTCCGGCCGCTCGCGCACCCCGCTGACCAGGTTCTGCGCCGCCGCGACCGAGTTGGGGCCGGTCTGCACCGAGGTCTCGGCGATGATGAACGGCTTGGTGGTAAAGCCCCTGATCTCCTGCATGGTCGGCCCGAACAGGCCATCGAAGGTATCCGGGCCGCTGGCGGCGAAGTAGCCGGTGACCCCGACCCAGCCGACGTACGCGTCGCCCGGGTAATAGGCGGTGAGATCGAGCTGCGGCTCGGCGGAGATGACATTGGGATTCCACACCCAGATCACGTTGGTGGCGTGCGCCGCGGCGAACAGGCGGTGGATCAGCCGCCACGCGGCCACGAACTGAGCGGCGGTGGTCCCGGTGGTACCCCACGGGTACCAGAAGCCGTTGAACTCATGCCCGAAGCTGATGGCGACCGGCAGGTTCAGCGCACGGACCTGCTGGGCGAACCGGGTGATGTAACCATTGCTGCGGCCGTCCGCGATCGCCGCGACGGTCGTGTGGTAAGGCTCCCAGACCATGTAGTACAGCGCCCCGTATGACCAGGCGTTGGTCACGGCCTGGGTATCCAGCGAGTTGTTCCAGGAGACGTACTCGCCGATCAGGTTAGGCCGGGCCCGCGCGCTGGCGGCGAACGACTGCACCGGCTTGAGCGAGTCCGGCGCCCCGGGGGCCTGGACTCCGAGGTACTTCCCGCTCGCGGGGTCGCGCAGCCCGGACACGTCGTACGGCCGGCTGCCCGGGACCAGGGTCGGGGTCGCGGGCGGCGACTCGGCGCCCGGAACGCCATAAAGGACCGACGATCCGCAGGCCGCCAGCGCCACCGCGAGCACGAGGCCGCCGAGAATTCTCAGCTTCAGCAACACCACTCTTCTCACGTCTGCCACAACAACCGCACTCGCAGACCACCATCCCCAGTGCCGGAAGTCCCAAGCTACGCGCTCAGCCTCGGGGCCTGGGCCAGCGCCACCGTGGCCGTGTCATCCAGGAAGCCGCCGGACTGGTGCTGCCACAGCCTGGCGTAGGTCCCGTCGAGACGGAGCAGTTCCCGGTGCGTGCCCTTCTCGGCGATCTCGCCGCGATCGAGCACGACCAGCTGGTCCATGCGCGCGACCGTGCTCAGCCGGTGTGCGACCACGAGCGCGGTCCGGCCGTCCATGAGGCGCCACAACGCCTGCTGGACGAGGATCTCGCTCTCCGAGTCCAGCGCGCTGGTCGCCTCGTCGAGCAGCAGGATCGGCGCGTCACGAAGGATGGCCCGGGCCAGCGCGACTCGCTGCCGCTGCCCGCCGGACAGCTTCACGCCGCGCTCGCCGACCATCGTGTCGAATCCGTCCGGCAGAGTGCCGGCGAACTCTGTCACGTGTGCCGCCTGCGCCGCCTGGCGGATCTCTGCGTCGGTCGCGTCCGGGCGCGCGAACGCGATGTTGTCGCGCAGCGTCCGGTGGAACATCGCAGGGTCCTGCGGCACGTAGGCGATCAGGCTGCGCAGATCCGACTGGCGCAGCTTGGTGATGTCCTGCCCGCCGATGAGGATCCGGCCGTCGTTGACGTCCATCATCCGCAGCAGCAGGCGGGTCAGCGTGCTCTTGCCACCGCCTGACCGGCCGACCAGGCCGAGCTTGGTCCCGCTCGGCACGGTGAGGTCCAGGCCGGTGAACAACGGCCGCCCGCCGGCGTGCGCGAACGTCACGTGCTCGAACCGGACGTCGCTCGCCTTCGGCCGTAGCGGCTCGGGCGCGATCGGGTCGACCACGGTCGGCGGTGTCAGCAGCAACTCGGTGAACTGCGCGGCTTCGGTCAGCGAGCTTTCCATCTGACGGTAGATCTGGTTGAACTCGAACATGATCCGCGTCGCGTTGGAGTAGTAGGTGAAGGCCACCACGATCGCCTCGATCCCGTGCTGGCTGGCACCGAGTGAGATCGCCAGCAGCAGACCGATGGCGTTGGTCAGCACGGACATCGGCGCGACCAGCGTGTCGATCCGCAGGTTCTCGTAGTCCCACGACCGCAGCGTTTTCCGCCGCTGGTCGGCGACGCGCGACCTGTGCTCGGCGGCCTCCCGGTCCTCGGCCGCGAACGCGCGGATCGTGTCCATGTTCATCAGGCTGTCGGCCACGTGCCCGGACACGCGCGCGATCGCTTCCTCACGCTGGTCGACCAGCCTCTGGCGACGGCGGATCAGCGGTGCGATACCGGCGCCGGTGACCGCGATCAGGCCGATGAGCCCGGCCACGAGCAACGGGTCATAGCGCCACAACACCACCGAGGCGAACGCCAGCGGAACGAGGCTGCCGACGATGTTGAACACCAGATTGTCGGTGAAGTCCTCGAACCGGGAGGCGAAGCTCAAAACCCGCTTGGTCAGCGAACCGGCGAAGTTGTCATGGAAGAACGCCGCGTCCTTCGCCAGTAGCTCGTCCATGCCGATCACGTAGAGGTTCTCGATGCCGTGACCTTCGAGGCGGATCATGCCGTGCAGGCCGATCCGCCAAACGATCTCGGCGACAAGCAGCACCCCTACGAAGCCGAGCACATAGGGCATCGCCGCGTCGATCCCGGTCAGCGCGTGGCCGGCCACGCGGCCGACCAGCCGAGCGACAATCAGCGGCGCGACGTAGTAGATGCAGGTGTTCCCCAGCGCGGGCAGCAACATCGCGGGCACCGTGAAGCGCCAGAGCCTGGCCATCTGGCGGCCGTAGTAGCGCAGCGCGAGCAGCACCGCCCCTTTCCGGGCCGGTGAGCCGCGACCATGTTCCTGCGTAGTCATTCTTCCCACTCCGGGCAGCCAGCCAGGCCATGGTGCCCGACTGGGGGCCTCCACAGAAACCGGTTTTCCGGCCGCAGCGCTGGCTATGCGATCTTTGGGCTGGCCGGTTTGAACGCGCAGCCGTTTCCGGACGCGCAGCGGTTACCGGGCTACCGGGTCCCAGCCGCGCAGGTGCTTGACGGACTGGCGGTACTCCCACTCGATGGCGTCTTTGAGCAGGTGGGCCAGGCGCCCGCCGGTGGTGATGCCGGCGATGTCGGCGACCCCGCGGCGGGTTCCGACCGAGACGACGAATCCTTTGTCGTGGAAGCTGAACGCTTCCAGCGGCCGGCCGTTCAGTTCCGCGTCCAGGTTGCGGGCCACGGTCTCGCCCTCTTCCAGCGCTATCTGCGCCAGCGGAGGCAGCGCGTGCCCGGTGCGCGGATCGGTCACCGAGGCGAGGTCACCGGCGGCGTAGATCTCCGGGTGGTCCAGCTGGTGGAAGC
>Ga0318534_10001141_pt1 | contig 10208 bp, 6 predicted proteins | sample GRESIP117b4f26_FD_202502 | JGI IMG/M metagenome (GOLD analysis project Ga0318534, IMG submission 202502) | Tropical soil microbial communities from Luquillo Experimental Forest, Puerto Rico - GRE.SIPMG.117b4f26 | ecosystem: Environmental > Terrestrial > Soil > Tropical forest > Bulk soil...
CCCGAGGACCACGACCCCCTGTCCCGCCCCCTCGCTCACGATCGAGGGGAGCGAGGGGAGCGGCGCGACGTTGGCGAGCTCGTCGAGGGCGAGCAGGAGCGAGGCGCCGCTCGCCTGCCGCTCGTACGTGTGGTGGACGAGCGAGTCGAGCAGCCCGGCGATCACCGGTGCGGCGGCGACCTGGTGACGCGACGGGGCGACCACGTGCAGGGTGTTCGGCCCGCTCAGGAACCGGTCGAGGTCGATCGCGGGCAGCGACGCGACGGCCCGCGCGGCGTCGGTGCGCCACGCGCCGAGCACCCCGGCCGCCGTCGACCAGATGCCCGAGAGCTCTCGCTCGTCGGTGGCGAGCAGGCCGCCCAGGGAGGCGGGCGCCTGGTGGGCCTCTCCCTGCCCGGACACCAGGACCGAGAGGGGCTCGCGGCCCTCCCGGCGGTCCACCCACCCGGCCACGTCGCCGATCCCGAGCCCCGCGAGCGCAGCGGCGTGGAGCAGCGGCGCGAGCAGCGCGCCGGCGCGCTCGGTCCAGTGGTCCGGCGACCGCGCCGCTCTCGCCCTGAGCCGCGACGCGGCGACCATGGCGTCCGCCATCTGGACCGCCTCGTCCCACCGGGCCGACGAACCGATCGGTGACCACCCCACGGGACGCGCCCACGGCGGGCACGCGGTCGAGCCGCTCGGGTCGAAGACGAGCACGTGCCCGACCCCCGCGCGTCTCGCCGTCGCGAGCGCGACGTCGTCCTTCGTCGACGTGGTGACGACGCTCGAGCTCGTGACGAGCACGTTCGGCACGAGGAGCGAGCTGGTCTTGCCGGAGCGCGTCGGACCGAGCACGAGCGTGCTTCGACGCGCACCGCTGTACACGTGTTGCATACCCACACGACCGAGATACACCCCACGCTCGTCGACGCGCACGCGAACAACGGTCGAGCGTGCTCGACGCAAATGCTTGACATGCGTGTGACGGTCGAGTGGACTCTTAAGCGGTCCTTCCTGCGGAGGAGACGATCAATGACAGTTGGGACGACACCGGAGCTGCGCCGCGTGCGAGCTCACCGTCGTGCCCGTGAGCGCATGGGCCTCACGATGTCGCCGTCCTCCTCAGGACCGACCACGGTCTGCGATCGCGGAGCGCACTGCCGGGCGGCAGGGCGCGCGCGTGATCGAGGCCGGTCAAACGCACCGGGTGCAGCAGGGCGGACCACGGACGTCGTCGGACCTCCGTCGGCCGCGGGCTCCATCGTGCGTCAGTAGGAACAAGGAGGAAACAGTGGCGCCAGCCGCCAAGAAGGCCACGGCCAGAAAGACCACGGCCAGAAAGACCACCCGCAAGCGGGTGGCCAAGAAGGCCCCGGCCAAGAAGGCAACGGCCAGGAAGACTGCCGCTCGGAAGACGACGGCACGCAAGACGACCGCACGCAAGACGGGGGCCAAGAAGGCCGCCAAGCGTCGGCCGGCGAAGAGGACCGCCGCTCGGAAGACGACGGCACGCAAGACGACCGCACGCAAGACGGGGGCCAGGAAGGCCGCCAAGCGTCGTCCGGCGAAGAAGGCCGCCGCTCGGAAGACGACGGCCAGAAAGACCACGGCGCGCAAGACCACGCGTCGTCGCCGCACCGTCAAGAAGGCGGCGTAGCAACCGCGCTGCCGAGTGGCAGCGCAGCGCGAAGGGGGGACCCTACGGGGTCCCCCCTCGTCGCGTCGTGAGCTCCGCGAGGTCCCTCGGCTCGTCGACGTCGAAGGCGAGGTCCTCGCGCTCGAGCACCGTGACCTCGAGCGCGCGTCGCTCGCACTCCTCGAGGTGCCGCCGCAGCGAGTCGCGGCCGAACCGAGTCTGGAACCTCGAGGTCGCCGGCACCCGCAGCAGGTTGGTCCCGCGGCCGTGCCGGTCCGGAGCGATCGTCACGCCGTCGCGGTGCGCGAGCGTGCCGATCCCCGACGCGAGCGGCAGGTCGGCGTGGACCACCGTCACGTACTCGGCGCCGAGCGCGGCGAGCATGGCGATCGTCGCGGTGACCGCGCCGTTCAGCCCGAGCCCCGGTGTCCACGCGACACGCGCGCCCTGGGACTCGGCGAACGCGGCGACCTCCGGGTCGTCGCACGCCACCCAGACCTCGAGCGGCGAGGCCGCCGCGATCACGTTGGCGGCCATCGACCGGATGAGCGCCGCGCGCGCCGAGTCGTCGAGGACGCCACCGAGCCGGCCCTTCGCAGCCGCGAACGACTTGATGGGCACGAGGACGCGGCGGTCAGTCCCGCTCGCGGCCGTCGGGCTGGCCGCCACGCGCGCACAATACCGAGGCCCGGCCCTCGGTCGTTCCGTAGGATCCGCACGGTGGACGGGCCGCTCTGCGTGCTCGGCGCGGGGTCCTGGGGGACGGCGGTCGCCGCGCTCGCGTCGGGGCCGGTCCGGCTCTGGGCCCGACGGGCTGGGCTCGCCGCCGAGATCTCGTCGACGCGGCGGAACCCCCGCTACACGGGCGAGCTGGCGATGCCCGACACCCTCGAGGCCACCGCCTCGCTGGCCGAGGCGTGCGACGGCGCCGCGGCCGTGCTGGTCGCCGTGCCGAGCGCGGGGTTCCGCATGGTCGTCGCCTCGATCGGCCACCTCGTCCGCGGGGGGACGCCGGTCGTCAGCCTGACGAAGGGGATCGAGCGGGGCACCCACGCGACCATGACCGAGATCCTCCGGGCCAGCGTGCCGGGTGCCGAGGTGGGTGTCCTCACCGGGCCGAACCTGGCCAAGGAGGTGGCGCTCGGGATGCCCGCGGCGTGCGTGGTGGCGCTGCCCGGCATCGAGGGTGCGCGCCTCCTCCAGACGCGTCTGCACGGCCCGAGGTTCCGTGTCTACACGTCCGCCGACGTCGTGGGGTGCGAGGTCGCGGGGGCGACCAAGAACGTGCTCGCGATCGCCGCCGGTGCCTCCGATGGGCTCGGGTTCGGCGACAACACCAGGGCGACGATCATCACGCGGGGGCTCGCCGAGATGAGCCGCCTGGGCGTCTCGCTCGGCGGGCGGCCGGGCACGTTCGCCGGGCTGGCCGGGGTGGGCGACCTGGTCGCGACGTGCACGTCGGACCGCTCGCGGAACCGCAGGGTCGGGATCGGCCTCGGGGAGGGACGCTCGCTCGAGGAGGCGACGGCCGCCGTCGGGGAGGTCGCCGAGGGCGTGGGCAGCGCCGAGCCGCTGGTCGCGCTCGCGCGCGACGCGGACGTGGAGCTGCCGATCTGCGAGCAGGTCGCCGCCATGGTCGCGGGGAGGACCACGCCGCGCGCGGCGCTCGCGGCGCTGATGGCGAGGCCGGCTCGAGAGGAGACCGACCTCGAAGCGATGGGCGGGCCCAGCTAGTTGCCCTGTGACGCGACGCGGAGCGTCGCGATGCCGTGCGGGCGCAGGGCCAGGGACCCCTCGAACGGCTGGACCGCCCGACCCACGAGGTCCACCTCGAACCCGCGGATGCCGTCCAGGTCCACGGAGGTGATGTCGTCGGTGGGGTTGAAGACGCGCACCTCGCGGTGGCCGTCGACGAGCCGCAGGCTCGAGAGCTGCGCGCCCTGCACCGAGAGCACCGCCCCGGAGTCCGGTCGCCACCCGCCGCCGGACGCGGTGACCACCTCCAGGGGTGCGCCCACGTCCTCACAGAGCGTCCACGGATCCGAGACGTCGAGCGCGATCGCGTAGCGCGCGTCGATGGCGGCGCCCACGAGCTGCAGGCCCTCGACGGGGGTGAGGGGTCCGGCGGGCAGCGGGCGCGTCGCCATCCCGACGCGCGAGAGCATGCCCGTCGCGCGCAGCAGCGTCACCGCGAGCTCGTGGCCGGCCCCGTCGGCCACGCCGACGACCTCGTACTCGTGCAGACCGTGGTGCACCACGGTGACCCGGCCCGCCTGCACGAACCGGCGCGACGGGAACGTCGGGAGGCCGAGCTCGTCAGCGCGGCCCTCGGCGGCCAGGCCCCGCGTGACGGTGCCGAACGCGCACTCGGCGACTGAGTGCGACGCGGGCGAGACCGTCGGCAGGTGGACGCGGAGGCGGTGGTCCCTCGAGGGGTTCACGAACGCGGTCCTGACCCGGACGCACCGCTCGTCAGCCACCACCTGCAGCGTGGTCGTGACGGCGACCTCGTGGGCGCCGACCCGACGTTGCGTGGCACCGTCGACGTGGTCCGGCCACTCGTAGGTGGCGGTCACGACCGCGGCAGCGCGGACCGGGCCGCGCTCCGTCACCTCGACGGTCACCGCCGTGGGCGTGTCGACGGCCGCGTCCTCGCGGGGCGGGGAGTAGTTGTACGAGTCGCCGAGGTCCCCCCCGTCGACGAGGCGGCCGAACCCCGCGTAGCCGTCGAGGCTGAACGCGCCGGTCGTCGCGTCGACGACGACCGTGACCAGCCCGTTGGAGAGCGTGACGGGTCCTCCGTCTCCCACCGTGGCCGGATGTGCGAGCGTCGCCGGCTCGAACCGGCGCCACCCGAGGCCGGGGACCTCGGCGGCCCGGGCCAGCATGCGACGGATGCGCGGCTGGTCGAGCCTGACCGTGACGCGCGCGCCCGGGCTCGCCTCGATCCTCGCGAGGACGTCGGCGCGCACCTCGTCGAGGCGAAGGCCCTGGCGCTCCTTCGGAGCGAGGGCGACGGTGACGACCACCAGCCCGTCCTCCTCGGTCACCGCGACCTCGTCGATCCACGCGTCGTCGTTCAGCCGTGGTCCCTCGATGAGCGAGAGCAGGGTCGTCGCGGTGGCCGCGTCGAAGGTGAGCTCACCCGGGAGCGCCGTCCACTCGCCCACTCCCTGCAGCCGATCGTCGTCACCGTCGGGCACGACCACCTCCACGAGGCCGCCGCGGGCCCGCGCGCTGGCGTTCGCCACGACGTACCCGCCCTCTGCCATCGAGTCGCCGAGGCGCTCGAGCGCGCGGGCCGCCAGGCCGTCCGCGATCGCGCGCGCCTCCTCGAACCGCCGGAGGACCGCCGAGACCACCTCGTCCACGCTGCACGCGCAGATCGAGTCGTGCGCGGCGTTCCGGATGACCTCCAGCCACGCGGCGTCGAGGAACGACGCGGGCCACTCGTCCTGCGGGAGGAAGAGCGCGCTCAGCGGCTCGGCCCTGCGCTCGAGCGCGTGCTCCGCGTCGGCGGCGAGACGCTTCACGTCGACGCGGTTGGAGGCGACGCCCATGAGCATGTTCGCCCGGTAGCCGCTGCGCAGCTCGCCGTCCCAGGACGCGAGCCCGTCGCGGGGCGCGCGGGCGAGGTGGGCAGCGAGCCCGGACAACGTGAACTCGTACCCGTCCTGGATGGCGTTCGCCTCCTCCAGGAGCGTGCCGAGGAACGGCTGGGGAGGCTCGTGGTCCGAGCCGTTCATCAAGAGGACGTCGCCGAGCAGGTACGAGGAGAACCGCTCGACGTGCTCGTCGACCCGACGCAGGAACGCCTTCGCGTCGTCGGGGAGCGTCGCGCCGCTCCCGTACCCGCCGAGGAGGTACTCGGTCCGCACCTCGCTCCCGTCTGGGGCCCGCCACCAGAACGCCGACGACGTGACCTCGCTCGGGACGCCCCGCCAGACGACCGCGTGCTCGAGCCCCGCGAGGCGGAGCAGCTGGGGCATCTGGGCGACGTGCCCGAACATGTCGGGCAGGTACCCGACCGGCGTCGCGCCCCCGTACCTCGCGGCGGTCCGGAGCCCGAGCTGCAGGTCGCGGACGATGGTCTCGCCGGAGACCAGGAACTCGTCCATCAGCACGTACCACGGACCCATCTCGATCCGACCGGCGGCGGCGAGCGCGCGGAGGCGGTCCTCGTGCTCGGGTCGGATCGCGAGGTAGTCGTCGACGACCGCCATCTGGCCGTCGAGCAGGAACCGCTCGTACGAGGGGTCGCGCTCCATCAGGTCGAGGAGCCCGTCGACGAGGTCGACGAGGCGCATCCGGAACGTCTGGAACGGCTCGTACCACTCGCGGTCCCAGTGGGTGTGCGGGACCACGTGGACCTGACGCCGGGCCATCGCGCCAATGTACGCGGACGCCCCCGCGCGACCGTGCTTCGCGAGCTCCTCGGCCGCACGTCCCGCGCGACGTACCATCGGTCGGAACCGGCATGGCGACGGCACCCGAAGGCACCGAGGAGCGCGTGCTCGACCTCGACATCGAGCGCTCGATGCTCGCTCGAGGACACACGATCGTCGCGGGCGTCGACGAGGTGGGGCGCGGCGCATGGGCGGGCCCGATGTTCGTCGGCGTGGTCGCGGTGGACGCCTCGACCGGAGAGGTGCCGCCCGGGACGAGGGACTCCAAGGCGCTCAGCGCTGCCACCCGGCGAGAGCTGCGCCCGCTGCTCGCCAGCTGGTGCGCGTCGTGGGCGATCGGTCGCGTGAGCGCGAGGGAGATCGACGAGCTCGGCCTCACCGAGGCGCTGCGGGTCGCGACGAGGCGCGGGTTGGCGGCCCTGCCGCTCCGCCCGTCCTGCGTGATCGTGGACGGACCGTACGACTTCATCTCCCCGCCCGAGGACCGCAACCGGCGCCGACGCCGGCGCAAGGGCGCGGTCGAGGTCCACCCGCTCGTCGGAGCCGACGACACCTGTCCGAGCGTGGCCGCGGCCTCGGTCCTCGCGAAGGTGGCGCGCGACGAGCTGATGATGCGGCTCGCCCGTCGGCTGCCCGGGTACGGCTTCGACCAGCACAAGGGGTACGGCACCGTGTCGCACGCCGCGGCGATCGAGGCGCACGGGCTCTCACGGGAGCACCGACGTTCGTGGGTGTTCGCCGACCGGCTCGCGCCCTATGGCGTCGAAGCGTGACGCGCGCGACCGGTGGCGACGCACTCGAGCGCACGACGACACCCGCCGACGCGACTTGCGACGCGCACGTCGCAACCGCACGTGTCGTGTACCCGCTGATGCGTTTCTTAACCAGTGGAGAAAACGTATTAACGGGACGCTGACGGGACTTCAGCACGTGCGCGCATTGGCGAAAGGAAATTCACGAACCGCCCTCACAATCGCGTGGGGGGCGCTCTGACGGCGGACAAGGGGTCGCCTATAGTGCCGGCACTCGACGGACTTTCGTCGGGGGGAGAGAAGCAAAAAGAGGGCATCGGCTACCGCCGGTGCATGAGGAGGCAGCTAAATGCAAAACCGAAGCATCAGGCGCCTCGTGGGTACCGGCCTTGCGGCCGGAGGGCTCACGCTGGGCGTCCTGGCTGGTCCGGTGGCGTCGGGAGCTGTGTCGAGCAAGGCGGGAAGCACGCTGACTGTGGCGTTGCCGGTTGGCTCGGTGCCCACGAGCGTTTTCCCGTTCTATAGCGCGGCACAGTGCACCACGACGAACATCGACTACTGGCAGCTCACGACCCGACCGGGTTACTGGTTCGGCCTGGGCTCCGGAACCACGGAGGTCCCGAGCATCTCGCCGCTGAACCAGCCGACGTTCCACACGGTTGGCCCCAACACGGTCGCCTCGTTCTCGACCAAGGGGTGGAAGTGGAGCAACGGGACGAGCACGGCGACCATGACCGCGCGCTCTGTCGCGTTCTGGATCAACATGGACAAGGCGCAGCGGAACGCAGGGGCGAACGCCTCGTGCGGGTTCGCTCCTGGTTTCGGGTTCCCGGACCAGATCGTCTCCGTGACGTACCCAGGCGGGCTGGGCGGTAACGCGGTTACCGTGACGTTCGCAGGACACCCGAGCGCACAGTGGCTCCTGTACAACGAGCTGTCGCAGATCGTGCCCCTCGCTCCGGCGTGGGACACCACGAACGGCAGCAACAGCGCTGGCTGCTCGACCGAGGCGTTCGCCGCGGTCACCGAGGCCGGCCACGACGCGTGCTCGAACGTGTTCACCTACCTGAGCGGCATCCAGATCAACGACCCGATCTGGAAGTGGGCTGATGGTCCGTACCGCCAGCAGTCGGCTGAGTACTCCGGTGGCAACCCGGACGGCAATGACGTCCAGATCGCCAACACGGACTACAGCGGCCCTGTCAAGGCACAGGCTGCGAAGACCGTCGTCTACAAGCCCTACACCGACCTCGCACCTGAGATCGCCGACCTTCAGGCCAACAAGCTCGACTTCGGCTTCGTTGACCCGACGGACGTCACCAAGGCGCCGGGACCGGGCAAGGCTGGGGCGAACAAGCTCCCGAACATGACCAACTACAAGACGGTCGGGACTGTCACGTACGGCGTCTTCTACTGGATGTTCAACTTCAACGACCACTTCTCGACGTTCCACACCGCTGGACACCCGACGTGGGCGAGCTTGAACAACCAGACGTACTTCCGCCAGGCCTTGCAGGTCTCGGACAACCAGGCGACGGTGATCGCCCACGTCGACAACGGCTACGCCGCTCCGACGTTCTCGGCGATCCCGACGTACCCGCACACCCCGTTCAGCGCGGGAGTCACCAACCCGTTCCCATACAGCGCGACGAGGGGCAAGCTCATCATGAAGGCGCACGGCTGGAACGTGACCACGTCCCCGGCCACCTGTGCCAAGTCGAACTGTGGGACCGCGGCTAACCCGATCCCGAAGGGCACCAAGGCGACTGAGATCGTCCTCGTTCCCTCCGGCGACCCGGCGGTCACCCAGCTGACTGGTGACGAGGTCAACTCGATCCTGAAGGGCAGTGGCATCAAGATTGTCCCGAAGTACGAGCTGGCAACCACCGTCCAGGCGGCCTGCTTCGGCGGCGCCGCGATCTGGGAGCTGTGCGGCTACGGCGGGTGGATCTACGCGCCTGACTTCTACCCATCGGGTGAGGTCCTCTTCGGCGCTGGGTCTTCGTCGAACTCTGGTGGCTACGTGAGCTCGGAGATGAACGCGCTCATCAAGGCCACGACGACGAATGGCAACCTTGCGCTGAACGCGAAGAGCCCAAGGTTCCACACGTCGTTCGCTGAGTTCACCGCGACTGACGAGCCGTTCCTGTGGCAGCCCACCCCGACTGGCTTCATCGAGCAAGCGAAGTCCGTCGTCGGTGCGCAGCCGCCGAGCCCGCTCGCCAACTTCAACCCGGAGTACATCACTTCGATCTAGTTGGTGACCGAGTTTCGACGGGGCAACCCGTCAGACGAGCCCCCCGCCACCTCGGTGGCGGGGGGCTCGTTGCGTCTCGGGCCGCGCGATCGATTCCCTGCTCCCCGGGGCGGCGACGTCCACCCGGATCGCCTAGCACCCTCTGCCTCGGGAGGCGCTGCGCGATCGAGGTCGCGTGCCGATGGATCGCGAGCGCGGCCCCAGCTCAGGTGTGGTCGCTTCCGAGCGGTCCGCGCCGGACGCCCGTCCCTGTGTCGCCGGGCTGGATCCACTCGATCCACCAACCGGCGCCGGCCTCGGCAACGGCTCCGATGTGCTCGCGTTCAGCCTCCCAGTCGTCCCGACGACCTCGGCCGCCGACGGCGATGGTGAACGACGGGTGGCCGGCGGCTTCGCGTCACGCCCGCACGTCTCGCGGTGTCATGTCCTGCCAGGGGCCGCCGTGGGTCGCCTTGCACAGACAGGAGCCGTCCCACCGGAGGGCGCGTTCGGTCGGTCGCTGGTTTCGGTAGCCGCCGACCCATATCGGGATCCGCGGTCGTTGCACCGGCTGTGGGCTGAACGTCAGCTCATCGATGGCGGAGTGCTGGCCCCTGAAGCTGAACGGCTCGCGTCCACAAGCCTGCGTCGACCTGCAGTGCCTCGTCGAGCATCTCTCCCCGAACCCGAGGACGCAGCTCCTCGCCGAACAGGACAAAGCTCGGATCCGCGCCGATCGCCTCGCCCGTGTCGCCCGAGCCGTTGCCGAGGATCATCCGACCGCCCGAGAGCTGGTCGACAGCCGCGGCTTCGCGGGCGACGTTCCACGGTCTCCGCCGCGTCAACGGCGTGACCTCGGACCCAGCGCGATCCGCTGGGTCCGAGTGGCGATCGCAGCCAGCGCCGTCCACGCGTTGCACGTGGGCACCGCGGGGTCGCCGCCGTAGCACACCTGGTCCTCGAGGAAGACTCCTTCCCAAAAGGCCTCCTCGGCGGGTTCGGCGAGCTCGAGCCGAAACCGAGGGTCTCCACACACTCCACCGGTCGGCAACGACAGCCCGAACGCACGATCTGCCACCTACGCACGGGCTCGAGCACGGGGCACCACTAGTCAGATCGGCGCCCCGGCGCTGCAACACCTTCGGAGTGACCGATCGCCGACCAGCTCCCGCGACCGGGAGGGCTCAGCCTCCAACGTT
>Ga0318534_10001144_pt1 | contig 10202 bp, 7 predicted proteins | sample GRESIP117b4f26_FD_202502 | JGI IMG/M metagenome (GOLD analysis project Ga0318534, IMG submission 202502) | Tropical soil microbial communities from Luquillo Experimental Forest, Puerto Rico - GRE.SIPMG.117b4f26 | ecosystem: Environmental > Terrestrial > Soil > Tropical forest > Bulk soil...
CGAGCTGCGGCGGCAGGCTCCCCACCCGGGTGGGCTGGACCCCCGCCCGGTCCACCAGGCACGGCACTTCGACGCAGCAGTCCTCCGGCAGGTTGCCGAGTGAGTCGCCGTTGCGGACGTTGCCGTAGATCATCCGGCACGTGCCGGTCTCGATGGAGTGGATGATCTGCGGCGCGTACTCGGGACCGCGTTCAAGCCCGAGCGGCTCACCCGCCGCCAGCTTGCGCCGGGTCTCCGCGTAGGAGCCGAGGTTCCGCTCGCTGCGGCGCAGGTAGTCGTCCACGGGGATCCGGAAGCGGCGGACCTGGTCCTCGTGGGGCAGGAACCAGGGCACGAGGTCCGCGTTGTGCTCGCTCGACTCGGTCGGGAAGTAGCCGAACCGCTTGAGCATCTCCACTCGGACGCGCCGGCCGAGCCCGTCGGGGTCGTCTGCCACGATCTGCCGGAGCCGCGGGTAGAGGTCGTGTCCTCCGTGCTCCAGCCGCAGAATCCACGACTGGTGGTTGATCCCGCCGGCCAGGTAGGCGACTTCCCCGAACGGGACACCGGCCAGCTCCGCGAGCTCCTGGGCGGTGTTCTCCGGCGACATGCAGACGCCGACCACTCGCCGGTGGGCGGTTCCCGCGTAGATCGCCCACACCAGCGCAGCCATCGGGTTTGTGTAGTTGTAGAGCCATGCGTGCGGGGCCACCTCGTGCAGGTCGCGCGCCAGGTCAAGCAGCGCCGGGATCGTGCACAGGGCCCGGAAGATGCTCCCGATGCCCATAGTGTCCGCCATCGTCTGCCGTACGCCGTGCCGGCCGGGGATCTCGAAGTCGAGCCTCAGTCCCTCGTGCCCGCCGACCCGGATCATGCTGATAACGTGGTCCGCCCCGTCGAGCGCGGCCCGGCGGTCCAGATGCGGCTCGATCGTGGCGGGCGCGCCCAGCTCCCCTGCGGTCCACCGCGCGATGGCCGCCGCGGTTTCGAGGCGTTCGGGGTTCACGTCGAACAGCGCGATCGTGGACCCGGCGAGGTCGTCGAAGCCGAGGATGTCGGCCAGCAGCTCCTTCGTGAACTCGACGCTGCCGGCCCCGTTGAGCACGATCTTCGTCATCAGAGCCCCAGGTGGGGCAGACCGTGCTCCGCCCACAGGTCCAGCTGCTTCGTCGACGGCTCCAGGGTGTGCAGGATCAGGTATTCGACGCCGATGGCCATCCTCGCCCGGAGCTTGTCCACGATCTCCGACGGCGTGCCCGTCAGGTACACCTGCTCGAAGTACTCGAAGGGCCGGCCGCCGCCCATGATCGCCGCGTAGGCACGGCGTTGCTCGGCGAGGGCCTGCTCACGGTCCTCGGTGGGAACCAGGTGGAGGAAGTTCTCGTGCGCGACCGTGAACGTGCCCGGATCGCGGCCCGCCGCCGCCAGCGCGGGGCGGATCTCGGCGAGGTCCTCGGAGATCTGGGACGGAAGGGACGTGGGCCGCGCGATCCACCCGTCGGAGCCGACGATCCGCCGGAGCACCGCCGGGGCCAGCACGGGCCGCTCCGGGGAGGCCGCGTGCGGGAGTTGCCGGCCGCCGGCGCTCCACACGCGCAGCGGCGAGCGCATCGCCGGGCCGACCGCCACGTCCTGGAGCTGGTAGAACCGGCCCTGATGCGTCACGGACTCGCCCGCGAGCAGCCGGCGCATGATCGCGATCGATTCGTCAGTCCGGCCGCCCCGCTCCGTCCGTTGCTGCCCGATGGCCCGGAACTCCCGGTCGTCCCAGCCCGTGCCCACGCCCAGGATGTACCGCTCGTCGGCGAGGGCCTGGAGTGTGGCTACCTGCTTGGCGAGGACGACCGGCTGGCGGGTCGGCAGCACGAGGACCGAGGTACCGAGGCGCAGCCGCGACGTCGTCGCGGCCACGTAGGTGAGCGAGAGGATCGGATCGAGCCACGGGACCGCGTAGAACCTGCTCTGGTGGAGCAGGTGATCGGTCGCCCACACCGAGTCGAACCCCAGGTCCTCGGCGCGCCGGGCGAACGCCGCCAGCTCACCTCCGGTGCGCCCGTGTTCCCCCGCGAACGTGGGCAGGAACACGCCCACTCCCCGCAGGCCCACTAGGCCAGCCCCGCTTCCTTGAGCGCGCTGTCCACGAGGTCGCGGGCATCCCTGGACAGTGGGAGCAGCGGCGGGCGGACGTGGGCCTCGTCGATGACCCCCAGGCGCACGAGCGCGTGCTTGATGCGGGCGCGATAGTCGCGGACGGGCGGGGCGAAGATCGCGTCGCACAGGGGCTGGAGCATGCCGCTGAGCTCGAACGCACGGGGGAGATCATGATCGCGTGCAGCCCGGAGCAGCTGGACCTGCTCGCTTGCGGCCAGCGTACCGAAACCGAGCAGCGCACCCTCGGCTCCGAGCAGATACGCCTCGAGCAGGAAATTGTCGTTGCCGTTCAGGACGGTGGGGGCCGACGGCAGCGACTTCACCAGCCGCGCGGTCTCCACGAACCGCTTCGCGTCAAAGGACGCCTCCTTGATGGCCACCACACCCTCGACGCTCATGATGCGCTCGATGGTCTCGTCCGGGAAGTTCACCCCGCCCAGCGCGGGCTGGAGCTGGAAGGCGATGAGGGGAAGCCCGGAGGCCCCGGCCACCGCACGGTGGTACGAGGCGGGGATCTCGGGGTCCAGCGGCTCGCCCTGGTAGGCGGGGATGGGGAAGACGAGCAGGGCGTCTGCCCCGGCCCGGGCGGTGTCGGCGGCCAGCCGGCGGGCTTGCTCGGTGAACGAAGCCGCGAGCCCGGCGACCACCAGAACCTGATCGCCGACCTCCTCGGCCACGATCTCCAGCACCCGCAGCCGCTCCTCCGGGAACAGGTGAGGCCCCTCGCCCGTGTCCACGTTCACGGCCAGCCCGAGAACTCCCTGGCCGGCGAGCCAGTCAACGTATCTTCGGAGGGACTCCTCGTCGATCGACAGGTCGCTCCGCATGGGCGTGACGATTGCCGCGATCAAACCGTTCAGGTCCGGCCGCTCCATCCCCTCCTCCTTCCCTGGGTGCGCCTGGCGCAGCGCGTTGCGCATCCCGGATGGCCCGCCAGACCCGTTGCGGGCTGACCGGCATGTCGATGTGGCGGACGCCGAGGTGGGAGACCGCATCGATCACCGCGTTGTGGACCGCCGGCCCGGCCCCGATGGTTCCCCCCTCGCCGATGCCCTTGGCCCCCAGCGGGTTCCGGTCGGTGGGGGTCTCCAGCGCGGCGGTGATAAAGGCGGGCAGCTCGGCCGCGCTCGGCATCGCGTAGTCGGCGAGGCTGGATGTCAGGGGGTTACCCATCTCGTCGTAGACGAAGGATTCGAACAGCGCCTGGGCCGCGCCCTGCGCGATCCCGCCGTGGATCTGTCCCTCGACGAGCATCGGGTTGAGGCGGCGCCCGCAGTCGTCCACCGCGACGTGGCGGACCAGCTTCGCCTTCCCGGTCTCGGTGTCGACCTCGACGACCGCGACGTGCGCGCCGAACGGGTAGGTCGAATCCTCCATCTCGAAGTCGGCCTGCGCCCGCAGCCCGGTCTCCATGCCGGGCGGGAGCGATGACGGGCCGCCGGCGGCGGCCGCGAGCTCGCCCCAGGAGAGAGACGACGCCGGGTCCCCGCGGACGCCGATCCGGCCGTCGAAGCGGCGCACGTCGTTCTCGCTCGCCTCCAGCAGATGGGCCGCCAGGCGCCGCGCCTTGTCCAGCAGGGCCACCGAGGCCCGGAACACGGCCGAGCCGCCGACCTGGAGGGACCGCGACCCCATCGTCCCCCCGCCGCGCGGGACGAGCAGCGTGTCCGAGTGCCGGACGGTGACGGCGTCGAACGCGACTCCCAGGGTGCCGGCCACGATCTGCGCCCACGCGGTCTCGTGACCCTGCCCCTGGGGGCTGGTCCCGGTCAGGACGGTGAACGTCCCCTGGTCGTCGGCCTCCACCGACGCGAACTCGCTTCCCCAGCCCGTGACCTCAACGTAGCTGCTGATACCGATGCCGAGCTGCCACGTTTGCCCGCGACCGATGCGTGCGGCCTGTTCCTGGCGCAGCTGCGGGTACCCGGCCAAGCGAAGCGCGGCATCAAGGGCACGGCCCGGGTCCCCGCTGTCGTAGCTGGCGCCTGTGGGAGTGCGGTAGGGGAACGCCTCGCGGGGGATGAAGTTGGTCCGCCGGATCTCCGCGGGATCGATCCCTAGCTCGGCCGCGAGCATGTCCAGGGCGCGCTCCAGCAGCCACGTTGCCTCGGGCCGGCCCGCGCCCCGGTAGGCGCCCACCGGGGTGGTGGTGGTCACGACCGAGACCGCGTGGAAGTCGATCCTCGGGATGCGGTACGGTCCCGAGGCCATGAGGCCGGTGAGCGGCGGCAGCGTCGCGGCCTCGCTGGCGTACGCCCCGATGTCCTGAATCACGAACACGCGAAGCCCGAGCACGCGCCCGTCCCGGGTGGCGCCCAGCTCGACGTGCTGCACCTGCGCGCGGCCGTGCGTCATCGCGACCATGTTCTCGTTGCGCGTCTCCGACCAGCGGACCGCGCCGCCCAGCTGCCGGGCGAGCCAGGCGATCACGACGTGCTCGGGGTACGTCGGGATCTTCCCGCCGAACCCGCCGCCCACCGCCGCGGTGCGGACCCGGACCCGGGCCGGGTCCAGCCCCAGAACCTGGGCGACAACGCGCTGCGTGTCGTGGGGCGCCTGCACCGAGGCCCACAGCGTGACCGATGGCTGGCCGGGGGCGGCGCCGGCGATGGCCAGCGCGCCGTTGGGCTCCATCGGCACCGGCGCCACCCGCTGGATGACGAACCGGCCCCGCATGATGATCTCGGCACCCTCGAGGGCGCTGTCGTCCTCCGCCACATCGTCGACACGAATCGCGAGATTGGAGCCATAATCGGAGAACAAGACCGGCGCGTCAGGCTCCAGCGCCGCCTCGGGATCGATCACCGGGGGGAGGGGCTCGTAGTCGACGGCGACCGCGTCCGCCGCGTCCGTGGCCTGCGCCCTGGTCTCCGCCACCACCACGGCCACCGGCTCGCCGACGAAACGAACCCGACCGATGGCGAGCAGCGGCCGGGCGAAGACAGCGGGACTATCTTCCACGGGGGGCAGGCGCAGCCGGCCCAGGTCCTCGGCGGTGAACACGCCGACGACACCGGGCATCGCGCGGGCCTCGCCCGCATCGACCGACGAGACGAGCGCGTGTGCGATCGGGGACCGGACGAACACCGCGTGCAGCGCCCCCTCGCAGGGGACATCGTCCAGGTACCGGGCCGCCCCGGTAAGCAGCGCGTGATCCTCGCTGCGGAGCACGGGACTGCCCAGGATCCGCCGGAGTGTGGGCTCCTCCAGCAGGTCAGGAGAGTGGGCGGTCATGCCTGCGGTCAGTTCTATCCCCGGATGCCCTCTGGCATCAGGTCACCGTGGGCCTCGATCAGGTCATCGCACATCGCAACGACCTGCCGGGTGGTCAGCGTGGCTGCCGTGTTCGGGTCGACGAGCGCGGCCTGGTAGACGAGGCTGCGCCGCTGCTCGAGCGCCGCCCGGACCGTCAGTTCCACCACGTTCAGGAAGGTCCGGTTCAGGGCGAGGCACTGCGGGGGGATGGCGCCGACTCGCGTGGGCTGGACGCCGTTCTTGTCGACCAGGGTCGGCACCTCGACGCAGGCGTCGCCGGGAAACCCGTCGATCAGCCCGCCGTTGCGCACGTTCGTGTAAGTCTCACGGGCGGTGCCGGTCTCCAGCGAGTGGATGATCTCGGAAGCGAGCTCGGAGGCGGGCTCGACCTCAAGCTCCTGGCCGGCGTCCAGCGCCGCCTTCGTCTGGTTCCAATCCTCGAGGTTGCGCTCGCTGCGGCGCAGGTAGTCGTCGATCTCGCACCGGAACCGCTCGACCTGGTCGTCGTGGCGGAGGAACCAGGGGACGTACTCGCTCGAGTGCTCGCTGGACTCGGTGGGGAAGTAGCCGAAGCGCCGGAAGATCTCCACGCGCACCCGCCGGCCCAGCCCCTCCGGGTCGGCCTCGATCACCTGCCGGAGCCGCGGGTAGAGGTCCTCGCCGGTGCCACGGTGCCGGAACCGCAGCACGAAACACTGATGGTTGAAGCCGGCGGTGCGGAACGCGACGTCCTTCTCGGGCACGCCTACGGTCCTGGCCAGGAAGGCATGGGTATCCCGGACCGAGTGGCACACGCCGACCACGTTCGTGAACGGGGTGCCCTCGTAGACGGCCCACGGCACCATGGCCATCGGGTTGGTGTAGTTCAGCAGCAGGGCGTCCGGCGCCAGCTCGTGGAGGTCGTTGCCGATACCCACCGCAACGGGAATGGTGCGGAGCCCGCGGAAAATGCCGCCGATCCCGATCGTGTCGCCGATCGTCTGGCGGACCCCGTACTTCTTCGGGATTTCGAAGTCCATGAGGGTGTGCCGGTACCCCCCGACCTGGATCTCGTTGATGACGTAGTCCGCGCCCTCGACGGCGGGCCGACGCTCCGCGCTGGCCTCCACCCGGTGCCCGGCGCCGGTCCGCCGCACGATCGACGCGGCCGCACGCTCGGCGTACGCGAGACGGTCCGGGTCGATATCGTGCAGGGCCATGGTCACCTGGCCCTCAAGCTCCGGGAACGAGCACAGGTCGGCGACTACATTGCGAGTGAACTCCACACTGCCGGCACCGATAATAGTGACCCGGATCATGAGCGAGAGTGTTCCATGTATGCCCCAAATGAGCAAGCGCGAGCAATCCTTGCGAGAGAACTGGGCCGGGGCTGGCGCCGACAGGGGTCCTCGGCGGCTTCTGTGGAAGGTGCCACCGGCACGAGCGTCAGACGGTGGTGATTTTTACGCCTGCGTCGGCTAGGGCGGACAGGGTTTGGGGGCTGGCGGCGTGGTCGGTTATTAGTTCGCCTACGGCGGTGATTTCGCAGATGCGGGCGAAGGCCACTAGGCCGATCTTGGAGCTGTCGGCTACGACGATGACGGAGCGGGAGCGCTCGATGAGGGCGCGGTTGGTGTGGGCTTCTACCTCATGGTGGGTGGTGAGGCCGGCTTCCAGGGAGACGCCGTCGGCGCCTACGAACACGATGTCGAGGTTGAGGCCGGCCAGGCTGGCCTCGGCGATAGGGCCGACGAGCTCGTAGGACTCTGAGCGGGCGACCCCGCCCGTCACCATGAGCTTGAGGTTCGGGCGCACGGCCATCTCGGAGGCTATGTTCAGGGCGTTGGTGACCAGGGTGAGGCGCTGGTGGTCGACGAGGGCGCGCGCCACCTCAGTGGTGGTCGTGCCGCCGGTCAGGCCGACCGCGTGACCGGCGGCGACGCGCGTTGCCGCCTCGCGAGCAATCCGGAGCTTCTCTTCCTTGTGCCGGCCGCCCTTGTAGCGAAGCGGGAGCTCGTAAAGGACGCCCTGCGCGACCGCGCCTCCGTGCGTTCGCGCCAGCAGGCGCTGACGTTCGAGGAAGTCGAGGTCACGGCGGACTGTAGCCGCCGACACGCCCAGCTCGTCCGAGATGTCGGCGACGTTGACGCTGCCGTTCCCGGACAGCCACTCCAGGATCGTCTCCAGCCGCTCCGCCTGCCGCACCGTTACCGTCCTCAGGATCCGGCCAGGTGCCGGGAGGGAAGGGGCTCGGACCGGGCCACCGCCTCGCCCGACATGGCGTCGAAGAGGTGCACGTCTTCCGGTGACATCCCGACGGTGATCGTCTCGCCCACCTCGGGCTGGCGGCGGGCGTCGAGCCGGGCGACGATGATCGCCCGTTCGGGGGGCAGGGAGGCGATTCCGGGGGCGGTGGAGGCGGTCGCGACGCGGTGACCGCGAATGCTCCCGTAGACGATCGTCTCGTGGCCGAGCAACTCCACGACTTCCACGCGCACTTGCATGGTCTGCTCTTCGCTGGCGCCCGTCGCCAGGCGCAGGGCCTCCGGCCGCACGCCGACGACCAGCTCGCCGCCGGGGGCGCCGGGGACCTCCAACACGAGATCGCCCGCGTCCACGCGGCCGCTCGTCACGGAGGCGCTGAGCAGGTTCATCGGAGGGCTGCCGATGAAGCCGGCCACGAACACGTTCGCCGGGCGCCGGTAGATCTCCTGTGGCGGCCCGAGCTGCAGCAGCTGCCCGCCGGACATCACGCCAATGCGCTCGCCGAGCGTCATGGCCTCGACCTGATCGTGCGTGACGTAGATGGTCGTGGTGGAGAAGCGCTCGTGCAGCTGCTTGAGGTCGGCGCGGAGCTGGGTCCGAAGCTGTGCGTCCAGGTTCGAGAGCGGTTCATCAAGGAGGTAGACGCGGGGCTTGCGTGCGAGCGCACGCCCCATCGCCACGCGCTGCCGCTGACCGCCTGACAGCTGGGCGGGCTTGCGGTCCAGGAGCTCATCGAGGGTCAGGAGCGAGCTCACCTCCTTGACCCGTGCCGAGATCTCGGCGGCCGGCACCTTGTGCTGCCGGAGCCCGAAGGCCAGGTTCTCCAGGACGGTCTTGTGCGGGTACAGCGCGTAGCTCTGGAACACCATCGCGATGTCGCGATCCTGGGGGGAAATGCCGTTCACGACCTCCCCGCCGATGGCGACCGCCCCGGCCGTCGGCTCCTCCAGTCCCGCGACCATCCGGAGGGCGGTCGTCTTTCCGCAGCCGGACGGCCCCACCAGGACCATGAACTCGCCATCCGCGATGGTACAGGTGAGCGCGTCAACCGCCGTCGTCCCGTTCGGGAAGACCTTCGTGACCTCGTGGAAGGAGACCTCCGCCACGATCAGGACCTCCCGCGTGGTCGTACGCAGCTCACGGCAACACGACCGAACGAGTCAGGTGCTTCGGACGATCGGGATCGAGTCCGCAGGCCTCGGCGAGCTCGACGGCCGTCCGCTGGATGAGGACTAGCTCGGCCATCGGATCTGACCCCTGGCTGACGATGGTAGCGCCGGTGTCCGCCGCATCGACGAGCACGCCCGGATCGACGGGCCCGATGGCCCACACGAGGGTCCGGGGTCCGGCCACGCTGATCGGGCCGTGGCGGTATTCCATCGCCGGGTACGCCTCGGTCCACGCGGAGGCCGCCTCGCGCAGCTTGAGCGCCGCCTCGTGCGCGAGGCCGACGGTCCAGCCCTGCCCCAGGAACACGAACTGCTCAAAGTCCGAGGGCTCTGCTGGCAGCGCGCTGGCCAGTGCCGCCTCCCCGTCGGCGATCGCGGCTTCGAGCCGATCGCCGATGTGCACGCGCAACAGCGCGAGCGCCGTGGTGGCAAAGCGCGTCTGGACGACCGACTGCTCGTTCGCGAAATCCAACACGACGGTTTCGTCGGCGCACGACGCGACCGGCGAGTCGGGGACGGCCGTGACCGCGACCGTGGCGATCCTTCCCTTGACCCCCTCGAGGGTGCGCAGGACCTCCGTGGTGGTGCCCGATCTTGAGATGGCGACCACCCGCCCATAGCTCCGGTGCGCCGGCAACTCGGAGGCGATGGCCGCGTCCGTCAGGCCTAGGTCTTTCTCCTCGCGGAGCGCCGCGTATGCCCGCGCGATGTGGTAGGAGGTCCCGCAGCCGATCGCGACGGCCGGCTCGCCGGGCGCCGGAAGCCTGCCTACGACGGCCGGAGCCATCGCCGCGGCCTTCCGCCACAGCGTGGGCTGGCTGGCGATCTCGCTCGTGATGGCACGCATCCAGGTGAATCTACCGTCCTGGCCGCTCGGACAGCAAGATTAACGACCAGAAGCAGCCTTGTCTGGCGCACGAGTGTGTTCTAATATCCGTTCATCCGAGCGAGAACGAAAGCAATGAGACGCCGATGGCAAGCTCTCGGGATCGTGTTTCCGGCTGGTCAGCACCGGTTTCCGCTAGCGATCAACAAGGCCGTCGCCCGATGATCGACGGGCGGCCGCGAGCGGGCCCGCCCGCGATGACGCGCAAGGTGACGCCCTCGCGGGCCCTGGCCTACCTGGCCGCGGCGGCCGCGCTGGCCGTCCCGCTGGGCATGGCGGGCACCGCCAGCGCCGCCCGCGTATCGCCAGCCGCGCCGTCCGCCGGAGCCGTGATCGGCCCACCGGTTCCTCAGGGCACGCTGCGGGTAGCCGGCCTGCCGCGCGACGGCTCACCGGTCCGGGCGGCCGGACTGTCCTGGCGGCCGGGACAGCTGCCGCCCAGGGACACACTGCTCAGCTTCGAGGTCGGCTACGCGTGGCAGGCGTGTGCCGCCCGGTCCGGCGGGCAGGGCGCGCAC
>Ga0318534_10001145_pt1 | contig 10201 bp, 9 predicted proteins | sample GRESIP117b4f26_FD_202502 | JGI IMG/M metagenome (GOLD analysis project Ga0318534, IMG submission 202502) | Tropical soil microbial communities from Luquillo Experimental Forest, Puerto Rico - GRE.SIPMG.117b4f26 | ecosystem: Environmental > Terrestrial > Soil > Tropical forest > Bulk soil...
CACCTCTGACCCCGACTCACGCGACTACTTTTTCACGAGCTCGCATCCTCCCTGGTCGAGCGGACGAAACGCCTGCTCCGCGGGAATGGTCGCGCGGATCTTGTAGTAGTCCCACGGGTACTTCGACTCGGAAGGCTTCTTGACCTCGACCAGGTACGCGGGATGAATCTTGCGACCGTCAACGCGAATGGTTCCCTTGCCGAAGAGCGGATCGTCCGTCGGCATCTCCTTCATCTTGGCGATGACCTTGGCTCCGTCGTCGCTCTTGAGCGCCTCGACCGCCTTCAGGTAGTGCAAGGTCCCCGCGTAGACCCCGGCGTGGATCATGGTGGGATGGATCTGCCGGTTGCGCTCCGCGAAGCGCTTGGCGAAGGCGCGCGTCTTGTCGTTCAGGTCCCAGTAGAAGGTCTCGGTGAAGGTCAGCCCCTGCGCCTTCTCCAGGCCGAGCGCGTGGACGTCGGTGAGGAACACGAGGAGCCCGGCGAAGCTCTGGCCGCCCTTCGCGATGCCGAACTCGGCGCCCTGCTTGATCGCGTTCGTCGTGTCGCCGCCGGCGTTGGCCAGGCCGATGACCTTGGCCTTCGACGCCTGCGCCTGCAGCAGGAACGAGGAGAAGTCCTGCGTGTTGAGCGGGTGGCGGACCTTGCCGAGTACCTTGCCCCCGTTCTTGAGCACGACCGCCTCGACGTCGCGCTCGAGCGCGTGGCCGAAGGCGTAGTCGGCGGTGATGAAGAACCAGGTATCGCCGCCGGTCTTCACGACCGCCGTGCCGGTGCCGTTGGCCAGCGCCCACGTGTCGTAGGTCCAGTGGATGGTGTTGGGCGAGCACGCCTTGCCGGTGAGGTCCGACGTCGCCGCCGACGACACGATGAAGGCCTTGCCCTTGTCGCGCGTGATCTGATTCACGGCGAGCGCGACGCCGGAGTTGGGCACGTCCAGGATCATGTCGACCTTCTCGGCGTCGTACCACTGGCGGGCGATCTGTGAGCCGACGTCGGCCTTGTTCTGGTGGTCGGCGGAGATGACCTCCACCTTCAGCCCCTTGGCGGCTGCCCCGAAATCCTCCACCGCCATGCGCGCCGCGACGACCGAGCCCTGACCCGCCAGGTCCGCGTAGAGGCTGGACTGGTCGTTGAGTACCCCGATCTTGACGACGCCGTCCGAGATCTGTGCAAGCGCCGGGCTCGCGCTCAGCGCCAGGACGGCGAGGAATACCACGCTACGTGCGATGGTCATGCGCTTGGCTCCTTTGGGTCAACGTGGGTCAGCGGGACTATACCCCGAGGTAGTCGTGCAGCTTGGTCATGTTGGCCTCGAGCGCGGCGTTGGGAATCATGTCCACCACCCGGCCGTGCTCCATCACGTAGTGGCGGTCGGCGACCGTGGCGGCGAACCGGAAGTTCTGCTCCACCAGCAGCACCGTGAATCCCTCGTGCTTGAGGCGGCGCAACGTGGCGCCGATCTGCTGGACGATGACCGGCGCGAGGCCCTCGGTCGGCTCGTCGAGGAGCAGGAGCCGGGCGCCGGTTCTCAAGATCCGCCCGATCGCCAGCATCTGCTGCTCGCCGCCCGACAGGGTGGTCCCGCCGGCCCGGAGCCGCTCCTTGAGATTCGGGAACAGCTCGAAGATCTTGTCGACACCGAGCCCGCCGGCGCGGACGGCCGGCGGCAGCAGAAGATTTTCCTCGACGGTGAGGCCCGCGAAGATCCCGCGCTCCTCTGGGCAGAACGCCAGGCCGAGCCGCGCGATCTGGTTCGAGGGCAGCCCGATCAGCTCGCGGCCCTCCAGACGCGCCGAGCCGCGGCGCCGGCCCACGATCCCCATGATCGACTTGAGCGTCGTCGTCTTGCCGGCGCCGTTGCGGCCCAGCAGGGTCACCGTCTCGCCGGCACGAATCTCGAAATCGACGCCGTGAAGCACGTGCGACTCGCCGTACCAGGCGTGGAGATCGCGGACCTCGAGCAGGGGCTCAGGCATGGCCCGACCCCATGTAGGCCTGGATCACCTCGGGACTCCGCGCCACCGTGCGGTAGTCGCCTTCCGCCAGGACCTCGCCGCGCGCCAGGACGGTGATCGTGTCCGAGAGATTCTCGACGACGCCGAGGTTGTGCTCGACCATCAGGACCGTGCGGTTCGCGGCCACGCGCTTGATCAGCGCCGAGATGCGCTCCACGTCCTCGTGCGCCATGCCGGCGGTCGGCTCGTCGAGCAGCATCATCTCCGGGTCGAGCGCCAGGGTCGTGGCGATCTCGAGGGCGCGCTTGCGGCCGTACGGGAGCTCCACCGCCGGCGTGCGCGCGAACGGCGCGAGGCCGACGGCGTCGATCAGAGCGAGCGCGCGGCCGCTCAGGGCCTCGAGCACTCGCTCGGACTTCCAGAAGTCGAACGAGCCACCGCGCTTGCGCTGCAGCGCCACCCGCACGTTCTCGAGGACCGACAGGTGCGGGAACACCGCCGAGATCTGGAACGAGCGCACGAGCCCCAGGCGCGCGATGTCGGCCGGTCGCGAGCCGGTGATCTCGCGCCCATTGAAGCGGATGCGCCCAGCAGTCGGCGTCAGGAAGTGGGTCAGGAGGTTGAAGCAGGTCGTCTTGCCGGCGCCGTTGGGGCCGATGAGCGCGTGGATCGTCCCGCGGCGCACGTGCAGGCTTACGTTCTTGACCGCGACGAACCCGTGGAACTCCTTGGAGAGGCCCTCGGTCTCGAGGATGATGTCGTCAGCCATCGCGGGACGGCCGGCCCGGCGGCGGGTCGAAGCGCGCCTCGCGCTTCTCACGCCACGCCCGGCTGGCCTCGTCCATCTCCCACGATCGCGCGCACTCGTCCTGCGCGCGCAGCACCTCTTCGAGGATCGCCCGTGGGTCGGTGTGGAAGGAGGCGTGCAGCAATCGCTTCGTGTGGGCGGTGGCGGTGGGCGCCGCGCTGCGCGCCCGCTCGATGATCGACGCGAGCGTTCGCTCGAGGTCGGCCGGCGCGCACACCCAGTTGACGAGGCCCATCGCGCGCGCCTCGGCCGGGCTCACGTGGTCGTTCAGGAGCGCCAGCTCCTTCGCGCGTCCGACGCCGATCACGCGCGCCAGCCGCAGCACCGCGCCGTCGGGGACGAGCGCATGCCGGGTGGCGCCCAGGCCGAGGACAGCGTCGTCGGTGGCCAGGCGCAGATCGCAGCCGAGCGCCAGCTGCAGGCCGCCGCCGATCGAGTAGCCGTGCAGGACGGCCACCGTGATCTTGGGCATGTCCTCCAGGCAGTCGAGCGCACGGTTCCAGTGCCTATAGAACGCCTCGCCGATCGTGCCCGCAGCGAGCGCGGTGCGATCCATGCCCGAGCAGAACGCCCGCCCCGCGCCGCGCACGACGACCTGTCTGGCGCGTGGATCGGCGGCGGCGGTCTCGGCGTGATCGGCGAGGGCGGCCGCGAGCTCGGTGGACAGCGCGTTGAGGACCGCCGGCCGGTTCAAGGTGATCCAGCCGACGCCATCGCGCGCCTCGTACGTGACGGGCGACTCGGTCATCCCGTTCGTCACGCTAGCTCGCTCGGCAATTGTCGAGAAGACTCACGAAGTTGTACGATCACCGCGTGTCGCAGGAATGTCAAGGCGGTGCGCGGCCGCAGCGCGACGGGCGAGGCGCGCCTGCCAGGGGAGGCCCTGAATGCCCGTGACCACACGCCGCCGGTTTCTCACCTCCGGCCTCGCGGCGGGCGCGACGCCGCTGCTCGCGCGCGCCGCCCGCGCGCAGACCGCGGTCAAGATCGGGAGCGCCGTCCTCGGCGACTACTCGATGGCCGGGCCCGTCATCGTCGCCCTCGAGAAAGGGATGTTCCGGGCCGAGGGGCTCGAGGTCGAGTACCTGCCCTTCCGCGGCGGCCCCGATCTGCTCAAGGCCGTGATGGCCGGCGAGTGCATCATCGGGATCACCGGCAGCACCGACATCCTCGTCTTCCGTGAGGCCGGCTCGCCGATCAAGATGGTCGCGACGCACACCGAGGGCAACCACTTCACCCTGAACGTGGCGACCGACGTCCAGAAGGTCGCCGACCTCAAGGGCAAGGCCATCGGGGTCACGCGCGCGGGAGCGACCACATGGGTCTTCGCCCGCATGGTCGCCAAGAAAGAGGGCTGGGACCCGGACAAGGACGTGCAGGTCGTGGGGCTCGGCGGCCTCGACGCGCAGCTGGCGGCGATGGCGCGCAGGGAGATCGCCGCCTACGTCTGGGGCGACGGCGGTGCCGTGACCGAGCTCCAGGGCAAGTCCAAGGTGCTCATGCGCCTGGACGCGGTGACGCCGAAGTGGATCAGCCAGATCCAGTACGCGTCCGAGGACACGATCGCGAAGCACGCCGACGCGATCCGGAAGAGCCAGCGCGCGCTGTTCCGCGCGCTGAAGCTGATGCGCGACAACCCGAAAGAGGCCGCGGAGCTCGTGTCGAAGAAGCTCGGCTGGAGCCCGGAGGCGGTCCTGGGCGCGCACAAGATCTCGGGCCCCCTGCTCCCGGTCGACGGCCGCATCAGCGTCGAGGCGCTCGGCGCGATGCAGGAGACCCTGCTCGAGTACGGCCTCATCAAGAAGAAGCTCGCGCTCGATGAGTACTACACCCGGGAGTTCACGCCTGTCCGGATCTAGCAGGCGGCCTGCCGCGCGCCTTGTCGGATCAGGGCGCGCGATCGTCGCGGCGCTGCTGCTCGTTGCGGCGCCGGGCGCTGTGTCGGGGCAGGTGTTCATCGCCACGCAGCCCAAGCCCGAGTTCACGGTCGGCCCGCTGTTCGTCCGGGCCAACGTGGGGCCCAAGCAGGAGCCCGTGGAGGTCAGCGTGCTGTGGAGCCTCGTCGCGCCGCAGACGGGCGCCGCGGCCGCGCAGGATCTCTACCTTCTGTGGCCCGGCGAGGTGGACGGTGAGCTCGTGCCCGGGCCGTCCGATCCCGAGATCCGCCGCACCGTCGAGGCGCGCGGCTTCCAGGTGACGCGCGAGGGGCGGTTGCCGCTCGCCGCGCGCGCGATCTACTCCGGGCCCAATCGGCAGAAGCCCGAGTCGCTCGCGGGCGGCGCGCCGTTCGTCACCTACACGCGCGAGGCGGGGCCGCTCGGTCAAGGCACGCCCGCGAGCTGGATCCGCATCCCGTGGACGCCGCGGCTGGTCGACCGGGGGTGGCTCATCGAGCTCCGGATGCGCCTGACTGGTCTCCGGCGAATGAAGCAGGCCACCTGGCTCGAGAACACGCTCTGGGGCGAGCGCCACGTGATCACCCTGAGCTTCAACGACGTGCGGACGCGCGCGACCTTCCCGATGTATCTGGCCCACCGCGATCGCGTCGTCCATCTGGCCGACGATCCGTCTCAGCTCATCGTCAACTTCGCCGACGCCGACCACCTGAAGATCCACGAGGTCTATCCGGGCTCGAGCCAGCGGCGCTCCAGCGAGACGCGGCGCGCGACCGAGATCGTGTCGGCCTATCTCGATCCGTCCGAGGGCCTCCGGCCGCAGGTGCTGTCGGTGCAGTTCGGATATTTCACGGGCTGGAAGGCGTGGTCGCCGCTGCTCTTCGCGACGGCCTTCTTCGTGCTCGGCAATCTGGCGGGCCCGCTGGTCACGATGCTCGTCAAGACCGTCACGATCGTCCCCCGCGAAGCGCTCGCGCGCATCTCCCCGGGCGAGACGACCCACGCCGAGGTGCTGCGCCTCTGCGGGCCCGATCCGGAAGAGCGCGAGCGCATGAGCGCGCCGGGGCACCGCACCCTGGTCTATCGCGGGCGGCGCGTGGTGCCGCATCGACAACGGCGCTTCGGGTGGCTGGCGACCGTCAACCGCTGGGACGTCGAGCACCACGAGGTCGAGATCGAGCTCGAGGGCGATCGCGTCCTCGACGTCCAGGCGCAGGTCAACCGGACCCGGCTCAGTCAACCCGGGCCGGCCTAGAGCGGTCGGTGATCCGCGCCGTCTCGATGCTCGCTCTGGCGATCCTCGCGGCGGCGCCCGGCGCCGCCAGCGCGCAGGTCTTTCTCGCGTCGCGGCCCAATCCCGAGTTCACGATCGGTCCGCTCTTCGTGCGGGCCACCGTCACGCCCGAAACCGAGGTCGTGACCCTCGACGTCCTCTGGAGCCTCTCAATCCCGCCCAACACGGCCGGCGCGGCGATCGAGCAGGATCTCTATCTGCTCTGGCCGAACGCCGTCGACGGAGACGCGGGGCTGGGCCAGCCCGATCCGGCCCTGGCGGCCTACGTGAAGAGCCGCGGCTTCACGCCGATCGCGGAAGGGCGGTTGCCGCTGCTGGCCAAGAGCCTCTACCGGATCGGCGAGGAGCTGCCGCCCGAGCCCATCCGCGGCGGCGCGCCGTTCGTGACGTTCGTGCGCCAGGGCGGCCCGCTCGGGCTCACGTCGCCGGTGACGTACGTGCGCATCCCCTGGACCCCGCTCCTGGCCAACCGCACGTGGCAGATGAATCTCCGGATGGAGCTGACCGACCTCATGAAGCGGCGCAAGGCCACGTGGATCGAGGACCTCTTCTGGGGGCCGCAGCACACGGTCTCGCTCACGTTCAACGACGTGCGGCCCCGCGCGCTGTTCCCGGTCTACTTCGAGCGCCGCGACCGCGTCGTGCGCCTCGCCGACGATCCGTCGCAGCTCCTCGTCAACCTGCGTGACGCCGACCATCTGAAGATCTACGAGTTCTACCCCGGCTCGGCGCGACGGCGGCTCAGCGAGACGCTGGATTCGACCGAGGAGATCACGCTCTTCCTGGATGCCTCCGAGGGCATCTCGCCGCAGGTGCTGACGGTGCAGTTCGGCTACTTCCGGGGGATGCGGTCCTGGGCGCCCGTGCTGATCCCGATCGCCTTCTTCGCGCTCGGCAATCTGGCGATGCCGATCATCATGTCGATCATCCGGCGCGTGAGCGCCGCGGTCAAAGGGCGCGTGCAGTTCGGCCCGGGGACCGCCGAGCGCGAGACCGGTGCGTTCCTCTCGCGCGAGACGCTCGCGCGCCTCGTGCCGGGCCAGACGACGTACGAGGAAGTGCTGCGCGACTGCGGGCCCGAGGCCGAGGAGCACGAACAGCTCACGACACCGGGCCGGCGCACCCTGGTCTACCGCGGGCGGCGCGTGGTGCCGCAGGGGCGCCGGCGGCTCGGCTGGCTGGCGACCGTGCGGAGGTGGTCGATCGAGGAGCACGAGGTCGAGATCGCGCTCGAGCGCAACGTCGTCACCGACGTGCAGGCGCGGGTGCGTCGCTCGCCCCTGGCGCAGCCCGAAGGGGCGCCGGCCGCATAGCCGCGCTTGACAGGATCGGCGAAGCCCCCCCATATAGACCCCCATCGAACACGCGATTACGAATGAGAGGCGCGCCTCGACTGGCGGGGCCCCAGCCCCAAGACAGTCTGCGGTGCGCACACCGAGGAGACAGCCATGACAGCAATGACTCGACGGGACGTGCTCAAGATCGCGGCAGCCGGCGCCGCCGCTTCACTACCCGGGCTGCCGCACTCCGCGCACGCGCAGACCACCCAGAAGCGCGATCTCGTCGTCGCCCAGGGCGGCGACATCGCCCACCTGGATCCGCAGCTCAGCACGTCATCGAACGACATCCGCATCTCGTTCAACATCTTCGACAACCTGACGAGCCGCCGCCCGGACGGCAAGCTCCTGCCCGGCCTGGCGACGGAGTGGAAGCTGCAGGGCCAGACGACGTGGGTTTTCAAGCTTCGCTCCGGCGTGAAATGGCACAACGGGGATCCGCTCACGTCGGCGGACGTGAAGTTCAGCATCGACCGCTCGCTCGACACCAATCTCAAAGGCAACCGGGTGAACACCGTCCTGACAACGGTCGACCACGTGGAGACCCCGGATCCGGGGACCGCGGTCGTCCACACCAAGAAGCCCGATCCTCTGCTGCCGGCGCGGCTGGGATTCTACGGCGGCCAGATCATCCCGAAAAAATACGTCGAGGGAGTCGGCGGCGACACGTTCAACCAGAAGCCGGTCGGCACCGGCCCCGTCCGATTCGTCTCGTGGGTCAAGGACGACAAGCTGGTGCTCGAGGCCAATCCCGACTACTGGGGTGGTCGGGTCGACTTCGATCGCCTCACCGTACGCGCGCTGCCCGAGATGGCGCCCCGCGTGGCGGCGCTGCTCAAGGGCGAAGTGGACCTGATCACGCAGGTACCGCCCGACCAGGGCGAGCGGGTCAAGTCGAATCCGACGACGACCGTGAGCGGCGCGCTCTACGGCGGCCTCTACGTCCTCGCGGTGAACTCGAAGCGGCCGCCGCTCGACAATCCGCTCGTGAAACAGGCGCTCTCGATGGCCATCGATCGCGAGGCGATCGTGAAGGAGCTCTGGCGCGGCCGCGGCATCGTGCCGAGCGGGATGATCGCCAAGGGCGACAATCACTTCGACGCCTCGCTTCCGCCGCTCGCCTTCAACGCCGGCGAGGCGAAGGCGCGGCTCAAGAAGGCCGGGTACAAGGGCGAGGAGATCATCATCGAGACCACCGCCGGCTACATGGCCGGCGATAAGCCGATGGCCGAGGCCGTGCAGGCGATGTGGCGCGACGTCGGCGTCAACGCGAAGGTCGAGGTGCTCGAGTATTCGGTCCGGGCGCAGCGGATCCGTGAGAAGAGCTTCAAGGGGCTGTGGTGGTCCGATCCGACTTCGACCTTGAGGGATCCCGACGGGATGATGTGGCGGCTTCTCGGTCCGGGCGGGCCTCAGGACTACTGGCGCCATCCGGAGTTCGACGAGCTCGGCAACGCCGCCCGGTTCTCGGTCGACGAGAAGTTCCGCGCCGACGCCTACAAGAAGATGACGCAGCTCTTCCTCGAGCACTTCCCGTGGCTCCCGGTGATCCAGCCGTACGAGGACTACGGCCTGCAGAAGTACGTCGAGTGGACGCCGGACCCGCTCCAGCAGCTCGAGATCCGTCGCTTCAACTTCAAGTTCCGGCGCGCGTAGAGCGGCTGCCCGGGGCGGAGCCCGCGAGGCTCCGCCCCATTGCCCATGCGCGGGCTCCTCCCTTTTCTCGCCTCCCGGCTGTTCCGCGCGGCGATCGCGCTCTGGCTCGTCTCCACGGTCGTCTTCGTGGTCATGCGGCTGTCGGGCGATCCGGTACCGCTCCTGCTCCCGCCCGACGCCCCGCAGAGCGAGTTCGCGCGGGTGCGAGCCGAGCTCGGCCTGGACCGCCCGCTGCCCGTGCAGTACGCGGTCTTCCTCGGCAACGTGCTGCGCGGGGACTTCGGTCAGTCCATCCACTTTCGCCAGTCCGCCTTCCGCGTGGTTCTCGGCTACCTGCCCGCGACATTCGAGCTCGGCCTCGCCGCGTTCGCGCTCGCTCTGCTGGTCGCCTTGCCCATTGGCGTCATCTCCGCGGTCAAGCGCAACTCAGCCATCGACCAGGCCACGATGGGGCTGGCCCTCGTCGGCCAGTCGGCGCCGACGTTCTTCATCGGCATCCTGCTGATCCTCATCGTCTCCCTGAACCTCGGCCTCTTGCCGACCTCGGGGCGCGAGGACTGGCACAGCCTGATCCTGCCCGCCTTCACGCTCGGCGCCTTCGCGATGGCGTCGATCGCGCGGCTCACGCGCTCGTCGGTGCTCGAGGTGCTCCGCGCGGACTACATCCGCACGGCTCGCGCCAAGGGCGTGTCCGACGCGATCGTCGTCGCCAAGCACACCCTGAAGAACGCCGCGGTGCCGATCGTCACGATCACCGGGCTGCAGTTCGGCACGCTGCTCGGCGGCGCGGTCGTCACCGAGACGGTGTTCGCGTGGCCGGGTATCGGGCGCCTGGCGATCCAGTCGATCTACAACCGCGACTACCCGGTCGTGCAGTGCACCGTGTTCGTCTCCGCGGTCCTGTTCATCGTGATCAACTTCTGCGTCGACCTGATCTATGGCCTCCTCGATCCTCGCGTCCGCTCGAGCTGAGCCCGCGCCGGCGCGCCGCGCCCGTCGCACGCGCGCCCTGGCGGTCGGCGGCGCCGCGTTCGTGGCGCTGCTGATCCTCGCGGCTCTGGCCGCCCCCCTGATCGCGCCGGCCGATCCCATCCGCCAGTCGCTCCGCGGGCGACTGTCGGCGCCGACCCTCGAGGGCGCCGACGGCAAGGCGCACCTGCTCGGCACCGATCACCTCGGCCGCGACGTCTTCTCGCGCGTGATCTACGGCGCGCGGGTGTCCCTGCTGGTGGGCTTCGCGGCGGTCGTGGTGGG
>Ga0318534_10001168_pt1 | contig 10141 bp, 7 predicted proteins | sample GRESIP117b4f26_FD_202502 | JGI IMG/M metagenome (GOLD analysis project Ga0318534, IMG submission 202502) | Tropical soil microbial communities from Luquillo Experimental Forest, Puerto Rico - GRE.SIPMG.117b4f26 | ecosystem: Environmental > Terrestrial > Soil > Tropical forest > Bulk soil...
CCGCTGGGATCACCTGGATTACGCCGTCGGCGTGGCGCTCGCCGTCGCGGAGGCCTTCGTGGACGACTTGGGCGAGGCGGACGCCGTGGCGCTCGGCGCCGGGCTCGGCGGCGGGGAGTACGTCGAGAAGTAGTCCGATTGCGGCTCCACCGGAACCTCGAGCGTCACCGAGCCTGCGTGCTGGAAGTCCAGGGTCACCGGAATGGCCTCGCCACCGCCGAGCGACTTGGTCAGGTTGCTGAGCACGACCTTCGGCTCAGGGCCGCTGAGGTCGACGAGGGAGCCCACGGGAAGGGTGACCGTGCCGCCGGACAGCTGCACGCTCGCCGCCCAGTCTGGCGCGGAGGCGCTCGTCAGCTGGTCGTCGCCCGACCCGCCGTTGTAGAGCGACAGGAACATGCTGGCGGACGAGCCGGACGGCACCGACGACCCCGATGGCGCTCCGAGCACGAACGCGTCGGAGATCTTGATCCCGTTGAATGTTGCGGTGGTGCCGGCGGATGCCTGGTGGAACTCAAGCGTCGGGGCGTCGGTCCCGGCTTCGCACCCGGCGATGGCCGGGAGCAGCAGAACCAGGGCACCGATCAGCGTCCGGCGGGCAACGGTTCTCCGGGAGCTGCGGCGGATCACGGCGGATGCCTCCTCGGGTTATGGCAACGGGAGGGACGGAGACGCTCCCGGAACGAGCACGTGGCCTGGCTGTCCACTACAAGCCGTAGAAATCGTACCGGTAGGTGCTTCCCCGCTCGCCTCCGGGAGGTGGGTTACCCTGCGGTCTGGGCGCCGGGGAACGCTAGTTCTTGCAGGGCGGGGCCGAGCTGGAAGGTGGGGGGAAGGTTCCGGCGGATCCGGGCGGTGGCGTCGCTGTAGACCAGGAGCACGGTGACGCCTGCCGGGTGGTATCTGGCGCCGAGCACGTTACCAGTGTCGTAGACGGCTGCGGCCGCGCCGCCGCCGTACTGGGCCGTCAGCGCGGCCAGCTGCGGTTTGACGGCCCCCGATCCCACGAAATAGAGGCCGACGTGCGCGGCGGCCGCCTGGCGGGCCAGCCGCCGCAGGGCCGGGCCGCACCCGCAGTCCGCGGACACCAGCGCGAGCGCCGAGCTCACCAGGCTCCGCACCGGCACCGCGCGCCCGTCGAGCTGCACCGTGCCCGAGGGCAGGCTCGTCAGGTCGGCCGGCTTGGCGGACGCTACCGGAGGCCTGCTCAGGGTCGGTGCCGAGGCCGGGCTTATGGTCACCACCGACAGCATGGCGCCCGCGAGCATGGACAGCGCGACGCAGGTCGCTACCAGCGGCAGGATCGCGGCATGCCCGCCCAGCTCCTGGCGCGCGAATGGGCGGAAGAGCCGCATGAGCCGTTGCCGCCGCCGCTGGGCGCGCAGTTCACGGCGGTACGCGAGCACGTCGCGATCGAGGTCCCGGGCATCGTCCGGGATCACGATGTTGACCGGGGGCAGGCTGCCGTCGTCCTGCCCCGGCTCGCTGGCGAAGCTCACAGGTACCTCTTCCGCCGTGGCGTCGGCTCCCGAGTCTTACTTTAAGTATGAGCCAGCCGCTGTGCCCGTGCGGACTCACGGCACGCGATTCCCAGAGCAGGTGAAGATCCTCGGGTAGACTGGATATCTACCGTCAGCGGCGACGTTCGACACCGCGGTACTGGCGACCACCAGCTGGCTGGTCGAGCGCGAGGCTGCTGAGCACCGTGCCGGCCGGGCAGATGCCCATCGAGCATACTGGCGTATGCTCGAAATTTGCGTATTGACCTGCATATTCGCCGGCAAGGGCAGTTTATCGGGTCGCTGGGACGTGGTAAGATAGCCTTCAGCGGAAGGGGTACTTGCCAGATGTCTTTCAAGGTCGGCGATACCGTCGTATACCCCCACCATGGGGCTGCTCGCATCGAAGCCGTCGAGACTCGCACCATAAAGGGTGAGGAGAAAACCTATCTAGTCCTGAAGGTCGACAAGGGCGACCTGACCGTACGCGTTCCCGCGGACAACGCGGAACTTGTCGGTGTGCGGGATGTGGTGGGTCAGGAGGGGCTAGAGCGGGTGTTCGAGGTGCTCCGTGCGCCGCACACCGAGGAGCCCACGAACTGGTCGCGACGGTACAAGGCCAACCTGGAGAAGCTCGCCTCGGGTGACGTGAACAAGGTCGCCGAAGTTGTCAGAGATCTCTGGCGCCGGGACAAGGAGCGTGGTCTGTCCGCTGGCGAAAAGCGGATGCTCGCCAAGGCCAGGCAGATCCTGGTGAGCGAGCTCGCGCTGGCCGAGAAGACCAACGAGGACAAGGCTGAGGCCCTGCTCGACGAGGTGCTGACCAACTAAATCGCCGCCCGGTAGGCTGCGGCGGTGGAAAACGTGCCGCGGGTTGGGCTTGGCGTGGACGTGCATCCCTTTGAGACGGGGCGCACGCTGTACCTGGCGGGTCTGGAGTGGCCCGGCGAAACCGGTCTAGGAGGACATTCCGATGGTGACGCGGCTGCGCACGCGGCGTGCGACGCCTTGCTGTCAGCCGCTGGGCTGGGTGATCTCGGAGCGCACTTCGGTACGTCCCGCCCAGAGTGGGCGGGCGCTTCGGGGGTCGCCCTGCTGCGGGAAACCGCGCGGTTGATCACGGCGGCCGGGTTCGTCATCGGCAACGTCGCTGTCTACGTCATCGGCAACAGGCCTAAGATCGGGCCGCGCCGCGCTGAGGCGATCGCCGTCCTCAGCGCGGCGCTGTCCGGAGCGCCGGTGAGCCTGTCGGCGACCACCACCGACGGCCTAGGCCTCACCGGCCGCGGTGAGGGCATCGCCGCGATGGCCACCGCCCTGGTCTGCCACGCCTCCTGACCGCCGGCCGTAGAGCGCGATACCGCTGTGGCAGGCGGAACGTAAGAGCCTGTCGCTGTCAGCGACTGCCGCGGGAACGCCTCCAATGCCACGGAGGGCGACCGTTTCGCGAGCATCGCCTTCCAGCGCAAACGACCATGATCGCAAAGAGCGGTCCTGCGCCGGGCCCGCACCACACCGAATTATTGCGCGATGTTTGACCCCCTTCCGGGGGTCAAACATCGCGCAATCTTCCGGTTATGTCGGCCGGCCGTCAGCCGACGCCCGAAATGCCCGGTTCCCGCATGCGGCAGCAGGTCGGCATCGGTTGGTACCAACACGAGAGATGCTTCTGGGTCATATCCCGGGAAGATCGCGTGCCGCTAACGCGGTGTCCGCCTCTCCAGGCGGCCCTCGCGGCGGTCTGCGCCTGGCGGCCCCGGGTGTGCCAGGGGTATCGAATCAAGACATTTCCGGATTTAGCACGCGGATAGTCCCAGCCGTACCCATCGGATGGTGAAACCATTTTTGCTGGCGAAGAGTTTTTATCGCTATTGTGCGCTAATCTTTCGCGATCATAGAACGTCACGGAATCTGGCCGGCTGGATACCTGGCGGGGTATGCACTCCGGTCATCGTCCGGGCTTCGCGCCGCCATCAGCCAAGCACGGCCGACGTTCCCATCCCGAGATGTGAGACAGAGCCCCACAAAGGTGTCATCGACACTGCGAAGTTCGCGAGCACTGCGAAGTCGGCGGACAGCGGCGGTGCGGGAGAGATAGGTGAGGCGAGAGTGCTTACCAGCGGCCGCCATTCTTGGCTCCGTTAGTCGTCTTCCTCTTCGGGTGGGACCGGGGTGGCGCGGACCCGGTTGAGCCGCGGGACGGTCGCGAACGGGGCCGTGGCAAACGGCGGCGCGTCCTGGTCGATTTCCGGCGGCCGCGGGTCATCCTGACTGTGAGGTTCGTCCTCGCCATTGGTTCCCCAGAACTCGTGGGGCGGCGCGACCAGTCCGCTGTCAACTGGGCCTCGCTCCAGGCTCTGGACCAGGGTTGGCGCCGGCCAAGCCGGAGCGGGCTCATGCCCGGCCGCGATGGCGGTCTCCCGCGTCGCGTCAGGGTCGGCTGGGCCGTCCTGCGGTTCGGTATCGCCAGTCACGTCGGCGGGCTCGCCTTCGGCGGCGCGGGCCGCCGCGGCGTCTTCGGCGGTCCCTTCACTCCGGTCGGTCTCCTCACTCATTGGGCTGGCCGCGGTATCGGCGTCTGGCTCAGGCGCAGTCGCCTGGGCGACCACAGGTTCGGCCAGGGTTGGGGCTGGCTCGCTGTGCGCGGGTTCGGCCGCGGTCGGGGCCGCCTCGCCGGCCGCGGGCTGCTCCGGCGTGGGGGCTGGCTCGGCGAGCACGGGCTCTTCCACCGTGGGGGCTGGCTCGGCGAGCATGGGCTCTTCCACTGTCGGGGCTGGCTCGGCGAGTACGGGTTCTTCCGCCGTCGGGGCCGGCTCGGCGAGCATGGCCTCATCCGCGGACCGGGCCGGCACGGGGACCTCTTCCCGAGTCGGGGTGTCCGCCGGGGCCGCGGCGGCCGTCAGAGCTGGCGGGTCCGGCGGCGCCATCGGCACCGGTACCGGTGACTGCACCGGCGGCGGCAGGGCCGGGGCGGCCGGCCGGTGGTCGGTGGCCTGGACGGGGGCGGGCGCCACGTCGGCGCGCGGCGCGCGGGACTGGCGCAGCAAGATCAGCATCAGGCTGAAACCGAGCAGGACGAGGACCCACGGAGCGGCCGCGACCACTCCCTCGGTCTTGCGGTGCGGCAAAGCGACGCTCATGGCGTGCACGACGTCGGCCGCGCCGACGACGGCCACCACCACGATGATCACCAGCCACGCGTACGCCCGTGTCCACCACCGGGCGTCCCGCAACGCGATCGCCGCCACGCAGGCGATCACGAACACCGCGTCGAAGACACCCGGGTAGAGCCGGGCAAGCCGGGCGGACACCCCCGCCTGCTCGGCGATCGCGTGCATTCCGCTGTAGGACAGCACGAACGTCGCCGCGCCCAGTGCGAGGACAACGATCACGACCGCCAGGTTCAAGAGCCTGGTGGGCCACTTGCTGTGGGGCGCCGGAAGATCGACATTCATCGGGACGTGGTTCCAGACATGCCAGAAGGGACATTACCGGGAGTAATTGAAATCCTCACCGAACGACGCCCACGCTATCGGGGTTACGTCGCCTACGGAACGATTTCGGGCGTTAGCCGGGGTGTGTCGCAACCCGAGCGGTCGTCGACCGTATACCGTACGCTGTTCAAGATGACGCTCCGCCTACACGACACGGCGACCCGGACTGTGCGTGAATTCCAGCCAGTGATGCCGGGGCAGGCGGCTGTCTACCTATGCGGCCCGACCGTCCAGAGCGTTCCGCATATTGGCCATCTGCGTTCGTCTGTGTGCTTTGACATCGTGATCCGCTGGCTCGAAGCGTCCGGCTATCAGGTGACCTACTGCCGGAATGTCACCGATATCGACGACAAGATCTTGCTCGCCGCGGCCGCCGAGGGCACGCCGTGGTGGGCGGTCGCCGAGCGTAACCAGCGCGCCTTCACCGCGGGCTACGACGCGCTCGGCTGCCGCCCGCCGGACGTGGAGCCGCGGGCAACCGGGCACATACCGGAAATGATCGCCCTGATCAGGAGGCTGATCGACGGCGGTCACGCCTACGCGGCGGGCGGCGATGTGTATTTCGACGTGCACACCGCCGCCGATTACGGCGCACTGTCCGGACAGCACCTGGCGGACATGCGGCCGACTGAAGACACCGAACTGACCGCTCACAAGGGTGACCCGCGGGACTTCACGCTGTGGAAGGGCGCGAAGCCGGGAGAGCCGTTCTGGGAGACCCCGTGGGGTCCCGGCCGCCCGGGCTGGCACCTGGAGTGCTCGGCGATGTCCACCAAGTATCTGGGCCCCACGTTCGACATCCACGGTGGCGGGCTCGACCTGCTCTTCCCGCACCACGAGAACGAGCGCGCCCAGTCGCAGTCCGCTGGTGACCCCTTCGCCCGCTACTGGCTGCACAACGGCCTCGTCGGACTCACCGGCGAGAAGATGAGCAAGTCAGTAGGAAACGTCCTGCTGGTCACCGAGGTCCTCAGCAAGGTCCGGCCGCAGGAGCTGCGTTACTACCTCGGTCAGGCGCACTACCGCTCGCCGATCGACTACTCGGAAGACGCGCTCGAGGAGGCGGCCGCCGCCTACCAGCGGATCGAGCGCTTCGTAACCCGCGCGCAGCGCGCGCTCGGCGGCCCGGCGGTCGTGCTGCCCGCCGGGCGCGGGGCACCCGAATTCCCGCTCTCCTTCGCGGCGGCGATGGACGACGACCTCAACGTCCCGGCCGCGCTGGCCGCTGTGCATGCGACGGTCCGGGACGGCAACTACGCTCTTAGTTCGGGAGACACCGACGGGATCGCCAGCTCCCTGACCGCGGCCAGGGCCATGCTGGCGGTCCTCGGCCTCGACCCCCTGGACCCGGGATGGGAAACCGGCGACTCCAGCGACCGGCTGTACACGGCGGTGGACGCGCTCGTGGGACTGGCCCTGCGGCAGCGGGAAGCGGCCCGTGCCCGTGGCGACTATGCTTCGGCGGACTCCATCAGGAACACCCTGGAGAACATCGGGGTTATGGTCGCGGACACTGAAGAAGGCCCGCGATGGGAACTGAGACGATGAATGGGCGGAACCAGCGATGAGCGGGCGAAAGAAGGGCGGCGCCGACGGCCGGGAGCCGGGCGGCGGTGGCTATGCCAAAACAGGCAAGCCACGGCCGGGCACCGGCGGTAACCGCAGGGACCGCCTGGCCGGCAAGGGCCCGACACCGCCCGCCTACATGCGGCCGGGTCATCCCGCGCAGCGGGCCGCGGCGGCCCGCGCCGCCGCTGGCCAGCCAGCCCGCCAGGGAGGAACGGGCCGCGGGGGAGCCAGCCGCGACCGTTCGGACCATGGGAATGAGGGCCCGGCACCACGGGGCAGCGGCGACGGGCCGGAAGTGGTCGCGGGCCGCAACGCCGTCGTCGAGTCACTGCGGGCTGCGGTGCCGGCGCTGGCGCTGTACGTCTCAGGGCGCGCGCAACAAGACGAGCGGGTCGCCGAGGCGGTACAGCTAGCCGCCGAGGGGGGCATCGCGGTGCTGGAGTCGGGCATGTCGGAGCTTGACCGGCTGACCGGCGGCGCGGTGCACCAGGGCGTGGCGCTCCGGGTGCGGCCGTACGAGTACGCGCACCCGGAAGACTTCACCGTAGCCGCCGCCCCGGTTCCCCCGCTGATCGTCGCCCTGGACGGCGTGACCGACCCGCGCAACCTGGGTGCGGTGGTGCGTTCGGCGGCGGCGTTCGGCGCTACCGGGATCGTGGTTCCGGCGCGGCGGAGCGCGGGTGTGACCGCGGGCGCGTGGAAGGCCTCGGCCGGGGCGCTGGCGCGCCTGCCCGTGGCGCGGGCGGTGAACCTGACGAGGACGCTCGAGGCGTACAAGTCACACGCGATCTTCGTGGCAGGGCTGGACGCCGCCGGGTCGACCGACGTGCACGACATGCCGATCGCGGACGGCCCGCTCGTCCTGGTCGTGGGCTCGGAGGGCCGCGGGCTCTCCCGGGTGGTGGCCGCGGCGTGCGATCTGCTGGTCCGGATCCCGATGGCTTCGGGCACGGAGTCGCTGAACGCCGGCGTGGCCGCGTCGATCGCCCTGTATGAGATCGCCAGCGTACGGTCTCGGCTACGATAACGGGGGAGCCGTCCGACGGGACGGCCAGCCAGCCGGTGTAGCTCAGCAGGCAGAGCGTCCGCCTTGTAAGCGGCAGGTCAGCGGTTCGATTCCGCTCACCGGCTCCAGGTGAAGGCAGTTTTTCGAACAATTCGAATGACCGGCGTGGAACGAGTCGCGAGAGCCGCTCGAAAGCACTCATTGCACCTATTGCACCGCAAGGGCGGGCGGAAGCTACTGAGGGTAGCCGCCGGAAGCCCTTCCTCGTCGACCCGGTCACCGCCACACCAGCCGGGAAGGGAATCGGCGAGTCCCGCGAGAGAGGCGGCGTTCCGATAATCGCCTGGGGAACGGGCGTACCGAGGATCCGCGCAAGAGCGGCACCGCGTGGGTCGCCGGTGCCGGCATCACCCGCCTGGCCGCGTCGGCCCGCACCCTGCGCGGGGGCGGCGTGCGGTCCGTACCACTGGTCGGCGAGCGGGCGGCATCGTCGTGCTTACCCGACCAGGCCCGGTCAGCCCGGCCGTCATCCCATCCCGGGCCGCCTGGCAGCGCGGTGCGCAGCAGGTCCCGGGCCTGGCGGCGCAGATGATCGAGGCTGGGCTTGGCCGGAAGATCCGCCAAGACGTCTCCTTCACCGGCCCGCGATCCGCGCGGCCGGTCTCATCTCGTCGCTGGCGCCACAGGACCGTGAGCATTTCCGCAGCACGCTGGCGAAGATTATCGCCGGCGGCCAGACATGCGGCCCGGCCTGTATCTAAATCCGCGCTGCGCGCTCTATAGGGCAGTAGGGAACGTTCCGCCTGGGTTCACCAGTGATGCGGCTGGAGCTGAAGATGCCCGAGAACCGTCCTGCCAACGCGAACGCCGTCGTACAGTCGCTGTCCGAGCTCACCAGAGGCTGGGCCGCGGCCCCGGGGGTTGATCCGGCCACTCTCGACGCCGCGCGAGCGGCGCTGGCCAGCTCGGTCCTGGCCGTGCCGCCCGGAGTCGACCTGCGCGCGCCGCACCTGGGCGCCCCGGCCGCGGCGACGGCGCCGAGCCTGGAAACCGAGCTACTCCAGATCGCCCAGCGGGCGGAGCAGGCCGCGGCGGAGCCGGACGGAGCCGTGCCGACCACGATCGCGGTCGTCCGCAGCCCGTCCGGCGCCAGCACCACCAACCCGGCCGGCCTCCCGGCCTGGGCGCGGGGCGGCCAGGTGATCGACAGCTACGGGCCGTTCCAGGACGCCACGGGCGCCCTGCACTGGGTGGACCTGTTGCCGATCACGGTGTCCGCGCCGGTCCAGTTCGCCGGCGCCGCGGCGCCGTTCGCGGTGGTGCCGGTCCGGCTGGAGATCAGGCCCCCGATCCTGCATCCGCCGTTCCCCCCGCCGCCGCCCAACGAGCTGGAACTCGGCGCGGGCAGCGTGTGGTTCCTCGCGGGCCTGCTCGGGACCGCCTTCGAGGCCGGCGCGTTCACCGGGTTCACGATCACCGGTGGGACGCTGGTGGGGACCCAGCCGTTCACGTTCGCGAACGGGGTGTACGAGGCGCCGGCCGGGTCGGCGCTGACGCTGACTGTGTCGCTGGCCCCCGCGGCCCAGGCGGTAACCGGCGCCGCAACTGGGCCGGACGCTGCCGCTGCCACGGCCACGCCGCCCGCGGAAATCGTGATCGAGTTCACCGAATCCGTCGCCACGCTGCAGGTGGTCGCCGACGCGCAGGCCCAGGCGTACGGCGACACCGTCACCCTGCACTGGGCGGGGGCGGCCCCGACGCCCTCGGCGGCCGGGCTGCCTGAGGTGCTGATTCCGTGTACCGCGTCGCCCGCGTCGTTCGGCTTTACGAACGTGGCCTCGCAGGTGTTTGCCCCTTCGGGTTCGGCGCCGATCACCGGCGCGGTGTGGGCGCTGCCGCTGGCGGCCACCGCGATCACGGCGCTGCCCGAGGCCGCGGGGCCGGGCGTGTGCGAGCTGCACCTGGGCAGCGGCGCGGAGCTCGTCACCGAAATCGACGACAGCACGCCGGTCCCCATCGCCAGCTGGCTGCTGCAGATCGGGACCGAGACCTTGTTCGCCGAGGCGGCCAGCGCCGCGCAGGTGCCCGTCCAAACCACGCTGACCCTCTGGCCGGAGGCCGCGCCCGCCACGTACCCGGCGACGATCGTGTTCGACACGACGGCCACGTCGGCGTTCGGCTTCCTGGCAACGGCGGCCAGCGAGCTGCTGATCGTCACCGGAGACCTGACTGCGCACCTGGACCGGCCGCTGGACGCGTCCGGCTCGCGGATCCCGTTCGCCACGACCGGGACGCAAGCCGTCGTGATCCTGCTGCATACGCAGGCCTCGACGCTCGCGTTCGTGATCGGCAGCCAGACCGCCCAGGGCCTGCCCGAGCTGTCGCTGATCCTAGAGAACGCCCTGCTCCGGACCGCGTCGCCGACGGTGTTGACCGCGACCGGGCCGATCAGCGCGGACAAGTTCGGCCGTTGCGTCGTCGGCCTGGTGTTCCCGCTGGCCTTGATCCTGCCGACGCTCCCGGACCCGTACGCGGCGAGCTTCACCGCGGCGCAGTTCACCGGGGACGCCGGC
>Ga0318534_10001171_pt1 | contig 10130 bp, 7 predicted proteins | sample GRESIP117b4f26_FD_202502 | JGI IMG/M metagenome (GOLD analysis project Ga0318534, IMG submission 202502) | Tropical soil microbial communities from Luquillo Experimental Forest, Puerto Rico - GRE.SIPMG.117b4f26 | ecosystem: Environmental > Terrestrial > Soil > Tropical forest > Bulk soil...
TCGGTGGCCAGCCGGCCGGAGTACTGCTTCAGGCGTCGCAACAGGGATTCGGGGACATGGTCGAGCAGTTCCAGCGGCGACCTGGGACGGTTAGCGAAGGGGCCCGCAAACTGGTTGTCATTCACGGCTAAAAGCTACGCTAAGTTTCTGGAAGTTTCCGCCAACACCCAGGCCGTGTTGTCACGCGCCCGGCGCGAATGCGCGGCCAGCCGCACGCTCGGCCACGAGTGTGCGGCTGACCGCACACTCGGCGACTAGGCCACCCCGGGATCGGATGTCTGCTCCGGGGCGGCCTGGACGTCGTCGATCTGGTACTGGCGGGCGGCCGCGACCGGCACCGACGGGTCGATCTCGCCGTCGCGCGCCAGCGCCTCCAGCACCGCGACCACCTGCGACTCGGCGTCGGTGTTGAAGAAGCGCCGCGCGGCGGGCCGGGTGTCGGAAAAGCCGAACCCATCGGTCCCCAGCGTGACGAAGGTTCCCGGCACCCACGGCCGGATCTGCTCAGGCACGGCGCGCATCCAGTCCGATACGGCGATCACCGGCCCCTCGGCACCGGCGAGGGCCTGGGCCACATAGGGGACGCCGGCCTGCCGGTCCGGGTGCCGCAGCCTGGTCCTCTCGATGGACACCCCGTCGCGGTTCAATTCGCCCCAACTGGTCACCGACCACACGTCGGCGGCCACATCCCAGTCCGCGGCCAGCATCTCCGCCGCCTTCAGCGCCGACGGCATGGCCACCCCCGAGGCCAGGATCTGCGCCTTGTTGGTGCGTTGCTCGGTGGCGGTGTGGTAGCGGTAGATGCCCCGCAGCAGGCCCTCGGGATCGAAGTTGTCCGGCTCGGGCGGTTGCGGGTAGGGCTCGTTGTAGACGGTGATGTAGAAGTAGATGTTCTCCGGGTTCTCCCCGAACATGCGGGCCAGCCCGCTTTCCACGATGTAGGCGATCTCGTAGGCGAACGCCGGGTCGTAGGACACGACCGCCGGATTGGTGGCGGCCAGCAGCAACGAGTGGCCGTCGGCGTGTTGCAGGCCCTCACCCGTCAGCGTGGTGCGCCCCGCGGTGGCCCCGAGTATGAAGCCGCGCGCCATCTGGTCGGCCGCGGCCCACAGCCCGTCGCCGGTGCGCTGGAATCCGAACATCGAATAGAAGATGTAGATCGGGATCATCGGCTCGTTGTGCGTCGCATACGAGGTGCCGGCCGCGGTGAACGAGCCCACCGACCCGGCCTCGTTGATGCCCTCGTGCAGGATCTGCCCGATTTCGCTTTCCTTGTAGGCCAGCATCAGGTCGGCGTCGACGGCCTTGTAGAGCTGGCCGAGGCGGTTGTAGATCTTCAACGACGGGAACCACGAGTCCATCCCGAACGTGCGCGCCTCGTCGGGGATGATCGGCACGATCCGGGGGCCAATCTCCTTGTCGCGCAACACTTCTTTGAACGTGCGCACGATCGCCATGGTGGTGGCGACCTCCTGGTGTCCCGATCCCTTCATCAGCGGGGCGTAGATACTGTGCCCGGGAAGCTTGAGCGCCCTGGCCTTGGTGCGGCGTTCGGGGACGAAGCCCCCCAACGTGCGGCGCCGGTCGAGCAGGTAGCGGATCTCCGGGGCGTCGGGGCCGGGGTGGTAGTAGGGCGGGAGGTAGGGATCCTCGTCCAGCTGAGCGTCGCTGATCGGAATCCGCATCGAGTCCCGGAAAGCCTTGAGGTCTTCCAGCGCAAGCTTTTTCATCTGATGGGTGGCATTGCGGCCCTGGAAGTGCCCGCCCAGCGAGTAGCCCTTGATGGTCTTGGCCAGGATTACCGTCGGCTGTCCCTTGTGGTCGACGGCGGCGCGGTAGGCGGCGTAGACCTTGCGGTAGTCGTGACCGCCACGCTTCAGGTTCCAGATCTCGGCGTCGGTCATGTCCTCGACGAGCGCCTTGGTGCGCGGATCGCGACCGAAGAAGTGGTCCCGCACGTAGGCCCCGTCGTTGGCCTTGTACGTCTGGTAGTCGCCGTCGGGCGTGGTGTTCATCAAGTTGACCAGAGCGCCGTCCTTGTCGGCGTGCAGTAGCGCGTCCCACTCGCGGCCCCACACCACCTTGATGACGTTCCAGCCTGCACCCCGGAAGTACGACTCCAGTTCCTGGATGATCTTGCCGTTGCCGCGCACCGGCCCGTCGAGGCGTTGCAGGTTGCAGTTGATGACGAAGGTCAGGTTGTCCAGCCCCTCGAGCGCCCCGACGTGCGCCAGCCCGCGGCTCTCGGGCTCATCCATCTCACCGTCGCCAAGGAAGCACCACACGTGCTGGTCGGAGGTGTCCTTGATGCCCCGGTCGTGCAGGTAGTGGTTGAACCGCGCCTGGTAGATGGCGTTCAGTGGGCCCAGGCCCATCGACACGGTGGGGAATTCCCAGAAGTCGGGCATCAGCCGCGGGTGCGGATAGGACGGCAACCCGCCGCCGAAATGGCTTTGCTCCTGCCGGAAGCCGTCAAGCCGGTCCGCGCTGAGCCGACCCTCTAGGAAGGCGCGCGCGTAAATCCCCGGGGAGGCGTGGCCCTGAATGAACACCTGGTCGCCGCCGCCGGGATGCGACTTGCCGCGGAAGAAGTGGTTGAAGCCGACTTCATACAGCGCCGCGGACGACGCGTAGGTCGAAATGTGGCCGCCCACGCCGATTCCCGGGCGCTGGGCGCGGTGCACCATGATGGCGGCGTTCCATCTGATCCACGCCCGGAAGCGACGTTCGACGTCCTCGTCACCGGGGAACCACGGTTCCAGCTCGGTCGGGATGGTGTTGACGTAGTCGGTCGATGTCAGGGCCGGGATGGCCACGCGCTGCTCGCCGGAACGTTCCAGCAGCCGCAGCATCAGATAGCGCGCCCGCGCCGGGCCCGAGCGCTCCAGCAGTTCGTCGAAGGACTCGAGCCACTCCGACGTTTCCTCGGGGTCGATGTCGGGCAGGTAGGACGCCACACCTTCGCGGATCACCCGGACCCGGTCGGGTTCGCTTGCGTTGCTTGGGGTTATCGCCAGATCGTGACGCGCGAACTCGGTGGTCAACTTCCGCTCCTGTGCTTGGCGGGTTATCTGTTTGTGTTGTGTCTCCCTATCGTGCCGCACGGAGGTTCTGTGCGGGTAGCCGCCGCCAACTGGGTGCGTACCGGGCGCGGGGAGAATCGGCACCCGGTAACGTCAGCAACCGTGCTCATCGGATGGCGTGCCGTTGCTCGCACGCATGGGGGGGACATGCCCAGGCGGGGCGCGCTGGCGCTCGGCTGTGTCGCGGCCGTGGTCATGGGCATCGTCGGGTGTACCACCGTCACCAACGGCACTGCCAAGCCCGATACGAACGTCGCGCCGGCCTACCGGCAGTCGGTGTCCGCGTCGGTGTCGGCCTCGTCGGTGACGTCGCGAGTCCACGAGTCCCAGCGCCAACAATCGCTGACGACCAAGGCGGTGCACGCCTCGTGCGACTCGCTGGCTACCACCGCGAGCGCCGCAATCGACAAGGTGAACGCCTTTGTCTCGGCGTTCAACCAGGGCCGCAGCACCGCCCCGATGGAGGGCCCCGCCATCGACGCGCTGAACGACAGTGCGACCACGGTCGCCAATAGCTTCAGCGATGCCCTGTCGCAGCAGCTGAAGGACGCATTCAACGCTTACGTCGACGCGGCGCGCGGAGTGGCCAACGCCATCGGCACGCACGCGTCGACGGGGGAATTCAACCAGCGGGTCGATCAGCTCAACGACACCAAGACGAAGGCGCTGAAACTCTGCGTGGCGTCCTTCTGAGGCGCGTCTTGAGGGACGGGTATGGACCGCGTTCCGGCTGTGCGACGATAATCCGAATCGCACTGTGCGCGGATGGTTAAAGGAGGCTCCACGGTGGTCGCGGCGGATCACGCCCCGGGCTACGCCCGCAAACTGGGCATCCAACGAGACCAAGTTGTCCAGGAATGGGGCTGGGACGAGGACACCGACGACGACATCCGCGCTGCGGTCGAGGAAGCGTGCGGCGGTGACCTGCTCGACGAGGACAGCGACGAGGTGATCGACGTCGTGCTGCTGTGGTGGCGCGACGGGGACGGCGACCTGGTGGACACCTTGATGGACGCGATCGGCCCGCTGGCCGAGGACGGCGTGATCTGGGTGCTGACGCCCAAGACCGGCAAGCCCGGTCACGTCCTGCCCGCCGAGATCGCCGAGGCCGCGCCCACCGCCGGCCTGATGCCGACCTCGTCGGTCAACCTGGGCGACTGGAGCGCCAGCCGGTTGGTACAGCCGAAGTCGCGGGCCGGGAAGCGTTGATGCTGCCCGTCGGCACCACCGCCCCGGACTTCACCTTGCGCGACCAAAACCAGCAGCCTGTCACCCTGAGCTCCTATCGCGATGCCAAGAACGTCCTGTTGGTGTTCTTCCCGCTGGCGTTCACCGGGATCTGCCAGGGCGAGCTGGATCGGTTGCGTGACCACCTGCCCGACTTCGAAAACGACGACAGCGCGACGCTGGCGATCTCGGTGGGCCCGCCGCCCACGCACAAGATCTGGTCTCTCGAGAGCGGGTTCACGTTCCCGGTCCTGTCGGATTTCTGGCCGCACGGCGAGGTCAGCCAGGCCTACGGCGTGTTCAACGACGACGCCGGCTACTCCAATCGGGGTACCTTCGTCGTGGATCGGTCCGGGGTCATCCGGTTCGCTGAGATGAAGGGGCCCGGTGAGGCCCGCGATCAGCGGTTGTGGACGGACGCGCTGGCGGCTTTGCGGGCCTGAGCGTTTTGGGTGCTTAGGCTGTTGGCGTGTAGCCTGCCCGGCGGGCATGGGGCGCGTAGCTCAGTGGTAGAGCTCTGGTTTTACACACCAGCGGTCGGCGGTTCGATACCGTCCGCGCCCACCACTGTTCATGCAGGTCAGCGCCATACGCGACCTAATTTGGCTTGACGGGCGGACCCCCGTTGTGCCAAGAGTGTGCCAGCTGGGTCGCACACCCGGTCGAGTCTGTACTACGGGCGCGCTGGGCGCTGCCACCACTGGCCGGTCAAAGTGCGTTTCACGTCAAATTTGTGACCGCCGACACACCACCTTAAAAACGCAACACCATTGGTCTCGCTTTATCCTGTGTCCATGGGTCGGCTCCCTATGTCTATCAATGCTTCTCAGCCCAGGGTGGCTGACATAAACGATTACATTCGCGCCGACGGCACAATTTTCTTGCCTGACGGCCTAACGGTGACTTCGTTTTTCGAAGGAAACCGGGCAGCGTTCGGCGACCTCCCGGCATACCGGTTCATCGACTACGCCAAAGAACAAGACGGACGGGGCGTAGACCTCAGCTGGAATGGGCTGTGGTCGCAGGTCCGCGCGATCGGGGCACGTCTCCAGCAGGTCACCGAGCCCGGGGATCGGGTAGCGATCCTGGCGCCACAGGGCGTTGACTATGTGGCCGGCTTCTTCGCCGCGGTCCATGCAGGCCGGATCGCTGTCCCGCTGTTTGCCCCGACGCTGTCCGGGCACGCGGAACGGTTGACCACCGTACTGGCCGATGCCCGGCCCGCCGCGGTGATGACCACCACCGCGGCGGCCGAAACGGTTCGGCAATTTCTGCGGGCGGACCGGGTACCCGGGCGGCCACGGCTGATCGCCGTCGACGCGATCCCCACGACACTCTCTTCGATGTTCGTCGAGCCGATCGTCGACACCGACGATGTCGCCTATTTGCAGTACACCTCGGGCTCGACGCGCATGCCGGCCGGTGTGGAGATCACCCATCGCGCCGTGTGCACCAACGTGCTGCAGATGATCCTGGCCGACGGGCTCGACCGGGGAATCCGCAGCGTGAGCTGGCTACCGCTGTACCACGACATGGGATTGATCATGCTCATGTTCCCGGCATTGTGCGGTGGATACCTCGTGCTGCTGGATCCCATGGCATTCGTCCGTCGGCCTTACAGATGGATCAAGCAGCTCAGCGTGGAAGCGGCCCATGGCCGGACGATTGCGGCCGCGCCGAATTTCGCCTACGAGTTGGCGGCAGAACGGGGACTGCCCCCGCAGGGCGAAACCGTTGACTTGACGAACGTCGTCGGCTTGCTCAACGGCTCCGAGCCGGTGACCATTGCGGCGATCGAGAAATTCACCAAAGCGTTTGCGCCCTATGGTCTTCCTGCGACGGCCGTCAAGCCGTCCTACGGGATGGCCGAAGCCACGCTGGGGGCAGCCACCATCGCCGCGGATGCCGCGGCCAGCGCCGTTATTATCGACCGTGCTCAGCTGGCTGCCGGGCGCGCAGTGGTCGTCACACCAGAAACAGAAGGTGCAGTCAGCTACGTCTCGTGTGGCAGCCCGCTCCCGCAGCTGTGGGCGGTGATCACCAACCCCGACGGTGCCGAGATCCCTGACGGCACCGTCGGCGAAATCTGGCTGCACGGCGACAACATCGGCCGCGGATACTTCGGACGCGATGAAGACACACAACGCACGTTCGGCAACAAACTGCAGTCCCGGCTCGAGCTGGGCAGCCACGCCGAGGGTGCTCCCGACAACGGCCGATGGTTGGCTACCGGTGATCTCGGCTTCTACATCGACGGCGAGCTGTATCTGACGGAAAGGATCAAGGACCTCATCATCATCGACGGCCGTAACCACTACCCGCACGACGTCGAGACCACCATCGGTCGTGCATCGCCGGCCATCCGGACCGGTTATGTGGCCGCGTTTTCCGTTCCGGCTGAGGCTCTTGACTCGCCGAACGGCAATGCCGCAGAGCAGCTCGTCATCGTCGCCGAACGTGCCGCGGGCGTGGGGCGTGTTGACCCCGGCCCGATCGCGACGGTAGTGGGGGCCGCGGTCTCGCGCGAGCATCACATCCGGGTCGCCGACCTGCGGCTCGTCGCCGCCGGCACCATTCCCCGCACCACCAGCGGCAAACTCGCCCGTAGGGCCTGCCGAGCCGACTACCTCGCCGGGCGGTTCAGCCGATAACCAGCGATAACCAGACGGCGGCTCAGCCCATCAGTTCCAAGGTTCTCAGATTGTCGTCAGTCCTGCCTCAGGCTGCCTTCACGCGCGCACTGGTGTTGATTGTCATGCCATGCAGAACCACGACGCTCGCCGCGCTGTCCAAAGGTTGGCGGCTGAATCAGCGCTCCCCGTTGGCCCGGGACATCCCGCCGAATAGCACGTCACCCGCCGACGCCAGCGCGTCGTCGTACACATGGCCGTACCCCCGAAGCGTCATCGCCGGATCGTGGCCCAGCCATTTCGCCGTCGCAGACACCGTGGTGCCGCTGTCGAGCATCCGCGTTGCGGCGGTGTGCCTGGCGTCGTGCAACCGGATCACCGGCACGCCCGCTGCTGTGCAGTGGCCGCGGAAGGCCTTGGAGTAGGTCTCGGGCCGAATCGGGGAGCCGTCCTTGTTGATCGCGATCAGCCCCGTGTCTATCCATGTCGGGCCGAGCGCCAGCCTTTCTCGCTTCTGCTGTGCGTTCAGCGTTTGCAAAGCGGCCATGACATCGGCGGGCATCGGCAGCGTGCGCCGGGAGCGTTCAGACTTCGGCCCGCCGGTCGTGGTGCCGGCACCGCGCACGATGACGCGGCCCTGGGCGACGCTGACGGTCCCGGCGTCGAAGTCCACCGCTGACCACGCCAGGCCGAGCACTTCGGAGCGTCGCCAGCCGGCAAGCGTTAGTCCGAAGTTCCCCTTGATGGGTTGACGTGGGTGGGTTGACCTGGGGTTTTGGGTGTGGGTGGTGTGGCTCACTGCCTACGTGTAGCCCAGGCGGTGGGAGATCTCGAGGAGTTCGAAGGCTTGACGTTGCAGTGCGGTGGGGCTGGTGATCTTGGTGAATGCCGGCATGTCGTGAGCGGGCTGAATCGTGTTGGCGCAGATGGTGGCCAGGTCGGCGAGCAGGGTGGTGAAGCTGTGGACCGGGGTGCCGTCGTTGGTGCGTTTGCGCGCGGCCTTGGCGAGTGCGGTGTTGGAACGTTGGGCCGCTGCGACGGGGTTGGTGCGTTTGGCGGCCGCGGCGGGTTTGTCGTTGTCTTGAAACAGGATTGGGGCTAGCCGCTGTTTCATGTGCCAGCTGATGTAGTAGGACAGCATGCGCAAGAACATGTGGGCGCGCACCCGATCGGCTAGCCGATGACGGATGGGGCGCACATCGAGTTCGGTGTTAAGCGTGCGGAAGAACCGCTCGACGTCGGCGAGGTCTTTGTAGCGGCCCACGACATCATCGCGGCCCAGGGTGTGTTCGGGCAGGCTGGTGCGCAGCACGTAGATACCATCGAGGGCGGCCTCGGCGGCGATCTGATCGTTCTTGCGGGTGAAGGTGAATGAGTCGTCGGTGATCTCGAAGTCAAAGTGCTTAGCCATTTTGTAGTGGTTGCCCACCTTGCCCACCCGCAGGGCGATCTTGTCTTTGCCGCGCAGCGGCCGGTGGGCGCGGCCGGTGGCCGCGGCGATGGTGGCGAGTTCTTCCTCGGTGGCCGCCAGCAACTCGGTGCGTGTGCGGGCGCGCTCGTCGGCCAAGGCCGGGTTGTGGCAGCACACCAGCCGCTCGCCGGGGTAGTCCGGGTGGGTGATCTCGACCAGGTTCTGCTGGTCAAACAGCGACAGCTGCAGTGCCCCGGCCTCGACGAGGGTCTTGATCTGGGGGGCGCGCAGCGCGCTGATCCACTCCAAGTGGGCCGGGCGTAACTCCTTGTCGATGCGCGCACTGGTGAGCATGCCACGATCACCCACCAGGGCGACCCGGGTCAGCCCGAACCGGGTTTTGAGTTTCTCAATCTGGGCGGCCAGGGTTTTCGGGTCGGCGGTGTTGCCCTCGAACACCTCAATGGCGATCGGCACCCCTGCCGGCGAGCACAGCAGCCCGTAGACGATCTGCAACCTGCCTTTGACCCCGTCGCGGGCATGCCCGATTTTGCCCAGCGGGCAGGTGTGGCCCTCAAACGCCGCCGAGGACACGTCATAAAGCACCAGCGTGCCGTTGACCAAATGTCGTGCAGCCAAGGCGTTTTCGATCCCGTCTTTGCGGGCCAGTACCCAATCCATCGCCGCATACAGGTCGTCCTCGTCGCATGAGGACAGCCCCAGCACCGCACCCAGCGAGCTGGTAGCGGTCTCGGCACGCAGCCCGCGCGCGGTGGCCAGCTTGGAGCCCGGGTCGATCACCTGCGCAATCAGCATCGCGACCACCAGATCGCGCCGCCGCGAGGGCGTGGAGTCGATCAGCTGCTCGATGCCCAGCCGCCGTGCGGTGCCCAGCACCGCGGCCACATGCCCGTGGGGCAGGCTGCGAGCGATCTCAAACGCCTCGGCCAAATCGGCCGCCGCCGGTACACCCTTAAGCGCCCGCTGCAGTCTTTCCACCTTGTGCTCGGGCCAGCGCGACAGGTTGGCCAGGGTGCGGGTTTTGACCTGGCCAGCCTCGCGGTAGCTTTCCCGCAACAGCACCGCCGGCGGTGACCCGCGGTTAGGCACCCGCGTCACATACATGATTACTTCATAGCACAGTTACACCACGACAATGCCTGAATAGAAACACGACACGCCGATCGAATCTCCAATCTACATGATTACGCCCTGTGCCACACATGAGCACCAAAACGCCTGCTCAGAAAACACATCAAGATTCAGACCCCGCCCAGAAGGGGGGAACTTCGGACTAGGCCGAGCCTTCGGGTCCTGGCGCTTCGTAACGAGCCGTTTGGCCCGCAGCTTGCCAAGTCGTAGCTGGCCTGGCGGACGGGCGTAGCGGGAGTGATTGTGTCCGTGGCCATCAAAAGAGAAAGTCCCCGGTGGTGGCCAGTAAAAAGTTCCTACTCCTTTGCAGGCTGATCGCGTCTTTTCCGGGAGTCGTGGGCCTGGGCGGTGACGGTGATAGCGCCAACTGTCACCAGCTTCACCACCCAGGGAACTCTATTGAAGTCTGTGAGGGAGCGTATGAACATTATTCCGGCGTCGTACGCCAGGTCGGGAGTTACCCGCGGGGCCGCTGAACTGTGCGGCACTACCCAGAGACCGTCAAGCGTGTGGCGGAAACGGCCGAAGCCGGCGGCTCAACACCGCGCGCGTGCAGCGGCCACGTAATTTCGACGTGGTCGCCGAGCTGGCCGCCAAAGTCGACAAATCCGGTGGCCGGATCTCGGC
>Ga0318534_10001181_pt1 | contig 10095 bp, 10 predicted proteins | sample GRESIP117b4f26_FD_202502 | JGI IMG/M metagenome (GOLD analysis project Ga0318534, IMG submission 202502) | Tropical soil microbial communities from Luquillo Experimental Forest, Puerto Rico - GRE.SIPMG.117b4f26 | ecosystem: Environmental > Terrestrial > Soil > Tropical forest > Bulk soil...
AGCAGCGTGATGAACTCGCGCCGCTTCAAGTGATCGAATTGCATTCGGTCCCCTCCCAGGGCCGGATTGCAGGATATCGAATTAGCAATGATCAGTCAGGGGGTGCACCTCTCTGTGTGAACTACCTCACACTTAGAAACCGGTGCCGATGGCAACCTCGGACGCGAGGCGCGATTGATTCCGCGAGGTGGAACATGCAAATGCACCAGATCCGCTACTTTCTGGCGCTGTGCGAGGAGCGTAGTTTCACCCGCGCGGCCAAACGCTGCGGCATTTCCCAGCCCTCGCTGACCAATGCCATTATCGCGTTGGAGCAGGAACTTGGGGCGCGGTTTTCCAACGCAAGCCATTAGTCTCGCTCACCGTGCTCGGCGACGCCGTCCACCCTTATTTTGACCGGATCGCCCAAAATGTCGACCAGGCGCGCGAGGCCGCGGAGGTGATGGCCGACGTGCGGAGGTCAACGTCTATGCCATTGCCGCCGTCTGGTCTCAGTTGCTCATAACGGGACCGCCGCGGACGTTGACGGACACGCTCGTCGAGCGGCGCAGAGATCCTACCGATAAGGTCGTTGCGTTCCTTCAGTAAGACTTTAGAGCGAGTGCCGCGCTCACGAGATTCGCGCGGACATATGGCTTCTCAGCAAACACCTTACGAAGTCTAGGAGCGACTTCCCTCATCTAGGAAGGCTTGAACAGCCTCGAACAGTTGAAGCCGGTTCTTCTCCATGATGATCGTGTGCGTGCCTTCCGCCAGCATCACGTATCGCTTGCCGGGCGAGTTCACGAGCAGCGGAAACAACGTCTGCGCCATATAGGGTGGCAGATCTCGATCCCATTCGGCTTGCACGAGCAACGTTGGGACAGTGATCTTGGCGGGATCGTAATAGACTTTCCCGGCGGCCCAGTAATCCTGGCTGTCTTGAATTACGCCGTTCGGTGGGCGGATATAGGGCGGATTTGCCTTCGCGCCTTCGGGATCGGTCATCCAAGTCGCGTCCGCCCAGGCGTCGAACCATCCGGCAGGGATCAGGCTTACTTCTTGTCGTCGGGCACGCCGGTCATCCAGCGCTGCATCGCTTGCTCACGCGTGACCTTGCGATAGGCACCAAGCGGGCCGGGCCCGGCCTGCACGAGCGACGCCGTCTGCCGGATCCATCCGGGCGCGTAGAGTATGAGCCGCTCCACCTTGCTGGGATTCTGCGGGCTGTATACTTCGCCATCGTGACGGCGCCCCACGACCAGCCGATCAAATTGAGGCGCGGGATATTGCGTCGCGCGGCCCCCTGTTTTCGCGCGATCTTCTCGGCAATTTGTTTGAGCCTAATCCTCCCGGAGTGCGCCCATACACAGACGAGGAGCTTGATGTGATCATCGACTACATGCGTGAGTACAGAGCCAAGCTGGAGGCCGACAACGCGGCGCGGATCGCTCGCGGTTGGCCGCCACTGAGAACGTTGACGGTCTCGCAAAACGAGGAGATCGAACGCAGGGTTGAGGCCAAGGCTGCACAGCGGGCCGCCAAGGCCGCCGAGCGCAAGCGTTCGAAGGTCGATCTGCGGCACCTTGATCTCGAAGAAGCGCTCGCCGCAAGCGCGGGCGATGCTGAATAGGATGCGCCTTAACACTGAAGCAACCGAACACTCAGAATTGTGCGGGGATTTAGTTCAATCGCAAGCATTGCTGTTCTTTGTTCTCATCGCACCACTAAACGGCATCTGTGCCACTGTAAATGTTGCTGGCGATTGAATAACCGCTCAGCGGGGGTTGGCGCCAGAAATATCGGGACAGGCACTCACGTAGCTGTCATCGCTGCCCGTGTAGCGACGCCATTCCGTCGCCGTCAAGTTGCGATTGACCAGCTCGCAGGCGCGGGCGAGCCATCGCTCGAGGTCAATATGCCAGATGAAAGGAGAAGCGATCGCACGCGAGGCTAACCACTTGCCGTCGGGACTGAACACGCCACCCGCCACGAATTGCTTCCCATCCGGGCTGAAGCCGACGTGCCCATGCTCTTGGGGGGTTATCAAACCCCTGCCGCCGAATACCTCGCCAAGGGGCTGGCGAGTCGCCGCATCGAAAAGCCGGAGGCCGTCTGTGCTTAACAGTGCGAGAAATTTCCCATCGGGGCTCAGGCGAACAACCATGTCAGCGGTGGCTGCTGGCGTACGAACGAGCTTATCGATGCGCCGGCGTGTCGCGATATCCCACGTAACGAGACTAGTCTTACTGAGTGAAATCACTTGCCGCCCGTCGACGCTGAAAACGGCGCCTCCTTGCCTGTCTACGAGCCCTTGTCCGTGAGTCAACTCAGCCTCGAGCTTTCGCTGCTCTATGTCATAAAGCAGAATCTTCCCATCGCCGGCTGACATCAAAAAGCGACCATCGGGACTGAAACCAAGCGTCTCCGATCCAGCACGTTCGCCAAAGGGTTGGTCGATCGCTTGGCGGCGCGCGATATCCCAGAGCGTTACGCGACTAAGGCCGGTATCCCAGACGCGACTTGCCAGCAGCTTGCCATCGGGGCTGAAGGTTAGGTGCTCAACCGAGCCGCTGGATCGTACCGGCTCGCCATGGGGGCGGCGAGTTTCGATGTCCCAGAAAACAATCGAACCGTCGCGTCCTCCCGTGGCCACAATCCGATTGTTCGGGCTAAAGGCTAGGGCGGTGATGTCCGCGTGTTCGGTCCGAATGATCTCGCCATACGGCTGGCGCCGGGCGGTATCCCACAGCACGAAGTCGGGCGTTTCGGTCTTGCCGGGTCCTAGTAAAGCCGTTTTAGCATCTAGCGGCTTCTCATCAAACGCCTCGCCGAGGAGGCGGCGCTGTCTAAAGTTCCAGAGAACGATAGCGCCATCCGGCAAACTCTGCGCAAACAGGCGACCGTCGGGGCTGAGGGCGAACGCTGAATCGGAACCGGACATACGGGGAGTCACGATTTCGGGGCCACTAACCTCCTGAAAGTTGAGATCTCGGGCAATGCCGAGAGCTTGGTCTTGCGCAGGATCAAAGACGTGGGCCGCGCGGCCGCCGTTGATCACGATCGTATCGCCGTTGGCACTAACGCGCAGCGCGCTAGGCTCCAAGCGCATGGGCACTGCGTGCCCCAAGTCACGTCGCACCTTCTGCGTCTTGGCATCGTACAAGGTAACGCCCTTAGACGTCCCCAACAGCCAAGATCTTCCGTCCGGGTGAAAGGCAAACGCGGTCACGCGCTCACCGCCAACCGAGCGGGGAGCCGATATGAGCTGGCCCGATTTGATGTCCCAGATGACCACGCCATGGTCGCCCGTGACGGCGGCTGCGGTCGTGCCATCGGGACCAAACGCCACCTCTCGTACCTTGCCTGTAAATTGCGGCACACGGTTGGGAGAAAGTTGTCGACGCGTGACATCCCACAGCATCACGCGGTCAGAAGATGAGGTCGCGCTGAGAAGGTGCCGCCCGTCTGGACTGAAGGCCAGACTGTCCGCGCCAAACGTGGCTTTTAACGATGCTCCCGTAGGCTCTCTGCGCGCCAGGTCCCAGAGGAGGATCGCTCCATCGAGATACCCGACCGCTAGGGTATGGCTGTCGGGGTGGAAGGCGATCGCCTGCGCTCTTTGGTGCTTCTCGGCGGGGCGGAGCTCTCCCACCAGCTGTAGTGCGTCGATGCTCCAAAGGTAGACCACCTGATCGTCAAAGTCGGCGTAGTCGCCAGGCGCGCTCGCCAACAGCCTGCCGTCCGGGCTGAACGCCAACCTTTGCTCGGGACGGTCGCTGGCGAGAACGCCCCTGACGGTCGGGGTCCGCATCAGCAAGCGCTGGAGGGCGGCTCGTGCTTGAGGCGTTTCGCTCAAACGGTTTGCGGCAGCCGCCAGCAGGATTGCTAAGTCCAGCCTGGTGTCGTCCGCCAGCGCCTCGGCGGCGAACTGACGCGAGAGTGCGACGCGGGCCTGGGCGATGGCGAAGTTCCGCTCCTTCACGGCAACAACGGCAGCTGTGGTCGTCGCCAACGCCAGCGCGCCGAGTCCAGCCACGGCGGCGGCACGTAACCGTCGTGTCTTTCTGAACTGGCGGACATCCTCCCCGTCGAGCTGATCCTTGTCTTTGCCATGCAAGGGCGCCGCGATATCGAGAATCGCCTGCCGAAAGCGCGTATTCTGGAGACTGAGGTGATCCTGGTCGTCGGCCCAGGTGAGGTCAACATACAGTGGCTCACTCTGGAACTTGCCCCGCACCAGATCAGGCAGGGCCGTGGTGAGTTTCCAGTCGAAGTCCCGCGTGTCCTCGTCCCAGGCAATTGTCCCCGCGGTCAGCAGCACAAAGAGTTTGTCTGCTGGACGATTAGCAAACCACCATTCGACCTCGCGCTGCACCCACTTCGACGCCGCCGCTTGCGGAGAGGCCAGGAGCAGGAAATGGCTTGATTCCCCGAGCGCGGCCACGATGGCAGGCCACAGCTCAGGGGTGGCGGCGAGGCTGGTCGTATCCCGGAAGACGCGCAGGGCCCGCATGCGATTCCAGGGCCGGGCGAAACGATGCAGCGCGCGCTGCAAGGCCGGAGCCAACTTGCCGTCGGCGGCGTGGCTGTAGGAGAGAAAGCCGTCGTAGCGCATTATCCAAACGACCCCAGGGTCGGAGAGGCTAAGCCATACCACAACGGCGCCAGCTTGGTGTCAGCAGCGTGGACGGATTCGTCGAATGAAAACCTTATGGAATGGCGGCAATAGATCGCCCTACTCCGCCTTGAGGCCGGCGAACTTGACCACCTTAGCCCACTTCTCGGTTTCCTCTGCGACGAGCTTGCCGAAGTCGGCGGGCGAGCCGGTAAATATTTCACTACCGAGTTCGGCCATTCGTACCCTTATCGCCGGATCGGCGAGCACCGCGTTGACCTCCCGATTGAGCCGCTCGACGATCTCGGCCGGGGTGCCCTTGGGGACGCCGATGCCGAGCCAGCCGGTCACCGTGTAGCCCGGGACAACATCGCCGATCAGCGGGATGTCTGGCAGCACTCGCAGATGCGCGGTCGCCGTCACTCCAAGCGCGCGCAACCCACCCGATTGGATATGCGGCAACGCTGACCCAACGGCATCGAACATCGCATGCACGTCGCCCGCCATGAGTGCTGAATGCGCGGCCGGCGTGCCTCGATAGGGCACGTGCACCACCTCGATGCCGGTCATCATCCGAAACAGCTCGCCGGAAAGATGGGTCAGGTTTCCGGTGCCGTTCGAGGCCAGGTTGATCTTGCCAGGGTTGGCCTTGGCATGGGTGATGAACTCGGGGACGGTCTTGGCCGGGAACGACGGATTGACCAGCAAGACGAAGGAATCATTGTTGATGCTGGCGACCGGGACGATGTCTCGCGTGACGGTGACGGTGCTCTTCTCATAAAGCGTTACGTTGATGACGTGCGGGGTGGCAACAAGAAGGAGCGTGTAGCCGTCGGCAGGAGCGCGCGCGGCTGCCTGGAGTGCGAGATTGCCGCCGGCGCCCGGCCGGTTGTCGATGACCACCGACTGGCCGAGCCGCTGCGACAGTGATTGGCCGATCAGGCGCCCAATGATGTCGGGTGTGCCGCCGGCGGGAACGAAGACGATCAAGGTCACCGGCCGGGACGGGTAGGCTTGCGCCCACGAGATACGCGAGATCGCCGGCAGCGCGGCAGCGCCTGCGGCCAGGTGCAGAAAATTTCGGCGGGGAAGTTTCATTCGATCACCTCGTCGGCGGTGGCGAGCAGCGGAAGCGGAAAGGTTCGGCGCGGAAATTATCGGCTCGTCTCAAGCTTCATGTCGGTTGCGCGGACTACCTTGCCCCACTTGTCGGAATCTTCGGCGAAGAGCTTTCCAAACTCGGTCGGAGAAAGCGCAAGCGCTGTGCCGCCTAACTCGCCAAGCCGCGCCTTAAGCCTGGGATCGGCGAGGCCTGCATTGATCTCCTTGTTGAGCTTGTCCACGATCTCGGCGGGCGTGGCCTTGGGCGCACCGACGCCGAACCAAACGCTTGCCTCATATCCTGGGAGAAATTCGCCCACAGTGGGCACGTCCGGCAGCACCGGCGAGCGCGTCGCGGGGGTCACCGCCAATGGCCGTAGCCTGCCGGTCCGGATGTGCTCAGTCAATGACAGCATACCCTCAAACATGACCTGCGCTCGACCGCTGAGCAGATCGGTCAGCGCGGGTGCCGCACCGCGATACGGAACGTGGAGCATGTCGACACCGGCCATCATCTTGAACAGCTCACCGGCCATGTGTGGTGTGGTCCCGTTGCCGACCGACGCCATGATGATCTTGCCCGGATTGGCCTTGGCATAGGCGATGAATTCGGGAACCGTCTGGGTCGGCACCGATGGATTCACCACCATGACGAGGGGCACACGGACGATGCCCGCGACCGACGCGATATCGCGAATGAGATTGAAATTGAGGTTGCGATAGAACGTGGCGCTGACCGCAGCCGACGTGCTGACCATGAGCAGCGTATAGCCGTCCGACTGCGAATTCACGACCGCCTCAGTAGCAATATTGCTGCCTGCCCCAGGCCGGTTCTCGATGATGAAGGGCTGACCCAAACGCTCCGAGAGCCATTGACCTATCAGGCGCGCGGCGATGTCGGTCGGGCCGCCGGGGGTAAAACCGACGATTAAGCGCACTGGCCGGGTGGGATAGGTTTGCGCCCAAGCGATGCGCGAGACAGCCGGGAGCGCGGCGGCGCCCGCGGCAAGATGAAGAAATCGACGGCGCAGCAGCTTCATGGCGTTTAGCCTCCCGGCAGGCGCACGGTGAACACCGAACCTTTGCCCGGCTCGCTCGTCACCGTCACGTCACCGCCCATCATGCGCGCGAGTTTGCGGGAGATGGCAAGGCCGAGCCCCGTTCCGCCGTAGCGGCGCGAGGTGAGCGAATCGGCCTGGGTGAAGTCTTGGAACAGTTTCGCCTGCTGCTCCGCCGTCATGCCGATGCCGCTGTCCGCAACCGCAAGCTCGACCCAGTCGCGTCCGTCCGCCACCTTGCGCACCCGCAGGGCAATTTCGCCCTCTTTCGTGAACTTGCAGGCATTGCTCAATAGGTTGAGGAGAATCTGCTTGAGCCGCATCGAGTCCGCGGTGAGCGCGCCCAGGTTGTCTTGGGCTTCAACAACGAGGCGGTTCTTGTTCTTCTCGGCAAGCTGTCCCGCGGTGCCGATGACCTCGTCGATGAGCCGCGCCAAATTGACAGACTCGGGATTGAGTTCGAGCTTGCCGGCTTCGATCTTCGAGAGGTCTAATATCTCGTTGATGAGGCTCAGGAGGTGCGTCCCGGCGGTATTCACACGGCGCAGCGGCTCCAGGGCCTTCTCTGTGCCGAAGCGCGCCGCGTTGCTGACCATCATCTCCGTCAGGCCGATGATGGCGTTGAGTGGCGTGCGCAGCTCGTGGCTCATGCTGGCAAGGAATTGCGACTTGTGCTGGCTTGCCATTTCGATCTGCCCGTAAAGGCGTCCGAGTTCTTCGCACATCTTGTTCATATTTGCCGCCAATGCGCCCAGCTCGTCGCGATTGGCGACGTGAACGCGTTGGGTGAAGTCGCCCGCCGAAAGCCGGTCGAGCCGCGCTTCGATCTTCTTGACCGGCCCAATCACCGACCACGAAATGGCATAGCCAAGCCCGAGAGCGAGCGCGATGCTGGCAAGTGCGAACGCAATGACAACCCATCGTGCGTTGGCGTACGCCTGCGTGCTTGCTTCGATTCCCGCGACCATGTCTGCCTCGGCCTTGTTGACCAGCTGGTTGGTCAGGCGTTCAAGCCGGTCAGCAAGCGGTGCAGCCTGTGCCGCTTGCAGGTCTCGCGCTTCGGCCGAACGACTAGCGCGAATCAAATCCACGACGCGCGTCACGACCTCGATGAGCCGGTCGTAGTCCTGCCGGAACTGGCCAAGCAGTTCGACTTCGTCCTTCGCGACGAACTGCAGGCGATCCACGTCGTAGCCGAACTGGTTGAGCTGGCGCAGCGTGCTCGACAGCGTCCGCTCGTCGGCAGAGACCAGCGCAGAGGCGACGCCGTACAGCTGCGTCGTCGTGTCATGCTGGACCTGTCTATAAGCTTCAATCTTGCGCTGCAGCTTGAGCAGTTCCTCGACGCGTTGGTTGACGCCGCTCAAAACCTCAAGTCCGACTGCCCCCACCATGATCAGAAGCATCGCAATGGCAAGAAAAGCGGCCAGCAGCTTGAATTGTACGCGTGCCGGTACCCTCGAAACCAAGTCGACAAACGGGCTCATTAACCGCGAAACGAGGCCAAGGAGCGGGCCGATCAAACGCATTATGGCTCTTTAATAAGGCTTAGAAGGTCGCGCTGGAATTCGTCGGGATCAAACCGCACTCCGAGGTATTGCACGCGCAGCATACTGTTCCGGTCAACGATCGACGTGAGAAATGTGTGGTCGACTTCGCCCTTGGCGTTCTTTGCGGCGAAAACGCCGTAACGGCGGGTTATATCCCGAATGGCTGCCGGGTCACCGGTGAGGAACGACCAACCTTTGAGATCGGCGCCGAATGTATCGGCATATTGCTTTAGCACTTCGGGCGTGTCGCGCTCTGGATCGACCGTGATCGAAACGAAGGCGACCCTTTCACCAAAATCTTGCCCAAGCTTGTCCTGTACGTGAACCATCAGCGCGGTGAGTACCGGGCAGGTATCGATACACGAGGTATAGATGAAGGTCACGGCGACGACCTTGCCGCGCAAATCTGCGAGCGAAACTCGCGTGCCGTCCTGTGAGGTCAACGCGAACGCTGGCGCGGGCGCGATCTTTGGGAGACGTTGCTGCTTGACGGGGTGGTGGGGAGCATCATGCGCTGCCGTCGGCGTCACAGACGCCAGCATGGCGAGCGCGAAGACGAACACAGTCCACATGCTCAGCTCTTCAGCTCCTGCTTCAGCTCATTGAAGACCTGCCAGTCAGTGCCTTGGGCTATTATTTTGTTCGGGATCGACTTGATCATTCCCGCCTCGCGTAGCCTCAGCGAGTAGAACCGCACTGTGTCTTCGGGATCGTATTCATTCCATCGAGCGTAACGAATCTCATTCATTGTTTGCAGCGCGTAGTCGTATGAATAGCCCTTAGCCGCCACCAGGCGGGCCGCCTGCTCGGGTTCGGCGGCACAGAAGTCCGTCGCCTTCGCAATCGCCCGCAACGCGCGCTTCGTGGCCACCGGGTACCGACGAACAAACTCCCTGTTGCCTGCAATGCCGCAGCAAAAGTACTGCGACCAGGGCCGGTCGATCCCGCTATTGACAATGACATGGCCGATCTTCTTCTGCCGCAACTCCTGCGGAATGGGAGGAAAGCCCATCAATGCGTCGACTTTCTCCTCTGCCAGCAGCTGTCCCGATTCACCAACCGGATGCGTGACAAAGTTGATCTCCCGTTTTGCATCCAAGCCCACGTGGGCTGCCATGCTTGCAACGAAGTTATGGTGTGCTGATCCCAGCGCCGGCACCGCTACCGTCTTTCCCTTGAGGTCGCGAATTGCGTTCACGCGTTTAGTCCCAAACAGTTCGAAGCACCCGGCATGCACTCCAGCCAGCAGCTTGATCGGTGTGTCCGAATCGATCTCGACGATATAATTCGCGATGAAGCCCATGCTCATGTCGATCTTGTCGGTCCCAACCGATCGGTGGATCGTGTCCAGTGGAACCTCGACATACTGGACGTCATTGAAGCCCTCGATTTTGAGCAGCCCTTCCGCCACGTATTGAGGCGCAATACAAATGCCGGGAACTTTGGCAAGGTGGATGGTCGTTACTTCCGCCGGAGCCTCCTGAGCAGACCCCGTTTCACTGCCAATCAAGGCTACGGCTGCGGCCGATGAAAGCGTGGCCAGCACGCGGCGCCGATTTTGTCCGGTCTGCATGACAAATCTCCCTGTCATTTTCGGTTGCCACGGGACAACCCACGCCCGCATAGTCAGCCCTTCAGCTCGCGCTTGAGCTCGTTGAGGAAACGCCAGTCCGTGCCGTCCGCGATGATCTTGGCGGGAGCGGATTTGATCATGCCGGCTTCGCGCAGCCGCAGGGAGTAGAAGCGGACCGAATCCTCGGCGTCGTACTCACGCCACTTGTTGTACCAG
>Ga0318534_10001191_pt1 | contig 10073 bp, 9 predicted proteins | sample GRESIP117b4f26_FD_202502 | JGI IMG/M metagenome (GOLD analysis project Ga0318534, IMG submission 202502) | Tropical soil microbial communities from Luquillo Experimental Forest, Puerto Rico - GRE.SIPMG.117b4f26 | ecosystem: Environmental > Terrestrial > Soil > Tropical forest > Bulk soil...
CCGGTGCCTGGTGATGGGCGTGGTGAACGTCACCCCGGACTCCTTCTCCGACGGCGGTGCCTGGTTTGGCGCCGATGCCGCCATCGCCCGGGGCCTGGAACTGGCCGCCCAGGGCGCCGACGTCGTGGACGTGGGCGGTGAATCGACCCGGCCGGGTGCCCAGCGGGTCAGCACCGCCGAGGAATTGCGGCGGGTCGCGCCGGTGGTCAGCGCGCTGGCCGCGGCTGGCGTCCCGGTCAGCGTGGATACCATGCGGGCGGAGGTGGCCCGGGTCGCGGTGGCGGCGGGCGCCCGGCTGGTCAACGACGTCAGCGGCGGGCTGGCCGACCCGGAGATGCCCCGGCTGGTAGCTGAGGCCGGCGTGCCGTATGTGGTCATGCACTGGCGCGGGCACAGCCACCAGATGCAGGACCGCGCTGTCTATACCGACGTGGTCCGGGAGGTGTGCGCGGAACTGCGGCAGCGGGTCGGCGAGGTGGTCGCGGCCGGGGTGGACCCGTCGATGATCATCCTCGATCCGGGGCTGGGCTTCGCCAAGCTGCCTGAGCACAACTGGCCGCTGCTGACCCACCTGCCGGAGATTTCCCTGCTGGGCGGGGACGGGCCCGGCTTCCCGGTGCTCATCGGCGCCTCCCGCAAGCGGTTCCTCGGCCGGCTGCTCGCCGCCCCGGACGGTACCCCGCGCCCGTTCACCGGCTGCGACGACGCCACGGTCGCGGTCACCGCACTGGCCGCAGCGGCCGGAGCCTGGTGCTGCCGGGTGCACGAGGTGCCGGCCAACGCCGACGCGGTCCGGGTCGCCCAGGCGTGGCAGGACGCGACGGGGCCGGCCGCCGCGGCTGCGGCGGCGACCGGGACAGCCGGGAAGGCCAGATGAGCCTGGACCGGGTGGCACTCGCGGGACTGCGGGTCTTCGCCCACCATGGCGTGCTGGCTGGCGAGCGCCAGTACGGGCAGGAGTTTCTGATCGACGCGGTGCTGTGGCTGGATACCCGGGCCGCGGCGGCGGCCGACGACCTGTCGCTCGCGGCCGATTACAGCGCGATCGCCGACCGGATCGCGACCCTGGCCAGCGGCCCGCCGGTACGGCTGATCGAGACGCTGGCCAAGCGGCTGGCGGACGGCTGCCTGGCCGAGCCGGCCGTGCAGGAGGTGGAGATCACCGTCCACAAGCCGCATGCCCCCATCCGGCTCCCGTTCGCCGACGTGAGCGTGACGATCCGGCGGGCACGGCCGGCCGCGACTGGCCCAGGTGGTCAGCCGGTCGTCATCGCGCTCGGCAGCAACCTCGGCGACCGGCTCGGCCACCTCCAGGGTGCTGTCGACGCCCTGGCCGGGACACCCGGGCTGACCCTGGCCGCGGCATCGCCGGTTTACCAGACGGCCCCGGTGGGTGGCCCGGCCCAGCCGGACTACTACAACGCCGTGCTGACCGCCCGCACCGAGCTCCCGCCGCGCACACTGCTGGCCCGCTGCCAGCAGGTGGAGACCGCCTCCGGCCGGGTCCGGGCCGAGAGCTGGGGGCCGCGGACACTCGACCTGGACATCATCGTCTACGGTGACCTCGTGACCGACGAGCCCGAGCTGACACTGCCTCACCCGCGGGCCGGTGAGCGGGCCTTCGTGCTGGCGCCATGGCATGCGATCGACCCGGACGCGGTGATCCCCGGCCGCGGCAGCGTCGCGGATCTGCTGGCCGCGGCCAGCCAGGACGGCGTGCGCCGGCTGACCGGTGCCAGCCTGCGCCTGCCCGCATGAGGGCCGGGCGGATCAGGTCGAGGCAGGCGATGACCCGATGAAGCCGACCCGGGTGCGGAACCTGGTTATCGTGGCGGCGGGGTTCGCGATCTTCGGCTGGCTGCTGGCCCGGCTGGTCTATTCGGCGCTGCCGCCGCTGCCGTGGTCGGGCGTGCCGGCCCTGCTGCTGCTGGCCGCCGCCGAGGCGTGGAGCGGCCGGACGGTGCGGCTGCGGCTGCGCGGCCAGGGGGGCCGGCCCATCCCGCCAATCGCGGTGGCCAGGCTGGCAGCGCTCGCCAGGGCCACCTCACTGGCCGCCGCCTTGTTCGCCGGGCTGGCGGCCGGCTTCCTGCTGTATCTGAGCCCGTCGCTGGACAAGCCCGCCTACCGGGCCGACGCCTATGCCTGTGCCGGGACTCTGGTTGCCGCCTTCATCCTTGCCCTAGCCGCCCTCTACCTGGAATACGGCTGCCGGGTGCCGACCCGCGACGACCAGCCCGGCGCTCCGGCGGGCAGTGGCGGTGAGCCGCGCTAGCCCAGCCGGTGGTCACCGGTCCATGTCGCCCACGACGAAGAACACCGAGCCGAGGACGGCGGGCAGGTCCGCGACCCGGCTGCCCGGCAGCACCTCGGACAGCACCTGCACGTTGCTGAACGAGGCCGTCCGCAGCTTCAGCCGCCACGGCGTCTTGCCGCCGTGCGAGACCAGGTAGTAGCCGTTCAGCCCGGCCGGGTTCTCGGTCCAGGCGTAGGCGTGGCCCTCGGGCACCTTGAAAACCTTGGGCAGGCGGGCGCAGACCGGCCCGGCGGGCAGGGCAGCCAGCCGGCTGGCGCATGCGTCGGCCAGTTCCAGCGAGACGCTGACCTGTTCCAGCAGGCATTCGAACCGGGCCAGGCAGTCGCCCTCGGGCCGGGTCACCACCCGCAGCACGCCCGCGAGCTCGCCATAGGCCAGGTAGGGCTCGTCCCGGCGCAGGTCGAAACCCACGCCGCTGGCCCGGGCAGCCGGCCCGCTCACCCCGAACTGCAGCACCTGTTCGCTGCTGATCCGCCCCACGTCGCGGGTGGCGGCGCGGAAACCGGCATGCTGGCGGACCACCGCCCCGATCAGCGGGAGCGCCGCCCGCACCTCGGCAGCCGCCGCATGCGCCCGGCTCAGCCAGCCGGCCGGCGGGTCTTCTTTCAGGCCGCCCACCCGGTTGAACATGTAGTGCATCCGGCCGCCGGAGATCTCCTCCATCACCTGCTGGATCAGTTCACGGGCGGCGAACGCGGCGGTGGCAGCCTGCCCGGGGCTGGGGCTGGCGGCCGCACCCGCGGCGGCAATCTCCGGCGGGTAGCTGCTCAGGAAGGCCAGGTGGCTCAGCACCCGGTTCAGCTCGGCCAGCAGGGTGCGGGCCCAGACCGCACGTGGCGGCACCTCGATCCCGGCCAGCCGCTCGGCGGCCAGCACCACGCCAAGTTCGCTGGCGAATGCACCCAGCCAGTCGTGCCGGTTGGCCAGCACGATGATCTGCCGGTAGTCCCGCACCTCGAACAGCTTCTCCGCGCCACGGTGCACGAAGCCGATGACCGGCTCGGCGGCGGTGATGAGCCCGCCGTCAAGGGTCAGCCGCAGCCGCAGCATGCCGTGACCGGACGGGTGCCCCGGCCCGAGGTTGATGACCAGGTCCCCGGGCCTGCCTGGGGCCCAGCCCCCGGTGACCGCTTCCACCTGGCGCCGGGGCATGCGCACCATGCTCCCATGCGGGCCATGCTGGCCGGGCCCGCCGCCCGGGCAGGCGCCGGCGCAGGCAAGCGGGCGGCGCCCGTCAGTCCTGCCGGGCCGCCAGCCCGGCCAGCGGCGGCGGCACGGGGATGCCGACGGACTGGATCAGCCAGCCGAAGCCGCCCAGCCCAGCCGGGTCGATCAGCTCGGCCTCCTCGCCCGCCTGGCACAGCGCCCGCGCATAACCCACCGGATCGGTCACCGCCTGCCCCGGCGGCGGCCGCCGCCCGGTCACCCCCAGCGCCCGCAGCGCCAGGCGCTGGCTGGTCAGCAGGCTGGCGGTCGCCCCGGCCGCCCGGCCTGCGGCCGCGCAGGCGTCCAGCGCGACACCCGCCGCCAGGTCACAAGACCCGTCGGGGACGGGCCGGACCTGGCGCCCTTCCCGGTAGCCGGTGAGGGTGCCCGACCGCGGCCGGTCCGCCCGCCGGTGCCCGAAGTCGGCGGCGACCGCCAGCCCACGGCTGATACGGCAGACCGCCGCGGCCCACGCCTGGCCGCGGGTCAGCCCGATCTCTGCGCGGTCGCCTGGTTCCCGCAGCGGCCACCAGCGGCGCTGCCATGCCAGGTCGGCGGCTGGCAGCGGCGGGCCGGGCCGTTCCGCGCCGGTGGCGGTCTCGACCAGCAGCAGCCGCGGCCCGGTCGGGGTCAGCTCGGCCACCTCCAGCGGCACGTTGTCCAGCCATTCGCTGGCGATCACCAGGCCGGTGACCGAGGCGGGCAGCCCGGGCTGCCAGCCGATCCGCGGATCGAGCCCGTCCGGCCGGCCTGCCACCTCCACCGCCAGCGGTGCGAGCCGCCCGGCCAGCCCCGGGCTGGTCCCCGCCAGTGTGAGCAGCGTGGCCAGCAGTTCGCCCCGGCCGGCCCCGATGTCCACCACATCGAGCCGGTCCGGCTGCCCGAGCGCGGCGTCCACCGCCCGCAGGACTGTCAGCAGCGCCGCCGCGTACCGCGGCGAGACATGCACCGAGGTGCGGAAATGCCAGGCCGGGCGCTCGCCGCGGGCGTAGAAGCCGGCCGGGCCGTACAGCGCCGCCTGCATCGCCTGCCGCCAGCTCAGCCACACGCCGCCGACTGTAGCGCTGTCGGCCGGCACCGGGCGGCCGTGGTTATGCTGATCAGTGCCGTCCGGTACCCGGTGGCCGGCCTGGGCGCGGCCCGGTAGCCCGCCCGCGCGGCCAGGACTGGAACGAGAGGGACAACTGACGCCATGCCGAACCCGGCCGGACCGCCGGCCCCGCCGCATCCGGCGCGGCTGCGGGTGGGCATTGTCGGCACCGGCCGGGTCGGTGCCGCCCTCGGCGTCGCGCTGGCCCGGGCAGGCCATCAGATCACCGGGGTGTCTGCGGTCTCCGAGGCGTCGCGGCAGCGGGCCGCCAGCCGCCTGCCCGGTGTCCCGGTCCGGCGGCCCCCGCAGGTGCTGGCCGGTGCCGACCTGGTCCTGCTCACCGTGCCCGACGATGTGCTGCCCGGGCTGGTCGCCGGGCTGGGTGCGACCGCCACCGAACTGGCGGGCCGCATGCTCGTCCACACCAGCGGCCGGCACGGTCTCGCGGTGCTCGGCCCGGCGGTCCGGCAGGGCGCACTGCCGCTGGCGCTGCACCCGGTGATGACATTCACCGGCCGTCCCGACGACACCGACCGGCTGGCCGGGATCAGTTTCGGCGTCACCGCGCCGGACGCGCTGCGGCTGGCGGCCGAGGCGCTTGTGATCGAGATGGGCGGCGAGCCGGTGTTCATCGGGGAGGCGGATCGCGCGCTCTACCACGCGGCCCTGGCTGGCGCGGCCAACCACCTGATCACGCTGGTCGTGCAGGCGGCCGAACTGCTGTCGGTGGCCGGTGTGCCCGATCCGGCCCGGATGCTGTCCCCGCTGCTGTCCGCCGCGCTGGACAATGCGCTGCGGCTGGGCGACGCCGGGCTGACCGGGCCGGTGGCCCGTGCCGACGCGGAAACCGTGGCGGAGCATCTGGCCGCGCTGGCCGAGGTGTCACCGGAGGCCCTGCGCGCGTATGTGACGCTGGCCCGGCTCACCGCCGACCGGGCACTCGCGGCCGGGATGCTGGCGCCGCCGGCGGCGCAGCGGCTGCTGGATGTGCTCGCCGGAGTGCCCCGGTGATCCCGATCCTGGCCCGGACCCGGCTCGGGCTGGCCGCCGCCCGCCGCACCCTGCGCTCACCGGTGATACTGGTCCCCACCATGGGTGCGCTGCACGACGGCCACCGGGCGCTGCTGGCCCGTGCCCGGGAGCTGGCGCAACCGGACGGCAGCATCCTGGTGTCCATCTTCGTCAACCCGCTCCAGTTCGGGCCGGGTGAAGACCTGGACCGGTATCCCCGGGCGCTGGATTCCGACCTGCTCATCTGCGCCGAGATGGCGGCCGGCGTGGTTTTCGCCCCGGACACCAGCCAGCTGTACCCGCAGCCGCAGGTGATCACGGTCGATCCGGGGCCGCCGGGGCGGGTACTGGAAGGTGCCTCCCGGCCGGGCTTCTTCACCGGCGTGCTCACCGTGGTGCTCAAGCTGTTCGAGCTGACCCGGCCGGACGTGGCGGTGTTCGGCGAGAAAGACGCCCAGCAGCTGGCCCTGGTCCGGCGGATGACGGCCGACCTGAACCTGGGCATCGAGATCGCCAGTGTGCCCACCGTGCGCGACGCGGACGGGCTCGCGGTGTCGAGCCGGAACCGCTATCTGTCGCCCGCCGAGCGGGCGGTCGCGCGGGGACTGCCCCGGGCACTGCGGGCGGGCTGGGAGGTGCAGGACGCGGGCCCGGAAGCGGTGCAGAAGGCGGCCCAGGCGGTGCTGGACGAGGCGGCCCGGGACCAGCCGCCGCTGGTCACCGACTACCTGGCGGTGGCCGATCGGGAGACCTTCGAGCCGGTGGCGGCCGGCTGTACCGGCCCAGCCCTGCTGCTGGCCGCCGCCCGGGCCGGGACCACGCGCCTGATCGACAATGTGCCGCTGATCCTGGGCGGGCCCGGCAACCCGGAGGCGGAGGTGCGGGCGGGGCATGCTGCTGACGATTGACGTGGGGAACACCAACACGGTCCTTTGCCTGTTCGACGGCGAGACGGTGGCGGAGCACTGGCGGCTGGCCACCGACCCGGTCCGCACGGCCGACGAGCTGGCCGTGCTGTTCCGCGGGCTGCTGGCGCAGACCACGCTGCCGAAGGAGCCGGAGATCACCGGCATCGCGCTCTGCTCGACCGTGCCGTCGGTGCTGCACGAGATGCGGGAGATGTGCAACCGGTACTACCCGGGCGTGCCGGCGCTGATCGTGGAGCCGGGAGTGCGCACCGGCGTCTCGGTCCGGATGGACAACCCGAAGGAGGTGGGCAGCGACAGGATCATGAACACGGTGGCCGCCGTCCACCTGTACGGCGGGCCCGCGGTGGTGGTGGACTTCGGCACGTCGACCAACTTCGACGCGGTCAGCGCCAGGGGCGAGTTCGTCGGCGGCGCGCTGGCCCCGGGCATCGAGATCTCGGTGGATGCCCTCTCCCGGCGGGCTGCCCAGCTGCTCAAGGTGGAACTGGCCCGGCCGGGCCGGGTGATTGGCAAGAACACCGTGGAAGCACTGCAGTCGGGCATCATCTTCGGTTTCGCCGGGCAGGTGGAGGGCATCGCCACCCGGATGCGGAAGGAACTGGCGCCCGAAAACCCGGAGTCGGTGACGGTGATCGCCACCGGCGGGCTGGCCCCGCTGGTACTGGATGAGATCGACGTGATCGACGCCTTCGAACCGTGGCTGACCCTGATCGGGCTGCGCCTGGTCTACGAGCGCAACCTGGGCCTGGGTGGCTGAGGATGGCCAGCCCGGGCACCGGCAGCCACCCTGATCCTGGCGAGGTCCTGATCCCGGCGAGGAGGCGACCATGACGCAGCCGGAACCGATCCTGGCCGCGGCCCGCACCGTGGTGGTTGTTGATTGGCCGTCCCGTGACGTACCCGACACCCTGGCCCGGGCCGGCTACACGGTGCTGGTCAAGGGCGGCCCGGAGCCGGACAGCTATATGGCCTACGAGGTCACCGGCGGCGAGGTCGTGCCGCGCCGGGCCGGGGCCCCGCCGGACAGCGCCGATCTGGTCTACGCCCACCGGCCGGTGGCCGAACTGCCGGGCATCGTGATGCTGGCCCAGCGGCTAGGCGCGGGCGCGATCTGGCTCCAGTCCGGGCTGGCCACCGGCGGTGGCAAGGACCCCCGCGGCTGCTGGCTGCCGACCGCGGAAGCACAGGCGGCCCGGGACATGGTGGAATCGGCCGGGCTGGCCTACCTGGCCGCCCCGTACATCGCCGATGAGGTGCGCCGCCTGGGCGCGGCCCCGCGCGGTGGCCGGTAGCCTCGTCGGGTGAGCGAGGAGCAGGCGGACATACCGGAGCAGATGCGGGTCCGGCTGGCCAAGCGGGCCCGGCTGCTGGCCGAGGGCATCGACCCGTACCCGGTGGGCTACCCGCGCACCGCGACGATCGGCGAGATCCGGGACCGCTACCCGGAGCTGGCGGCTGGCACCGAGACCGGTGAGCGGGCCGGCCTGACCGGCCGGGTCATGCTGTCCCGGATCGCCGGGAAGCTGTGCTTCGCGACCATCCGGGACGGCACCGGCGACATCCAGGTGATGATCTCCGAGGCCAAGATTGGCCCGGATGCACTCGCGGCCTGGAAGCGCGACGTGGACCTCGGCGACCACATCGGCGTGACCGGCGAGATCATCTCCTCCCACCGGGGGGAGCTGTCGGTGCTCGCGGACAGCTTCGCGATCACCGCCAAGGGGCTGCGCCCGCTGCCGGAAAAGCACAAGGGCCTGTCCGACGTCGAGTCGCGGATACGCCAGCGTTATGTCGATCTGATCGTGAACCCCGGGGTGCGGCGGATGGCGGAATTCCGCAGCACCGTCACCTGGGCGATCCGGGACGAACTGCGCGGGCGCGGCTTCCTGGAAGTCGAGACCCCGGTGCTGCAGCGGGTGCACGGGGGGGCGAACGCGCGGCCGTTCACCACCCACATCAACGCCTACAACCTCGACCTGTATCTGCGGATCGCGCTGGAGCTCCCGCTCAAGCGGCTGCTGGTCGGCGGGCTGGAGAAGGTATTCGAGATCGGCCGGAACTTCCGCAACGAAGGTGCCGACGCCACCCACAATCCAGAGTTCACGATGCTGGAGGCGTACGAGACCTATGGCGACTACACCACGATCGGCACGCTGACCAGGGAGCTGATCCAGCGGGCGGCCCGCGAGGCGCTCGGCGGCACCGTGCTGCACCGGGCCGACGGCACCGAGCTGGACATCGGCGGGGTGTGGCCGGAGAAGACTGTCCACCACGCGATATCCGAGGCGCTGGGCGAGGAGGTGACGCCCGGCACTAGCGAGGAGCGGCTGCGCAAGCTGTGCGCCACGGCCGGCGTGCCGGCCGAGCGCGGCTGGAACGGTGGCCAGATCGTGCTGGAGATGTATGAGCGGCTGGTGGAGAAGCAGACGGCCGGCCCGACGTTCTACCGCGACTTCCCGGTCGAGGTCTCGCCGCTGACCCGGGCTCACCGGGACGACCCGCGGCTGGCCGAGCGGTGGGATCTGGTGGCGTTCGGCAGCGAGCTGGGCACCGGGTACTCCGAGCTGAATGACCCGGTCGAGGAGCGGGCCCGGCTGACCGCCCAGTCGCTGCTGGCGGCGGGCGGCGACCCGGAGGCCATGCAGCTCGACGAGGACTTCCTGCGCGCGCTGGAGTACGGGATGCCGCCCACCGGCGGCATGGGAGCGGGCATCGACCGCATCCTGATCATGCTGACCGGCGAGACGATCCGGGAGACCATCCTGTTCCCGATGGTGCGCCCGGACTGAGCCGTCAGCCGACGATCCGGACCGCGCCCACGTAGACGTCCCACATGACCGGCTCCACCTGGACGACCTCCCCGAAGTTGGGCGCGTCCACCATCAGCCCGTTGCCGAGGTAGATGCCGACGTGGCCGATGTCGGCGTAGAAGAACACCAGGTCGCCGGGCTGCAGATCGGCCCTGGACACGTGCACGCCCATGTTCCACTGGTCGCCGGTGTAGTGCGGCAGGCTGATGCCGACCTGGGCGTACGCCCACACCACCAGCCCGGAGCAGTCGAACGCGCCGGGGCCGGCCGCCCCCCAGACGTAGGGGTCGCCGCGGCGGCTGAGCGCATACTGCAGCGCCTGTGCGCCGATTGTGTTGGCGGTCGGGAGACTGATGTTGGGGTACTGGCCGGTCTGGTTGAAGACGGCCATTGCCTTGGCGAAGACCGCGCTGTTCAGCAGGTTGATCTTCTTCTCGGCGGCTTGCTGCTTGACCGCCATCTGGGCGGCCAGCTTCGCCGCCATCCGGCCCTGCTGGAGAGAGGTCTCCTTGGCCCGCTGGGCCGCCGCCACCGCCTCCGCGAGCTGGCTTACCCGGTCCCCGTTCTCGCTCTGCAGCTGCTGGATGATGGCCGCCTTGTCCATCAGGTTCTGCGGGTTGCTGCTGGTCAGCATCCCCAGCGTGGTGTCCAGCCCACCGGCCATGTAACTCTGGGCGGCGAGCTGGCCGATGCTCAGCTTGCCGGCCCCGAGC
>Ga0318534_10001193_pt1 | contig 10068 bp, 7 predicted proteins | sample GRESIP117b4f26_FD_202502 | JGI IMG/M metagenome (GOLD analysis project Ga0318534, IMG submission 202502) | Tropical soil microbial communities from Luquillo Experimental Forest, Puerto Rico - GRE.SIPMG.117b4f26 | ecosystem: Environmental > Terrestrial > Soil > Tropical forest > Bulk soil...
GATGGCCCGGTCCACCACCGACAGCTGCAGAGCTGCGCTGGACCGCACGGCGGGATTGGCCGACAGGCCGTAGCCGCGGCCGCCGCTGGCGCCCATGGCGATGTAGAAAACGGTCTGGTCCCGTTCGTCTTCGAGCGCCTGGGCCAGGACCGTAATGTCTTGGCCCAGGCTGGCCAGCGTCTCCACCCGCTGGGACGCATAGGCGCTCTGGATGGACGAAGCGATGCGGATGCCGCCGAGCACGACGGCGGTCAGCGTGGGGATGCTGATCAGCAGCAGCAGGCGCGAGCGCACGCGCCAGTTCTTCAGCGCGTAGCGAGAGGGCCAAACGTGAGCCAGCATCGCGCGCACTCCGTGCGCGAAGCCGCCGGGCTGGCCGCCGGGCGCGCCGTGCCCGTGGGTCCTCGGGGTGCTGCGCTGAGCCTGCGCCGGGGCAGACGGCTGGTCCGCGCCTTCAGCGGTGACGCTGGGTGACTCCATGGTCGGGGATCGCATAACAACTCAACCGCTAACTCGGCTACCGTGGCGAGCCCGGCTGCCTGCGGGTTCTCGAGCGGAAGCGACATAAATGCACCCCTTCCCAGGTAAGGACTCCGCGAGAGTAGCGCAACGGCCGGCCACTTGATCGGGTTAACGCGTCACTCTGCGCGTCGCTGAGTAAAGAATTGGTCAAGAATCGATGGAACGAGAGGCATGCAGCCCTGCTTGAGACGAGTAGGGTACTCCCTGGCGTTCAGCGCCGTGTCCGAACCGTCCGTCTCACGCAAGACCGGGCCGCTGTCCCGGGCGCGAAGGAGTGCCATGAGGCCAGCAACGGTCAGTTTCCCGGTTACCTGCCACCAGAGGCCCGCGCGGCCATCGCGTTCCGTGTCCGCCGCGGTCGGCGCCCTGGCCGCCGCCGCGCTGGCGGCCGGCTGCTCGGTCGCTGGCGCGTCGCCGGGAACCCCCGCCGCCGGGACTACCACGATCACCGTGGCGGCGGCCCCGGGCGTCGACGACGCGCCGCTCTACCTCGCCGTGAAGGATGAGATCTTCCAGAGCGCGGGCCTCAACGTCAAGATCACGTCCTATCAGTCGGTCAGCCAGGAACTGCAGGCACTGGCCGACGGCAAGGTGGATGTCGCGGCCGGGGACTACGTCGACTTCTTCTACGCGGAGGCCCACTCCAAGCTGAACTTGCGCATCGTGGCCGACGGCTATCACGCGGCGCCCGGCGTGATGGAGGTGCTCACGCTGCCGGGCTCGGGCATTACCGCGCCGCAGCAGCTCGAGGGCAAGACCGTCGGCACGCCGGAGCCTCAGGTCATACCGGTCCAGAAGGACGCGCCGTACAGCCTCGAGACCGTGGCCACCCAGTCGGCCCTGGAGAACGACGGCGTCAACCTGGCTCAGCTGCCCAACGACCGCCAGGTGAAGTGGCGGCCTATGCCGTCGGCCGACTTGATCAACGCGCTGGCGGACCACCAGGTGAGCGCCATCCTGGTTCAGGAGCCGTACATCTACGAGGCGGAAAGCAGGCTTGGCGCCGTGGAGGTGCTCGATTCCTGCAGCGGCGCGACGGCCAGCTTGCCCCTGTCGGGTTACTTCGCCACGGGCTCCTTCGCGCACAAGAACCCGGACGCGGTGGAGGATTTCCGGTCCGCCCTGCAGCGGGCACAGGCCGTTGCGGTCCAGCCCGGACCGGTCGAAGCCGTGCTGGCCCATAACTCCGGGATGAGCATGGAGACCGCGTCCCTGGTCACGATCGGCGCCTACCCGACCTCCCTGGATGCGGCGAGCCTGCAGCGGGTGGCCGGCCTGATGTTCAACTTCAGCGTGCTGGGCCAGACGCTCAACGTCGCGGGCATGGTCGGCCCCTGAGAACCGCGCCGCAGCCCGCCTCCCCCGCGGGGAGGCGGGCTCGCCTGCTCAGCTGTTCCAGTGGGGCTTCGGGAAAAGGATGATGGACGAGCCGGCCGCGTTGCCCGGCAGCACCTGGTTGAAGGCCCCGTTCTGCCACTGGAAGACGAACGCGGCTGGCTTCTGATTCCTGCCCAAGGCGTCGAACTGGACCGGGCCCTGCACGCTCTGCAGGATGACGCCGCTGTGCAGGTAGGCGATGAGCTTGGCGTTGCTCAGGTTCTGGTTGTGCATCACGGCCTGGTCCACCACCTGGCCGACCGAGTACGCCTCAGCCACGTCGGCGTTGATGTCCGAGGCCGTGCCGCCGTACCTGGCGATGTACTCCTCGACCATCGCGTAGCTCAGCGGGTTGCTGTAGGCGCCGTACCAGCCGTTGGGGACCATCACCCCGGTGGCGTTGGCCACCCCCACGGTGCCCTCGAATGCGATGCCCTGGTCCGGTCCTGACGTGGCGATGAAGATCTGCGGCTGGTAGTGCTGTTGCTCGAAAGCCTGCATGAACGTGCTCACCGTAGGCACGTCGGTGGAGCCCAGCACCACTATCTGGGCGCCGCTGGTGGCCACCTGCTCCGCGGGCGCCCGGTAGGCCGAGACCTTCTCGGTGAAGGTCTTGCTGTAGACGGTCCTGATCCCGATGGCCTGCAGCGCCTTCTGCGCCGTCTGGACCGGCGGGATGGCGAACGGGTCCTCGGCCATGGGATAGGCCGCTGTCTTCGGCCGCTCGCTGGGGGGCAGCGACTTGATCCACGCGACCAGCGGGGCGAGTTCGCTGGCGACCGGCAGGCTCACGTCGAAGACGCTGTTCAGCTTCGGCTGGAACACGAGCTCCCCGCCGCCCGCGCCCTCGACCATCGCGTACCCGTACCGGTGGACGGCCACCGAGGCCGGCGCGGTCAGCAGCGTGGAGAACGGGCCGAAGGTCAGGTCCACATGGTCGACGGTGATCAGCTTCTGGTAGTTGGCCGTCACCTTGCCCGGGTCGCTGTTGTCGTTGAGGATGATCAGCTTGACCTGGCGGCCGAGGATCCCGCCGTGGCTGTTGACGTCGCTTTGCCACAGCTGGTACCCGCGCTGGAAGGCCTGGCCGTCCGAGGAGAAGGCACCGGTCAGCGACAGCGAAGCCCCGATGACGATCGGTGACTCACTCTGCGCGCCGCCGCCGCTGCCGCAGCTGGCCAGCACGGACGCGGCCACGACAGTGGCGGCGGCAAAAGACAAGAACCGGAATGGTTGAGGTCTCATCCCCGGTCGCTCCTTCCGATGTCACGGACCCGGTGGATGGCCAGCCAACTCCGGTACCGTGCGCCTCGCGACGCTGCCAGGAGCGGCCGACGGAGGCCACGGCTTGCGATAACGGTCGCTCACCATACCCCTTTTGCCGCGCCGGTGGGCCTGAGCAGCTCAATCTGCCCGTGTTCCTCAATCTGCCCGTGTTCCGCCGACCCCGAGCTGACGGGCGATGATCATCCGCTGGACCTCGGAGGTTCCCTCGCCGATCTCCAGGACCTTGGCGTCCCGGTAGAACCTGGCCACGGGGAACTCGTTCATGAACCCGTAGCCGCCGAAGATCTGCGTCGCGTCCCGCGCGTTGTCCATGGCCGCATTCGACGCGGTGAGCTTCGCGATCGCCGCCTGCTTCTTGACCGGCTCGCCCGCCCGCAGCCGCGCCGCCGCGTCGTACCAGGCCAGCCTCGCCCCGTGCGCCCTCGCCTCCATGTCAGCGATCTTGAACTGGATGTCCTGATAGTCGCCGAGCTGGTGGCCGAAGGCCGAGCGCTCGCGGACGTACCGCAGGCACTCGTCCACGCAGCCCTGGGCCAGCCCGGCCGACAGCGCCGCGATCGCGATCCGCCCCTCGTCCAGGATCTGCAGGAACTGGGCGTAACCGCGCCCGCGCTCGCCGAGCAGGTTCGCCTCCGGCACCCGGCACGAGGCGAAGGCGAGCTCCCGCGTATCCGATGCGCACCAGCCGACCTTCGAGTACTCCGGCCCGACGGTGAATCCCGGGGTGCCCGACGGCACGATGATCGCGGAAATCTCCCGGCGGCCGCCCGGGTCTCCGGTGATCGCGAGCGCCGTGACCAGGGAGGTGATCGCCGTGCCGGAGTTGGTGATGAACGCCTTGGACCCGTCGATCACCCACTCCCCCTGCTCCAGCCGGGCCGTCGTCCGCATGCCACCGGGAATGTCCGACCCGCCGCCCGGCTCGGTCAGGCCGAACGCGGCCAGCCGCTCGCCCCGGCACAGGTCGGGCAGCCACTGGGCGCGCTGCTGCTCATCGCCGAACCGGTAGATCGGCATCGCCCCGAGCGCCACGCCCGCCTCGAGCGTGATGGCCACCGACGAGTCGACCCTGGCCAGTTCGTGCAGCGCGAGGCAGAGTGCGAAGAAGTCGCCGCCCATCCCGCCGTACTCCTCGGGAAACGGCAGGCCGAACAGGCCGAGCTTCCCCATCCGCGCGACGATCTCGTATGGGAACTCACCGCGCTCGTAGAAGCCGCCGATGACCGGGGCGACCACGTCGCGCGCGAACTCGGCCACGGTCACGCGGAGCGCCTCGTGCTCTTCACCCAGCCGGTAACTGATCATCTCTGCCCCTTTGCAGATAGCTGGCCCCCTGGCGGCACGTCCCCGATGCTACTGGCGCAGCAAACCTCCAACGAGGCACGCCGACGCCGCGGGCGGCCTCCCCCTCTCTCCTCCCGGGACCCATGCCCGCGAAGTCCGCGCGGCACGTTACGCTCTCGTGCGAGCGGACTGTTACCGAGATCTGATAGCTGTCCTGGAGAGATTTCCATGGCCACCCTGACCTGCCCCGCCTGTGCAGCCGAGATCAAGCCGGGCGACCTCATCTGCTTCACCTGCGGCGCCAACCTCCCCCGGAAGCGGCCGGATGAGGATCCGCCGGCCCCCACGACCGTCATGCAGGAGTACCTGCGGCGGGAAGAAGGGCCGGGCCCCATCTCCCCCGCGGTGCTGAGGCTCGCGTTCCCGACGGGCAACGTGGAGGTGCCGGCCGGGACGTCCCTGCTGCTCGGCCGGGATCCGGCGGAGTCCCTGGTGGCGGCCGCCTTCTCGCAGTTCGAGAACGTCTCGAGGCGGCACGCGACCGTCACCGTCGATGACGCGGGCCACGCGACGATCCGCGACGAGCGCTCGACGAACGGGACGTTTGTCAACGGTGACCGGGTGCTGCCGGGGATCGCCGTGCGGCTGGCCGACGGTGACCTGGTCCGGCTCGGAGCCGACATCACCGGCGAGGTCCTGCTGCCGCGGCAGGAGCCCGACCCCGCCAGCCTCAGCCGCGACGCCGATTAAGGGCCTGCTCCCTCAGCACCGGAATCCGCGGCGAACCAGGGCTGCGGCGACGAGCGACTGTCTCCCTCAGCCTGCCCGCCGGGCCACCGGCTCGCGTCCTCTAGGGACGCACTAGGGTCAACGTGGACGCGCCCCGCCGGAAGGCCGCTTCTGCCGCCGGGCTGTTCTCGATGCGCCAGTCGTGGTGATAGAGCCCGTGGTGCTGAGCTACGTCGAACCACACCAACCCGAGCGCCTGATACCGGCGCATCCCGGCGAACAGGTTGCCGATCTTAGCGGCCTGGTCGGCGCCCGGTGCCACGGCGGTCGCGGACAGCAGCACCGGCTTATGGGCGAGTTCTCGCGCCTGGATGATAGTGCGGCCGAAGACACTGGCAAAGGTGTTGGAGGAACGGTAGTAGTACCCGTCGATGCCGACCCAGGTGACGTAGCCCGCGCCGGGCCACCAGTCAGCGATCGGCCCGGTGCCCGGCCGGTCCGCGTTGATCGTCCACAGCCAGGTGACGTTGTGGGCCCCCTGACGTCGGAACAGCCGCACGATGTGCCGCCACGCCGCCACGAAGGTGCGCGGCGGCACGTGACCGTAGCCCCAGGTGTGCCAGGTCGCGTTCATCTCGCGCCCGAAGCCGATGACCACCGGCCGGCCGAAGTCCCGGACGCCGTCCGCGTAGGAGCGCAGGTAGTAGTCGTAGTCGCCCGCGGCGATCCCGGCCACCGACGCACCGGCGGGGTCCCACTGCAAGATCGTGAAGGCGCCGTGCGCGTCCACCGTCCGGGCGAACGACGTCTGGAAACCCTCCCCCCAGCCACTGCGATAACCGACGAGATTCGGCTGCTTGCCGACCGCTCGGGTGAACTCCGCGTCCGGCTGGTAGGTACCAGGCGGCCCGTCCTCGAAGACACCCAAATAAGAGTCCGGGATGGCCCGGAGAGGCACGCTTGCCTCCAGCGGGGTGGACGGCAGGTAGCCGAGACGGAGCCCCGTGGAGCCGGCCGCGACTGCTACGAGTATGGACGCCACCAGCATGCCGATGCGCGGTCTTATACGAGTCGTGGTGCCATGCCCCATAGGCCTTACCTGCCTGCTCTCAGGGCGTACCAAAGAGGTACACCGGCTCCCCCCGCGGCAGCCTACGTCCTGTTATTACAACGTCACATTCCGTGGTGATATCTCCCCACACAGAGACATCCCCATGCGGGACAGTACTGCTCGATCCGACTCCGCGAAGGATGTTTGGCGGATCTTCTGCCTGCAAATTTCTGCTCCCGAGCCACGGGAATGTGCGCTGGTCACATACGCTCCGCTCGTAACGCGAGACGATCGGCCTCGAGGTTAATAAAACGGCCTTGCGTAACTATTTCATGACAATAAGTAATTTTACTTGAACCGCGAGGGCGTCGTATGTTGCGCTGTCTTCACAGATCGCGTCATCCTATTGCGTGACCCGGGGGGTTGCCCGCATGGGAGATGACCGCAGTAAACCACCGCCGCTTGAGCGGCGCGTGCCCGGGGCGACCCGGGCGGGTCCGGCATCGCCATGGCGGCCGGAAATACCCGAGGCCTTACTGCAGCGCATGCAGGCTGTGGTCCAGGCCGCGCATGCGCAGGCCCGGCAAGAGGAGGAAGCCCAGCGGAAATACTCGGCGCGGCCGAATCAGGACGCACGGGCCGAGGCGCCGGGATTCTCGCCCTGGGGTGGGCCGGGGACGGCCGGAGGGCCGAATCCACCCAAGGGAGTGCCGTGGACCAGGCTGTTCACCGCATCGACGGGGCGCTTGTCCGATGAGGACGCAGAATTCGATACCGATCCCTTCCTGCCGCGCCTTACGGCTTCGGGGGCCATCGCGAGCTCGCTTGTCGACGAAACAGGCGGGCAGTCAAACCACACCACGCCGCCAAATGGCACGGCACAGGCCGGGCCGGAGCGGCCCGAACCCGAGCGCACCGCACCGGTCGAGCCGGATCAGGCCGCCCAACCGGGTGGTCCGGTCGCCGCCGCGGTACGGGCCCCGGCGGCCCGGCTGGAGCGCCCCCGGCCGGACGCGCCGAAGACGCAAAGCCGTCGGCGCTATCGCATGGCGGCCCTGGCCATCGGGGTGGCCGCCGCCCTGGCCGTCGGGCCGCTGGCTCTCATGCTGTCGCGGCCCGCGCCGGCCAAGCTCAGCCCGGCCGAGATCACCCGCGGCCAGGCGGCGAGCTGGGTGGCCCAGCAGGTCAGCGGTAGCGCGGTCGTGTCCTGTGATCTGACGATGTGCCAGACGCTCAGGACCGACGGGGTTCCCGTCGGGGACTTGCTGGTGGTCGGGCCCCAGGCACGTGATCTTCTGAGCTCGCAGGTCATCGTGTCCACGGCCACTATCCGCAACCTGTTCGGCAGCCGCCTGGGCTCCGCCTACGCGCCGACCGTGCTTGCGAGCTTCGGGTCCGGGAAGACCCGGATCGACGTCCGGGTGATCGCATCCGACGGAGCCGCCGCGTACCTGGCCGCGCTGCGGGCGGACCTGCAGGAACGCAAGAGCGGCGGGGAGGCGCTGGCCGCCAACTCGCGGATCAAGCTGACGGCCGCGGCCCGCAGGCAGATGGATGCCGGCCAGGTCGACGCGCGACTGCTGCTCACGATCACAAGCCTCGCGATCATACATCCGCTGGACATCCTGGCGTTTGGCGACCTGGCTCCCGGCGCCAGCCCGGGCGTTCCGCTGCGCTCGGTCACCTTGGCGGGGAGCGGCACCGCCGCCATCATGCGGTCCATGTTCGACACCCTGCGCTCCCAGCGCGGCACCTTCCGGGCCGCGCACATCGAGACGGCGCGGCGCGGCGGGCAGTCCGTCCTGGTCATCGTGTTCGCCGCACCGGTGCCGCTCGGGCTGATCAGCGGCTCGACCCCATGATCGAGCGCGTGGCGTCGGTTACGGCTGGGGATTATCGGGGTTTTCGCTGTCCAGCGCGGCCATCTGGCGGGGGTCGTAGCGGTCGCCGGCCACCTGGCCTGGGGGTACCGCCGCCTCCAGGGCGGCCAGGTCGGCGGGGTCCAGCCGCAGGCTGAGGGCGCCGAGCGCCTCCGTGAGCCGGTCCCGCCGCTTCGTCCCGATCAGCGGGACGATGTCGGTGCCGCGGGAGAGCACCCAGGCGAAAGCCAGCTGGGCCGTGCTGACGCGGTGCTCCTGCGCGATCTTCTCCAACGCGGCCAGCAGGTCCAGGTTGCGCCCGAGGTTCTCGGCCCGGAACCTGGGGAACCTGGCCCGCGGATCGTCCGGGCCGATCTCGCGGGCGCTCGCGGTCGATAGCAAGCCGCGCGACAGCACCCCGTAGGCGGTCACGCCGATGCCGAGCTCGCGGACCGTGGGCAGGATCTGAGCCTCGATCCCCCGGCTCATCAGCGAGTACTCGATCTGCAGGGCGGTGACCGGATGAACGGCGTGCGCGCGGCGGATCGTGACGGCGCCCATCTCGGACAGACCGAGGTACCTGACGAAGCCTGCCTCGATCATCTCCGCGATCGCGCCGACCGTGTCTTCGATCGGGACGCGCGGATCCAGCCGGGCGGGCTGGTACAGGTCGACGTAGTCGGTGCCCAGCCGCTGCAGGCTGTAGGCCAGGGAGTTCTTGACCGCGTTGGGGCTGGCATCGTGCCCGATGAACGTGCCCCACGGGTCGCGCTGGCCGCCGAACTTGACCTGGATGAACACGCTGCCACGGGGCACGCCGCGCAGGGCGTCGCGCAACAGCATCTCGTTGTGGCCCATGCCGTAGAAGTCGCCGGTGTCGAGCAGCGTGATCCCGGCGTCCAGGGCGGCACGGATGGTCGCGATGCTCTCGGTATCGTCGGCGGGCCCATAGACGCCGGACATGCCCATCAGGCCCAGGCCGACCCGGGACACGATCGGCCCGGCGCGCCCCAGCGTGATCGACTCCATCCGATTCCTCTCGATTTATCTGGTGACAACCCCAGGAGGTGGCTGGCGCGGCGCGGCATAGACCCGCTCGCCGCCCACGTAGGTGAGCTCAACCGCGGTGCTGGCGATCTCGTCCGGCGGGCCCTCGAACGGGTCACGGTCGAGCACGACCAGGTCCGCCAGCCTGCCCACTTCGATGGCGCCGGTCTCGTCCAGGTGGTTCACGTAAGCTGAGCCGGCGGTGTACGCGGCCAGCGCCTCGGCCAGGCTCAGGCCCTGCGCCGGGAGCAGTGGCTCCGCGGTTCCGGGCAGCCTCCTGTTCACCGCGACGTGGATCGCGCGCAGCGGGTTGGCGCTGCTCACCGCCCAGTCACTGCCGGCCGCGAGACGGGCGCCCGACCGGAGCAGGTCACCGAACAGGTACTGGCGCGCGGCCCGCTCCGGCCCGATGAACGGGATCGTCAGCTCGTCCATCTGCGGCTCGTGCGCGGCCCAGAGCGCCTGCATGTTGGCGGTCACGCCCAGCGCGGCGAACCTCGGGACGTCGCTGGGCTGCATGACCTGGAGGTGGGCGATGTGGTGGCGGTGGTCGTTGGCTCCGTTCGCGCCGCGGGCGGCCTCGATCGCGTCGAGCGCCTCCCGGACCGCACGATCGCCGATCGCGTGCACGTGGACCTGGAAGCCCTCCGCGTCCAGGAGCGTCAGGTAGCCGCGGAGTTCTTCCGCGCCGACGTGGGACAGGCCCCGGTTGGCGGTCTGGCAGCCGCAGGAGTCCAGGTAGGGCTCGATCATCCCGGCGGTGAAGCTCTCCACAACCCCGTCTTGCATGATCTTGACGGTGTTCGCGCGGAACCGGCCGGCCTGCCCCTGTTCACGCCGGGCCAGGATGTCGGGCAGCTGCTCGGCGCCCCGGTCGCGGTCCCACCAGAGGGCCCCCCGGACCCGTGCGGT
>Ga0318534_10001195_pt1 | contig 10064 bp, 9 predicted proteins | sample GRESIP117b4f26_FD_202502 | JGI IMG/M metagenome (GOLD analysis project Ga0318534, IMG submission 202502) | Tropical soil microbial communities from Luquillo Experimental Forest, Puerto Rico - GRE.SIPMG.117b4f26 | ecosystem: Environmental > Terrestrial > Soil > Tropical forest > Bulk soil...
ACCACGGTGCGCCCGCGCATGGCCGGTGCCTCGCTGGTCGCGGCGCCGTAGAACACCCCCCGGCCGTGCAGGTCCTCCAGGGCCGCGATGCCGAGCCGCCGGTAGCTGGCGCCGGTCGCGATGATGACGGTGCGCGCGGTCAGGGCGGTGCCGTCGGACAGCGCCAGCTGGTACACGCCGTTGTTTGGGGTCAGGCTCTGGGCGCGGCGCAAAAACAGGAATGTGGTGCCGAAGGTCCAGGCCTGCCGCCAGGTCTCCGAGCCGCCGTTGCAGTGGGCATGAGCCGGCTCAATGCTGAGCAGTGCTGGCGCCCAGAACAGTTTGGAGGTGGCCTAAGCTGCCTGGTCCTCCACTGCCCCAGCACCGCTGCCGTCAACGGTGGATTCCGTGCTCTGGCTTGGCACGAGGTGTTCCGGTTACCGCCTGGCGCCAGTAGCCGGCTGTGGCCAGCGCCAGCAAAATCCCCCACACCAAGAACCACAGGTCCCAGACTCCCAGGTGCCAGCGCAACGCCGTCCGGTCCACCCCTGCGGAGGGGTGGATGACACCGGAAAGGACGAGGGCGGCGGCCGCGACGGCAAGACCGCCGTATACCAGCAGGAGCGCACTGGCCCCCGCGGAACTGAGCAGCAGCCACCCGCGCGGAACTACTCTCCCCCATGGCCGGACCAGCGCCAGCGCGAGCAGGCCGCCGGCCACCTTGGCCACCACGGCTGCGAGAGCGACCAGCACCGGAAGGGCCCCGCCCTGGCGGGCGAAGTGCTCCACGTACCCGCCGACCGTGCTCAGCAGGCCATGCCCACCCACGGCCCAGTACAGGCTAACCAGCGCGTACGCGAACGCGACGATCGCGGCGGCGTACGCCGCGACGGTGCCTGCCGTAGACCAGCCGCTGGGGGGCGGGGCGTGCGCACGGCCAACGCCCGTTCTGCCCATCACGCTCCATTCTTGACAAGCAGACTCGATTATTGACAAGCGGACTTTGGATCGGGCAGCGCGGTTGTGGTAATCGCGCTCACGGAGCGGCTCTTCCCGGCTGCGGGGGATCCAGTCGGCGAACTGCGATCAGGGTGAGCCCAAGGTCGCGGACCTTGGCCAGCAGCCCGTGCAGCGCGGGCTGGTCGGTGAGCAGGCCGAAGATGACCGTCTCCTCGCTGTGGCCGCTGACCTCCAGGCCGTCGAACCAGGCGGCCCACCGGCTGTCCAGAACGCCTGCGACGCGGATCTCATACCACGCGGGCCCGCCGGAAGCGGCCACCTCATCGCCCGGGAGCTCGTCGCCTCAGCGGCCATCGCCTCGGCGGCTGCCCGCGGCTGCGGCGGGGGACGCCAGTCACGGCGTGTTCCCGGCGCTGGCATCGTTGAGGATGGCCAGTGGGCTGGTTGTCGGTCATCAAGATCACCTCGTCGGGACGTTCGGCTTCACTGGGCACGGTAGGAGCGGACGCGGGGGCTGGGCGTCAGCCGAAGGTGTACCCGTCCGGTGGAACCTCCGCCGGCCGACGGGCTGGTACCTGGGTGCCGCCTGCCCGGCCCGGTAAACTGATCACACCCAGTGGCGACGCTGGCCATCGCTGGACGCGCTGAGGAGTGGGTCGCCGATGGCTGAGCCCCGTGCCGCGCCGGCCGCCGAGGTTGCCGTTTCCGGGCCCGATGTGCTGCTGGCCACCAAGCTGCACCTGCCCCGCCCGCGGCCGGGTTTTGTCCCCCGCCCGCGCCTGGCCGGCCGGCTGGACGAAGGGCTGGCACGGGGGCTGGTGCTGGTCTGCGCGCCGGCAGGGTACGGCAAGACGGCCGCGCTGGCCGACTGGGCCCGGCGCTGCGGGCGGCCGGTGGCCTGGCTGTCGCTGGATGCGGGCGATAACGACCCGGTGCGGTTCTGGCGCCACGTCGTCGCCGCGGTGGGCCCGGCCAGACCGGGGGTCGCTGAGGGCGTGCTGCCGCTGTTCGGTGCCCCACTACCGTCATCGCTCGCAGGCCTGGCGACGGCGCTGATCAACGAACTGGCCGCCCAGCCCGGAGACGGCGAGGCAGTCCTGATCCTGGACGACTACCACCTGATCGACGCCGGGCCGGTGCACGAGTCGCTGCTGCTCCTGGCCGAGCATCTGCCGCCGGGGCTGCGGCTGGTGCTGGCCAGCCGGTCCGACCCGCCGCTGCCGCTGGGGCGGCTGCGGGCCCGCGGTCAGCTCGCCGAGCTGCGCGCCGCCGAGCTTCGGTTCACTACCGACGAGGCCGCGGCCCTGCTGCGGCAGGTCGCAGAAGGGGCGGCCGGTGCCCTGTCCTTTGCGGACGTCGCGGCGCTGACGGCGCGCACCGAGGGGTGGGCGGCCGGCCTGCAGCTGGCTGGGCTGTCGCTGCGTGGGCAGGTGGACACGGCCGGATTCGTGGCCGCCTTCAGTGGCAGTCACCGCTACGTCCTGGACTACCTGACCGGGGAGGTGCTTGAGCACCTGGATGAGCAAGTGCGCGACTTCGTGCTCGAGACCTCGGTGCTGGAGCGGCTCTCGGCGGAGCTGTGCGACACGGTGACCGGCCGGGCCGGCAGCCAAGCGCTGCTGGAGCAGGTGGAGCAGGCCGGGCTGTTCTTGATGCCGCTGGACGACGTGCGCGGATGGTGGCGCTACCATCACCTGTTCGCCGACCTGCTGCGCGCCCGGCTGCAGCAAGAACGGCCCGCCCGGGTGATGGTATTGCACCGGGCCGCGGCCGCCTGGCACGCCGAACGTGATCTGGCCGACGATGCGGTGCGGCACGCGCTGGCCGCCGGGGACACAGTGTGGGCGGCCCGGTTGATCGAGCAGCATTTCGACGCCACCTATCACCGAGGCCAGCGGGCCACGATCCACCGGTGGCTGGCGGCGCTACCCGCCGACCCGGTGCACACCCGCCCGCGGCTGGAACTGGCGCAGGCGTGGATGGCGGTGGTCGGCGGCCACGTGGAAGCGGCCGACGTGGCACTGGACGCGGCGCAGCGGGCATCCGCCCAGGCCGCCGCGGAGCCCTTCGAGCCATCGGCGGGCCGGGCCGCGAGCCTGCTGGCCAACACCCGCGCCGCGATCACCGTCGCCCGGGGCTGGCTCGCGTGGCTGCAGGGCGACGCCGATGGCGCGGCCGCTTTCGCGTCCCGGGCACTCGGTGAGCTGACCGCCGGCGACTGGCTGCTGGCCTCGCTGGGCCAGCTGGAGCTGGCTTTGGCTGACCGGCTCCGCGGCCGGCTCGATGACGCGGAGCGTGGCTTCACCGCCAGCCTCGCCGGATGGCGGGCGGCCGGTGAGCGCGGCTCGGCGGTATCGGTGTGCGACCTGCTGGGCCGGGTCCACCTCGCCCGGGGCCGCCTGGACGCCGCGCTCGGCGCCTTCGATCTGGCACTGGAGATCGCCACGGAGCCGGGCCAGCCTGCGTTGCCCGTGGCCGGCATCGCGTACGCCGGCATGGCCGAGGTGGAATACCAGCGGGACGAACTGGACGCCGCCCTCCGACATGTCACCGAGGGCATTGCCCGCCTGCGGGCGGTGAACCACACTGCGCCGATGGCCACTGGCCTGGCCAGGCTGTCGTGGATCCGGCAGGCCACCGGCGACGCGGCCGGCGCGCTGGAGGCGATCGGCGAGGCCGAGCGGGTCGCGCCCAGCCCGGCCGTGACTGGCCTGGTCAATCCTGTGCCGACACAGCGAGCGCGGCTGCTGCTGGCTCAGCGCAACGTCGCCGCGGCCGCCCGCTGGACCGAGCAGCACGGCCTGCGCCCCGAGGATGAACCCAGCTACCCGCAGGAACTGGGGTATCTGGTGCTGGCGCGGGTGCTGGTCGCGCAAGACCGCCCCGGTGCGGCGCTGGCGCTGCTGGACCGGCTGCTCGCCCAGGCCGTGGCCCAAGACCGGATAGGCAGCGTCATCGAGATCCAGGCGCTGCGGGCGCTGGCGCTGGCGGCGGGCGGCGACGAGCCCGCGGCGGTTACTACCCTGGCCGAGGCGCTCACCCTGGCCGGCCCGCGAGGCTACGTGCGGGTCTTCGCCGACGAAGGGCCGCCGATGCGCGCCCTGCTGGGCCGCATCGTCGCCGCCTACCGGGCCGGGCAGCCGTCAGCCCGGGGCATCCCGTTCAGCCACCTGGCCCGGGTCGTGCAGGCGTTCGACGGCAAGCCCGCCGTGCCCGGCTCCGCGCCGGCTGCCGCGGCCGGAGTGCCCGGCTTGATCGACCCGCTGACCGGCCGTGAGCTGCAGGTGCTGGCGATGCTTGCCGCCGGCGAACCGAACCAGGCCATCGCCGGCGAGCTGTTCGTCACCTTGTTCACGGTCAAAAAGCACGTCAGCCACCTCTTGGGCAAGCTGGGCGCGGCCAACCGCACCGAGGCCGTAGCCCGGGCGCGGGACCTGGGCCTGATCCCCTAGCGCCGGTCCCGCCGGCACCGGGGTACCACAGTCGCGGCCGCGAAGATTCCACCCGGCAGTTACACCTTCGGCTGACGCCCAGGGCGGCGCCGGCTCATAGCGTCCCTCACAGAACCTGGCCTATCAGCAGGCCACCAAACGAGCGGCGCGGAAAACCGCAGTACCCCGGAGGATCGTTATGCCTGGAAATGAAATAACGGGCGCGGCGGCGCTGGTCACCGGCGCCAGCCGGGGCTTTGGCAGTGGCATCGCCACCGCGCTATCCAAGGCCGGCGCGAACGTCGTCGGCGTCGCCCGCGACCGCGGCCCGCTGGAGGAAATGCGCGCCCAACTCGGCGAATCCTTCACCGCGGTGCCCGCCGACGCGGCCGACCCGGTCGTGGCCGGGCAGCTCATCGACGCCTACCGTCCGGCCATCCTGGTGCTCAACGCCGGCGCCACTCCGCTGCCACGGCCGGTCCAGCACCACACGTGGCAGACGTTCAGCCGCAACTGGGACGTCGACGTAGCCCACGTATTCCACTGGGTGCGCGAGGCGCTGCTCGCCCCGCTCGCCCCCGGGAGCGTCGTGATCACACTGTCCAGCGGAGCGGCGCTGCGCGGCTCGCCGCTGTCGGGCGGCTATGCCGGGGCCAAGGCCGCCATCAGGTTCCTCACCGCCTACGCCGCCGAGGAGTCGCAGCGGGCGGCGCTCGGCATCAGGTTCGTCTCGGTGCTTCCGCAGCTCACCCCGGCGACCGCGCTGGGCGCGGTGTTCGCCGCCGCCTACGCCGCCCGGCGGGGCGCAGACGCCTCACCCAGTGCCGGCGGCCCGCCGCTCACCCCCGAGCAGGTTGGCCAGGCGATCGTCGATCTCACCGGTCCCGCCTGGGACCAGGATGCCTACCTGATCACCGCCGCAGGCCTTCGCCCGCTGCCCTGACATCCCGCTCGACACCGCAGAACCGGAGGAGCAGACATGACCATCGCAGGCAAAGCAGTTCTGGTGACCGGGGCCAACCGCGGCATCGGGCGGGCGCTGGTCGTAGAGGCGCTCGGCAGAGGCGCCGGGCGGGTGTATGCCGGCACGCGCCAGCCGCTGGCCCACCCCGACCGGCGCGTCACGCCCCTGACCATGGACGTGACCAACACGGCGCAGATCCAGGCGGCCGCCGGTCAGGTCGAATCGCTCGATGTCCTGATCAACAACGCCGGCATCTGGCTTTTCGATGACTTGAGCGATCGTGCCGCGCTCGAACGGCACCTGGCGGTCAACTTCTTCGGCACCTACGCCGTGACCCAGGCCTTCCTGCCGCTGCTGACCCGTTCCCAGGGGACGATCGTCAACAACGTGTCGCTGATGGCCCTCGCCGCCTTGCCGCTCACCCCGGCCTACTCGATCTCCAAGGCGGCCGCATTCTCTCTGACGCAATCGCTGCGCGCCCTGCTGGCCGGGCAGGGCGTGCGAGTGCACGCCGTCCTGACCGGCCCCGTCGACACCGACATGACCCGGGGCTTCGACATCCCCAAGGCCTCTGCGGAGTCGGTCGCGCGAGCCATCTTTGACGGCGTGGAGAACGGGGAGGAGGACATCTTCCCCGATCCCACGTCGGCCTCGCTGGCCGACGGCTGGCGCGACGGGGTGGCCAAGGCGTTCGAACGCCAGAACGCGGCCTTCGTCCAGCCCCAGCCCGCCGCGACATAGCGGAAGAGGACAAGAGAAGGAGACAAACAATGACAGATCACCAGGTTGCCAGCCGTGAGGAGTGGCAGGCCGCCCGTGAGGAGCTGCTGAAGCGCGAGAAGGAGCACACCCGCACGGCAGACGTGCTGGCGCGCCAGCGCCGCGAGCTGCCCTGGGTCGCGATCGACAAGGAGTACCGGTTCGACGCCGACGACGGGACGCGGACCCTGGCCGAGCTATTCGACGGCCGCTCGCAGCTGATGGTCTACCACTTCATGTACGGGCCGAGTTACCAGGCGGCGGACCCGGTCAACTCGTCGATCGCCGATGGCCTGGACGGCCTGCTGCCGCACCTGCATGCCCGCGACGTGACCCTGCTGCTTGTTTCCCAGGCGCCGCTGGTCAAGCTTCAGGCGTACAAGCAGCGGATGGGCTGGAGCATTCCGTGGGTCTCGGCCGCGAACACCGACTTCAACGTCGATTTCGGCGCATCCGCCGCTCAGGAGCCGCTGCGCCCGCCTGGCCCCGACGAGGACGGGCTGCCGCCTGTCGTAGCCCAGAACGCGGCCGCGGCCGGAACCGACATCCCCGGCTACCTGTCGGAATCACCAGCGGTGACCGTCTTCACGCTCACCAGCGGCGCCGTCTACCAGACCTACGCGACCACCTGGCGCGGGGTTGAGTTCCTCATGAACTACTACCCGATCCTCGACCGGGTGCCGAAGGGCCGCGACGAGGGCGGCGCGTGGCAGACCTGGCTCCGGCGCCACGACGAATACGACCGCCAGTGACGCGTGCAGAAGCAGGTGCCACCGAGGGGGTTGGACCGATGAGAGCGCGTGGCGCCCCGACAGCGCGCCGGCGCCGCGAGTGACAATCATCATCCGGGCATGCTTCAGGAGAGTAAGCCATGAAGATCGCAGTTGTGGGAGCTACGGGACGCACCGGCCAGCAGGTCGTCGAGCAAGCGCTGGCGCGTGGAGACGATGTGATCGCCGTCGCACGTCACCCAGAGACGCTGCCCCAGGGCGGCCCGGGCATGATCAGCGCGGCGGCAGACGTACTCGACCGCGCCGCCTTGGCTGGAGCGCTGGCCGGGGCGGACGCTGTCGTGTCGGCGGCCGGGATCGGAGCGTCCAGGCAGCCAACTGCCGTTTACTCCGAAGGGACCGCGAACATCCTGCGCGCGATGGACGCCCACGGGATCAGCAAGCTGGCCGTCATCTCCGCCGTCCCGGCCGGCCCCCGCGCGGAACAGCCGTTCCTGCAGCGGCACGTGAGCATCCCGATCCTGAGCGCATTTTCGGTGCTACCTACGATGACATGCGCCGGATTGAGACGCTCCTGCGCGGCAGCGGTGCGGACTGGGTGTGCCTGCGCCCCCCACGGCTCGTCGGCAAGAAGGCAGCGGGCCGGTACCGCATAGACGCCAGCCGGCCACTCCCGAAAGCAGGGAGCATCACCTACGCCGACCTGGCCACCGCCCTCCTCGACTCACTCACCCGCCTCGACCTCTACCGCCGCATCGCCTACGTCGCCAGCTGACGTCAGCCGCCCTCACCCCGGCCGCAGCCAGCGGCACCTGGCGTAACGCGTGACCCGCAAGCCGGACCTCGTGCCGCAGTGCCCCGCCGCTGTGATACGTCACCGGTGGTAAGGGCCAGGCCCGGCCGTCACGAGATGAAGGGAAGAACCAATGACCAGTCACAAGACCGGGACACGGGAGGAGTGGCTCGCGGCCCGGCTGGAGCTGCTGGCGGCCGAGAAGGAGCTGACCCGGCGCAGCGACGAACTGGCCCGGCGGCGCCAGGAGCTGCCCTGGTACCAGATCGGCAAGGACTACCGGTTCGACACCGACGAGGGCCCTGCATCCCTCGCCGGCCTGTTCCAGGGGCGCTCGCAGCTGTTGGTCTACCACTTCATGTTCGGGCCCGGCTACCCCGCCGGGTGCCCGACCTGCTCGTCGATCGCCGACGGGTTCAGCGGTTCCGTCGTCCACCTCGCCCATCACGACGTCACGCTGTGCGCGGTGTCGCGGGCCCCGCTGGCGAAACTGCAGGCGTACAAGCAGCGGATGGGCTGGAGCTTCCCCTGGGTGTCGTCATTCGGCAGCGACTTCAACTACGACTTCCATGTGTCCCACACCCGCCAGGAATGGCAGGCCGGAGCCGTGCAGTACAACTTCCGCGAGATGGACTTCCGCCCGCCGGCTGGCCAGGAGAGTTCCCGGGACGCCTGGAGCCAGTCGACCTTCGGAGAGGACTGGGAGACCTACCGGCGCGAAGGACCGGGCATGAGCGCCTTCGCGCTCGAGGACGGCGCCGTCTACCACACCTACTCCGCCTACGAGCGCGGGATCGACGTCCTGTGGGGGATGTACCCGTGGCTGGACCGCGCGCCACGCGGGCGCAACGAGACCGGTATCTGGTGGCGCCGCCACGACGAGTACGACGGCCAGTGACGCATGCCGGCCCAGGCGCCACCGGGCCCACGGCCGTGTGCGCCGACCCGCCCGGGCCGGACGCCGCTGCCCGGCCCAGCGGCCGGGACCGGCCGACGGCCCAACCATGGACACGCAGGGAGGAAGACGAGGATGAGTGACCGGCCGAGCGGGGCCAGCGACTTCGGCGCTTCGGCGCTCAACCGCAGGTGGTTCGGTGATGGCACCCAGATCGTCACCGATGAGGGCCGGCTGCACCTATGGTCTCGGTCCTGGACGTCGCCTCCCGCCGGGTTCTCGGGTTCGCCCTCGGCGAGCGGCACGACGCGCACTTGGCCTACGGCGCGCTGGCCATGGCCATCATGGTCCGCGGCGGCCAGGTACCCGGCGTGGTCTTCCACACCGATCAGGGCAGCGAATACACCGCCCGGTCTTTCCAGGCTGCCTGCCAGCGGCTGGGCGTCACCCGGTCGATGGGACGGCCCGGGTCGGCGCTGGACAACGCGGTCATCGAATCGTGGCACTCCACCCTGGAGTTCGAGCTCCGGGCGGTGGAGCACTTCACCACCCGGGCAGCAGCCCGGGCCAAGGTCGCCGCCTGGATCGAGGACTACAACACCCACCGCAGGCACTCCGCCTGCCAGATGATGCCGCCGGTCACCTATGAGAAAACCCTGGCGGCCTAACATGCCCGCTTCTCCGCCCCCAGGATGCGCCAGTGCTCGGGCTCATCCAGGTCGTTCCTCCGCGGGCCTGGCGGCCCTTGCTGGGGACTCCACCTGGACAAGCCCTGCGCTCCGGCGCTCTTATAGGGCTAAGGAGACCGCGGGCCAAAACAAGATCCGCATTACAAGAGTCTCCACGGTTCCAGGGGAACCCCGAGTTGCGCGCCTGAAAGCTACATAATGCCTGTTCTGCGTGTCCATTTAGGGCTGGTGAAGTGCCTGTGTTTACTCGTGGTCGAGCGGGTTCAGGTCGCTGGCCTCGCCCGAGATAACGAGCACGTCGCCGGCCTGTAGCTGAAGCTCGCGGGCGGGGTTGGCGATCAGCTGCCCGTTGCTGCGACGAACCAGCAAGGGCACGGCCGGCCCGCTCAGCTGCTGCAGGGTCCGGCCCACCAGCGGAGACCCTTCGGTGATCTCCAGTTCCTCTAGCCGCAGCCCGGGCTGGCCGGCGCGGGCGACATCGAAGAACTCCACCACGTGGGGCCGAACGGCCAGATTCGCCATCCGCCTGCCACTGGTCACATATGGTGATACCACGTGGGTGGCGCCCGCCCGGTACAACCGGTCGGCCGACTGCTCCCGCGCGGCCCGGGCCACGATGAGCAGGCCGGGGCTGAGCGAGCGAGCAACGATCGTGATGAAAACGTTCTCGGCGTCGGAGTCCACTGCGCAGATCAGCCCCCGTGCCCGGTCGATTCCTGCCTGGCGCAGGACCGCCTCGTCCGAGGCATCGCCGATCAGGTAGTACTGGCCGTCGCGGTCCAGGTCCGGTTCCAGTTCGGCTTTGCTGTCCACAACGACGAACGGCACGCCCTCGGCCTCCAGCTCCTGGGCGATTGCCCGGC
>Ga0318534_10001198_pt1 | contig 10051 bp, 8 predicted proteins | sample GRESIP117b4f26_FD_202502 | JGI IMG/M metagenome (GOLD analysis project Ga0318534, IMG submission 202502) | Tropical soil microbial communities from Luquillo Experimental Forest, Puerto Rico - GRE.SIPMG.117b4f26 | ecosystem: Environmental > Terrestrial > Soil > Tropical forest > Bulk soil...
TGCCAACTTGTCGTCCGTGACCATGCCCGATGGTCCGAACAAGAGCTATTCGTACGACGAAACCGCATATGGACTGGCCGGAAACACGGTCGGATTCCTCACCGGTATATTCGACGAAACCGGGACGCGCTACTCGTCGTTTTGGTACAGCGGTACGACCGTCAACAAGTCCGCGCACGTCGGAGGGGTCTACACCTGGATTTTTGGCGCCGGGTCGAACCCATGGACAATAGATCCCCTGGGCGTGACACGCACCCATACGTTCTCCTCGACTGCGGGTTATTTCCGACCGACTGGAGTGTCGATTGCGTGCCCGACATGCGGATCCGTGAGTCTCGCGGTTGCGTATGACGCCAATGGCAACGTCGCGTCGAACACCGACTACAACAACAAGAGGGTCTGCTATGCCTACGATCTAAACCGCAACCTCGAAACGGCTCGCGTCGAGGGCGCCCTTTCTTCGGAGACCTGCTCGACAGTCCTTGCGACGCTGCCGAATCGCGCGGACGTCCGCAAGATCAGTACGCAGTGGCATTCGATCTGGCGTCAGCCCGTCAAGATTGCGGAGGCGAACCGGATTACGACGACGACCTACAACGGCGACGGGGGTGTCTACTGTGCACCCATGACGGCGCTCGTGAACGGCACGCCGATCGGCGTTCCCTGCAGCAAGAGCGTCCAGGCCACGACGGACACGACCGGCGCTGCAGGACTCTCCGCGACAACGACCGGATCGCCGCGGGTATGGAGCTATACGTACGACGGTTATGGCCAGGTGCTGACCGCAACCGATCCCAACGGCAAGACCACGACCTACACGTACTATGCAGCGACGGATTCTGACCTCGGCAAGCGCGGCAACATCCAGACCATCACGAACGCTGCCGGCCACGTCGCGACATTCACGGCCTACGATCTCAATGGCCGGCCGCTCTCGATCAGCGATCCCAACGGCACGGTAACGACGCTTGCCTATTCGCCACGGGGTTGGCTTATCGCCCGATCCGTCGGCGGTGAAACCGCGACGTACAACTACGATGCGATCGGGCAGCTCATCAAGGTCACGTCGCCCGATGGAAGTTATATCCAGTACACCTACGATAGTTCTCACCGACTGACACAGCTGCAGGATGGGCTGGGCAATAAGATCGTGTACGGCTTGGACTTAGCGGGCAATCGAGTCAGTGAGCAGGCGTACGACCCAACGGGAACACTGGCTCGGACACAGCAGCGTGTCATGGACAACCTCGGCCAGCTGCATCAGACCGTCGGTGCTCAGTAGAGCGAAGAGGCGACGATGACATCGACTCGCTCGTTCGTCAGTCTCATTTCCTCCTTCGGAGCGTGTGTGGCGCTCATTGCTACAAACGCCAGTGGCCAATACTGCCCGGCGACCACCACATTTTTCCCCAGTGGAATGAACGGTACTTTAGGCGTCGCTTGTGGCGCGCAGGGAAGCTGCTGGGCACCGAGTCCGTTTTCAGGATCAACGCCAAAGACCAACTTGGCACCGAACCTAGCGAACTACGCATGCTCCGCTGCAACCCCGCCGAGTGGGGCCTTGGAAAATACGCTTTACGGCTACGATGCGAACAGCAATCTCACGGCCACAAAGGACCCACTCGGTCATACCACCACTAACGCGTACGACGCACTCAACCGGCTGACCCAAGTTACAGACCCGGCGAGTGGCCTTACCAAGTACGCCTACAACCTCAACAGCGTTCTCTCCAAGGTCACCGACCCACGCAACCTGGCGACCAACTACACGATCGACGGTTTTGGTGAAACCACGACGCTCGCCTCGCCTGATACGGGTAGCGCAACCAGCACCTACGATCCCGCAGGCAACCTGCTGACGCGCGTCGACTCGCGCGGGGTGACGGCGACGTATACGGTCGATGCCATCAATCGCGTGACACAAGTCGTGTACAGCAAGACCGGCACCACCAGTGAGACGCACACCTTTACCTACGATCAGGGCACCTACGGGAAGGGGCGACTCACTACGCTCAGTGACACTGCGGGGACCACGCAATGGACCTACGAGGCGCACGGCAGGGTGACGAGTAAGGTACAGACGGTCGGTAACACGGCCACCGTTAGCTACGCCTATAACGCGGCGGGCCAGCTGCAGACGCTGACCACGCCTTCTGGGCAAGTGGTTGGGTATACGTACACCAACGGTCGCGTCTCTGGTATCACGCTTAATGGCGCGGCGCTGATCACCGGCGCAATCACGGAGCCGTTCGGGCCACTGTCGACGTGGCAATGGGGGAACGGCTTGGTGACCCTGCGCGTCTACGACCTCGACGGGCGGCCGACCTCATGGGAGTACCGCGACGGGGTGTCGGTCCTGCGCAACAACGTAACCTGGGACATCGCTAACAGAGTGACTGCCAGTGCCAACCCGGCGGATGCGACACTGGGCTGCGCGTTCCAGTATGACAACCTGGATCGGTTGACCGTGAGCCAGCAGGGAACTCCAGTGACGGCCACCCAGCAATTCGGATACGACGCGGTCGGCAACCGCAGCAATTTCACGCTCAACGGGACGGCCACGAACTACAGCTACTCGAGCTCCAGCAATCAGCTGCTCTCGCTCACCGGCGGCACGAGCCGGAATTATATCTACGACGCTGCCGGCAACCCGACCACGATCGGTGCACTTACTTATGTCTATAACAACGCGAACCGGCTAATCACGGTCAAGAACGGCGCGACGGTGGTGGCGAGCTACAAAGTGAACGCACTTGGCCAGCGTGTGGAGAAGAACGTTGGCGGGACGATTATGCGCTACGTCTACGACGAGCAGGCGCACCTCCTAGGCGAGTACGATAGCACCGGAAAGATCATTCAAGAGACGCTGTGGCTGGAGGACATGCCCGTTGCGACCTTGAGGCCGACAGGAGCGAGCGGCAATCCGACACCGGTCAACACCTATTATGTGCTGGCGGATCATTTGGGAAGTCCGCGGGCGGTGGTGCGGCCAAGCGACAATGTGTTTATGTGGCGGTGGGACAACGTCGATCCATTTGGGAACAACCTTACAAACGAGAACCCCGCCGGACAGGGAGCGTTCAAATACGCGTTGCGGTTTCCCGGTCAGTATTACGATGCGGAGGTGGTGAGTCATTATAACTACCACCGCGATTACGATCCGATGGTCGGGAGGTATGAGCAGAGTGATCCCATTGGCTCGCGCGGCGGTATAAATACGTATGCATATATACTCTCCGACCCCATTTCTAGTACCGATCCGAAAGGTCTTGCGCGCCGCGCGGGGAAGGTGCTCGGTCCTGGCTGTGGCCCAGGCTATGGCACGGGAGTTCCCGACAATCCACTAATCATCTTCCATTTCAGGAAGTGTTGTGTGGACCATGACAACTGCTATGACGACTGCAAGAAGCAGCCGACCAAGAACGAATGCGACGATACCTTCTGTGCATGTCTGACAGATGAATGTAACAAGGACCCGACTACCGCCGATTTCTGCATGGTTCCGGCGGCTATGTACTGCCTTGCCGCCACATATGGGGGGAAGATTACCAGGCAGTGCAAGGGGTGTCGTCCAGCGGGCGGCCAATAATATGGCGTTGTTCGCAGATTCGAGTGCGACGTGGAGGGTTGATGACTGAGCCACACCGATTTTGGGTCGTTGTCGCGATTGCCGCTCTATCGCAGCTATCGGTCGCATACACGTATGCTTCGGCGCCGCTAATATTTCTCACGCTTATTGTGCTGTGGAATATCGCGCCCCTACTCGTCGCCGTCATCATGTACGTCGCCGGGGCACGCAGCCCTGCTTGGGGGTGGTTGGTAGCGGTTGCGATATTCGGCTTATGGTCCGTACTCGCTGTCTTGAGGTCTGACAGTTCGACTGCGGCACTGGGCTTCATGTGGACACCGATATGGAGCTTTTTGATTGCTGGACCGATCGGCGCAGGAATAGCAATCCTTGCTGTAAAGGAGCGTTCTGCAAACCAGAACGGGCAAAAGTAGGATGTCGAAATGAGGTCAAGTTAACTTACCTCAGAACGCAAAAATTGGGTCAGACTCGACATTCGGATGTTGGCGCCGTTTACGATCCCGGTCATGCAAAGCCGCGCGCCTCCCTAGAGTTTACGAAGTAACTGGGCGAGCACTCGTAACTGTTGCCTAGTGCCGCCCTTGTAGGCATTCCGGCTGATCTTAGCTTTACCCTCGGTCGTCCTTGGCCCCGTCGAGCGTTCCCACGGCTTCCAGTTCCGGATGAGCTGCGATTGCCGTGGGCGGCGCTCTGGCGTTCCGCCGTTGGCAACCACCTAACGACGCCGGACCAGCGCTTGCAACGACCGCAGGCGCTGTCTCGCCTGCTGCCGTTCCTTCCTCGCAGTCAACGCTTCCCGGTGCCGCGGTCGTCATCCTTTCACGGATCGCCGCCTTGCCGGCTCGACTTCTGCACTGCGCTTAACTCCCGCTGCCGCGAGAATCGCAGACGTTGCGCGCTGCACCGACTCCCGCACCGGATCAACGTCGAGGCGGGAGTAGATCGCGGTCGTTTGCACCGACTTGTGATTCAGCGATTTGCCAATGATCGAGAGGCTCGCCCCAGTTCGCGCTTGCCAACTTCCAAGCGTCCGGCGAAGGTCATGGATACGAAGATCAGCCATACGGAGACCTTCGATCTTGATCTTTGCCTTCTTTGCCGCGGATCGTGCGCGATCCAGCGTGTCGCCTAACGACTCCTCGTCTACTTGCGGCAACACCTTGCCTGCGGCCTTCAGCCGATCCGTGAGCTGGGCGAGCTCGTCCCGGTCGAGAATCCGCTTCCACCCCATCTTTGGTTCCACCAAGTGCCCAAGCTTGCCCGAGCTCGGGAAGACGTAAACCGATCCCCCATCTCCGCTAGGTTCACGAGCCCGGAGAATCTCAACCGCCTCGGGCGTCAGGGGCACAAGCTGCGGATCGTTGTTCTTGGTTCTGGGGATACGCCATTCGCCTCTGTCGAGATCAATCTCGTTCCATCTCATGGCGAGGACATTCGCCCTGCGAGCGCCAGTCAGCAGTGAGATCAGAAAGTAATCGCGGAGCGTCGTATTCGGCTCCGCCGCTAGCGCGCGGTAGAACCGAGGCACCTCCGCCGGCTGCAGGAAACGATCACGCGCCCGCTCGGCATTCTTGCGGATGCCTTTGGCAGGATTGGCCTCCCAGAGCCCTGCGGAAAGCGCCCAGCCGTACACGCTTGAGATTAGCGCCAGCACCCGATTTGCGGTGATCGGATGCCCCTCCTTGGTCACAGCACTATGCACCGCGGCGATCTCGCTCCGCCCGATTGCGGAAAGCTTCTTAGCCCCGAGCGCCTTGGCGATGTGCAACTCGTATTTCGCCTGGTCTTCCCGCCAGGTACGCTTGCGCGGCTTGGCGTGCCGCCCGAGATACTCCTCGAATAAGACAGCGAACGTTTTCTGGGCCTTCAGGGCGCGTTTCGCCTCGGCGGGGTTAGCTCCACCCTCGATCACGTTGTTGATCGTCGCAGCGCGCTTTCTTGCCGTTTCTATCGTCATCGTCGGGTAGCGGCCTAGCGTCACCCGCTCGGGCTTCCCCGACTTCATCCGTCGGAACAGTGAGAATGTCTTGACGCCGCGCGCAGTGACGCGGAGCTGCAGTCCCGCGACTTTGCTGTCGTGAACAACGAGGCGCTGCCCCGGATCGGCCCTGAGGCCATCGAGCAACGCCTTCGTGAACGCCCGCTTTTCCCTCACTCGTCCTCCGGGGTTACATCGGGGTTACGGATTTCGTCTAATTCCGTACAACCCCGTCGACTAACTGTAACCCCGTTCCTCTGGGGAGTAAAGGCCAGTACAGGTTCGTAAATCTCTGGGTTTGAACCAGCCCACGGACTCTTAATCCGTTGGTCGAAGGTTCGATCCCTTCACGGCCCACCAATCTCATCATCGTTAGGCGTTGCGCCGTTGGATGAAAAATGGCGGCGCGGCTTATGCCACGCCGCTGCAGATAGGGCAAGCCAAGCTCCGTCAATCGGGACTGGAATCCGTATTTGCCTTCGTGCTCGTTTCAAACTGCTTGCCGATCGTCAGTGTATCGATCAGGTCGTCCTTGTTTCGCTCTTCACAGTAGAAGCTCGCCTGATTGTTCGGGTCGCCGCTGCCGTTATAGACCAACGCGTTCGGATACATGCAGATCTTGCGGGTGCGGGCCGTGGGAGGGGGCTGCGACGCGACGACGTAATCCGGAGCGACGCCGTTCTCGACCCAATTCACGAGCGCCGAGAAGAGCGCCTCCTGGTCGATGAGGGGAGCGCCCACTCCGGCGCTCACAGGAGCGCCTACTCCGCCGCAGTGACCGTTCCCGGGATACGGGAAATAGCGATAGAACTTCTGCGTCTCCTTGTAGTTGCCTTGCAGCACGCTGTTGTAGTAGTGATAGGTGCCGCGCGGAAAGATGACTTGATCACTGAGGCCGTGATACGTGATCATCTTCCCACCGGCCTTGCGGAAGTCCTTTAGATCGTCGTCGGTGCCGATCACGTCGTTGAACTTGGCGATGGAGGTCCGCAAGTCGTTGATGAAAGAGCTTTCCGTCACTGTGTGCCAGTCGAAGGTCGGATCTTGGTGAATCCAATACCTGAAGTGCTCGGTCGCGATAGGAAATGCGACCGGGCCGGCCAGGGCGAAGAAGCCGCTTAAGGCCGTGCCCCGCTCCAGGCCGTACCACGCACGGTTGCCATTGGTGTCCCTCGGACCGTCCCAGATCTTGTTCACCGCCGAGGCTTCCGCCGGGGTGAGACAGTTGGGATCCGATGACGGACCTCCGTTTGCCTTGCAGACGAAAGCCGCGGCGCTGTAAGTGCACGCCCGCGGGTCCTGAACGATGCCGTCCCCAGGGATCGCGTCCTGGCTATCGCACGCCGCAAGCGCAGCGTTCGTGACCGCATCGAGCTTCACCGCGGCGATCGGCGCGCCGACTTCCTGGTTCATCACGACCGCGGGCCATAGCTCGGCCGTGATGAACCGATCCCAGTTGAACGCGGGTGCGCCCGCGAGAATGCCGTCAAAGTCCTGCGGGAAGTTCTGCGCCTGATAATGGCCCTGGCGGCCGCCGGTCGAGCAGCCCATCCAGTATTTGCGCACCGGTTCCATGCCGTAATACGCCTCCGCGAGCTTCACGCCCCAGACGTGCTGCTCGTGGATTCCATCGGCGGCAAAATCCTCGATCAGCCCCCAATTGAGCGTACCGTCCGGATTAAGAGCGAAACTCCCGCTGAGAGGCGAGCCCTCGTGACCCGCATCGGTGGAAGTGCCAACGTATCCAAGATTGGTTGACGCGACGACGCTTCCGACCGAGCCGACGTAGACACCGCCGCCGAGGTCGCGGTTTTTGCCGTTCCAGGGCACCGCGCCTGTGGCCGTCGCAGTCAGGATATCGACGCTATTGGGCGGCAGTCCGACGCGAAGGCCGATCTGCTGGCTTTGCCCGGGTAGGTATCCCGCCGACGGACCCGATTCGCCGGAGAACGTGAAATTGATCTGGCAGTACGCCGTGTACGGAATGGGCCCAAAAGGCGTGGACTCAGCACCCGCGGGCAGGAGAGTGACCGAGAGCGCGCTGACCTGCGGGTTCCCCGCCAGGCCGAACGCGGGATCGGTTCCGAGCTGCTCGCAGGTCGGCAGCGCGAGCACTGCTCCCGACATGGCAGCCAGGACCGACCCGATAGCCGCGCAAACCGCTAAACCGCGATACCGATATCTCATAGTTCCTCCTAGGTTCTCACACATGTGCTGTTAGGCGCGTACGCGGTTTTGAAACTTTCCGCCACATTGCACCGAGCGTATTATCAACAACGAACGCACGGGCAGAAGGCGTTGCCGGAACGATTGGCGATAAATGAAACTACGCATATCGATTTCGGTTAGGGGTCGCGATACAGGAGGCGACGCATGACGAATCGCCAGTGCATGCAACCGTCCGCGTTCAGTCACTATCTCGCAACAAACTATCCCGCGGCGCCCGATTACGTCGTGCACGACCCCGATTGCGAGGTGATAGCTGCCAAGTGGCATCGGCCGGCGTCGCGCAGCGCAGCGCAAGTCGTGGTGGCGCAGCACACCTTGATGTATCACATCGGCGGCTCAACTTCGGTTGCAAAGTTCGTGGAAGGTCGATGCGTCGGGACGCGCTCGCAACATGGCTCGCTCACCTTCAGTCCCAGAGACGAGCCGAATGAATGGGTGCGGGGCGGCGTCTGCGAGGTTATGCACGTCTACATCGCGCCGTCGCGGATACAACGATACGCGGAGGAGAATTGCACCTGCGCCTCCGCACCCGAGATCGACCCCTTATTCGCGGTCCATGATCCATGGCTGCGGAGTTACTTCATGATGCTGCAGAGCGAATTCGAAACATTTGGTGGCGACCAGAGCCGACCCGACGCGCTGCTCCTGACGCAGTCGATGGAGTTATTGATACGACATCTGGTATGTTGGCATTCGAATATATCGCGGAATAGCCGGAGACAAGCAGTGGGGCTGACTCCACCACGCCCGCTGGCACCGCGGCATCTCACACGGGTCCTCGCCTATATCGAGGCCAATATCGGCCGCGACATCGCACTGGCCGATCTCTCGCAGCTTGTCGGCGTGTCAAAAGACTATTTCATTCGCAGCTTTCGCGCGGCTACTCAGCGAACGCCTTATGCCTACCTGGTCGAGCGCCGCCTCTACCGAGCCGTTGACGCGTTGAGGCACTCTGAGATGTCGGTTGAGCGGATCGCGCGCGATGCGGGTTTCAAGACCGCACCGGGATTTTCCAATGTATTCAGAAAGCACTATGGAATGTCGCCAAGCACGTTCAGAGTCCGGTCACATTCGTCATCAGATAAGCCCTTGTGACACCTTGCGCTCGGCAGTACAGCAACACTGGCGGCTACACCTGTACACAGTTCTGGGACGTGCGCTGAGTGCAGCAACGTCCGCTCTAATCGGCCTCGAAAGACACTATGGGTCGCGGGGGGTCGGTGCGATTTACTTCCGCGTCATCAGGTAGACGCGGTTGTTGAGACCGAACGCCAGGGTTCCCGGCTTCACGAGATGAAACTGCAGCTCGGTGCAGCCGGCATCGAGCGTGACGATGTGTTGCGGATCGGCGAAGCCGAGCTTCGATGCCGCCGCGCTTGCATCCGGTGGCTTCGCGCCTTCGCGCGGCTCGCCGAGCTGGCCTTCGAAGATCATGTCCGGACCCACCGTTTCGACCTTGTAGGTCGGCTTCTCGCATCCGATTGGATGCGGACCGGCGACCGCATTGCGGGAAAACGTCACCGTGCGACCGATGAGCCCTTTCTCCTCGGTCGTGCCCACCGGATTCTTCGGATCCTTCCACGGCGCCACGCTGGAGCTGCGGATGGTCCAGGGGCCGGCGAACTCGCCGAGATCGGCGGCGAGCGCCGAATGCAACACCGAAGCGGCTCCAAGGAGCAAAACGACGGCGGCACGTCCTCGACACATCGGCGATTCCTCTTATTGTCGTTGTTTGCCGCGCCGGGCACTCCACTATGACGCCGCACCGGCGCGAGACAGTCGCGCAAGCTTAATCGAAGTGCCCTTGCCGTGGGCGACCGATCATCAGCGCTCCGACATGCGCAAATGCGATCTTGCAGGAGCCAACCGCGTCGTTACATCAACCCTTCGCGTGGCTGGACGACGCCTTTTCTGCATATTGAGACGCGTGCTTCGCGGCAGTATGTGCGACCGCGAACGCGCGACGCTCGTCGCCGCCGTATTCCTCGTACGCATTGTTGAAAGCTTCGAGGAAGGCCTTCTTCTGATGCGGCGTGTACTGGTCGGTTTGCGCCTTTGGAAGCTCTTCGACGCTGCGGTAGGGCATGGTTTATCTCCGGAGGTGCTGACGGCTGCGATCGAGCTCGCGCAGCTCAAGCCATAGATCGGTGAGAGCCGCGTTCGGACGCAGCACGCAAATGCGCTGCCGCCGGCCCCGAGTGGGCGACGCTTGCTTGCCGGCCGATCGAGACCGTGCCGCGTTTGCCCGATTGAAG
>Ga0318534_10001201_pt1 | contig 10044 bp, 7 predicted proteins | sample GRESIP117b4f26_FD_202502 | JGI IMG/M metagenome (GOLD analysis project Ga0318534, IMG submission 202502) | Tropical soil microbial communities from Luquillo Experimental Forest, Puerto Rico - GRE.SIPMG.117b4f26 | ecosystem: Environmental > Terrestrial > Soil > Tropical forest > Bulk soil...
CTCCTACAACGGGGCCAACTGGATCGCCAACCAGTAGAATTACAACGAGGTCCCGGGCGGCGTCAACGGTGCCTGGAACAACGCCGGAGCGTGCTGATGTCCGGCCGGCTGATCAGGGCCATCGCGGTCATCGCCAACCAGCGGTGGAACCTGCCGTAACCAGGTGAGCGGTGACGCGGGCATTAGGATCACACCATGGCAGACGATCAGCGAGATCAGCCAGATGCCCGCGTCACCGGCGCGGCCGCGCACTGGGGTTACCGTTTCACCTCCAACGGCACCGACTACGGCGACTTCACCGCGACCCTGAGCAGGATCACCCGCTGGGACGACTGGTGCCGGGAGTGGGGGAACACCGCGGCGCACTACGAGGAGCTGGCCCAGAGCGCCGAAGACATCGGCCACGACGAGACGGCCGCCGGTGCCTGGCGGCGCGCGGCCCTGGCCTGGCACTGGGGCAAGTTCGTCTTCGTCGACCATCCTGGCGAGCAGCGCGCCGCCCACGACCGGGCCGTTGCCTGCTTCCGCAACGCCGCCGCGGCGCTGACCCCGCCGGCCGAGCTTGTGCACATCCCCTACGGCGGCACGACCCTCGCCGCCTACCTGCGCATCCCGGCGGGCGCGAGGCCAAAGGTCGTGATCATGGTGCCCGGCCTCGACTCCACCAAGGAGGAGCTGCAGGCCACCGCCGAGTACTACCTGGCCCGCGGCCTGGCCACGATCGCGATCGACGGCCCCGGCCAGGGCGAGTCCGAGTACGAGCTGCCCATCGAGCCCGCCTACGAGAAGGTGGCCACCGCCGCCATCGACTACCTGAAGAGCCGGGACGACGTTGATAACAGCAACATAGGCCTGTTCGGCGTGAGCCTCGGCGGCTACTACGCCGCCCGCGCCGCCGCCTACGAGCCGCGCCTGGCGGCCGTCGTCTCCCTGGCCGGCCCCTACCGCTTCGACCTGGACTGGGACGAGCTGCCCGTGCAGACCCGCGACACGTTCAAGGTCCGCTCGCACGCCGCGACCGACGAAGAGGCCAGGGCGAAGGCCGCCGAGCTGACCCTCGAGGACGCCGCCGCCCGCATCACCACGCCGCTGCTCGTCGTGGGCGGCGCCCGCGACCGGATCGTCCCCGCCTACCACCAGGAGCGGCTCGCCAAGGAAGCCCCGGGCGCCGAACTCGTGCTCTACCCCGACGGCAGCCACGGCGTGACCAACCGCGCCTACGAGTCCAGGTCCCGGATGGCCGACTGGCTGGCGGACCAGCTGAGCAAGTCATGACGGCCACGCACGAGGTCACCAACCAGCCGCCTCCGCTGGCCGGCTACGACGCGTCCGACGACCCGGCCCTGCTCGAGGCGCTCCGCCGCGAGGGCGCCGGCTGGGCGGCACCGGAGATAAGGCAACTCGGCCGCCTCGCCGGCGCCGGGGACAACCAGGAAAACGGCCGCCTCGCCAACGACAACCCCCCGAAACTCCGCACCCACGACCGCTATGGCCACCGCCTCGACGAGGTGGAGTTCCACCCCGCCTGGCACGAGCTGATGACGACAGCCGTCCAAAGCGGCCTGCACGCCGCGCCGTGGCAAGCCACCACGCCCGGCGCCCACGTGGCCCGCGCGGCCGGCCTGTACGTATGGGGCCAGGCCGAGGCCGGGCACCTGTGCCCGGTCTCGATGACCTACGCGATCGTCCCCGCGCTGCGGCACGCCCCGGACCTGGCGAAAACGTTCGAGCCGCTGCTCGCCGCGCCCCGCTACGACTTCGGCCTGCGCCCGCCGCTGACCAAGGGCGGCCTGCTCGCGGGCATGTCGATGACCGAGAAGCAGGGCGGCTCCGACGTCCGCGCCAACACCACGATCGCCGTGAAAACCGACGACGGTACCTACCGCATCACCGGCCACAAGTGGTTCACGTCCGCCCCGATGGGCGACCTGTTCATGGTCCTGGCGCAGGCCGGCGACAAGGGCCTGTCCTGCTTCCTGCTGCCGCGCGTCCTCCCCGACGGCACCCGCAACGGCATGCGCTTGATGCGCCTGAAGGACAAGCTGGGCAACCGCTCGAACGCCTCCGCCGAGGTCGAGTACGAGAACGCGACGGCGTGGCTCGTCGGCGAGGAGGGCCGCGGCGTCCGGACGATCATCGAGATGGTCAACTCCACCAGGCTGGACTGCGCGCTCGCCGCCGCGACCGGCATGCGCCTCGGCGTCATCCACGCCGCCCACCACGCCGCCCACCGCAGGGCCTTCGGGGTGACGCTCATCGAGCAGCCGCTGATGGCGAACGTGCTCGCCGACCTGGCGGTCGAGTCCGAGGCGGCCACCACCGTCGCGATGCGGCTGGCCGGCGCGTCCGACCGGGCCGCGGCCGGCGACGAGCGAGAGGCCGCGTTCCGCAGGCTCGCGCTCGCGGTGACCAAGTACTGGGTGTGCAAGCAGGCCCCCGCGCACGCCGCCGAAGCACTGGAATGCCTGGGCGGCAACGGCTACGTCGAGGAATCCGGCATGCCCCGGCTCTACCGCGAGGCGCCGCTCGGCTCGATCTGGGAAGGCTCGGGCAACGTCGCCGCGCTCGACGCGCTGCGCGCGCTGACCCGCCAGCCCGAGTCCGCCGAGGCCTTCTTCGCCGAGCTCGACCTGGCCGCGGGCGCTGACCGCCGCCTCGACGACGCGATCGCGCGGCTGCGCAAGGAGGCCGCCGCCCCGTCGGAGGCGGCCGCCCGCCGCCTCGCCGAAGCCATGGCGGTCACCCTCCAGGCCGCCCTTCTTGTCCGCCACGGCCACCCCGCCGTCGCCGACGCCTTCGCCGCCACCCGTCTGGCGGGCGACCGCGGTCACGCGTACGGCACGCTCCCGGCCGGCGTCCGTACTTCGGACATCATCGCCCGCGCCACCCCCGCCCCGGATTTATCCGAACGGAAGCGGCATCCTCCCCGGCGACCGATCAGTGGGCGGCGTGCGCGGCCATGGTGGGCGGCCCGGCTAGGAGGCCGCTGGCGGCGAATCCGGCCCGGTGATAGCTGAGCAGCTGGTAGCGGCCGGCGAGCGCGGGCTGGTCCAGGAGCGGCCCGGCCCAGACGGTGCCGACGCCCCAGTGGATCAGGACGACGGGTTCCACGGTTCCGCGCAGCTCGTACTCCAGCTCGGTGCCGTTGACCGTGATCCGGTTCAGCATGGCGTTACGCCTCCTTCGCCGCGGGCGCGGGCGGCAGGGTGTCGGTTTCCTCGGCCCGCAGCAGGCCGAAGGCGTCGTGGATGGGACGGTCGGTTACCCGGAGCAGGACAAGCTCGTGATCATCGGCGATCAGCTGATGCCAGGTCCATGCGGGGATCGCCGCTACGTCATTGGGCAGGAGCGCGAAGGTCAGGCCGCCGCACCTCAGCGTCCCGGTCCCGCGGGCCACGACAACGACCGAGCTGGCGGTTTCCCGGCGCGGCCGGGTCTGGGCCCCGGCGGGCATGCCATCGAGCAGGCAGCACAGGGTGGCCAGGGCCGGACCGCCGGTGACCGGATTGCGGTACTCGAGGCTGGTGAGCGCGGTGTTTCCGGGAGCCTGGGCCATCAGCCGCCGCAGCGCCGGGTAAGCCTCGCGCCACGGGTACCGGCGGACCGGGCTGTGCTGGCCCGAGCGCGTGCCGACGGGAACCAGGGTGGCGGGGCCGGCGGTGGTTCCCAGGACGTACCGGACGGGCAGCGGGTCGCCCGCGTACGGGTCATCGCGGAAGAAGCCGGCCCGCAGCCCCAGCACGAAAGGCACGTCGAGGCCGTCCATCCACACGACGGGCTCGTCGCCGCCGGGATGGACGTGGCCGTGCCAGCTCCAGCCGGGAGTGAGGATGAGGTCTCCCGGTTCCATCGGGACCCGGTCCCCGTCGATGACCATGCGGGCGCCGCTGCCGGCGAGCCCGAACCGCATGGCCGACATCGAATGGGCGTGGACGGGGGCGCTCTCGCCAGGGAAGAGCATCTGGTACGCCGCCGCGATCGTCGGGGTGGCGCCGAGCGCCGGCGCCGGGAGGCCCGGGTTGCGCAGGATCAGCGCGCGGCGCTGCAAGGCGGCCTCCCCGTCCAGGAACTCACCGGAGCGGGCGAGCTCGGGGTAGACGTCCTGCCAGTGCCAGACGTGCCCGCGCTCGGGCCCGGCCGGTTCGGTGATCTCTGGCGCCTGCCAGAACGGCAGCGTGGACAGCTCCGCCAGCCGCTGGTAATAGCCAGCGACGTCTGCCGGGGCAAGGGTACTGGTCATTGGTCCTCCTCCATGGCGTCATATACCGCCTAAGGGGGAGAATGCATTTAGCCATTGCGGCGCAGCATCTGCCAGACGGGGTACTTCTCGCCGGCGCGGGTTTATACGGGACGCCCGGCCGGCTGACAAGAGGACTACGTTCCCGGGGGGGGTGTCCGACGGAACGCAAGCTGGAGCGGCACCCCGGGTTGCCCGCGGAGATGAGCTCGCTGGTGGGACGCGGGCCGCAGCTCGCCGCGGTGCTCGACAGTCTGCGCACCGCCCGTGTGGTGACGCTCACCGGCCCCGGCGGGTGCGGCAAGAGCCGGCTCGCGCTGCGGGCGGCGGCGCTCGCCGCCGGCCGGTTCGGTGACGGCGCGCGGCTGGTCGAGCTTGCCTCCCTCACCGATCCCGCGCTCGTGCCCGCCTCCGTCGCCGAGGGGCTGGGAGTCCCGGAACGCGACGCCACGAACCCGATGGCGGGCGTGGTGCGGGCGCTGGCGGACCGCGAGCTGCTGATCGTGCTCGACAACTGCGAGCACGTGCTGGGGCCGGCCGGCCGGGTGGTGGTCATGCTGGCCGAGCAGTGCCACCAGGTGCGCATCGTCACCACCAGCAGGGAACGCCTTGACGTGCCCGGCGAATACGTCTTCCCGGTGCCGCCGCTGGGCCTGCCGGAGGACGGGACGGCCGGCGCGGTCGCCGCGTCTGAGGCCGGGAGCCTGTTCGTCACCCGGGCCCGCGCGGCCAGCCCGTTGTTCACGCTGACCGAAGGCAACTCGGCCGCGATCGCCGAGGTGTGCTCCCGGCTGGACGGCATGCCGCTGGCCATCGAGCTGGCCGCGGCCCGGTGCTCGACACTTGGCCCGGTGCAGCTCGCTGCCCGCCTGGACGGTCACCCCGGCCTGCTGTCCGGTGGCGCCGCCCGCCCGGGACGGCACCGGTCCCTTGAGGCACTGGTGTCCTGGAGCTACGAGCTGCTCAGTGATGCCGAACGGCGGCTACTGGATCGGCTGTCGGTGCTGCGCGGCGGATTCGACCTTGAGGTGGCCGAACGGGTCGCCGGCGGCGAGCCGCTGGCCACGGAGGCTATCGCGGGCCTGCTGGCCAGCCTGGCCGACAAGTCGCTCGTGCAGATGCAGGCCGACGCGACGATCCGCTATTCACTGCTGGAGACCGTCCGCCAGTTCGCCGCCGGACGGCTGGCCGCCTCCGGCGAGGAAATGGAAGTGCACGTCCGCCTGCTGCGGTGGGCGCTGGAGCTGGCCCGCTCGGCCGAGGCCGCCCTGCCGAGCGCCGAGTGGACAGCCTGGTCCGCTCGGCTGTCCGCCGAACAGGCAGGCATCCGCGCCGCGTTGTCCTGGGCGCTGGGCGGCGCCGAGCCGGACGGGGGGCGGGAGCTGGCCGCCCGGCTCGCCCGGTGGTGGATCGCCACCGGGCGGTACAGCGAGGCAGGCCAGTTCCTGACCACGGCGGCCGGCGTCCCCGCCCCGGCGGCTCCCGGCATCCAGGGCAGGGTGCTGCTCGGCGCCGCCTGGTCGGCGTACCACGTGGGTGACAACCGGCGGGCCGCCCCGCTCGCCGCCGACGGCATAGCCAGCGCCCGGCGCGCCGCCGAACCGCAGCTGGAAGTCTGGGGCCGCAACCTGCTGGCCGGCCTGGCCTGGCACGCGGGCGATGCGGACCGGATAGTCGCCGAGCTCGAAGCCAGCCGAGGCCTACCCGGCCCGGCCGATCCGGCGCTCGCGGCGCGGGGCCAGCTCCTGCTCGCCAACGCGGCCTTGCTGGCTGGCGACCTGGCCGAGCAGGACCGGCACGGCCGGCTCGCGATCGAGCTCGCCCGGACGGCGGCGGGCCAGGAAGGGCTCGCCCTCGCCTTGACCGCCTGGACGATGTCCGCGATCGCCGGAACCGGCATCCAGCCCGCCACCGAGGCCGCGCTCGACGAGGCCGCGACCCTGATAGCGGCGCATCCGGACCGCTTCACCGAGACGGCCATGCGCCACTGGCGGGCACGGCTGTTCGCCACCCTGGGCCAGCTGGAAGCGGCCGCAACCGAGGTCGGATTGTGCTGGGCCGCGGGCCGGGACGGCGCCGTCCGGCTGGTGGAATTCCTCGGCCCGCTGGCCGAAGCCCGCCTCGCCGCCGCCACGGGCGACACCGCGACCGCCATCGGCGCGCTCCGCCGGGCAGCCGACGGCGGGCGCCGCGTCGCGATTGTCATGTTCGTTCCCACCACCCTGGCCGCCCTGGCGTGCATGGCCGCCATCGCCGGCGACGAATCCACGGCGGCCGCCGCCGTGGGCGAGACGCGTGCCGCGCTAGGGAAACGCCGCCAGGCGATCACCATTGCCGCGCTCGGCTACGCCGAGGGCGTCATGGCCTGGCACCGGGGTGAGCTCGCCGCCGCCGAGCACCTGGTCCGCGAGGCCACCGCGGCGTGGCATCGCTGCGGCGACCGGATGGAGGCCTGCGACGGTATCGAACTGATCGGCGTGCTCGCCGCGGCCCGCGAGCGCTTCGCCGACGCAGCACGCCTGCTCGCCGCCGCGGACGCGGCCCGGCAGCCGCTGCGGTACCTGACACCCGGCTTCACCGCCAACCGCGGCGCCGCCGCACGCGCCGCCAGCCAGGCTCGGCAAGCCCTGGGCGATGACCTCTTCACCCAGACCTGGGGAGAGGGCCGCGGACTCGCCCTCGATGACGCGGTGACCTACGCGGCCCGCAAGGGTGGCGGTCGCAAACGCCCCGCCACGGGCTGGGCCAGCCTGACCCCGGCCGAGCTGGAGATCGTCCGCCTTGTCGGCGAAGGCCTGCGGAACGACGCCATCGCCAGCCGGCTGTTCATCGCCCCCGGCACCGTCAAGGCGCACCTGTCCCACATCTTCGCCAAGCTCGGCATCACCACCCGCGCCGAGCTGGCCGCCCAGGCCGCCGCACAGGATCTGGCGGTCAGGCGCTCTGCTCCATGATTTCCACGGGATCCCCGACCCGGTGCCCGGAAGTCCGCGTGCCTCGCCGGGGAAGGGCGAGGCACGCGGGACACGAGCGAGGGCCGGGGCGGGCGAGGTTCCTGCCCGCTCCGGCCCCCGCGGGCCCTGGCCGCCGTCAGGCGGCCGGGCCGGTGGCCAGCGTCACCGTTGCGGTGTGCGACTGGCCAGAGGTGTCGGTCCAGGCGATGCTCACCTTGTCGCCGGGGTGGTAGCGCTCGAGCACCTGCTGAATGCTGGTGCCTGAGCTCACCGTCTGGCCCGCGACGGAGGTGATCACGTCGCCCCCGGTCAGCCCGGCGCTGGCCGCCGGGGTGCCGGACTGCGCCCCTTGGATCGTGACGCCGGTGCCGGACTGCTGGTCCGAGCTGGCGATCCCCACGCCGAGGAAGGCCGTCTCGCCGATGTGCACGGTCGATGAGGCCTGCCCGGCCTCGATCTGGCGGGCGATGGACAGCGCCGTGTTGATCGGGATCGTGAAGCCCTGCGTGGTGCTCGTCTGGCCGGAGCCCGACGACCCGTTGTCGCCGAAGCCGCCGAAGCCGTTGCCGTTTCCGCCGAGCCCGTTACCGCCGAACTGGTAGCCGGACGAGGCCGCCGTGTCGATGCCGATCACCTGGCCATGGGAGTTCACCAGCGGGCCGCCGGAGTCGCCGGCCTGGATGTCGGCGTTCGTCTCGATTAGCCCGGACAGCTGCTCCGAGGTGCCCGAACCCTCGTCGGAGGCCGTGATCGACTGGTTCAGCGCGGTGACGGAGCCCGCCGCGACGGACGGGGTGCCGCCGACCCCGCCGGCGTTGCCGAGGGCCACCACATTGTCGCCTACCTGCACCGTGGACGAGTTGCCGGTCGTGGCGGTCGTCAGCCCGGACGCGCCGGACAGCTGCAGCACGGCGATGTCGTGGCTCTCGTCGTAGCCGACCACGGTCGCCTTGTAGGTCTTGCCGTTGCCGATGTCGGTGACGCTGATGGACGTGGCGCCGTTGATCACGTGGTTGTTGGTCAGGATCTCGCCGTTAGAGGTCAAGACGATGCCGGTGCCCATGGCCTTGCCGTTCTGGTAGCCGAGCGTCGACGTCACGTCGACTATGGCGGGATCCACCCGGCTGGCGATCTGCGACGTGCTCAGCACCGTCTTGGACGTCGCGGTCGCGTTGCCTGCCGGCGAGCTTCCCTGGGAGAGGGCGACACCCGCCCCGGCGCCCGCGGCGAGCGCGACCACGGCTGTCGCGGTCAGCCCGAGCGCGGTCCGGCCCCGCCGCCGGCGCGGCGGCTCGGGCACTGAATACGACCCGTAGGGGTACTGTGCGAATGGCTCACTCATCTGGTCCTGCCACCCCGGTTCTCTTCGCGGCTTCCTGTCTGCACCTTGAGAATCGGTCGCGAACCTTGACGGAGGCCGAAAGGAGTATCAGGCGGTCCTACCGGTTCCCTGAAGGTTTCCTCAGGATCTTCAGCTTCGCGGGACCGGCTGTGCCGTAGACGCGGCGGCTGTCAATTGCCGCCACGCCGATGGGGTGAGGGAGTAGGCCGCGACACTGCCGCTGGCGAAGGAGCGCCAGGCGGCCGGGCGGGCGAGCGTGGCGGCGGCCGCGGCCGCTACCGGGAGCACCGCCGCGGGGTCGCCGCGCGGCGGAGTCAGTTCTTCCCCGCTTCCGCGGTAGTCGCCGCGGTGCGCGATGGCGTCGCGCAGTTCGGCTAGGACGCCGCGGCGGCCGCGGTCGCGGGCCGCGGCGAGGACCGCCAGCAGCACCTGGTGTGTGGCCGCGTCCGGCGGGGGCGCGTCCGGTGCGGGCGCGAGGCGTTCGTCGCGGCCGGTGGCGGCCGACAGGGTCGCGCCCACCAGGTCGACACCGGAGCGGAACGCGTTCACCGGCTCCACCAGGCGCGGGTTGACGTCGATGAACACCGGGCCGTCCGGCGTCAGGATCATGTCCGCGGACAGGGCGCCGTGCCAGCCGAGTGCGTCGCCCAGCGATTCCATGGCCTGGCGCGCCCGCGGAACCCGCACCGCGCGCTTGTGGCTGGACCCGCCGCCCGCGCCTTCCCGTACCCGCTCGCATGCGTGGAAAGCGGTGAGCGATCCGTCGGCGAACACGGCCTGGACCATGACGAGCGGGCCGTCGGCCGGCTGCTGGACGAGCAGGCCGCCTGACGCGAAGGCGCCGTCTGTGTCCAGCCGGGCCGCCAGCGTGCGGGCCTCGGCCTCCGTGTCGACACGGACAACGCCGGCCGAGGCGGTGCCGATCGGCGTTTTCACGAAGGCCGGGAACGGGCCTCGTAGCGCCTGGACGCTGTCCGCGACATACGCCGGGGGCTGCGGGAGGCCGAGGTGGCTTAGCGTGCGGAACGCGCTGACCTTGTCCTGTACCCGTGCCAGCGCGCTGAAGGGGGGCACGGCGGTGGCCAGGCCGGCGGCGCGGACCCGGTCCCGTGCCAGCGCGATCACCGCCGCTTGCTCCTGGACCGGGAGCAGGACCTCCGCGCCCCGGGACGCGGCTACCTCCAGCGCCGCGTCCAGCCAGCCGAAAGGATCGGTACCGCACGGCGGAACCTGGTGCACCCTACGGACGTGCCGGGTGAACCGGCACAGGCACAGCGGCTCGGCGGACAGCGCCTCTACCTCGTGGCCGGCGATGGACAGCAGCGTCGCGCACTGGCGGGCGGTCAGGCCGGCGCCGTCGCTCAGAAGTATTCGCATGACACCCTCCTCGCGGAACTCGCATCTCGCCCTACTTAAGTTTATATTGTAAATATACGTCATAAACTTAATGGAGGGAACCCGGGATGGGACGCACGGCGCAGATCAGCCGTACGGACGTGCTGGCGGCGGCG